>Ga0194059_1000039_pt1 | contig 69272 bp, 82 predicted proteins | sample SepL6211m_MetaG_FD_163426 | JGI IMG/M metagenome (GOLD analysis project Ga0194059, IMG submission 163426) | Anoxic zone freshwater microbial communities from boreal shield lake in IISD Experimental Lakes Area, Ontario, Canada - Sep2016-L626-11m | ecosystem: Environmental > Aquatic > Freshwater >...
CCTCCCGCCCTCCCTTTTGCCGAAGCCAGAACCCTGGCGCACCTGGTTGACGGTGTACTTTTTGTTGTCAAGGAACAGCTCGCTTCTCAGGCAAATATCAAGGAAGCTATTGATGCCCTGAAAGGGTGTAGAATCCTTGGTATGGTCTATAATGATGCTGTCATTAACCGGTATGATGAACAGTACTCGAATTACCAGCGCTACAGCCGTGCAGAGATGTCTAATGTATGAGGCTTTTTTTAATCTGAGCAGCAAACCGTTTGACCTGCTTCCGGATCCCCGGTTCATCTACCTGAGCAGGTCCTACAAAAAAGCTCTGACCTATCTGAACTATGGCATCAGGGAGCGTTCAGGTTTTATCCTTCTTACCGGTGAGGTCGGTTCCGGGAAAACCACCCTGATTCGCGACCTTCTCGACAAGAGCTACGAGCATGTTGTTTTATCCAAAATTTTCAATACCCGGGTGACTTCAGAGCAGTTGCTGGCGATGATCAATGATGACTTCGGGCTGGATGTTCAGGGTAAGGACAAAATTACCATGATCCGGGATCTGAACGTTTTTTTGATCGAACAATATGCTGCAGGCAACCAACCGATACTGATCATTGATGAAGCCCAGAACCTCTCTTCAGACCTGCTGGAGGAGGTCCGTATGCTCTCCAATCTGGAGGCTTCGAGCAGCAAGCTGATGCAGATCATTCTCGTCGGTCAACCGGAACTGCGCACGATACTTGCCGCTCCAGAGTTACGCCAGTTGAGACAGCGCATCAATATCAACTGCCACCTGCAGGCACTCAGCCGTGAAGAGGTTGAGCAGTATATCTGCCACCGTCTCGAAATTGCCGGAAATGCGACTGCCGTACATTTTGAGCCGGAGTCGGTCGATGCAATTTTCCGCTACAGCCGCGGCATCCCTCGTCTGATTAACATAATCTGCGATTTTCTGATGTTTCTCGCTTTTGCGGAGGAGACTTCAGTCCTGACCGTAGATATGGTCAGCGATGTTATCGGCGACCTCGATTTCGAAAATTATCATTGGCTGGAGGGGCCTGATGTCGGCGAGCAGCACTTCGGCGGCTTTTCGTCCGCACTGGATGATTCCGCTGTTGAAAAGGAGTTGGAGCGCATTCTTGCCGATACCTTGCGGCTTATAAAGTCGATCGAACATGACATTACCTCACCATTGCAAGGCGCGATAAACAGTCAGAATGAACGTTTTGCTTCATTTCAGACGGCAGTTGCATCACACATGGCTAAAACCAATGCCGATATTGTTGATCTGCACAAAATTCTTGAAGAGCTTTGCAACAGCGTGACAAAAAACGAAAAGGGCACACTGCAAGATACCCTCAAATCGGTTTTTACCGCCTTTGGTGGTGACAGAGCCACCCACAGAAAGTGAGTGAATACATGAAAATCAATAAAGTACGCAGCGGCATGCTTTTTTTTCTGCTCTCCGGGCTGTTTCTCTGGTTGCCGGTTCCGGCATCAGCAGCTGATTTTGAGTTCAAGCCGTTTGTGTCACTCAGTGAAGAAGTCACCGACAATGTCTATGAAAACGCCACCGGTAAACGGACCGATTACATCACCCGCGTCAGGCCCGGTGCCACCTTCCGCTACCAGTCGCCACTCTGGACCTGGGACACCGCCTATACCTTTGAATACCGCAATTATGCCCGTGGCAGTAACGGAGATGAATACCTCCATGATGGCTCGCTGAAAGGAAACATCTCTGTGATCGACAATTTCTTTTTTCTCGATCTCTCCGATACCTATAAACGGGTAACGCTCGATGTTTCGCAAAATGCCGCTACTCAGACAAGTCTTTTCGTAAACCAGACCGACCAGAATAGTGCCCAGATTTCACCCTATCTGCTCTGGCGTTTGCGGGGCGAGCGCACCCTTAAAACCGGATACAGCTTTACCGATACCAGATACTTCGGGGTGAACGGCTCTACCCAGGGCGGTTCCGGTTCCCAGAGGAGCAACGGCATTGACAAACAGGAACACCGTGGCTTTGCCGACCTGTCCCACGATGTGACCGCCAAATTGAATTTTACCACCAGATATGCGTTTACCCGCCTTGAATCAGACCCCGCTCAATACAATAAGCATGACGTCAGCGGCAGCTTCAAATATGAATATGCCGACAAATCTTTTCTCTCCGCACAGCTCGGCAACAGCTGGCAGCAGTTCAATAACGGCGTTGACGTCAGTTACCTTTTCTGGAATGCCGCTGTCATTCATGATTTCAATGGCACTGTCGGAACGCTTGAAGCCATTGTTATCACGACGGAAGACCCGCTGGTCGTATCAACCAAGGAAACCACCTACAGAGCAAAGCTGGATAAAACGTTTCTGCGTGGCTCAATCGGAGGAGCTGTTCACTACTCTGAATTCGTTAACACACAGACAGACGTCATAGATCACCGGACACAAGGTGTCTCCGTCTCCGGGCGCTACGAAGTCATGCAGGATATCACCGCCACGCTTGCAACCTCCGTAGAGAAATACAGTCAGCAGACGACAGCAAACAATTCAATTAATGCTACCAATTATCCCTATCGATTCACCGGCACAGGTGGACTCAACTTTGCGTTCAACAAAGAGCTCACGCTTGGGCTGACCTATACCTATGTCACACAGAGATATGGATTCAGCGATGCTGCGGGGGCCGCAGAGATCAACAAAGCAGTTGTGGAGCTGAAGAAGACGTTTTAGAGTTCTGCCCTTATATTCAATGTCTCAAAAGCTTTTCGCACACGTGTAAATTCCCGCACAGTTTTACGCAGAACTGGTGAGGGTACGCCATGCCGACCAATCCGCAAAAAAAACGCCTCTCTGGGTATCGCTACTTGTCGTTGTCTACATGACCATTCTCGTTGTGCTGATGGTTATGCACGCATAAAAGAATACCGACCGTTAACGTTTCATGGATGCGGATCGACCACATACTGACGAGTAAGCAGTTTCAGGCACGGGAGTGCCGGGTTGGTACGGGCAGTGCTTCAGCACACCGCCCCGTGATAGCCGATCTGGTGTTGAGGCCGATCTGAATTATATTGACAAAACTACACTCAGTTATCACAATCTGGCCAGATTATCAGGCTAGATCGATAGGGAGGCACGTATGAGTTCTTGCTCATGGCCGTTACAGGATGCCAAAAACCAATTCAGTAAATTAGTTGAAGCAGCTATTCATGGTGAACCTCAACATGTGACTCGGCGCGGTCGTGAGGTGGTTGTCGTCGTTGCTGCAGACGAATATATACAGTTTGAAAAATTCAAGGCAGCCTCCACACCGCGATTTGTCGATCATTTACTTGCACTTCCAAAGGATGATGAAGAGTTTGAACGGCTGCCGTTTCATTGCCGTGAGGTCGAATTCTGATGTGGCTTCTCGATACGATGGTGATTTCGGAGCTTCGTAAGCGTACCCCAGACCTAAATGTTATTGCCTGGCTCTCCACTGTTCCGGAAAAAAGCCTCTTTCTCAGCGTTGCAACTATCAGCGAAATTCAGCGAGGGATTGTCCTGCAACGGCATAAAGACGTGCTGTTTGCAGAGCGTTTGCAGCAGTGGTTGGATGCGCTGCTGAAAAATTATAGTGAACGAGTGCTTTCAGTTACTCCGGAAATCGCCTGCCGTTGGGGGACTCTCTCTGCAAAAGTCGGTCATGACGGCGCTGATGTGGTAATTGCTGCTACAGCGCTTCACCATGGGTTGTCCGTAGTAACCCGGAATGAGAGACACTTTGGTATATTTCGGGTTCCGATTCTTAATCCTTACGACTCTATAGAGATTATCCAGGATTCAGACCATTGACAGAGGAGATAAAATCCGGAGACAGAAAAACTATGCGGATCCAGTCCGAAGAACAGGCAGCAATTGTCGCTACAATTACCAGTTTTGATAAGGAATCAGAAATATTCCTCTTTGGTTCCCGCCTTGATGACGCAAAACGTGGAGGAGACATCGATATTCTTATAAAGTCAGATTTCATCTGCAGAAGTATGCTGGCTCATATCGAGGATAAACTCTTCAGAAAAATTGACGAGCAGAAAATTGATTTTGTACTGACCAACAAAAAAACACCCAACTCCTTTTCAAAAATGATTATTGCCAAGGGGGCGATACAGCTATGGTAGCGGCAGAGACTGAATATCTTGAATCAGAGATACGTTTTATCGAAATTACAAAGCGGCGCAACTATCTGGTTTACCCCGAAGCATATAGGTTTTGACTTTATCAGCGTGTATCCGCCTTTATCTGCGGTTAAACGTTTGGAATACATTCTTTGTTTCTGGTGAAAGGAGAACATACAATGAAACGTGAATTCAATGTACTTATTGAAAAGGATGAAGATGGCTATTATATAGCTTCTGTTCCAGCACTACGTGGATGTCATACCCAGGCAAAATCACTGGATGTGCTTATGAAAAGGGTACAGGAGGCAATAGAACTGTGCCTTGAAGTGGAAGTGCCGACTATGAGTGAATTTATCGGAGTTCAGCGGGTTGCGGTAAACGCATGAGTAAACTTCCTTCAGTTACAGGCAATCAGATAATAAAATCCCTCCAAAGGCACGGGTTTCTTGTAATACGTATCAAGGGAAGTCATCACTTTTTGCAGCATCAGGATGGTCGATGCACGGTAGTGCCGGTTCATCGTGGTGAAACAATTGGCAGAGGTCTGTTTGCCCAGATTTTGAGAGATTGCGAATTGAACTTTGAAGATCTATGGAAGCGCTAAGGCTAAAGAATAAATTTTAGCTTCAAGAGCAAATTTGCTTCTGTATTACCCAGGATTGAAACTTTTGACGTTAAATCCAGAGTAATCCCGAGGCTAAGAAAAAGGTTTTCAGCTTCAGGATTTCCCAGGATTAAAGCCTTTGACCTTAAAATCCCAGTAATCGTGAGGCTCTGAAGTCAAAAGCATAGAGGAGCTACTGTTTATGACAAAAGAGGAAATATTGGCCTATCTTATTAGTAACAAGCAGGTATTGGCCCAGCAATACGGTGTGATAACTATTGGTTTATTTGGCAGTTATGCTCGAAATGAAGCGAGGGAAGATTCTGACCTTGATATTGCCATTGAAATGGCACCCGAGAAGAAGTCATTACGAAATTTTCTTGGATTAAAGCGCACACTGGAAAATCATTTTGGTAAAACTGTGGATTTGGGTATTGAAAGCACACTTAAGCCTCTTGTCCGGGAGAGGGTAAAAAAAGAGATCCTGTATGTCTGACAGAAATTATACCCTGTATCTTCAAGACATAGTTGAATCCGGCACAGCAATTCAATGCTACGTACAACATATTGATTATGAGCAATTTTCTAGTGAGAGGATGCGATATGCTGCCGTGATCCGTGAATTTGAAATAATTGGTGAAGCTGTTTCAAAACTTCCTGAAAGTATTAAATCCCAGGCACCTGACACATCATGGCAAGACATAAAGGATTTTAGAAACTTATTGGCTCACGAATATTTTGGAGTTGATTTGCAGATAGTATGGACTGCCATTATTGAAGATCTTCCGAACCTTCTTACAGCAGTAAAACAACTCCTAAATGCAAGAACGGTGAATTAATGATAAACATTTTGATGAACTGGATTGATTTTTCAAGGTGATGTGCTTTTTTTGACTAAAGAATTAGTTTTAGCTTCAGGATCAAATTTAGCTTCAGGATTTCTCAGGATTAAAGCTTGTGACCTTAAAATCCAGAGTAATCCCGAGGCTAAGAAAAAGGTTTTAGCTTCAGGATTACCCAGGATTATATGGTGTCATGCTAGTGAAGCTCATAGTGAATCAAAATCTCAAATATGTTGAATTAACAGAACAAATCATAAATTGCGCCTATGAAGTTCATCGGGTACTTGGATCAGGTTTTCTTGAAAAAGTTTATGAAAACGCGATGCTTGAAGAATTTAAGACGAGATGTTTAAAGGCGGAATCCCAACGTGGCATAGCAGTAAAATATAAAGGCATAATTATCGGAGACTATTTTGCGGATCTGGTAATAGAAAATGTGATTATTGTTGAGTTGAAAGCACTTGATAAACTTTCTGATGTTCACGAATTACAGCTGAAAAACTACCTCAAAGCAACCGGAATTGAAGTTGGTTTGCTTATTAATTTTGGTAAAAGTGTTGAAGTGAAAAGAAAGTACGTACAGAATCATGAGCTTCAAGAACAAATTTAGCTTCAGGATTACCAAGGACTACTCAGGATTAAAGTTTTTGACCTTAATATCCAGAGTAATCCCGAGGCTAAGAAAAAGGTTTCAGCTTCAGGATTTCCCAGGATTAAAGCCTTTGACGTTAAAAACCAGAGTAATCCCGAGGCTAAGAAAAAGGTTTCAGCTTCAGGATTTCCCAGGATTAAAGCCTTTGACGTTAAAAACCAGAGTAATCCCGAGGCTAAGAAAAAGGTTTCAGCTTCAGGATTTCCCAGGATTAAAGCCGTTGACGTTAAAATCCAGAGTAATCCCGAGGCTGAAAAAAGGTTTACAACTCATAATTCAAAATCACAATTCAATATCAACTTCAGGTAACAGATCAACCGGGTGTGTGAAAATGAGGAAACCTTTTCGACTATGATAATCCTGTTCTGGTCATCACTTCTACTGATTCTCTATACCTATGTCGGCTATCCCCTGCTGGTTGCCCTTCTCCAACGCCTTGCGTGCCGTACTATAGCCAAACAGCCCATTTACCCCTTTGTCTCGGTTGTTATCGCCGTCCATAACGGGGCAAGCAGTATTGAGCGCAGACTTCAGAACCTTCTGGCGCAGAATTATCCGCTTGAACAGCTTGAAATAATCGTTGTTTCTGATGGTTCAAGAGATGACACCGTTGCTCGTGCTGAAGCGGTCGCTTCAGAGCGGATTACAGTGTACGCGCTTGACAAGAACGATGGTAAAGCGGTGGCGCTCAATTTCGGCATAACCAAGGCAAAGGGCGAACTTATTGTGTTTACCGATGCCCGCCAGGAATTTCAGGCAGATGCAATTACACATCTTGTCACCAATTTTGCGGATGACTCGGTTGGGTGCGTAAGCGGTGAGTTACATTTTCTGGAAGACCCGGAGAGCAAGATTGAAGCCGAAATGGGTGCCTACTGGAAATATGAAAAGCTTATCCGCAAGGGTGAATCTGCAAGCGGCTCGGTTGTAGGGGCAACCGGTTGCATTTATGCGATTCGTCGTGAATTTTATCAACCGCTGCCGGCAGGAACAATTCTGGACGATGTGCTGACACCGATGAATATCGCCCGCACGGGTAAAAGAGTCCTGTTTGAAGCGCACGCCGTGGCTTATGACATTATTTCCAAAGATACCGACCAGGAGTGGCGGCGCAAGGTACGGACACTGGCCGGCAACTGGCAGTTATTCAGTCTGGCTCCATGGATACTGCTGCCATGGGAAAATCCCCTCTGGTTGCGCTATGTGTCACACAAGCTGTTTCGTTTGCTGGTACCGTTTGCAATGGTTATCCTTTTAATTGTCAGCCTGCTGCTTTCTGGCGGTTTTTTTCAGATATTAGCATTCCTTCAGTTTGTTTTCTATGGTATAGCTCTTACCGGATTTCTGCTGCCGACTACCCGGTCGAGTCGCGTTGTCAATCTTGTTTACTTTTTTATGGTGATGAATGCTGCAGCGGTAGCCGGTTTCTGGAAGTGGGTGACCGGAGGCTGTGCCAATGCCTGGAGACCGGCTTATAGAGACGTGCAATTAAAACCGCAGCCAAAATAGATGCTTTTAACTGATTGACGATTTTATTTTCTGAATGAAAGGAGTATCTCCATGAATACAGCAGAGATAATATTTCATCATGTTGAGCAGTTTCCGGAACCGATTCAATCCGAAGTCCTCGATTTTGTGTTGTTTCTTCAACATAAATCAGCCTTGATTACAAATATCACAGCAAACGAGAGACGTAACAAACTGCGTGAAGCGATGCTTCGCTTGCAGGAAACTCACGTATTCAGTGAAATTGATAATCCTGTGATGTGGCAGCGTGACATGAGAAGTGATCGCAATTTGCCAGGGCGAGAGCATTAATATGCTTGTAGATAGCAACATACTAATTTATTCATTATTGCCTGATCATCAGCGGCTTATGGAGTGGATATTAGATAGTCTTCCATCCGTGTCGATTGTCAGTAAAATAGAAACAGTTGGGTATCACCGCCTTACAGAAGAGCACAAAATTGAATTGTTAAAGTTATTTTCTTGCCTAACCATACGCTATCCTTCATTTCAGACCTACGAAATTGCAATTACTTTGCGACAGCAGCGCAAAATGAGTCTGGGAGATTCCCTTATTGCAGCAACAGCGATTGAGTATGGCGTGGCTCTTGCCACTCATAATATTGCTGATTTTGAATGGATTAAGAATTTGACTCTTTTTGATCCATTGGGATTGTCATGAAAGGCATCCCCGTTCTCATGTATCACGCCCTTGAGGATGATGCTCATCCGGCTGGTGCCATGGATGCGGGTGAACAGCTTTATGTATTGGAGGTCAGCAGGTTCCGGGAACAGATGAGTTACCTTCACCATGAAGGATACCGGACATTTCTTCTTGAGGAACTGCAGGCGCTTGCAGAGTGGCCAGATAAAGCGGTCGTTCTGACCTTTGATGATGGCCACGAATCAAATTTTCTTCTGGCATTACCGATCCTTCAGGAATATGGATTCAAGGCGGAATTTTTCATTACCACCGGTTGGATTGGCACACCGAATTTCATGAACAAAGACCATATTCGGGCTTTGCATCAAGCGGGGATGGGGATTGGCAGCCATGGAGTCACACATCGTTTCTTGTCAGATCTGCCTGAAGCCGATATACGTGCAGAGCTTAGTGACTCAAAATCAACTTTGGAAGCCTGCATTGGCCAGACGGTCAACTCTCTGTCGTATCCTGGTGGACGTATGAATCAACTCACGCAGAGCGTGGCAAAAACGGTTGATTATGAATATATCTGTACTTCTGTCCCGCAACTTCATCAACAGGCTTCAGATCATTTGCAGATAAGTCGTTTAACCGTAACGGCTGCTGTTGCTCTTGATGCTTTTGCAGCGCTGGTGCAAGGGCAGGGACTAGGCGCAATCCGTTTGCGTCATACCATGTTGGCAACCGCCAAAGCTGTTCTGGGTAACGATTTGTACACCCGTCTTCGCGCATTGTCTCTGCGGTAGATCTTATTTGTCGTCAATGCGCTCAGCTATTCCTACATCATCTGTAAGGGTATCGGGATCAAGTTAGTCGGATTATCAATTATTGTCGGAAACATACTAATCCAGCATAAGACGGAAAATATTTTTTGAGAGGATAATTATGAGAGCATTAGCTGAAAAACGCGAAGAGCTATATACCTACGGTGATTATCTGCAATGGGATGATGGTGAACGGTGGGAGCTGATTGATGGGGTGCCCTACAACATGTCCCCTGCTCCGAACCGCAGGCATCAAGATATATCAGGTGAGCTACACCGACAATTTGCTACGTATTTACTTGATAAGCCTTGCAATGCATATGCCGCTCCCTTTGACGTGCGTTTACCGGAAGGCGACGAAGCGGAAAATGAGATAAGTACGGTGCTGCAACCGGATATTTCCGTTATCTGCGATTCTCATAAGCTTGATGACGCGGGCTGCATCGGTGCGCCTGATCTGATTATTGAAATATTGTCTCCGTCCACCGCTCGCAAGGATCATAAAGAAAAATTCAATCGCTACGAACGTGCCGGAGTAAATGAATACTGGCTGGTCGATCCGGCAGCGAATACTGTTACTGTTTTCAAGCTGTGTGCTGACAAGAGATATGGTCGCCCTGATGTGTACAGTGATGATGAAAAGATTGTTGTCGGAATTCTTCCTGAGCTTGTGATAGATCTGGTGCTGGTTTTCCGGTAAAAAATATTTTAGCTTCAGGATTTCCCAGGATCAGGCTTTTGACTTTGATCTGAAACTTTGAAATGAGTGTGGTTTGGTTACGGGGTAATGTTTAAATGCTCAATCTCCCCCCACAGTTACTGAACTTTAATTCCCACGGAGGATTGTAATGCCTGAAATCTGTCGATTTCTCGGAATCATTGTTTTTATGGTCTATGATGATCACAATCCGCCGCATTTTCATGCCAGGTATGGTGACTTTGAAATATCAGTTGAAATTCTAAGTGGAATTGTCGAAGGTAAGTTTCCACGACGTGCTCTTTCTGCTCTTTTGGAATGGTACCAGATGTACCAGGAGGAGTTAAAGGAAGACTGGGAGCTTGCCCGAGCGCATGAACCATTAAAACTGATCAAACCTCTGGAGTAGGAGAGAAGCCATGTTGCATGTCGTAAGAGCTGAATATCGGCACGATTACAAAATATGGGTAGAGTTTGACGAAGGATCTAGCGGGATTGCAGATCTTTCTGATGTTTTGTGGGGGAAGATGTTTGAACCCTTGAAAGACGTTGAGAAGTTTCGCCTATTTGAGGTTTCGCCTGTTTTTAAAACCATTGTCTGGCAAAACGGAGCAGATCTGGCACCTGAAATGCTCTATGATAAGGCTTTCAAGAAAGCAGAGTAATCCCCGTAATCCCGAGGCTAAGAAAAAGGTTTTTAGCTTCAGGAATTCTCAGGATTACCCAAGTCGCACCAAAAGTAGGCGCTTCTAAGCGAAGGCGCAAAGAACGTCAAAAGCAAAGTATTATCGTTTCACCCCAAAGTTTTGCCCATCTTTCCGGTTTTCCTTGCGACTTTGTGCCTTTGCGACCTTGCGACCTTGCGTTAATTTTTTTGACTTAGAATTTCATGGTTGTTGATATTGTAATTGAAGTGTGAGGAATCGATCTGTGACTCAACAAACAAGGCCTGTCTCAAAACGTATTCCTTGCCTGGATGGTATTCGAGCCATATCAATTTCGCTTGTTCTGCTTGCTCATTTTATTGGGACCGTCGGTCAGGATGTACCGAAATGAATATTCAGGAGATAAATTTATGCATGTATTAAAGGAAATGATTAAAGTTGAAAAGGATTTTATCCACATGAAATTGCCGAGGAAGTGCAGGGGAAAAATTGTAAGTGTTACAATTGATCTCGGGAATGACGTGGAAAAAAAAATGATGTTAAACAAAATCAAAATAGACACAACGCAATGGCAGTTTGCGAGAGATGAAATTTATGCTGAAAACTAGATCAGTTTTTTTGGATACGAACATTTGGATTTATGCGTATTCAAATACGGAGAAAGAAAAGCGTGATATAGTGCTCAAACTTCTCAATGAAGGCAGAGTCTGTCTGAGCAGTCAGGTTGTGAATGAGTTTATATGGGTGATGAGCAGAAAATACCGGGTTGATTTTGATACACTGGGAAAAATTATCGAAGGGTTATTTGACATGTACCCGATAGATTTACCGGATAGATACACAATAGTGAAAGCAACTGGTATTTCGAAAAAATTCAGTTTTTCATACTGGGATAGTTTAATGGTCGCTTCAGCTCTAAAGCAGGAATGTTCGATTTTATTTACGGAAGATTTGCATCACGGACAACGGATCGAAAATAGATTAACGATTCAAAATCCTTTTATATTGTTATGACCTTAAAAACCAGAGTAATCGCAGTAATCCCGAGGCTAAGAATAAGGATTCAGCTTCAGGATTTCTCAGGATTACCCAGGATTAGGCAGGACGCAAGTCGCTCAGAACTTCAAAAGCAAAGTATTATCGTTCCACTCTAAAGTCTTTAGCCCATTTTTCCGGTTTTCCTTGCGGCATTGTGACCTTGCGTCCTGCCTAAAGGCACCTACTTCTGGTTGCGTTAATGCTTTTGACTTAGAATTTCATGGTTGTTGAGCTTTATATTGTTAGAGCTGAGTAGTTACGCCATATTCATATAAACGAAAGGAGCCTTATCATGGCCTTTAGTCTACCACTTGCTCAAATGAGCACCGCCGACAAACTTCAGACGATGGAGACGCTTTGGGATGATCTTTGCCACAAAGTTGAAGATATCTGCATACCCGAATGGCATTATGAAGTTCTTGCCGCCAGAGAAGAAGATATAAAAACGGGAAAAGAATGTTTCACCGATTGGGAAATTGCCAAGGAAACCATACGTGAGTCGCTGAAATGAAAATCCGCATACTCGATTCCGCTCTACAGGATTTGAGAAACGGATATCAGTTCTATGAAGTCCAAGAACAGGGGCTTGGCAACTATTTTCTCGATTCGTTTACCAGCGGTTGTGAGTTGGGAAGGGATTGAGAAGGTCTGAAGTTTACGGTTTGAAATGTAGTCACAGAAGGTACTGAAACAAGGATCTCAGGTAGCTATATGAAAGTTACATACGTTGTTTCAATGTTTCCCTGTTGGTCGGAGACGTTCATCTTAAATGAGCTCGTAAACCATGAAAAGGCTGGTGTCGATCTCAGTATATTCTCAATAAAAAACTGTAGTGAAACAATGGTGCACGATGAAGCGGTGCCTTTTATAAATAAGACGGTTTATGGCAAGGGGTATTTTGGTTTTAAGCTGTTGTTGTCGCATTTAATTTTATTATGCACTTCCCCAAGTATCTATGCTTCTATTGTCAGTAAATTGCTGTTTCTTAAAGTAACCGATCCGCTTGTTAAGATTAAATCTCTTGCCGTTTTTTGGCTCTCGCCGACGTTTGTTGTTGCCGCTCGACAGCAGAAGACCGATCATCTGCATGCTCACTTTGCCACCTATCCGGCGTTACTTGCCTGGATCATAAGTCGATTTACAAAAATCCCGTTCACCTTTACTGCTCATGCCCATGATATTTATGTGAATCAGGATCTGTTGCCGATTGTGTGCGAAGATGCCGCTGCCATAGTGACCATTTCAGAGTTTAACAAGCGGTTTATCGCGCAGAAGGTGGGTACAAAGTATGAGCAGAAGACGGAAGTAATTCATTGCGGTATTGATTTAAATAGGTTTAAGTTCGAAGTCGATAACGGTAAGGCTGGCCGTGAAGCTGCACCGCTGAATATTTTGAGTATCGGCAGATTGTCAGGGATTAAAGGATTCACCTATCTGATAGAGGCATTAAGACTGCTGAAAAATGAAAGTGTTGCATTTGATTGCAGTATCATAGGCGACGGGCCGCTCAAAGTTGAGTTGGTACAACAAGTAAAAGATGCAGGGCTTGACAGCGTAGTTCATTTTTTAGGATCAAAAAAGGCCGATGAAATCCCGGTATATTTGAAGAAAGCCGATGTGTTTGTTTTGGCCTGTGCCACCGATAAAATCGAAGGACATGACGGTATTCCGGTTGTTTTTATGGAAGCCATGGCGTATGGGACGCCCGTTATCGGAACTGTAATTTCCGGGATTCCTGAATTAATAATTGATGGCACGACAGGCTTTTGCGCCGAACCAGAAAATGCCCGCTCTTTGGCAGACACTATTAGTAGATTTATTCAATGCAGTGACGTACAGAAATTAGTCGCCAATGCACGTGAATTGATTGAGGTGGAGTACAATATTACACGTAACTCCGGTAGATTACGGACGCTATTTCAAAAAGTGGAGGGTGTTTGATGCGTATACTGATTACTGGTGGAGCAGGTTTTGTCGGTTCACATTTATGTGAACGGATGCTGTCCGAAGGGCATGATGTGATATGCCTTGATAATTTTTTTACCGGAACGAAGAAAAATATCTCTCATCTCCTCGATAATCATCGTTTCGAGCTTGTTCGACACGATGTAACAGAACCGATTCTCCTCGAAGTTGATAGAATCTTCAATCTGGCCTGTCCCGCCTCACCCGTTCACTACCAGTACAATCCCGTTAAAACAATCAAGACCAGTGTTATGGGCACAATCAATCTGCTCGGTCTGGCAAAACGTGTTAGAGCGCGAATTCTGCAAGCTTCAACTTCAGAAGTCTATGGAGATCCGCACATACACCCGCAAACGGAGGATTACTGGGGCAATGTTAATCCGATAGGAATCCGCAGTTGCTACGACGAGGGTAAGAGAGTCGCTGAAACATTGATGATGGATTACCATCGTCAAAATGGCGTTGATATACGCATCATTCGAATATTCAATACCTATGGCCCGCGCATGGCACTTAATGATGGACGTGTGGTTTCTAATTTTATTGTGCAGGCGCTGAGAGGTGAAGATATCACGGTGTATGGCGAAGGTAATCAAACCCGCTCATTTTGTTATGTCGATGATCTGGTAGAAGGCATGATTCGCATGATGAATTGTGAAGGTTTTATTGGCCCGGTAAATTTGGGCAATCCGGTCGAAACGACAATTCTCGAATTTGCAAAGCGGATTATCGAACTCACCAATTCTAAATCTAAAATTATATTCAATCCGCTCCCCGCTGATGATCCTAAGCAGCGCCAGCCTGATATCACGCTTGCGAAACGAGAGTTGTCCTGGGAGCCAAAGGTAGATATTGCCGTTGGTCTTGGCAAAACGGTTGAATACTTCAAGAGCGTTTTACATTGTGGTTGAGCGTATGAGAAAAAAAGTTATGTTCATGATTTGGGCGCTTGAGGTTGGTGGAGCCGAGCGGCTTCTCGTGAAGCTGGCAGAATATATTTCGCGAGGTGACTACGATGTTAGTGTTGTGTGCATTAGTCGCGAAGGTGTATGGGCGAGCGACTTAAAGCAAACAGATGTCAAAGTGATCTGCACACGCAAGAAAACCGGATTCGACCCTTCGATACTGTTTAAGCTTATAAAAATTATCAAATCCGAAAAGCCGGATATTGTGAACACCTATTTGTGGACGGCTGATGTTTGGGGGCGCCTGGCAGCAATATGCGCGGGTACTCCTCACATTGTAGTAACAGAGCAGAATGTTGATATATGGAAACGCTGGTATCACATTGTCATCGACAAAATACTTTTCAAGTTCACCCGTTGTGCCATCTGTGTATCAGACGAAGTTGTTAATTATTACCGGGATACGATTGGCTTGGAAGATAAACAACTGAAAATGATACCCAATGCAATTGACGTCTCTTTGTTTGACGGTGGCGTCCTGCGAGAAGATTTACGAGGACAGTTGGGAATTAAAGAAAATGAGTTTATTTTCACTTGTTCTGCAAGGCTTCATATCCAAAAAGCTCATGAAGTTCTGATTGAGGCAGTTAAGATACTGACTGAAAAACAGGTAACAAATTTTCGTGTACTTTTGGTGGGCGAAGGGCTACGTAATGAAGAACTGCGTCGACTAGTCGATTCACAGGGACTAGGAGCAAGGATTAATTTTCTCGGTTTACGTCAAGATATTCCCGGCATTTTGCTCCAATCAGATGCTTTCGTCCTTTCATCCGATTACGAGGGTTTGTCGTTGGCGATCCTCGAAGCGATGGCGGCACGGTTACCAATAGTTGCAACAACTGTAGGTGGCAATCCGCAGGTGATTGATGATGGCATTACTGGGTTTCTTGTTCCCCCCAGAAATTCCCTGCTTTTGGCCGAGGCCATGGAACGGTTGATAAATGATCCAGAATTGGCAAAGCAGATGGGTGAAGCTGGTAGGGGAAAGGTAGAAGGGACGTATGATATACAATCTGTGACAAGGCAGACGGTTGAGCTGTTTAATTCCTTTTTGGAGTAAATAAAATGATGTCGAACCTTAAGCAAGATTACCGGCGCTACCGGGAAACGGGACTCACCAACGCTGATTTACTCTTTTCCAGAGGTTTTCAGGCGGTTATTTCTTACCGTCTCAGGCATTGGCTTTTGATGAAAAAAATCCCCATTCTTCATGTCATAATTGGTTACATTACGGAAGTCATAACTGACGTAGAAATACCCGCTGCTGTTTGCGCCGGAGGTGGCCTTGTGGTCTATCATGGCGGCCCTATCCATATAACAGGTAGTGCTCGTATAGGGGAAAATGTTGGTATCCGACCGGGGGTCGTTATTGGCGGGGACTTTTATGGGAAATTTGCTCCTGTGCTTGGAAATAATATAGAGGTTGGAGTTGGCGCCAAAATTCTTGGGAATGTTGTGTTAGGTGATTATTGTCAGATTGGAGCAAATGCGGTTGTAACAAAATCATTCCCTTCTCACAGTGTCCTTGTAGGTATTCCGGCGCGTCCTATTGTAAAGGGGTGATTATGAAGCCAAAGCTTATTTATATTATTGATAATTTAATTCTTGCGGGTACAGAAGTTCATCTCTTCAACCTTGCCAAAGGTATGAAGGAGGCTGGTTATTCAGACCTTGAGGTATTAAGTATGTCTGGTGAAGGTGAAATATTTGATTGGATGGCTATAAATGACATCCCGGTTAAAAATTTCAGAATGAAAAGCGTCCGGAATCCCATTTTCTTTGTGGATATGGTGAGGCTGATTTTTTATTTGATTAAACAATCCCCCGATATCGTGCATACATATCTGGATACTGCCAATGTGTTCGGCGTAATTGCTGCAAAGTGTGCAGGTGTGAAGAGAATTATGACCTCTCGGCGGGACCTTGGTGTATTTCGTTCGCGACGTATGGAAATTATGATGGGCAAATTAAGTAACGGAGTTGAAAAGATAGTGTGTGTCTGCAAAGCCGCTGCAAGTGAAAGTATGAGGAGAGAAAATCTCTGCGGTAACAATATTATGGTCATTCACAACGGCATCAAGCTCGATACTTTTAAAAGTGAATTTCGTGTTATATCAGCAGAAGCACCCGTATTTTGTAATGTTGCTGTTCCCAACAGGACAGAAAAAGGCCATTCAGATCTTATTGCCGCTTTTGCAATAGTTCTCCAAAGTGTCCCGATGGCCCGGCTCAGACTTGTAGGAGACGGATGGCTGCTGCCCGTTTTACGGAGTCAAGCTGATCAACTTGGTATAGATCAAAGCATTGAATTTTACGGAAAATCTCTCGATATTCCGTCTGTCATGAAAGACGTGTCGGTTTTTGTTATACCATCTCATTCCGAAGGGATATCTAATGCTTTATTGGAAGCAATGGCAATGGGTATACCAGCGGTGGCAACTGATGTGGGGGGTAATCCTGATGTTGTTACTCACGGAGTAACCGGAGTTCTTGTGGAAGCAAAAAGTCCCGAATCTATAGCGCAAGGCATGCTGAATATTATTAGTGATAAAAACAAATTGCTTTCTATGAGCCTTGCTGCACAAGAAGTTGTCAAGAAAGAGTTTAATTATTCAAAAATGATTAGTGCATATGATGATTTATACAGCAATCCGAATGAATAATATTGAAAAAAAATCATTAATTAGGATTGCATTTGTAGAATGCAGTTCAGGGTTTGGGGGTAGCGCTAAATGCGTATATCAATTTGCCAGCGCAATTGATATTACGAAGTATTCACCATATATCTATTGTAGTAATGTTGTCGGGTGGTTTGAATCATTGAAACAAGTCAGTTCTTGTGTTGTTACAGCTACACATATTAAGCCTACTAATGAAGCTCAATATGGCAATAGATTTAAATACATATTTAAAATGGCTGACATATTACTTTCAATCGCCAAATTTCCTTACTTCTTGATGAAATTCAAAGAACATAAAATAAATATAGTTCATACAAATAACAATATTTATGAACACATCCCCGCCTTTATTGCCGCTAAATTATTATCTGTCCCGATAATATGTCATCTTCATGATCAGACTCCACTAACGTCTATAGAAAAAATATTTATTCCCTTGATTGATAAATTCTTTGTTCTTTCCTCTGTCGCAAAAAATATATATTTAGCTGACATTCCTGCAAGCAAGATCCAGATCATAAGGAATGGATTACTAGTTAAAGATTATGAAAAAATAACAATTAATGATAACCTTGTACAACACTTGGCAGTCGGTGTCGTCGGGAGACTTATTTCCTGGAAAGGACAAGAGACACTAATTAGGGCTGCAGCGCTGATCATCAAAATTATTCCAGACGTTAAGTTTTACATCATCGGAGATGATCCCAACGGTGACAAAACGTACGGCAATGATTTACGGAAAATGGTAGCAGAACTAGGACTCGATGAGTCAGTTGTATTCACAGGTTGGATTAATGATCCGCGACAATTTATAAAAGCGCTCGATATCTGTGTGTGTACCTCAATTGAGCCAGAGCCTTTTGGCCTTGTTTTACTTGAATCGATGATCTTGGGAACCCCGGTGATTTCAACCAGGCACGGCGGGCCACTAGATATAATTGATGAAGGTGTAGATGGCTATTTCTATGAACCGAAGAGCTATAAGCAGTTATCTGATTTAATACTTATGTTGTTACAAGATAAAAAATTGATGGATAGCATATCAAAGGCAGCAACAAGGAAGGTCATCGAAAAGTATGACCTTGGTTCTATCATGTCTGATATACAAATAAATTATGATAATTGCATGACTAAATTATGATAATCCGCCGCCAAATTATAAAACAAAATGCTAAGTCCAGAAAAGTTAAAATAATTATTTTTGAATCAGGCTTTGCCGGGGGATCGGTTAAAAGCCTTATGAAAATATTGGCGAATTGGGATTTTTTAAAATATCCTGCGGGGCTTTTTTCCTTTTCAAATAAAATGAAAGCAGGTGAGTTATTAAGAAACAGTAGCGTTGAATTTGTGGACTCATTTCATACTGAAGGTGGGCTACCTCCCGATTCGATTGTTAAAAAATTCGGAATATTAATTCCTACAGTCTTCGGAATACGGTATTTTCTTAAATCGCTAGTATTATTATTTCGCCATAAGTTTGCATGTATTTATATCAATAACACTCCATATTCCCACACTCCATTAATTATTGCAGCTGCGCTTTTGAGAAGGAAAATTATTTGCCACCTGAGAGATACTATTGAATTCACTCGTATAGAGCAGAGACAACTTAGCTATATTACAAGTTTTATTGCGCTTGGTGACTCTGCTAGATTCTATTACATTAACCAAGGGATCGCTGCAGATAGAATAACAACAATATATAACAGCATTGATACGAGTCCTTATGTATTCAGTGCAAATCGATTGCAAAAAGATAGAGTAAGTATCGTTGTTGTCGGCTCTTTAACGTACCGTAAGGGTCAGGATGTTTGTTTAAAAGCGTTGGCAAAGGTATTGAAATACCATTCTAACGTCACAATGACGTTTATTGGAGAAGGAGAAACCAGAGCCGAGCTTGAGAAAGTGGTAATTTATAACAAATTACAGGAAAATGTCGTTTTTATTGGCCATACGGAAAAGGTTTTAGAAGTTTTGCAAGAGAGTGATATTGGATTACTTGCTTCAAGGCGAGAAGGTATGCCAAATAGTGTAATGGAATATATGGCTGCAGGACTTCCGGTAGTTGTTACTGATTTGCCTGGTATTAGAGAATTGGTAGATGATGAGGAAACAGGTTTTATCGTCCCACAAGAGTCGGATGAAGAACTTGCCAATAGATTGATTCAATTAATAGGCGATGCTGATTTAAGAGCTGAAATGGGGCATAAAGGGATTGAAAAAATAAATTCTGAGCGATTTTTGCCTTCCACAGAAAAAGAAAACATCCTGAAGCTTTTCCTGGAAACTGATATGAATTCCAAATACTGATCACACTAAAGCTCTAAAGGGATGCAAGCTTGGAATCTATTAAGCATAAAATACTTAAAGGAACAATGTACAACATTCTAGGCACTATTCTGATGTTAGTGATTGGAATTGGAGCCTCTGTCGTATTTGTCAGATATCTTGGAGAAGAGAATTATGGCGTAGCTATTTATATAACGGACATATCTCTAATGGCGGTAATATTGTGCTCACTCGGTTTAGGAACTTTTCAGGCGATGCAATTGCCAAAATTAAAAGCCGAAAACAGGATGTCAGAATATCGTTATCTGATAATTCATAATATAAAATTACGGTTGTCCTTTCTGTGTACATTTCTAATTGTAATATGGTTAGGAACGTGGTCAGGCGTTTTTGATTTTTTAAAAATAGATGATCAATTTTATTATTTTTTATGCCTCTTTGCTTTTTTACAATTGGTATTAGCTTTTTTTAGGGGTCCACTGCAGATTGAATACCAGCAAAAGTTCTTGAATAGTATGGATGTTGCATTTTTGATTGGTCGCTTACTGTTATTTTTACCGGTCATATATTTTAATTTAGGGCTTATAGGATTTCTCTGTACGGAAGTTATTGTAGAAGTCGGCCAGATGGTTCTATTGTCACTGAGATTTAAGAAACTTGTATGGAATAAATTAAAGGGTATTCCTACAATAAAATTCAGTGGTGATATACTAAAAACATCAATTCCACTGTTTATCGTTGATTTTAGCTCTAAATTCTTTGGGAAAGAAACGGATATAATTTTTATTGGTATGTTGTTAGGGGCATCAGCCTTTACTGATATTACAACATATTCTCTCTGCTATGTTTTAGTAGTGCGTTCATATTCTTTTTTGGGTTTGGGTACCTCAAGTGCAACAACCCTTCTGATGAATTCAGCTTCCGAAATAGTCAGTACCGGTAATTCACATCTTATAAAAAGTCTGATTGAAAAGCAGTTTAGATTACTGGCACTTATGATTATCCCAATCACAACCGGAGGGATTATTTTGGGCGAGGTTGTCTTAACCCTGCTTTATGGTAAAATATTTGAGGGGAAAGGGATCGTTAGTGGAATTATATTTTTAGGCATTGGAATCACATCTATAAGCTATATCGCCAGGCCTATTTTGTTTGTACTCGAAAAGGAAAAATTATTAGTTAAGCAGCGTTGCATTGTCGCCATACTCAAAATAATATTATTTGTAACCGTGGTGCCTTTTTCAGGATTAACGGGTGTCGCTAGTATCTCTATTTTTACGGTTGTACTGATATCTTTGTTGGAAATGAGACTTTTATCTACTTTGATAAGATTAGATATTCCTTGGGTTTTTATATTTAAGTCACTAATAGGCTCCATAGTGATGGCATTTTTCGTTTTGCTCATAAAGCATTACATTGGACATGTAACAGTTATAAAACTATGCACTCTCGTGTTAAGCGGGGCTATTTCTTATTTATTATCACTACTGTTTTTAAAGCCATTTAACCAAAATGACTGCGATGCATTGAGAGACATTAAGGTGTTTGGTTTTATTGATGCAAGGAGTTTCATTTCTCGCTTCTCAAGCAAGCATTAACCATCTTCATTTTATCAATTTGAGTGTCTATGAAATATTTTTTGTTTTTTATTGTGTCATTTGGTTTACCTCATATTGCTTGGATTCCTGATAAGCTGCATCTACAGCCTGATCAAATTCCATTCGGCGTAATGAATTTATTTTTTTTAGTCAGTTTATGGTTGTGGTTTACGGCTAAAAACAATTCAACAAAAACACCAAGTCCATATATTTCTTTTAATTGGTTTTTGGCTCTTAATATTATTGGAGTTGGCGTTGCTGTTATAACTGGTTACGAGCCATTTGGACAGACATTCTCTATTGCGAAAAATCAAATTTGTCTTTTACTTCTTTATTTCATACCTCTGGCTACAATTAGGACAAAAAAAGATTTTACCGTTATGTTCATGATATTATTATTTGTGCATTTAATCGTTAGTATTGAAGTTTTACGTTCCGGTGTTTTAGCGGGTAGTAACTTTAATGATAATAAAAGGGGCAGTGGCCCTTTTTCTGTTAGTTTTTATGGATCGGATGTGGCTGGTTCGTATCTGGCCCAATTTATCTTGTATTATTTTGCATTTGTGTTGAACTGGGAATCATCAAAAAAGCACATTATGATTATGATGTTTACTTCTATAGTTCTTGTTTTAAGTATATATGCCACGTACGCACGCGGTGCTCTTGTTGCTATTATGGTAGGGTTGATATTTATGCTAGGTGTCATTGGCTTTACACCCAAAAATATTATTTTTGTTGTTCTTGGAGTTCTCCTCGCTGTATATATTGCGCCAACAAGTATTGATTCAAGGTTCGATAATACAAGAGCCGAGGGCGGAGAGTATGACGACTCGACTCAAGGTCGTTTTTTTTACTGGGAAGCGGCTTTGAAAATAATTAAAGAAAATCCACTTGGAGTTGGAACTGGTCAAGTTAGGGGAGCCATGCAAGTTGCTATTGGCAGATATGTCGATCCGCACAATGGTTTTTTATATACCGCCATTGAATATGGCGTTTTGGGCTTACTTGTATTTCTCCTGTTTCTTAAAAATTTATTTACTGACTGCCGCATGATTTATCATTGTAAGGAAATTCCTTTGATATACAGAATTTATGCTCTGGGTACTGGTGGCTTAATTGGTGCTTTAATAGGATGCAATATTTTTTATGCAAATTTTTATAAAGACTTAGTTCTGGGCAGCATAATGCTGCACTTCGGTATGTTGGCATACATTAAGTCAAATATTGATACGTTACAAGAAGCGCCAAATCTTCAACTTGAGGCTTAACATGAACATTCTCTTTCTTTCACTTGGTGATATATCCGTTGAACTTAGCTCTTCAGGTACGCCATATAATTTGTATAATGGCCTAATCAAAGAGTTCGATAACGTAATTGCTGCTTCAGCTGATTTAATAAGTAGGCAACGTTGGATAAATTACTTGGCGTCTTTTGCACCCAATATATCTTTTTGGCGCGAAAGGACTTACAAGAATACCTATTCGTTTAGAAAGCAGACTTTGAATGCGGAAAAAGCAGTTAAGAATAATCCAGGAGTAGATTATATTTTACAGTTCCAAACGATGTTCTCACCGACTGATAAACTACATGAACTAAATACTCCTTTGGGAATCTATACAGATTATACAATTGCGATGGCAAAAAGAGAGTATCCTTTGTGGGCACCATTCAAAAATGAGAGTGAATATAATTGGTGGTATCAGAATGAAAAACTTCTTTTCAAACATGCAAAACACGTGTTTACATTTAGCAATCCTACTCGTCGCTCCATAATAGATGATTATGGAATTGATAAAGATAAGGTTTTTTGTGTGAGAGCTGGTACCCCATTTATTCCAATAGTTGAAAAAACGAATAGACGAGAAACGAGAAACTTTTTACTGGTGGGTCGGGATTACAAGCGAAAAGGTGTTGAATTCTTGATTGATGCATTCTCGCAATTAAAATCTAAATATCCAATGATCCAATTGTGTATTGTTGGCTGTAAAATAAGTGCCGAATTGCCTGGCGTCACAAACATTCCTTTAGAGACAGATAGAAACCGAATGCGTGAGCTTTTTTTAGCTTCTGATGTTTTCGTATTACCGTCAATTGCTGAACCTTTTGGATATGTTTATATTGAGGCGATGTCTTCTGGGCTTCCTTGTATTGGAACCAATACTGGGGGGGTCCCAGACATTATTGTTAACGATGAAACAGGTTTTATCGTACCTGTAGGTGATGTAAATTCTTTAAGAGATAAAATGGAATTTCTTATCATGAACCCTGATATTGCAAATAGATTTGGAGTGGCAGGTCTATGTAGATTTAAACAAAATTATCAATGGGATTCTGTCGTTAAGAGTATTGCCGATACTATAAGGAGTTCATAATGACAGATAATGATACTTCTCCAAGAGCACAAGTTGAAATTCATAATAAAATAGTCGTATTACTGAAAAAAATTAATGTTAAATCCACAAGAGGACAAAACATTAAAGTTTTGGACGCTGCCGCTGGAAATGAAATTGACAGGTGGTCAATATACGAGATTGTTAGAAAATGTCAGCCTTATTGTCGTTGGACAAAAAAATAGCTAAAATTGTAAATTATGGAGGTTTATTAATTATATGAATAACATTCTAGTTACGGGTGGTGCAGGTTATATTGGATCTCATTGTTGCAAGCAGTTGCGATTGGAAGGCTATAACCCCGTAGTCTTCGATAATCTGGTACATGGTCATATTGAAAATGTGAAATGGGGCGAGTTTTATAAAGGCGATGTTGGTTCCGCTGCTGATCTGGAAGATTGCATCAGTAAGTTTGATATTAAGGCAGTAATTCATTTTGCCGCGTTTGCGTATGTTGGTGAGTCGGTTTCGAATCCGATGAAGTATTATAACAATAATTTGCGAAATACCCTTAATTTGCTTGATTGTCTAGTTCGCTGTAATATCAAACATATTATATTTTCATCTACATGCGCTACATATGGCAATCCACTAGTTGTCCCAATCGATGAAAAACATCCTCAAAACCCGATAAATCCCTATGGACAAACAAAGTTAATGGTGGAAAAAATACTGCAAGATTATGATCATGCGTACAGTTTAAAGTATATATGCTTACGCTATTTCAATGCTGCGGGAGCCGATCCGGCTGGCGAAGTGGGTGAAAACCATGACCCGGAAACGCATCTTATTCCACTCGTGCTGGATGTTGCACAAGGTAAAAGTGAAAACATAAAAGTATTCGGGTGCGATTATGATACAATTGACGGAACTTGTATTCGTGATTACATCCACGTTATGGATTTAGCCACCGCGCATACCCTTGCGCTGTCTCACTTGCTTAAGGAAGGGCGAAGTGCTTCATACAACTTAGGCACGGGCAAAGGGATTTCGGTTCTAGAAATTATTGATGCAGCTGCTCGTATAACTGGGAAGGAAATTCCTCGCAAGATCGAGGCACGACGACTTGGCGACCCTCCTGTTTTAATTGCCGATAATAAGAAAATATATAATGAGCTTAATTGGAAACCTGCTAACTCAAATATTAATCAAATAATATCTGATGCTTGGCGTTGGCACACGCTCTAAAAATTAGATAAATTGTATTAAAACTGATATGTTATTTCTCTGATGACTACGTTGGATAATTTGTGATTTCTGGCACAAACTATTATGCTGAATTTACGCTATTATGATGCGTTGTAACAGATTGCTATTTTTGAAAAGGCATGCTCTTAGATAGCTGGGTGGCATAAAGCTGCGGATACTGAGGAAAAGCTGAGTTGGCGAAAAAAATGGCTGTTCCATGATCGCATAGAGGCTTTATTTTCTGGGAAAGGATAAGTAGATTATTGAAAAATGGAGGTATCACATGGAAACGAAACAAATTTTAACTGCTACGGGCTCAATTATCAATCAACGGTTAAGAATTGCTCAAATAACGCTAGCATTATTTTTTGTACTTTTTGCGTCCTCGTTATTGCTTTCTACTTCAGGTTTTTGCTCTGCCGACAGGTATTTCTATCAAGCCAATGTGCCTACATTATCAGTACCTGACTCTACGATTGGGTCAACGTATTATATTGACGGTAAAATTGGTAATGACTCATGGAATGGCAGGTCTCCGGTCTATACTTCGGGCATCAATGGTCCGTTCAAGACAATCGGGTATGCAACAGGTCCCTATTCAGGTCGTTTAGTAGGCGGTAATGTCTTTAAGATCAAAGCGGGTACGTACCGTGAAAGACTAGAGTTTAGGAATGCAACAGGAAACACAGACGAAAATCACCGGATTGTTATTGGCCCTTATGGTGATGGCGAGGTAATACTTGATGCCTCAGATACTAATACCCTTACTTGGTCGGTATATAGCGGGAATTCTAATATATACGTTGCTCATTGTGACCTGATGTTGGGTTCATCCCGCACTGAACCGTTGGCTGTGATTATGAATGATAATTTCAAATCTTGCCGTCCAGTGTATAACCTTGCCAATGCCAACTCATTTGGTAAATGGTATTACGATGCAGTGAATAAGAACCTTTATGTATATACAGGTGGTTTGACCCCTGAATCTCAAAAAATTATAGTTTCATCATCAGATCCGAATACTGTATATATGGCGTTTGATGCCATGTATACCGACTACCTGACGCTTTATGGTCTAACAATTTCAGGCGCATCATCTTATGCCGTAAATTCATACGGCACATCATTTAGAGTAGAGAATTGTACAATTAAATATTCCGGTAAGGCCGCAATAAAGACTTATGGGCCTAGTCCTAAGATGATTAAAAACCACATATATGGCAATGTAATGATGAACTGGCCCAGGGGTCATACTTGGAATTACTCTGGAGGTTGGCCCTCTGCTACTGCTTTTGCAAGCGGTAATAATGGTTATATGTCCGGTAATATCATAGAGTACAACGGTGGAGAGGGATTCATTACTGGAGGATTTGATTCCACAGGGGTTGTAGTTGAAGATAATATTGTGCACGACAACTGGAGTGTTAACCTCTATATTGACGGACAGGGCGGGGCTATATTTAGACGTAATCTTACCTACGCATCAAATGTATCTGCTTCCGATCTTGTGAGCCCTGACGATCCAACAGTACCGACATGGATACCGTGGGCAGAGTTACAACCGAAACTAATGAGGCGTTTATATCCGATCTGCCTTAATCAAGCGGTGGAGCTAGGTGAATACGCAGGGCAAACAATATTAATGAGCAACAACCAGATATACGATAATATTGCCATAGGTTGCTTTGCTGGAGTTAGTACCGACTGCGAAATGGGAACAAACGGGCCAGTTCTTTCAGGTTTTCCCAATAGCGTCATAGCCAATAACACAATTATTATGCCTACTGACGCACCACCTACAGGAGCTACATGGACGGGTATCGGCTGGATGTATTGCGCCGGGACAAATACAGGCTCAATTATCAAGAACAATATCGTTACCAATACTAGAACCGAATCATTTTCATTATTCCTTGAAGGTGGCACAAACGAAGCAGGTAAAACTGCAATCAATAACAATCTTTATTATAACCCGAATACTGCAAATCAATTTACTGCATATAATTACCCAAAAAATTTGGCCTATAACATTACCAATTGGAAATCCTCAATGACGGGGCAGGACTCCCAGAGTATATCTTCAAACCCCCTATTCTCTGGGGGGGCGGATATTTACTCTCCCTTATATTATATGCTTCAATCTGGAAGTCCTGCGCGAGGTATGGGTTCTAATTTAACGAGCTTCAACACTGATTTTAACTCATATACAAAAGCAATGCCGTGGACTGTAGGCGCACTTGAGTATGGCAGTGTCTACGTTTATAACAATCCCCCCCCTATCGTGACCTCGCCACCGCCGACGACTGGTTCTGTCGACTCGACTGCTCCTGTGTTGGCCAGCTTTATCATGCCGACCTTGGCCACAGCTCTCACGGTACCAGTCAACGCATTTTCCGCGACAGACAACGTAGGCGTAACTGGCTTCTTCATTGGCGAGAGCCCAACCGCTCCGGTTGCAGGAGGGGCCGGTTGGAGTCCGACTGTCCCCGCGACTTTCACCTTTGCCGGCGAGGGGGCACGTATCGCTTATGCCTGGGCTAAAGATTCTGCCGGGAATGTATCGGCATCACGTTCTGCCGCGGTAAATATTACTCTGTCTTCCGGTTCTGGCGGGGTTGTTGACGCAGGGGCGGATTATCTTGCCGTGATTTCTGACAACGGCGCTGCAACTCTGGTAACCGGCAACCAGCTTGGTCAGTCGTTCAAGTTAACAAAAAGTGGCAAAATTTACTCTATTACTGCAGTCCTTTCTACTAGTGGCAGTGGCGGTGACGCAGTGCTCCGTTGGGGCACAAGCCCGGATTTAAGAACATCGTACATATCAGAAGTAAAAGCTTTGGTAACTAACTCAAGCTACGCACCCATTGAATTTGTAATTCAGACACAGGACCTGGTGACTGCAGGGACACTTTACTACTTTGCACTTACCTCCGAACCCGCTACCTTCAACGGAACTTTGTATGTGAGTAGAATTAACGACGGAACTTACCCGAATGGGAATGCCCTGTATGGTAGCAACTGGAACGTTAGTGCCGTTGATGGTACCCGTGATATGCTGTTCCAGGTTAGAACGGTTGCTAAATCTACCATTAGTGCTCCGAAAAACCTTACACCTACTATAATAAAATGAATACAAGGGTGGAGAACGCCTGACGATATAAAGGCAAATTTTATAATGCGTGTAGTACTTTCAATCATCGGGGCCGGTGTTGCCTGTCTTATTCTGCTGACAGCAACCCGGCCCCTTCTTATCGTTTCCTCTCCTCTTCCCTCCGCAAAAACAATCGTTCTTCTTGCTGGTGGATATAAAGAAAGATCACCGCTGGTTGCCGACCTTTACCACAAGATGAAGGCAGAAAAGATCGTTGTAACCGATGATAATGTCCGACGCGGCTGGTCACCTAAACATAAGCGTAATCTCTACAGCAGTGAACGAACCTACGAAGCACTTACCGAAATGGGGGTGCCGGGACAGGCAATTGTCAACCTGCCGTTTGGCAAAAGCGGTACCATCTTTGATGCCCTTGCGGTTCGTGAATATCTGCTAAAAGAGCGGGTAGGGGAGATCATGCTGGTCACTTCGGATTATCACACCCGCCGCACCCTCTGGATTTTTCGACGAGTCCTGCATGATCTGCCGGTAACAATCGGTATAACCCCCGCACCAAGCCCCCTGTTCTCTCTCCCCTCACTTAAGGAACCCTTTAAACTCGTGTATTACTGGCTGCGCTACGGATTATATAGTGGAAAATATTAACGTGATCTCATGCAAAAGCTGAAAAAAAAGTTTAGCCTCACGATTTCTCAGGATTACTAAGGATTTACAGGCCTAAAAGCCTTTGTCTCTGATTCTAAAATCCAGAGTAATCCCGAGGCTAATAAAAATACGAGCCTATGGGGTCAGGCTTTGCTTTATGCGTTTTGGTGATGCCCTGTAAAATTAAATCAGGCTTGTTCCCGCAGAATCACACGGTGCCTGGCTTGCGTTATAGCGTATTTTATGGACAGATTTATTACCCTCTTTTCTTTTGACGAGCTTCAATTGATCATGCTATTTTGTCTGACGCTTATCAGAGGAGGATGTCATGACCAAATTACAAAAAGACCATTTGATGATTTTGCTAGAGTCTATAGACAGTAAAGTCCAGGTCACTATGGAGTCTGTTTCAGGGCTTGACAACAAGATTGATGCGCTCAAGGTTGAGTTGAAAGAGGATATAGCTGTTCTCGATTGTAAAATAATGGGTTTGAGTAAGCGGGTCGATACACTTGATAAGAAGGTCGACGCGCTTGATAAGAAGGTCGACGTAGTTGATAAGAAGGTGGACGCAGTCTACAAAGAGCTAGTAGCCCACAGAAATGATACTGAGTTGCACCATGTCCAGCCAAAACGAACATTGAAGAGAGTTTCGTAACAACGGTGTTGAAGGTGAATTGATTTTCTTGATACGAATATTGTATATTGTTGCATCGGCACTACTTATCGTCTACTGCCTCATATTTTATAAAACACGCAACTACTTGCCATCAGAAGCCCCCATCACGGCCTCTGATGGCATTGTGCTTTTAGCCGGCCATTATTCTGAGCGCGTCCCCAACGCCGCTGAACTTTTTAACAAGGGGGCTGCACCGCGCATAATCTTAACTAATGATGGTGTGCGTGGTGGCTGGTCATCAAAACATCAACGCAATCTCTACTCTATCGAACGCTCAGAAGAGCTGCTGGTACAACTGGGCGTCCCGCGTGAAGCAATCATAAAACTGCCATTTAACAAAAGCGGCACAATATACGATGCCCTGGCAGTCAAAAAATACGCCGGTGAACATAGTATGCACAGCATACACCTGGTCACATCCGACTATCATGCCTATCGGGCGGTATGGGTCTTCAAGAGGGTCTTCGGGGATCTGCCGGTAACAATCGGCATAACCCCCGCACCAAGCCCCATGTTCTCTCTCCCGTCACTTAAGGAACCCTTCAAGCTGGTGTATTACTGGGTACGGTATTAAAAATATTACCGCAAAGACGCCAAGACGCAAAGGACACCAAGCTTAAAATATTGAAAAGGAAAACCTCATGAAGGTAAACAACGATTAGCAAAGTGATAAATTCTGCCCCCTGAAATTTCATGAATGCTCCAGTTTTTTAATAGCGTCTGCATATTGTAATGTCGTTATTAATTTTTAATCTAAAGTTTGCGGATAGTCGATTATATTTGACCGAATATTCCTTTGAGGTTATATTATGAGCATGACGTGGGATGTTGAGTATACTGATGAATTCGGCAAGTGGTGGACTGAGTTGACAGAAGGCGAGCAGAAAGATGTTGCAGTTGTTGTTGGGCTGCTTGGTGAACATGGTGTTGATTTGCCGTTTCCATATTCATCAAAGATATCTGGTTCATCATACAACTACATGCGAGAACTGCGTATTCAGCACAAAGGTGAACCGTACCGAGTCCTGTATGCTTTTGATCCTCGTCGATCCGCAATACTCTTGATCGGTGGCTGTAAAACAGGAAACAATCGCTGGTACGAGATACATATTCCGATTGCCGAGAAGCTGTTTAAAGTACACCTAGCCGAATTGGCCAAAGAAGAAAGGAAATAAGTCATGGCGCGTCCATTTAGTGAGTTACTGGAAAAACTATCACCCGAAAGTCGATTAGAGGTAGATGAAAAGGTAAAGACACTGCTTAGTGAACTCCCGCTTACCGAACTTCGACATGCCCGTCACTTAAGTCAGGTACAACTTGCTGATGTACTGCATGTAAAACAGGCGAGCATTTCCAAGCTGGAGCGCCGTACAGACATGTATATCAGCACTCTGCGAAACTTTATCCGAGCAATGGGTGGTGAGCTGGAGATTATAGCCAGTTTTCCTGATGGCAATGTCAAGATCAGTCAGTTTGAAAATCTGGGGGAGAGCATTCTCATTAGCGCAGATGTAAATCATTAGTTTGTTGATGTTACGACCCGCGCTGAACTAGGAGAACTTTCCCGCTCTTTTTCAGGTGAGACGAGTGGCTTTGTTGGCAACTTTATGCCTTGATCCAGCGCGAACCCGCCTCGACACGCTCTTTGCCGTATTTTTTCGAGAGGGAGATAAGGCTGATGCCGAACTTCCGAATTTAGAGCGAGGCAGCTCCACGATGAAGACAAGTCCTGCGGTATGTGGCCAAGTTTGAAGACGCAATCTATGTGCTGCATTGCTTTCAGAAAAAAACTGAAGCGACAACAAAACACGATAAAGGTATTGCAGAGTCACGTTACCGAGCCATTATTACAGAAAGAAGGAACAAAAAATGACAACTGAGACTGCAATCAAGCATGTTACCAAGCCTGGCGCAAATCTATTTTTGGAACTTGGCTTCGAACCTGAAGAGGCTGCATTTTTGCACGCTGAATCGAAACAACGCATCATCGATACCAGGGCACTTAAAGAGCAGCTTATGGAAGAATTGTCAAAGTGGATTCTGGAGAACCATCTCAAACAGGCAGAGGCGTCCGAAATTTTGAAGGTCTCCCGTCCGCGAGTTTCTGACGTGGTAAATAAAAAAGTCAGCAAATTTACTATAGACACGTTGGTAGATATGTTGAGCCGAGTCGGTAAACCCGTTAGGCTTGCAATTTCATAGAATATTTTGGCTGAAAGGGCAAGATGTTGGTAACCTCGGATTATCACACCCGCCGCACTCTTTGGATAGGCAGGACGCCAAGGCGCACCAAAAGTAGGCGCTTCTAAGCGAAGACGCAAGGAACGTCAAAAACGAAGATTATGGTTTAACACCAAAGAATTTAAGACTTTTTCCGGGTTTCCCTTGCGCCATTGCAGCCTCGCTGAGAAGCGCCTACTTTTGGAGCACCCTTGCGTTTGTGCTTTTGACTGAGTTTTAGCCTCGGGATTTCTCTGGATTCCCCAGGATTAAACCAAAAAGCAATTAACCGCGGATGATCTACCACTCTTGTATTGGCGAAGCTGCTGTTTATAACAATTTCAATTGACCACGGTTGATGGGAAGTTATAATGTCCCACCATCATCAAGGAGGACAATTAAATGACCAATTACAAATCACGATTAACTTATAACGATGTGATAGCAACATTACCTACGCTGGCACCTGACGAACAGTTGAATGTACTGGAGGTTCTTTCGTCATTACTGAAGAAGGCTATGCTGCCCAAATCAAAGCGGCATACTCTTCTTGAGTTGGAAGGTTTGGGAGCTGCCGTGTGGTCAAAAGTTGATGCCGATGAATATATCCGGCAGGAACGTGATGCATGGAATTAAGTAAGCTGCTGAAGGGTAAAGTTATTTTTATTGATACAGCACCACTGATTTATTTCATTGAAAAAAATTCCCGCTACCTTGATGTCGTAAAGACAGTAATAGAACTGATTGTTTCCCAAAAGGCAAAGGGTATGACCTCGACCATAACCCTGCTTGAAGTTTTGGTCCTCCCGCTTCGCGAGGGAAATAAAAAATTGGCGGAAAAATATAAAACCATCCTGCTATCATCAAACGACCTTGAAACCTGTGAAATCTCCAACGTAATATCCGAGCGCGCCGCTATAATCCGGGCAAAATACGGCTTCAAAACTCCGGATTCACTTCAACTTGCAACCGCAATCGTGAAGAAAGCTGATTATTTTCTAACCAATGATATCGCATTGAAGCAGATGAATGAAATCAAAGTTATTGTTCTTGAAGAGTACCTGAATTAGTAGCGCAGTCATCACAAGAAAGCGACTTTCCAAACTTGCCCCCAAAGCTGCTGAACTATTCAACAAAGGCATTGCGTCACGCATACTCTTAACCAACGATGGTGTGCGGAGTAGCTGTGGCAGGATGTTTACCAAGCTCAAATTTCTGACGGACGACTGGCATACATAAAAATCACACTGCTGAACGATTTAGTCATAGTGTCGTTCAAGGAGAAATAAGATGAGCAAAAAATCAATTTGTCCCATTTGCGGGGTTTGCGCGATGACTCATGCCGTTCGTGACCAGTCCTATACATATAAAGGGCGCGAAACTATTGTTGAGGCTGTAGAGGCTGACTGGTGCGAGGCTTGCGGTGAATCGCTCACAGGACCAGGCGAAACAGAAAAAGTAATGGCGGCGATGCGGGCTTTTCAACGAAAGGTTAATGCAGATTTAGTGAGCCCTGATTTCGTTCGCGCAGTGCGGAGTAAATTCGGGTTGGATCAGCGTGAGGCTTCAATTATCTTTGGCGGTGGTATAAATGCATTCTCGCGTTATGAAACCGGTAAAACCCGTCCACCGGTTGCCATGGTCAAACTCTTGAAGCTGCTAGACCGTCACCCGGAGTTAATCAGTGAGGTGCGCTGACTAGAACATCGGGGCCGGATGACTTTCGGCCTCTGTGCCACTCTGGGACACATTTGACCCGATGAAAGTGGCAGGAATGGTCTGTCTGGATCAATGCCAAAGGGACGTACGATCAAATGTCGATGGTTGCAGCGGGGATGCGGGTGTGGCGGTTGTGAGGGTAAATACTTTTTTAGCCTCAGGATTTCTCTGGATTATTCAGGATTACAGGCCTGAATCCTTTGAAGTTAAAATCCCGGGTAATCTTAGTAATCCCGAGGCTGATAACAATTATTGTATTGATTGGCTCTGATATTAGCTCTATAATGAGAGCTAAATACATGGTGAGGTGACATACATGGATACCATATACGCTGATCTTTCAATCAGTATGTCCGAGTTCAAAAAGAACCCGGCCCAAGTACTTCGCTCCGCTGGTGAAAAGCCGGTGGCCGTGCTTAATCACAACAAGCCTGCATTTTATATGCTGGCTCCTCGGCTCTTTGAGGCGCTTATCGACGAAATGACTGATCGGGATCTGAATGATCTGGTACGCACTCGTCTTGCGCAAAAGGACTCTGCCATAGAGGTGGACATTGACGCCATTTGAAGCAACAGATATTCCTCCACGCTATCGACTGAAGTTCGTTCCCGATCCCGAAGCTGAAGAAAAGGTTTTAGCCTCAAATTTCCCGGGTTTATCAGCGTGCATCTGCCATTAGTGCCGGTAGTATGTGTAATAAAAAATAGAAAAAATTTAATATGTAAACTTTTCCCTAATGCCCCCTTCAACTTCCCCCCAAATCTGTCGAGTTTTCTAACACTTTTTAAATTGTAATGTTCCTCAGGATAATTAGTGCATAAAATCAGGCAGATACATATTGGCACGCACATTGCTATAACAATGACATACAACAAGAAATCTAAATTGCGAATAACTCGCAAAAACTAAAAAACGGAGGATACGAAAATGAGAAAACAGATGGTAGCATTACTGGCAGGGGCGATGTTATTGATGGCAACGAGTGCGATGGCGACTGTTGTAAATTCGTCAGGCGGTGGTAATGGCAGTGAGCAAAACATGCAGCAAATTTTGAATAGCATCACTTCAGGTGGAACTAGTAACGTAAATGCTTTTACCGACTTCATCAAAGATCCTAGTGATGCACTCTGGACTACTGGTGGGGTTGGGATATCATCCGCCACGATGATTGTTGAAATTGCTGGATGGGCAGGGACAAACAATTTTGGTATTTACGACAGTTCAAATATCTCCAATAAAGCTGAGCTTTTTAATGGTGCAGCTTCAACTGGCTCTAAAGTTTCTTTAACTTTTGGCTCTTATGCTGGCGGAAACAATTTGGCTGTTGTTAATATGAACACTTTTGCCTATTCACTTTACAACTTTGGTTCAGAAACGTTTGGCTTTTATTTTAACAATACCAAAGATACGTTCCTTAGTGACACATCGAAGAATGCTGATCAATACGATCATATGGTAGCTTATCAAGGTACTGGCCAAAACGTAAAAATTCCACCTGCAGCTACTTTTACCCCTTGGCTTGCTAATGAATATGTACTTGGCTTTGAAGATACATTTGGTGGTGGAGACCACGACTATAATGATATGGTTCTTATGGTTGAATCAGTTGCTCCAGTCCCAGAGCCCGGCACAATGATGCTTCTCGGACTTGGCATGCTCGGCATGGCAGTATACGGCAAACGCCGCATGAACAAAGAAGCATAATCAGCTTTACCCATAGTTTGACACGAAAAGGCGTTGCGATTGCAGCGCCTTTTTGCGTGTGTCGGGATTCTTTACAGCGGTTCGCGAACCTTTGGAATCTGACATGACTTACTTAACAGAAGATGGATGTGTGCCGGTACTGAATGTTTCACATACTTGAACAACATGAATCAAAACCCATGCATCAAAAAATCAATTGCATCAAATATGACCGTTCTTTCTGAATCCAGGTTCGCCACTTTACGGCCAATTTCAGTAACAGGGTAGGATGCCATTTCTGGTATTGACGCAAAAACCTTTCTTCCTTGTATCGTGAATACGGGACAGAGTTTGGCTATTTCAGCGTTTTGCGCCTCTATGCACACGAGTGGGATCATCATACGGGTTTTGAGGCATTGGTGAAGATCGTGCTGAATATCGACAAGAAAGGGGATCTCTGCCAAACTATCTTTATCTCTGTTTACATAAATGTCGAGTTGTGCCATCAAAATCTCCTGAATTTAGAAGCGAAAATACCATTACGCTCAATGCGCTCGTTGTATGCATCTATGCCTGCCTTATTGTTGTCAAGCCATTCCTGCTGCTCTATCGCACGAAGTTTTATCAGTAATGCTTCTTCAAATATTTCAGAAAGATTCAGTTTGTTTTCTTTTGCTTTTGAGACAAGATCGGCACTTGCCGTAAGATTTACGGCTTTTTTAACAGATGGTGGCGTAATTGCGTGTCGCTGCATATAATTTCTCCTTTGTTAGTAATGCGCATATATTACCAACAACCCATAAATATGCAATAGCATAAAGGAGGCTGGAGCAGGGAATCGTTTGATGGATCATTAGCCCAAAACGGCACTGCCAAGTAAAACAATTTTCGCCCTGTAAACTTTTTCTCCATTTAACCCCTCTCTCCCCCTAAAAACAGTCGAACTTTCTTACACTTTGAAATATATCCCGCTCCTCTAAAAAATATCCAAACAAAATCGGCATGATAGAAATTGGCTTGTGTATTGCATAGTTAAGCATAATTAACCTGATTCTAATTTGCGGAAGGTTCGCAAAAAATAAAAAACGGAGGATAAAGAGATGAGAAAACAAATCATGGCGTTACTGGTAGGGGCAACTTTGATGATGGGTGCAGGGAGTGCGTGGGCGGTTCCATATACATGGACAGACACTGTCAGTTTTAACCCCGCTGAGTTAATTGGGTGGTTTGAATCTACGAGCTATACTCATGATCTTACCGATAACACTCCTGTAGCATTCACTCCAGGTCAAGATTTGATCACAAATTACTCTCTTAAAGTTGCGTTGCACGATGATGGTGGTCGTAAAGATTATGGTGAGATTGCATTTATTGACCAACCAGGAGTATTAAAAGACGGTTTTTATAATTTTGATTACACAAATAATACATTTGGCTGGTCACTTGCGGGTCTGATTGCATTGAATTCTTATGGTACTCTCGAGGTCACAGTCAAATCTACTTATGGAGATTTTTACCTCGATAGTTCTGTGCTAACGGCTAATGGATGTGATAACACCCCAGTCCCCGAACCCGGCACCATGATGCTGCTTGGCGCCGGTATGCTCGGTCTTGCCATCTTTGGCAAACGCAGAATGAACAAAGAAGCATAAGCAGTTTCACCCATAGTTTGACACTGAGAGGCGTTGCGTTTGCAGCGCCTCTTTGCGTATGTGTGCGCCCGGCAGGGCGCGTGGCGCGTAACCCACTAAAATATTGGGTTTTTTCTAGTTTTCCTTGCGCCTTTGCAGCCTTGCACCCTCGCAGGGACGCATGGAAGGTCAAAAACGGTGATTTGCGTTGCCACGCATAATTAAAAATGGTAAAAAATCTTCCATCTTCATAAGATGCATCCAAAGAAAGCAATTATGAGAACTGGTTTCACACCGAAACGATACTGAACTGCACCGCAGTCAACCAAAGCGGTCCGCGAAGAGGGTTGCAAAATCGAATGCAAAATCAGATGTTTGACGATGTTACTGTGGGTGTCCCTGCCTCCACGCCTACCGAAATTATAAACATGATTGCAAAACGGGCAATTTGGGATACCGCTATTTCCCCTGAACTGTTTCTTGCAATTGTCCGTGGGGAAGAGAGCTGCGACTGGCCATCCAGAGCTTTTTGCGTGGCACGCCTGCTGGAGTGTGCAAGCTGGTATGATGTTGTAAAAATTATCACACCTCGGGAAATATGTTCACTATGGCCAGACGCTGAACGTTATGTCCGCACTGCTGGAATCAAGAGAGGTATGGAGTATGCCTGCCGAGTTTTACAATAAGGTACTTTATCCGCTGCAGGAAAAAGTGTTAACCATATTTCAGGATTTTCCGTTTTATCTGACCGGTGGCACAGCACTCTCCCGTGGTTATTATCATCACCGCTATTCCGATGATCTGGATCTTTTTGTTAATGACAGCAGGGAGTTTGAACGGTTGGTGTTCAGGGTGATTGCTGCTCTCAAAGAGCGCTTTGAGCCGCTGGAAGTGACAACTCGTGAAGATTCATTCTGTCGATTGTTTGTTGGCGCGGAGCAGTTGAAAATAGAGATGATCAATGATGTGCCAGCACACGTTGGTGATATTGTCAGTCATCCCTATCTCGGTCGTCTCGATTCGCGTGAAAATATTCTTGCCAACAAGATTACCGCACTTGTTGATAGAGGCCACCCAAAGGATGTTGCCGACATCTTCTATCTGCTTAAAGACGGGCTCTCGCTGAAACGTGCTCTTACCGATGCCGACAGTAAAGCTGCCGGCATTACTCCGCTTCTGGTGGCACGTATATTTGGAGAATACCGGTATGAATATTTATCTACGGTCAATTGGATTGCCGCCCCGGATGTCCCTGCCATACGAAGCTTCCTCACAAATGTCGCAATAACTCTTGTGGAGGGGAATGAATGACGATGCAGTCCTGTATAAAATATCCATCAATTCACTCATTACGCCACTACAAAATATGTCGAATTTTCTTAAACATGTATATTATTCCCGGCGTAATGAAATAAAAACCAGTAAATTCAGGTGTCTTCCGGTTTGGTTGTGACATTGATCTTTTAATATGTAAAACAATTAAAAAATCAGCGTGATACTGCATTTTTTGCAGTCAAGATATTGAGTTGTTATTGTAAATTGGTACCTATATAATCGCTTCCGAATTTAGCCACGTAGTATTGGTTTTTAATCAATCAAGGTGTCCCCTCAATGCCATTCAAAGAATCTCTCAAACAGTATCGACTCCAGCTTATTCTGGTACTCCCGCTCCTTGTCGGAATGTATTACAAGGTAGTTCCTGACATGGTCGGCGTTTGGTACCATGATGAAAACTATTCGCATGGTTTTCTTGTGCCGATCATTGCCGGATATTTTCTCTGGCAGCGCTGGCCTGAACTGAAGGATCGACTGGTCAAGCCGGACTGGTTGGGACTGGTGGTGATTATCTGGGGAGTGTTCCAGCTTCTGGCTGCCTGGTTGAGCACGGAATACTTCACCATGCGCAGTTCACTTATTGTGCTTCTGATCGGCATGACCCTGCTCTGGTTCGGTCGGGAGGTGCTTAAGGGAATGGCACTGCCCATTGGCTACCTGATCTTCATGGTGCCGATCCCCTATATCATTTACGATATGGCTGCATTTCCGCTGAAGCTGTTTGTTACCAGAGTGTCGGTTGCGTTTATGAAATTGGTTGGAGTCGTGGTGATGCGCGAGGGGAACATTATCATGTTTCCGGCAACGACTCTTGAAGTTGCTGACGCCTGCAGCGGAATACGTTCTCTTATCTCGCTTCTCGCTATCGCTGTCGCCTATGCATATCTGATGAAGATGCCCACTATCCGCCGCTGGATCGTCATTTTCTCTGCAGTGCCGATTGCGGTGGCAACCAATGCCTTGCGAGTTATTGTGACCGGAATTCTGGCGCAGTGGTGGGGAGCCAGGGCGGCTGAGGGTTTCTTTCATGAATTTGCCGGAATGGCGGTGTTTGTCCTTGCGATGGTTATGCTGGTGCTGTTTGGCGAGCTGATGCGGCGCATCGGGGGGGCAGCCCATGAATAACTGGTCGCGCTTCATCATCGTCTACGTTCTCTTTACTGCTGCGGCACTGGTTATCTCATTCCACCGGGACTCGTTGGTGCCGACCAATCGCCCCTTTGCCGAGTTCCCCAAGCAGGTGCAGTCCTGGCAAGTGTCAAACCGGACCGAATTCAGCGCCGATATCCTTGGTGTGCTGAAACCGACCGATTATCTCTACAATCAATACAAAGAGAGCAGCGGAAAAACCGTGAGTCTCTACATCGGCTATCATGGCGGTGGCAAAGGGGGGGGCGAGATTCACTCCCCCAAGCATTGTCTGCCGGGGAGCGGCTGGTATGAAGTGTCAACACGCAGTGGTGTACTGTCAACTCCGGGTGGCCCGATCAATCTCGTGCGGGCTCTGTACCAGAAAGGCGACAGTAAAGAGCTGTTCCTCTACTGGTTTCAAGTGCGTGAGCGTTCCGTTTCAAACGAATATTTTCTGAAAATGGCGCAGATTGTCAATTCAGCGCTTTACAGACGCCGAGATGCCTCATTTGTCCGGATTTCAGTGCCGGTTGACTCGACTATTGAGCAGGCAACTGCGCTGGGTGAACTGTTCATCAGAGATTTTGAGCCGCTGTTTCGGGAGTTTCTGCCGAGGTAATAAGTTTACTCATTCACAGCGCTGTCCGGTTTGGTCTTTGCTGTTGCCTAAAAGTCCCCCCTCCACTTGCGGGAGGGGGTTAGGGGGTGGGGGAATTTGCCATATTTGATACTGGCGGTAACTTCACCCACCCCTCAATCCCCTCCCGTCTAGGGAGGGGAGGCTTATTGCAAAGACAAAACCGGACACTACTGACTAATTCAACAACAAGGAGTTAATATGAACCGTGAAAGAATTATTTCCGTTATCGGTCTCGGCTATGTTGGCCTGCCGGTAGCGGTAGCCTTTGGTAAGGTGCGCAAAACTGTCGGTTTTGACATCAACCCGCTGAGAATTGCAGAGTTGAAGGCCGGGCATGACCGGACCGGTGAGGTTACAAGCGCAGACCTGCAATCAGCAGATATCCTCTTTACCGAAAAGTTGGCAGAACTTGCACAGGCTGATTTCCACATTGTTGCGGTGCCGACTCCGGTCGATGAGGCGCACCAACCGGATCTTTCCCTGATGTACCGGGCGTCGGAGACCATCGGAAAGGCGCTCAAAAAAGGTGATATTGTTGTCTATGAATCGACGGTGTATCCGGGTGTCACCGAAGACGAATGTGTGCCGGTACTGGAGCGGACGTCCGGATTGGTCTGTGGCGTCGATTTTACGGTCGGTTACAGCCCCGAAAGGATCAATCCGGGAGATAAGGAGCATACCTTTACCAGAATAAAAAAAGTGGTCTCCGGGCAGGATGCCGGGACGCTCGAAATCGTTGCTGCGGTATATGAATCTGTCGTGACGGCGGGTGTCCACAGGGCCTCTTCCATTAAAGTCGCGGAAGCGGCCAAAGTCATCGAAAATACGCAGCGTGACCTGAACATTGCCCTGATGAACGAACTGGCTCTGATCTTCGACCGCATGGGCATTGATACCAATGATGTTCTGGAGGCGGCCGGCACGAAATGGAACTTCCTTAAATTCAAACCGGGCCTGGTCGGCGGGCACTGTATCGGCGTAGATCCATATTACCTTACGCACAAAGCGGAAAAAATCGGTTACATCCCTCAGGTGATTCTGGCCGGACGCCGTATCAACGATGGCATGGGAAAATTTGTCGCTCAGCGTGCAATTAAAGAGATGATTCACGCCGGCCACAGCATTCTGGGCAGTACGGTGACCGTTCTGGGCTTGACCTTCAAAGAAAACTGCCCGGACCTGCGCAACTCAAAGGTTATCGATATCATCAATGAACTTAAGGAGTACGGCATTACGGTGCAGGTGTGTGATCCGCTGGCGGATGCTGCCGAGGCTGTGCATGAATATGGAGTTCACCTGACCCCGATAGCAGAGCTGCAGCCTTGCTCTGCCGTCGTTGCAGCGGTCGCCCACGAGCAGTTCCTCGCGTGGACGCACCACGAGGTGGCCGGGTTGATGGGGACAAATCCGGTACTCATTGATGTTAAAGGGATGTATGACCAACAGGCGATGATTGCAGCGGGGATGAGAGTATGGCGGCTCTAATTTTTCTTCAACGGTCAGCGCTTGATTCTCTTTTCAAGCTCCATATCAAGCTGTTTTAACTGATCCAGACTTTGGCGCATCTCTTTATTATCCCGGCTCAAGGAGAGATTCTGCTCTTTTAGCATCTTCAACTCACGCTGACGACTGCGCAGGGCCTTGACTGCTGTCAAGTGAGCAAGAAGCTGGTCTGACTGCATGGTCCAGATACTGTCCGGATACGTGTCAGCCAATCGTTCCAACAATGCCTGAGCCCGAAGAAGGCTTTTCCCGCCATCTTCCCTCAGGTTCAACAACGCGAGGCGAAAGAGCGCTTCGTCGGTCACCCCGGCTGCCGGCATCCCGACAATAACTTTTTCCAGAAGGCTGTGTGCTGTTTGTTCATTCCCTGCATGAAGCTGTTTAAGCGCTGCCTCCAGATTGCGCCCCTCTGCACTGGTCATAAAACGAGGGGCACATCTTTCAAAAGATGCACAGCCTGAATTCATAAGAGTGAGGAGCAGCAATACGGCGCATAAAGCACGCTCAGACGTCATGAGTTTCTGCCTCCCGCACAATGATATAATTGCTGCCCGTTGCTGCCTTCACATGGTCTTTGACACCTGCAGCGGTCGTAGCGATTTCGGCAGCGGTGGCATAATCGCCCGGACAACAGACCAGAGCCGCTATCGACATGGAGCAAATCGGGAATAATCTCGGCACTCCATAGCGATCAACCCCTTCGATCACCCCGGCAGTGCGGTCTTCTTCCGAATAATATGTAAGTACCATGGCATCAAAATGAGAAATAATTTCCTGGCAGAGAGCCTCTGCCTTGTCAGCACTGACAATGGCAACAAAATCGTCTCCGCCGATATGCCCGACAAAGGCATCCGGATCCTTGAGCCGCGTGACGGCATCATACACCAGTTGGCCGGTCTCTTTAAGCAGCTCACTCGCTTTGATATAGCCATAGTGATCATTATATGATTTGAAATTATCAAGATCCATATAGCACATGGTAAAAGGGGCTCTTTCGCGCAGGCGCCGGTTGAGAGAACGCTCAATCGCAATATTTCCCGGCAGCCGCGTCAGTGGACTGGCGTCGAGACTCAGCTGTTCGAGTTCTTTCAAACGCTCCGCCATGCGTGAAAAATCCTGTGCCAGAGAGCCGATTTCATCGCCTGGCGGGATGTCGGGAACATGGCTGAAATCCCCTTCGGCTATCCGGTGCGTGGCTCTCTGCAATTTACCGATGGATGTAGCAAAGGAGTAGATCATCAGGAAGGCGATGATGAAAGCAACTAAAACACCTCCGATTGCAAGCCCCGTTGAGATTAAGACGGTGCGCTGTTCCTGATCCTCCGACGCTGCAAGTTTACGTTCCAGGGCAATTTGTTGAGATTTTCTCAACTGCCCCAAAGCAACATCGACCCGTTCAGACGCTGTCCTGAATTCTAAAGGTGAAACCACCTGATCGGCAAGAATTCTCTCTGCCATGCCTGAATATCTGGCATATTCAGACTCCAGGGCAGTTAAAGCAGTCCCCCGGTTTCCCGGCTTGATCACCGCCAGTCCTTCAGAAAATCGAGCCGCATTGCGTTGGTACAGTTCCCGGAATTCCGGTTGATGCAGGATTTGATATTTTCCGATAAGCCGGTCCTGAGCAAGTAGTGTCTCGTACAGTGTAAGAGTCGTGGTCGCAACAAAAAGGTCATTATGAGCTATTTCATCTTCCATCAGACGGATTTCACTCATGCTGATTACGGAATATACTAAAGATGCCATCATGAATAGACCGCTGACCGCAAAGCTGATGACCAGCTTTTGAATAAGAGTCAGGCGGGTGTATTTATGGACAGGCGGATGTGGAGCCTCGGAGGTGTGTGTGCGTTTATACATATGAACCCTGGCCGCGCGTGGATAGCGAAGCTTAAACAGCAAAGATTATTGATACTGTTGATGCGCGGATAATACCGAGAAATGCTGCAAAATACAAGCAATGACCTTGTGCTCTTGGCAATGAAATGGTCACACAACCGGGGTTTGCCAGAGCTAACTTGCCGGATTCGATAGAGAAGATCCAAAAATTCCGTATTTTTCCATCCGATAGATAAGTGTGTGCCGGGGAATACTCAGGAATTTCGCAGCTGCGGTCTGATTCCAGTTGTTACGCTCCAGAGCCTCAACGACCACCTCCCGCTCCAGTTGCTCCAGAGAATAGCCGTGATCCGGCAGATTGATTACTTTCCCGGAGTTGTTTGAGGAGCCGGACAGTGTACTGCCATTGACTATTTTATCCGGCAGATCATCACTGGTGATGGTGTCGCCACTCCGCATGATCAGGAGACGTTCAACAAGATTCTCAAGCTCCCGGACGTTGCCGGGCCACCGGTATGCATTGAGAGCTGCAGTGGCACTTTTGTCAAAGACAATGGAGTGAGCGCCCTGTTTCCCGCAGAAATAGCGCAACAGCAGGGTAATATCCTCCCTTCGTTCCCGCAACGCCGGGAGATGGATCGGGATGACCGCCAGACGATAGTAGAGGTCTTCACGGAACGCGGTTTCAGCAAGCGCTTTATCCATATCCAGATTGGTGGCAGCAACTATCCGTACGTCGAGTCTCTGTTCTTTTGTGCCGCCAACCGGCTCAATTACTTTTTCCTGTAAGGCCCTCAACAGCTTTGGCTGGAGTTCAAGCGGCAATTCTCCGACTTCATCGAGAAAAAGAGTGCCGCCATCGGCCAACTGGAACTTGCCGGCTTTGTCTCTTATTGCCCCGGTAAACGCTCCCCTGACATGGCCGAATAGTTCGCTTTCGAGAAGATCGCGCGGGATCGCCGCACAGTTGATGGCCACAAAGGGGGCATGGCAACGGCTGCTATGGTGATGGATAGAACGGGCAACCAGCTCTTTGCCGGTCCCCGATTCCCCCGTGATCAGCACCGATGCCTCCGTATCGGCCACCTTGCGCACGATCTCATAAACCCGCTCCATAGCTTTTGATGATCCGACAATGGTACGGTAATCGGCCTTTTCTGACAGCTCATCTTTCAGGCGCCTGTTTTCGACGGTCAACCCGCGGAACTGAAGCGCCTTAGCTACAGTCAGGCGCAGTTCATCGCGATTGAAGGGTTTGGTGATGTAGTCATATGCCCCGGCCTTCATCGCATCAACCGCGACATCAACTGTGCCAAAGGCGGTCACCATGATTACCAGTGTTTCAGGCGAGCGTTCCTTGACGGCTTTCAGTACCTGCATGCCGTCCATGCCGGGCATTTTCATGTCTGAAATCACCAGCGCAGGTGCCTCTTCGGCAAAAATGGCCAGCCCCTCTTCACCGCATGCGGCTGAGAACACCTGATAGCCGGCATCCTGGAGGTTGTATTCCAAAACGCGCCGCAGCGACGCATCATCATCAATGACCAGTATGGCAGGTTTCATGGGTATCCCTGAAAAAAGCGTAGTCAACTCAACCACTACTCGTGGTCCGGATAACGTTTTCCTATCTGGCGGAAGGTATCGAGGCATCCCAGAAAAACTGCCACAAGTTCCGGATCAAACTGCCTGCCGGACTCTTCGAGTATTTTATTTACAACATCTTTTTCATCCCATGCCTCTTTGTAGACACGCTTGCAGGATAGTGCGTCATACACATCGGCCACCGCAACAACTCTTCCGAAAAATGGTATTTCTTCGCCACGCTTTCCCAGCGCTGAACCATCTTCTTTTTGAAATCCGGGTACTACATTTTGCGTACGCGTATCGACATGCCCGGGATAGCCATTACCGTCCCAATGTTCATGGTGGCTGATCGCGACAATTTCTGCCGCTGCATCAAAGTCGGAATGAATATCAGAAAACAGGCTGGCACCGAAAAGAGTATGCAGCTTCATATCCTGGAACTCTTCCGGGGTAAGCCGACCCGGTTTTTTCAGAATAGAGTCTGAAATAGCAACTTTCCCGACATCGTGGAGCATTGCTGACATACGCAGAATATCTCGGTTTCTATCAATTTCCGCTTGGGAAATCCCGTTTTTGAAAGCCCAGGCTTCGTACAGTGCAACAGAGTATGCAGCAACTCTGGTGACGTGTGGCCCCGTCTCGTTAGGGTCACGCATTTCTGCCATCATGTTCATTCGCAGAATAATTTCGCGCGTCATCTTGGCATGTACGATGGCGTTTGCGGCGTTATTGGCGAAGTAAGTGATAATCTCTTCGTCATCAACGGCAAATGGAATGATGCGGTCTTGTCGATCAGTTGCGTTAATCAGTTGCAGTATGCCGATAACAGCACCGCGAAAATTTTTCAGAGGAAGGGTCAATATTGAACTGGTGCGGTATCCGGCAAGATCATCGTAGGAACGATTAAAGGAAAAGGGGTGCGACGTTCCCACATCATCGACATCGCCAATATTTAACATGGAACCGCTGGCAGCGACATATCCGGCTATTGAATTATTGTTGATCGGTACACTCAATGTGAAGTAGGGTAGTTTCCTTCCCGGCGGAAGCTGCCGCTGGAGCGTATCATTTTGGGCATACTGAAAGACAAGTATATCTGCTTCGCGGAAATAAATAGAGCCGGCATCACAATGTGTAAGGCCGCGTGCTTCGGAAAGAATTTTCTCGAAAAGAAGATCAATGTCTTTGATCTGAGAAATTTCACAGCCGAGCTCAATTATTTTACGAAGTTTGACTTCCTTATTTCCCATGAAACTTCCCCTTTGAATCTATGCGGCGAATTCTACATTATTTCTGTCCTCAGTTACATATACATTATCAGGCCAAGGCCCCAGTAACTGAGCATACCAACAATCACCGTTCCGGCGAGGGAGCGGGTTTTTAAAGCACACAGCAGAGTCGGAACGGCTGCAAGCAGTTCCGTTTTGTCCAGGGTAAAGAGTCTCGGGTCTGAATGAGCAAAAAGAGTCGGTGCTATCAGGGCGCTCAGGATGGCGACCGGGATCAGCTCCAGCCATTCGGTAAACCAGCGGGGCAGGGTGCGGCGGGACAGTGCCACCAGCGGCAGCATCCGGGGCAGATAGGTCACCGCTCCCATTGCCAGCATCAACAGCAGGAAGTCACGATTACTCATGAGCAGCACCCTGTTTCCGCAGGAGCCGTTTCAAAATAAGTCCGGTTGTGGCAGCAATGCTGGATGCGACGATCACATAGGCATTGCCGGGCAGCCAGAGATAGGCCTGCAGCGAGCAGGCTGCCGCTATCAAAGCGGTGGCAACGAACATGGCACTGCGCAGCTGGAACACCAGCAGGCAGATGAACATGCCGGTGAGGGCATAGTCAACACCGGCAGCGCCGGGCGGCACCAGTTGACCGAGATAGACACCGGCTACGCTGCTGATTATCCAGGTGGTGTTGGCAGCATGATTGAGGGTGAGGGCGCTGTCGCGATGCCACTTCCCCTGATTGAAGCGGGTCATGTTGACGGCAAAGCTTTCGTCGGTGACGCCGTAGGCGAAGAGTGCCAGAAAGCGGCGGGAGACACCGGGAAAATGCACTGACAATGCTGAGCTCATCAGCAGGTGCCGCAGATTAACCATAAAGGTCGTGGAGACGATTGCCAGCGGCGAGGCTCCGCTGCCTATCATGGCCACGGCGATGAACTGGGAACCGCCGGCAAAAACGAGGAGCGACATGGCCGCCATCTGCCACGGTGCTAGCCCCCCTTTTTGCGCCAGAACCCCCAGCGAAAGCCCGATGGGAAAATAGCCGAGGCAGATCGGCCAGGCGGCTGACAAGCCGCGGCGGAAATTATTTGCCATGAAGTTCTGCAGTTACAATATCAGATTGCAGTTCTTCCTGCTCAGCGGCTTCCCAATCGTAGTCAATTGTAATGCCCCCCTTTAGCGCTCTTAAAAGTTCCATACGCCTCTTTGAATCATGGTCACCACCTTCCAAAAGTCCCTCTTCTTTGAGTGTTACACGCATACAAACTCCTGATTGAGCGCTTGTTATAGTTTGAGCTTAAAGGTTTCATCCGCCTTTATCTTTCTTTATCCCTGTAAAAAGCCTTTAAAGTAACCCTTTTTTAACAGGGATAAAAGCGGATAACGGCAAAAAAAGATTTTTTGGTTAAACCCTGATTTTTAACAACATCTTGGTTCCGCCTTATCCGTGTCAGGATAATTCAGGCACAAATCCAATCATCACCCCGGCAGCAGCTCATGAGCCAATTTCCCCAACGTTTTGATTCCCTGCTCCACCCGCTCGTCCCACAGCGCCGCTGACAGGCGGATGTGGTTGCCGTATTTGCTGGCAAGCGAAAAGAGCGGCCCCGGCACGATGCTGATGCCCTGCTCAAAGGCGCGGTGATACAGTTGGATGGCGTCGATGCCGACCGGCATCTCCACCCAGAGAATAAAGCCGCCGGAGGGGTGAGTCATGCAGGTGCCTGGAGGGAAGAAGCGGGCTACGGCATCGGCCATTTGCGACATATTGCGGGCATGGACCCGCCGGATAGTGCGCAGGTGGTGGTCGTAGCCGCCGTTGGCGAGAAATTCCGCAAGCGCTAGCTGCGAAGGAGATGAGGAGGCGATATTCATCATCATTTTCAGGCGTTCCATTTCCGGCTGGTAGCGCCCCGCAATCGCCCAGCCGATGCGGTAGCCGGGGGCGATGGTCTTTGAAAATGACGAGCAGTAAATGACACTGTCCGAGCGATCAAATGACTTTGCTGCAACCGGTCGTTCATTGGCAAAGGTCAAGTCGCCGTAGATATCATCCTCGATCAACGGTATTTTGTGTGAGGCAAGCAGTTCGACCAGTTCACGCTTGCGCTCATCCGGCATCAGGCAGCCGAGCGGATTACTGAAGTTGGTCACGACCAGGCAGGCGCTGATGCTGCTCTGCTCAATGGCATAGCGGAGCGCTTCAATGCTGATGCCGTCCCGGGGAGTAGACGGGATTTCCAGCGCTTTCAAGCCGAGCTCGGCGATCATCTGCATGAAGTTGAAATAGAAGGGCGACTCGACCGCGATGGTATCTCCGCTATGACAGGTCGCCTGGAGTGCCAGCCTCACCGCTTCAACGCAGCCGGATGTGACCAGAATGTCGTCAGGGCCGCTGCTAATACCGGCGGCGAGCCCCCTGCGGGCGATCTGCACCCGCAGGCGCTCATATCCGGGAGGCATCTGATAGAGCACCGCCTGTTCGCCGCAGCGGCGCAGTTCACTCGCCATAATCCGGTTCAGCTTGTCCACCGGCAGATTGCGGGCGTTCGGTATGGCGCTCCCGAGCGGCAGCAGATCACGGTTCATCATGTTACGCATAACCTGATGACAGAGTTCACTGGTGGTGACGGTGGTCGGTGCGTTAAACGCCCGTGACGGAAGATCAGGCTCCCTGATCTCCGGCACCCTGCTGCGCACGTAATAGCCGGACTGGGGGCGCGCCTGGATCAGGCGGGTATCCTCCAGCAGGGTATACGCCTGCATGACGGTGTTGATGCTCACGTCAAAGCGGGTGCTGAGCTGTCTGATGGATGGCAGGCGATCACCGGCTCGAAAGGTGCCCTGAGCAATCAGGGAGGTGATTTCCCCGGCAACTTTTTCATAGAGCAGCGATCCGCCCACGCTTATTTTCTGTACACTTTTCATAATCGTATCATACCTCACTCTGTCCGACGTTGTCAGGTACAGTTCCGCTCACTTTTCAAGGGTACAGTTTGTATAACATGAAACTGTAACGGTTACAAAATATGTTTTCTGTATCTGTTTTTTTGTTTCTGTGCGGTGTAGAGTGTCAGCATCATGTACAGGGGAGGAATTGATCATGGAATGGTATCTGGCACAGGGCGAACTGATTCGGGTGGATGGCGGGAAAGAGGGTGTAACGCTGCGTTGTTCAAGCGGGACCGTCTGGCTGACCAACGGTAACGGGGTTGATTATCTGCTGCATGCGGGGAGGAATTTTGCTGTTGCTGCCAACCGGGTTGCAGTCGTAGAAGCGCTCCAGGCCGCCGAATGCACCCTGGTGAAGCCGCTGTCAGAGCGAAGTCCCGTGATGAGACCGGTTATCAGGCTCGCGGCGTGCTAGTACCGTGCAACTCTTATTTTTACGGCTAACCCCTCTAAATCTCCCCTTACTTAAGGGGAGACTTCAAGGCTTCCCCCCTTAGGTAAGGGGGGACTGAGGGGGGTTAGATTTGTGGGCTTAACCTCCGAAAACAAGACTTCACCACTATTCCACCCAGTCATCATCCTCTTCAAGCGGTGCAAACCCTCTTCGCATCGTATTCTCGGTAACCACCCGCGGATCCATGAAGTGCAGCAGATAGTCGGGTCCGCCGGCTTTGGTGCCGACGCCGGACATGCGTGAGCCGCCAAACGGCTGACGATCGACGAGTGCTCCGGTGTTGTTGCGGTTGATGTAGAGATTGCCGACACGGAATTCCCGCCGCGCTTTGGTCAGATGTTCCGGGCTGCGGCTGAAGATCCCGCCGGTGAGGGCGAATTGAGTCGAGTTGGCCCATTCGATCGCCTGGTCGAAATCTTTTGCCCGCATGACCGCCAGTACCGGTCCGAAAATTTCCTCCTGAGCGATGCGGTGCTGCGGCGTGATGCCGCCGATAATGGTCAGCGGCACCCAGTACCCTTCAGTTGCCGGGACCGGGCTGGAGTAGAGCAGTTTCCCCTCTTTTTTTCCTATTTCGACATATTCCAGAATGTTTTTCAGTGCCGCGCTGTCAGATACGGCACCCATGCTGTAGGTCGGATCTTCCGCCGGTCCGACCTGATACACCTGGGCCGCCTTGACGAGGCGGTCAACGAATTTGTCATACACTGCGTCGAGGACGATAACCCGTGAGCAGGCGGAACATTTCTGCCCCTGGAAGGCAAAGGCGGAGTAGAGCACGTGCGGCACCGCTTCATCAAGGTCGGCATCGTCATCGATGATGATGGCGTTTTTGCCCCCCATTTCCGAGATGATTTTCTTGACGTTGATCTGGCCGGGGTGGACTTTGGCGGCACGGTCGATAATGCGCAGTCCGGTTTCGACAGAGCCGGTAAAGGCGATCAGTGAAATATCAGGGTGATCAACCATGTAATCGCCGATAACGGAGCCTTTGCCCGGGATGAAGTTGAAGACACCGGCGGGAATTCCGGCTTCCCGGAAGATCTCTACGAGATTCCAGCCGATGATGCCGGTGATGTTGGACGGTTTGAAGACCACCGTGTTGCCGGTGACGATGGCGGCGGAAGCCATACCGAGACTGATGGCGAGCGGGAAATTCCAGGGGGCGATAATCGCTGCGACCCCCTTTGGCTCATAGAAATACTGGTTGACCTCACCCGGGGCGTTGCCGATGCGCTGCGGTTCGCCAAGGCGGATCATTTCGCGGGCATAGTATTCGAGGAAATCGATCGCTTCGGTGACGTCGGCGTAGGCCTGATCCCACTGCTTGCCGATTTCCAGCACCTGCCAGGCGGAGAGTTCAAAGAGGCGCTTCCGGCCGATCTCTGCCGCTTTCAGCAGATAGTCGGCCCGGTCGCGTGGCGACGTATCGCGCCAGGCGGGAAAGGCTTTTTTTGCGGCGCTGATGGCCTGGGATGTCTCGTCAACTCCTGCCTGGGCGATTCTGCCGAGCAGTTCGGAAGGGTTGTTCGGGTTGACGGTGTCACATGTTGTTTGGGTGGTAACTTCCTTACCGTTGATATAGAGCGGGTAAGTTTTACCCGTCAGTGCCCGAACGGCGGCAATGGCCTTGGGGAAAGCGGCGCGGTGATCGGGGCGGGTGAAGTCGACCATCGCTTCATTGGCAAAGCGGGCCAGACCGCCGGGGCCGGTGATGGTTTTACGCGGTTTGTTGTTCCGTTCGTTTCTATCACGCTGGGCGGTGACAGCGGGGTCTTCGAGGAGTCGCTCGATCTGGGCATCCTCGGCAAAACTTTGGCGGAGGAACGATTCATTGGCGGTGTTTTCCAGCAGACGCCGCACGAGGTAGCCCATGCCGGGCACCATGTTGCCATACGGTGCGTAGAGGCGGATTCGTCCGACGACTTTGAGAATGCCTTTACGCACCGGTTCGGCCATGCCGTACAGTACCTGAAATTCGTAGCGTGAATCAGGAACATTCAGCTCTTTGGCCATCTCCATGACCGCGGAGATGGAGCGGATATTATGGGAGGCACAGGCATAGTGGCAGATCTGGTGGTTCTCCAGAATCACCTGCGATTGGCGCTCAAAAGCGGCGTCACTTTCTGCCTTAACCGTCCAGACCGGAATCGCCCAGCCGTTCTGTTTTGCCTTGACCGTTTCATAATCCCAGTACGCGCCCTTTACCAGACGCACGGAAATCTGGGTGTTCTGCTGTCTCGCCCACGCCAGCAAGTCGGCCAGATCCTGATCGGTGTCTTTCAGATACGCCTGCAACACGATGCCGATATGCGGATAGTCGAGATATTCCAGCTTCAGGCGTTTATACAGTTCAATGATGATAGCTTTGTGCTTGTATGACTCCATATCGATACAGAGAAAACCGCCGAGATCGACCACCTGTGCAGCAATGCGGCGCAACTGCCTGAGCATCGCCTGAACCGAGCCTTCAAAGTCCTGCGGGTTGGCGAGGGCAAAGAGCGCCGTCGGCTTAACCGCAACATTCACCTTGGGGGCGTGGCCCCAGTCGAGGGTCGAGTCGCCGCCGTTCCCCGGCAGTCCTTTCCAGTCGGACTGTTGCTTTTTCAGGCTTTCCAGCACTTCGAGATACGTTGTGACATACTCTTCCGCTTCCTGTTCGGTCAGAGTGGCCTCGCCGAGGACATCGACAACGGCGGCAAAACCATCTTTGCGCAGGCGTTCAATGTTCTTGACCGCTTCTTTGGTGTTCTCGCCGACAATAAACTGGCGCGCCATCTCCTGAATGTTTGCGGAGATCACCTTGTTCAACACTGCGCCGCCGAGTGAACCGAGCATGCCGGCCATTTTTGCCCCGGTCTGGAGGACCGGCGGCATATCTTTTTCTTCGCCGAAATATTCGCGGATATGATCGGTGAGCAGCTTTGAGGTCGTCAGGGATGGGAAGGCGTCAACGAAGCGGAACATCTGGATTTTGAACTGCTCGTTCTGCATGCTCCAGTCCATGACCTTGCCCATCCAGGCACCTTTGTTGAACAGTGACGGTTTTTCTCCGGAGATAGAGGAGAAAAATTCCTTGCCGCGAGTGATGATCCTGCTGTTGAGTGCTTCTTCCATGGCAATTCCTTTCGCTGAATGAAATTCAATAAGACAACTTATTGTGCTAATGGTTAAACCATTAAATCAAAATGAGCGACTTGTCAATAATTTCCTGCAGACTCTTGTGTAGCAGCTGCCTTGATGGTATAAAGGTGCAACCATTTAAAAAGGGGTTGGTCATGTTCAAACAGGTAAAACAGAGTAAGGCGTATCAGGATGTTGTTGACCAGATCCAGGAAGCGATCATGGCTGGTACCTTAAAGGCCGGAAATATGCTGCCGGCGGAACGAGAGTTGAAGGAGCGCTTCGGTGTCAGTCGCGGCACCCTGCGTGAAGCGCTGCGGGTGCTGGAACAGAAGGGGTTGATTGAAATCCGCACAGGCGTGAGCGGCGGCTCCCTGGTGCGGGAGGTCAACAGCGATACGCTCAGTGATAATCTCGGGCTGCTGATCAGGAATTGTACCGTGTCATTGAGTGATCTTGCCGAATTTCGTGAAGAGATGGAGGGGAGCGTGGCCGCCCTGGCGGCGCAGCGGGCGGGAGAGGGGGACGTGGCGGCGCTGAAGGGTCTGCTGACCGAAGCTGAAGTGAATCTGAAAAAGGGGCGTGCGGGGTGGGATGCCTTTATCCGCACTGATGAGCAGGTGCATCTTGCTCTGGCGCGCATGAGCGGCAACCTGCTTTTTCTAACCGTCCTGCAGAGTCTGTACGTCAACATCCACACGTATTATGAAAAATATCTGCCGCGCAACAAGACACTGTTACAGGAAAATCTTGCCGATCTGAGTGCCATAGTTGCAGCAATAACGGCTCACGATGCAGAAACGGCGCGTACGGTTGCTCAGTCCCACGTCAGACGTTTTAATAGCTATATGGAACAGAAAGGGGCGGAGTAACTATATTAGCAGTTGTCCTAGCGGACGGCACGCATCCTCCGTACGGCATCATACGAATAGCAGCAGAGTCCGGCCCAGATAAGGACGAAACAGGTCAGGTGTGACCTGGTAAACGGTTCTTTGTAGAGCAGAACAGCGAGCAGGAAGTGCATGGTGGGAGTAATATACTGGAGAAAACCGATAGTAGCGAGGCGCAGGCGGCGGGCGGCTGAAGCAAAAAGCAGCAGCGGTACTGAGGTTGCAACTCCGGCAAACACGAGGAATACATTTGTTTGCAGCGCCTGACCCGGGAAACTGCCGGTGCCATTCAGAGAAACATACACAAGATAGCCGAGTGCAAAAGGCGAGAGCAGCAGCGTCTCAACAGTAAGTCCGGTGATTGAATCAACGGAAACGATCTTGCGAAACAGCCCGTAGGAACCAAACGTAACTGCGAGTATCAGAGACACCCAGGGGAAACGGCCGTAGTGAACGGTCAGCAGTACAACGCCGGCAGCTGCCAGCAAAAGACTGACTGTTTGCAGGCGACTCAGCTGCTCTTTCAGAAAAATAACGCCGAGCAGAACGCTGACAAATGGCGTGATGAAGTAGCCAAGACTCGACTGGATGACCTGAGCATGGCCAATCGCGATGATGAACACCAGCCAGTTTGTCGCAATAAGCAGAGCCGATGAGATAAGCAGAATGACAACGCGCCTGTCGCGGAATGCCTCCGTTACCACACCCCATTTATCCCGCCATCCTAAAATCAGCGAGAGAAACAACACCGACCAGACAATCCGGTGACTGACGACCTGCAGGGCCGGGACAGCGGTCAGTGCTTTAAAATAGACCGGAAAAAGGCCCCAGATCAGATATGCCGTTATGCCATAGCCAAGTCCGGTTGCCGCCTCTTTGCGCACTGTCGAGGTATCCTGTCCGCTCATCTGCGCGCCGAAAAGCTGGTGAAGATAAACAGCCCGGTAAAAATGATGCCACCGCCAATCGCCTGCCGCAGCGTCGGATACTCCCGCAAAAAGATCGACGCCCAGAGAATGGCCCCCAGGGGCTCCCCCAGAATACTGACTGAGACTACAGAGGCCTGAACATGGCGCAGTACCCAGTTGAAGACGGTGTGGCCGAAAATGGTACAGACAACCGCGAGGGCAAGAAACAGCAGCCAATCGGTGGCAGGGTAGGGGGCAAACGGCGTGCCGGCCACCAGGCAGGTCAGCAGCAGTGCCACCGTGCTGCTGCCGTAGGTGTAGAAGGTGTACACCGGCAGGGAAACACCGCCGCGCAGACGGCGGCCGATCAGGAGATACCCGGATACAAAAATTGCCGCAGCCAGAGCGAGCAGATCACCCCAGAACGCCTCCCGCCCGATTTGAAAATCCGCAGCCCCGATGACAACACTGCCACAGAGTGCAACTGCGCCGCCGATCATGGCGATGCGGCTGACCCGTTCGCGGAAAAAGATCCAGGAACCGATCACCACGAATATCGGTTGCGTTGTCACCAGCACGACTGAACTGGCAACAGAGGTATAATGAAGCGAAATAAACCAGGTGACAAGATGCAGCGCCAGGCAGATGCCGCTGGCAGCGGCAAGCCCGCGCTGCCGCCATGATGTCGCGACAAGTTCGGCACGATAGCGGAACAGGGAGTAGGGAGCAAGGAGCAGAAAGGTAAACAGCAGGCGATAGGTTGCGATCATCAGGGCGGGCGCGGTGGCAAGCCTGACAAACAGCGCAGAGAATGACACAGCAAAAACCCCTACCAGCACCGCAAGGTAGGGGTTGACGATTGGTTTATCGTTCACGGAAGATATCCTTATTCCAATTCTAAATCAAGGCGCTCTCTTTGTTGGCTCGTCTTCGGCTCCTCAACATACTGGTTGTATGCCTTCGTCGCCTCAATCCTCGCCGCCTTGATATCACTCTTGATTTAGAATTGGTATTACTACTCCCCAAGATACGCTTTACGCACTTCCGGGTTGGCAGCCAGCTCTTTCGCATCTCCCTGCAGCACGACTTCACCGGTTTCAAGCACGTAGGCGCGATGGGCAATTGAAAGAGCCATGTTGGCGTTCTGCTCGACCAGCATGATGGTGGTGCCGCTCGCGTTGATCTCCTGGATGATGGCAAATATCTGTGCCACCAGCATCGGCGCGAGTCCCATGGACGGCTCGTCAAGCAGCAGCAGTTTCGGGCGTGACATCAGTGCCCGTCCCATGGCGAGCATCTGCTGCTCACCGCCGGAAAGGGTTTTTGCCAGCTGTTTCTTTCGTTCAAGCAGGCGGGGGAAACGGGCAAACACCTGATCGATATCTTTGAGTATCTCGGCGGAGTCATTGCGAATGTAGGCACCCATCTCAAGATTTTCGAGAACGGACATGTTGGCAAAGACACGACGCCCCTCAGGAACCTGAGAAATGCCGCGTTTTACGATTTCGTGCGGCGGAATGGCAGTGATCGTTTCGCCGAGAAACGTCACCGTGCCGGAAAGGGTCGGGACGATCCCGGAGATCGCGTTGAGAATGGTTGTCTTGCCGGCGCCGTTGGCACCGATCAGTGCCACAATTTCGCCCTGCTTTACTTCGCAGGAGATGCTTTTCAGCGCTTTGATGGCGCCGTAATTTACGTAAAGTTGATCAAGCGTGAGCATCTGCAGCCCCCTTCCCGAGATACGCTTCGATAACTTTGGGGTTCTGCCTGATCTCTTCCGGTATGCCTTCGGCAATCTTCTCGCCGTAATCAAGCACGGCAATCCGGTCGGAAATGCCCATAACGAACTTCATGTCATGCTCGACCAGAAAGACGGTAACACCGGTAGCCCGAATGCGCTTGATCATCGCCATCAATTCCGATTTTTCCTGTGGATTCATCCCCGCTGCCGGCTCGTCAAGCAGGATAATAGCCGGTTTCAGTGCCAGCGCCCGGGCAATCTCCAGGCGGCGCTGTTCGCCGTAGGGGAGGTTCCCTGACAGTTCAAAAGCGCGATAGGTGAGGTCAACCATCTGCAGGCATTCTCTGGCCAGATCGAGCAGTTCGCCCTCCTCTTTCTGTACCCAGGGGGTGAACTTCAGCAGAGCGCCGGTCAGATTCCATTTGCCGCGACTATGGGCGCCGATGAGGACGTTGTCGAGCACCGTCAAATCAGAAAAGAGCCGGATATTCTGAAAGGTTCGGCCGATCCCGGCTGCGGCAATCCGGTAGGTCGGCGTCCCGCTGACGGGGGTGCCTTTGAAGGAGATTGAGCCGCTGGTAGGGGTATAGATGCCGGTTATCAAGTTGAAGAGCGTACTCTTGCCGGCGCCGTTCGGACCGATAAGCGCCTGGATCGTACCTTCTTCGACTTTCAGGTTGACGTCGTTGACGGCCACAAGGCCGCCAAAGCGGATAGTTACATTATTGAGTTCAAGTATCGCCATTGCCGGATCTCGATGTTTCAGAATTTTTTTGTTCCATGATTATTTTAAGGCGCGGTTTGCGCCCCAGAGAGCGCAGTACCAGATCAGTAAAGCTTGTGCCGCCCATCAGGCCGTTGGGACGGAAAATCATCATGCAGACCAGCAGGCCGCCGTAGACGAGCATGCGATAGTTTGCCATGAAGCGCAAAAACTCCGGAGCCGCAGAGAGAATCGTCGCACCGATGACACTGCCGGTGATGCTGCCGAGGCCGCCAAGGACGACCATGCTGAGGATGTCGACTGATTTGAGAAAGCCGAAGTCAGAGGGATTGATGTAGCCCATGAAATGGGCATAAAGCCCGCCGCCAACACCGGCTATAAAGGCACCGAGGGCAAAGGACTGGACCTTGTAGCGGGTGACGTTGATGCCCATCGCTTCTGCGGCGATTTCATCACCTCGGACCGCCATCAGTGCTCTGCCGAAACGGGAATTATAAATAAAGGTGACACAGACAACCGTCAACAGGACGACAATCCAGACGACAATCGGCATCGGCACCGCTGTTTTTGCCGCAGGCACGCTCAGCCCGAGGGCCTTGTTGGTTATGTCAAGATTGAGGAACACCACTTTAACAATCTCGGCAAAACCGAGGGTGCAGATAGCGAGGTAGTCGCCGGTCAGGCGCAGAATCGGCAGTCCGATCAGCGCAGCAACGCCGGCGGTAATAAATCCGGTCAACAGCAGGTTAAGGCCGAACGGCATGCCGAGCTTGATGGTAAGCACCGCACTGGTAAAAGCGCCGATACTCATAAACGCGGCATGGCCGAGGGAAAGCTGACCGGTCAGTCCGGTAACGACATTCAGGCCGAGCGCCAGTATGATGCCGATGCCGATGTTGACGATAATCTGCAGGTAGTAGGGGTTTATATACCCGATCAGTTGTTGTAAAAAATCAGCCATGTAGATAACTCCGAATTGAATGAGCCTTTTGCATACATCTTAGGGACTCGGAAATTGTTAAAATACCGTTATCGACTTGTAGGGGCTAAGCAAGTTTCATCTGCTTCGCCCGCCTTTGATTCGGTACCAACCTGGGTAAAGCAGGTGAAGCGTTTGCTTTACCCCTACGTTTAAAAACGGTAAATCAGAATTTTCTACATCCCTTAAAAATCCCCTCCCCCCAGGCGGGGGAGGGTTAGGGTGGGGGGGCGGTTGCCATAAAATGATGAGCCGATTGCAGCTTCACCCACCCCCCTAACCCCCTCCCGTCAAGGGAGGGGGGAATTTTTGCAAAAAACAATAATAATTACACTTTTTTCTGAATCTTCCGTCCCAACAGTCCGGTCGGTTTTACCAGCAGCACAAGAACCAGGATAGTAAAGGCGATGGCATCTCGATATGATGAGAAACCGATGGCGACACCGGCCACTTCGGTAACGCCGAGCAACAGCCCGCCAAGCATGGCGCCAGGTATTGAGCCGATCCCGCCGAGAACTGCAGCGGCAAACGCTTTCAGGCCGGCCATGAGTCCCATGTTGAACGATACCGCGTTAAAGAGCAGGCCGACAAGAACGCCGCCGGCAGCGGCGAGTGCCGAACCGAGCGCGAAGGTGAACGATATGACCATGTTGACGTTAATTCCCATCAGCGCGGCGGTGTTATAATCCTCAGATGTCGCTCGCATGGCTTTACCGATTTTTGTCTTATGGACAATGAATTCGAGGGAGATCATCAGGATGGCAGATATGGCGATGATAAGAAGCTGGAGGGTCGATATCTCTGCAGAGCCGATGGTGATCTGTCTGACCGGGAAAACACCTTCCGGATACCCTTTGGCATTGGCGCCGAAGAACATCTGGGCGAGAGTGGAAAGGAAGATGGAGACCCCGATTGCCGAAATAAGCGCTGACAGCCGTGATGATTTGCGCAAGGGGCGGTAGGCGATCCGCTCAATGAACATGCCGAGCAGCATACAGACCACCATGGCTATCACCATGGCCACAAAGAAATTTACCTTGAGAATGGCTGTCGCAAAGAGCCCGACAAACGCTCCGACCATATAGATTTCGCCATGGGCAAAGTTGATCAGGGTGATAATGCCGTAGACCATGGTATAGCCCAGAGCAATAAGGGCATAGGTGCTTCCCAGGGCGATGCCGTTTATGAGTTGCTGGAAAAACATGCGGGCTCCTCGTTGAAGGTGTAAATCTGAGGTTTGTGAGGCTCTAACATTCGGGAAATGCGGAACAATACACACTTTTTCCTGAAATATCAATACGGATGACGTGAAAAATAAAAATACTGTTTAGGGTGCGCTTTTTTTGCTCCGATTTGTTCCCAGAACCACCAGCCCGGCTAACACCAGACCCATGCCGATTGCCGCTGTCAGCGTCAAGCGCTCCCTGAGGACAAGGATGCCGAGAGTTGCCGCCGTAAGCGGCTCTGCAAGTGACAGGGTCACGGCATGGACTGCCGGAACCGAACGGAGACCCCGGGCAAACAGGAGGTATGCCACCGCAGTGGCGACAAGGCCGAGATGCAGAATGATAACCAGGCCACCCGGTGTGGCCGTCCAGGCGAGATCGGAGCCGAATAGAAACGGCACAAGAAGAATGCCGCCAAGCGTGAACACCACAGCAATAACAGCATCAGACGAATTGCCCGGCAGCAGCTGTTTGATCGAAAGAGTATAACCGGCGTATGAAGCCCCCGCCGCCAGCGCCAGGAGCACGCCAGAGGTCTTTATCTGCGCAGCACTGCCGGGGGCAGGGATAAACAGCACCAGCAATCCGGCAATCGCCAGCGACGTCGCTATCAGCCAACGGCGGTCGGGGCGCTCTGAATGAAACAGCAGGGAAAACAGTCCGGCAAAGAGGGGGCCGCTGCCGATTGCCACCATGGTGCCGACGGCAACGCCGGTGGTTGAAACCGCTTTAAAAAATGACAGTTGATAGGCTGCCACAAGGAGCGCGGCCAGCAGGGTAATTCCCGGTTTGCTGAAGCTGGCTCTGGTGATCTGTCCCCGGGCCAGAGCGAGCAGCAGCAGGGCTGCGCCACCGACAGCGAGACGAAGCGCGCCGACCGTCAACGGGTGGGCACCGGGTGGTGCCAGAGCCTGGGAAGTGCCGGTCGTGCCCCAGAGGATCGCGGCAAGCAGGATCAGGAGTATGCCGTATGGGCTGCTGTTGGTCATTTATTGGTGCTCCGGGAGGAAGGCATGTTCAAACAAAAACGGCGCCGGTAAAAACCGACGCCGCTTTTGATTACGGCAGGCAAACTGTATGGAGTTAGTCCATTTTTACCGGTACTTTAGCTTTCAGTGCAAACTTGCCATCCTTGACTGCCAACAGGCAGAGTGGAGTTTTGATCGGCTCGCGGCCCGGACGGATGGTGATGGTGCCGGATACGCCCTGGAAGTTCTTTGTTGACGCCATGGCGTCTTTGAATACCTTCGGATCGGCGCTGTTGGCGCGTTTGATGGCATCGGCGATCATCATGACGCCGTCATAACCCTGGGCATCAAACAGACCGGGGACCTGACCGGCAAATTTCTTCGAGAATGCTTCGATGAACTTGGCGGTTTCAGGGGATGCCTGCTCAGGAGCGAAGCCGAGAGCTGACATGGAACCTTCAACAGCGCTGCCGCCGAGCTTGATGAATTCAGGGGAGAAGAGGCCGTCGCCGCCGAACATGTTGGCTTTAACGCCCTGTTTGCGGGCTTCTTTCATGATCAGAGCGCCTTCGGTGTAGTAGCCGGAGAAGAAGATGACATCAGGCTTCTTGGCTTTGATGTTGGTGATCTGGCCGCTGAAGTCCTTGTCGCCGTCTTTGACTTTTTCGTCGGCGACAATGGTAATGCCTTTGCCTTTGGCGGCATCACGGAACGTCTGGGAGAAGCCGACGCTGTAATCGTTGTTATCGGAGGTAATGATAGCAACTTTTTTGTATTTGAGGTCATTGGCGAAGTAGTCAATACATGCCGGGATGGCAACGCTGTCGAGCAGCGTGTTGCGGAAGATGAAGTCGCCGTTTTCAACAACGCCGGGGCCGGTAGCGCCGGCAGAGATGAGCAGTACGCCGGCTTTCTGGGCGATCGGTGCAGCTACTTTGGTGATGCCGGTGGTCGGATCGCCAACGATGGCGATGACGTTGTCGCGGCTGATCAGTTTTTGGGTAACGGAAGCGCCTTCCTGCTTGTCGCCGCGGTTGTCGGCTTCAACGATCTCAATCTTCTTGCCGAGGATGCCGCCGGCAGCATTGACGTCATCAGCAGCCATTTTCATGCCTTCGAGGGTCGGTTTGCCGAACATGGCAACATCGCCGGTCAGAGCGCCGAGGAAACCGATTTTGATGGTATCGCCGGCTGGTTTTGCAGCCGGTGTCTCAGCCTTCGGTGCCTCTTCTTTTTTCTTGCAGCCGGCAGTTACGGTCAGAGCCAGTGCTGCTGCCAACAAAAGTGCGGAAATCTTTTTAAAGCTCATCTGCGTCTCCTTTGTTCGTGGGGTATGGTGCAGTAACAAAAATAAGACCTCCGAGGTTTAAGTAACCTCGGAGGTCTTGCGTGCGGACTAGAAAGCGAACTTAGCGAGCAGTTTGACGTCGTAGACGTTATCAGGAGTATTGCCATTGATATCGGCGTTTTTGAAATAATCGCCCAGAACAACATAACCGGCACGAGCACCAAGAGTTACTGAAGGCATGAGCTGATAATTGGATTCGACGTTAAATTCAGTGCCAAGATATTTGCTCTTGTGGTTTGCCAAATCTTTGGCAACCCAGCCAAGACCGAGATTAGCACTGCCGGACAGTTTGGGTGTAAATGTGTAGTCATAGCCGGCTGAAGCGAACATGACGCCTTGATCCTTATTGTTTACAGTATACACGATCGCATAGTCAACAGTTGTGGCATTTTTATCTCTGCTGAGAAGGATCATCTCATTGTCGTAGAAACCGCCGCCTTCGGTATCGAATGGGGCACCAGCAACGGTGGATTCTGGAATATAGAGTGATTTACCCTTGTCTCCACCGGAAGCATAGAGGAACTCGGTACGACCGGTACCGCCAGCAAGTGGCATTTTTGCGCCCAGATTGAAGGCATAACCTTTTGCGCTGTTCGCTGCATCATAATCTCCGAACTGGCCAAGAGCAAAGCCGGACAGGGATACCGGGCCAACAGCACCTTCTGCGTTAACGCCGAGAGTATGTACCTTTGCTTCTTTAGCTGCAACGCGGTTGTCATCAAAGTAGTAATATGCGGCGCCAAGCTTCAAATCTTTCGAGACATTGTATTTGCCATCGAGTGAGAACATGTCCTGTGTGTATCTGCCGATGGTGTTGATGTCTGACCAGTTAGCCGCTGTCCTGTCAGCAAAGCGGAAGAGACCGGCTGTAACGCTTGCGTTGGCATACTCGTGCGAAAGCAGGAGTCCGGCCATATCGGCATCAAAAATGATGCCTTTGAAGGAGTCGTTGTAGCCCTGCATACCGATCTTCGTATTCAGCCCCTTAGCAACGTTAAGGTCAAGATAGATGTTTTTTGTTTCCATATTGACGGTGTCTGCACCGAGGGCACCGCCGCCGCCACGAGCGTTTACGTAGGCGCTGTTGCCGATCCAGTTATAGTCGAACTCAAATTTGGTGACAAGTTTGACATCTTCGCTTGCCTTGGCGGTGTAGCCGAGGCGCATACGCTGCACGAAGTAGTTCTCTGTCTTGGCATCTTTTACGGGAATGCCGCCAACTGCACTGTAGTTCGACAGGTCATAAAACGCTTTGTATGAACCGCTGAACTGGTTTTCCAACGCCATTGCCGGTGTTGCTGCCGCTGCGGCGAGCCCCAATGTTACGAGCGCTGCCAATACTTTACTGCTTTTCATGTGTTACCTCCTGTGTGTGGTGTCCTGCCTGGTTTAATACTCCTGCTAAGCGCAAGAGCTAGAGAATCTGACTTAAAAACAGCTGTGCCCGTTCGTGGCTCGGGCTGGTGAAAAAATGCTCCGGCGTACCCTCTTCAACAATGCTGCCATGATCCATAAAAATAACCCGATCGGCAACTTCGCGGGCAAAACCCATCTCGTGAGTAACGACAACCATGGTCATCCCTTCACGAGCGAGCGTCTTCATTACATCTAATACCTCACCTATCATCTCCGGGTCAAGTGCCGAGGTCGGTTCATCAAACAGGATTGCTTTCGGATTCATTGCCAGAGAGCGGGCGATTGCCACGCGCTGCTGCTGGCCGCCGGAGAGCTTGGCCGGGTAGGCCCCTGCTTTTTCAGCGATATTGACTTTGCGCAACAGTTCCATGGCAATCTTATCTGCTTCTTTTTGACTCCGTTTACGAACGACTGTCTGGGCCAGAGTCAGATTTTCAAGTACTGTCTTGTGCGGGAAAAGGTTGAAAGACTGGAAAACCATTCCGACCTCTTCCCGAATTTTGCAGATATCAGTCTGTGGATTGCTGATATCTTTCCCTCCGACCGTTATCCGGCCGCTATCTATCGTCTCAAGGCAGTTGATCGAGCGAAGAATGGTGCTTTTACCCGAACCGCTCGGCCCGATAATGACGACCTTTTCGCCGTCACTGACGCTGAAAGAGATGTCGTTCAGCGCCTGAAAGGAACCGAAGAACTTGGATACGCCACTGACTTCGATCATGGGGCGATCAGTGGCCGTCATTGAGACGCTCCTCCATGATGCTGATCAGCTTGGAAAAGAACAGCGTCATAATCAGATAGATCAGGGCGATGACGGTGTACGTTTCAAAATAATTAAATGTTTCGGAAGCATACTCGCGGCCACGCCGCAGCAGATCAGAAACCGCAAGGATGGAAACCAGCGACGAGTCCTTCAGCAGGGCGATAAATTCGTTGCCGATCGGCGGCAGCACAATTTTAAACGCCTGGGGCAGAATGATCTGACGCATGGCCTGTCTGCGTGACATGCCGAGCGACAGCGCCGCTTCCATCTGCCCTTTGTGTATTGACTGAATACCGGCACGAAATATTTCTGCCATATAGGCACCGTAACAGAATGCCATGGCGATAATGGCGCTCATGATCGCGGGGATCTTCACAAAGCGTCCGAGCGCATAATAAATGTAAAAGAGCTGAACCAACAGCGGTATGCCGCGAATTACTTCCACATATAACGATGCTGCTCCGTTGATAAAGCGGTTAGCGGATATCCTGCCCAAGCCGGCAATCAGGCCGAATACAATTGCCAGCAGAATGGCGCCGACGGTAACCTTAAAGGTTATGACAATGCCTTCCGGGACAAACAGAAAGATCGCCATATACTGGTCTGGTCGACCGAAGGCCAGAAAAAGGCAGAGAACTATCGAACCAAAAAAGGCGATACGCCAGGCGCTAAAGAGACCGGCATCGCTTTTGTGGGGAATTGCCGCGCCGTCGCCAACGGCAACGGATGTTTGTGCAGGTTGATTGTCTGACATAACGTGGGCTGCTGGGCGGGGTGGCTGAACACCATCCCCGCCCTGCATGTTAAATTACTTGACCCATTTGGTGTGAATTTTCGTGTCGAGTTTCTTGGCTTTTACGGACTTGATACCTTTATTGAGGAGGTCAACAAGCTCTTTGTTGCCTTTTTTTACGACAATTCCGTACCCCTCTTTGGTGAATGACTTGCCGACGATTTTAAACTTTTCTTTGTATTCCTGTTTCTGCAGGGCAAAGTGGGCGGCAACCGGCTCATCACAGACAACGCCGGAGATGCGACCGGCAGCCATGTCTTCAAATGCCAGGCCGATTTCGTCATATGTTTTTGATTCTACGCTCGTTACTTTCTTGACTTCCATGGTACCGGTCGTACCGATCTGTGAGCCGACTTTCTTTCCTTTCAGGTCTGCAATGGTTTTAGACGTTTTATCAGTTTTCGGCACAACCAGAATTTGGCCGATGCTGGTGTAGGCGTCAGTGAAGTCATATTTTGCTTTGCGCTCGTCGGTGATGGTGACGGAGGAGATGATGGCATCATACTGACCGGAGTCAAGACCAGCGAAGATGCCGTCCCATGCGGTGTTTTTGAATTCAACGGTTATGCCGGCTTCTTTAGCTACAGCATTGAGAAAGTCAATATCGTAGCCGACGATCTGTTTGTTGGCATCTACCATCTCCATGGGTGGCCACGTTGCGTCAGTTGCAACTTTAATACTCTTAGGGGCGGCGAAAGAAGTGACAGACAAGGACACTACCAACAGGGCGGTAACAGAGAGGAAACGTAATACTTTCATGTGGACTTCTCCTTTTTTGAACATGCGTAACTTTTTTTGTAGTAATGCGAAGTTGAGCTTTTATATACATAATGGATTGATTGTCAATAAAAAAAGCTGAAGTTTCAATAAACACGGGGACTTTTTTCTTGTCAGATACAAATGAAGCCGTTACAAAGATGGTGTCATATGGTTCGACCAAATATAAGGCCATGAAAGAATAAAATGAATCGATATAGAGCGGCAATACTGCTTCTTACTACAACATTCTTTTGGGGTGTCACTTTTACCGTTGTCAAGCAGGCGATTGAAAGTGTCGATGTCTTTGTGTTTCTTGCGCAGCGTTTTATCCTAGCTTTTTTGCTGATACTGCCACTCGGCTTTTACAAAGGGAGAAACTTTAATGGTGCTGTTGTTTTCAAAGGGATGCTTATGGGGGGATTTCTCTTTGGCGCATATGCTTTTCAAACGATGGCACTCATGTATACCTCCGCCTCAAATACCGGTTTTCTGACCGGCCTGAATGTCGTAATAGTTCCGATCCTTGCTGCGCTTGTGCTGAAACAGAGGGTCTCTTCAGCGGTCAGACTGGCCGTTGTTTTATCGGTAACAGGATTATTGCTGTTGTGTGGCAATGGATCCATGGCACTTAACAGAGGTGATCTGCTCGCTGCGCTCTGTGCTGTATGTGTATCAGTACATCTGATATGCACCGGCGAATTTGTCCAGCGCAGTGACTTCTATTGGTTAACGGTTGTTCAACTGGGTATGGTTGCGCTCCTCAGCTATGCAGGAGCGCTGGTGCGCGGAAAAGAGGTGCTCATATGGTATCCGCATTTACTTGTGCCGCTTCTGATCTGTTCTATCATAGCAACAGTTTTTGCCTTTCTCGTCCAGACTTCAATGCAGCGCTATATCAGTCATGCCAATACGGCCCTGATATTTTGTACTGAACCGGTATTTGCCGCACTGTATGCCTGGCTGGTGCTGAATGAGCGTCTCGGGGTTTATGGCTATGCCGGGGCGCTGTGCATTTTAGGCGGTATGATGATATCAATTATGCCAGACAAGCAGCCCCGGAAATAAAAACAATCGATATGTATTTTCCTATTGACATGCAATAGCCAAAAAGTGTACAAGTTCGATTCCTCTCGATAGAGGAGTAGTAAACGCTGCTGATCTGAATGGAGATGTCGGTGAAATTCCGACCCTACAACTATTCCATTCCCATCCGAATTTAATCAGAGCGTCCAAAATAGAAAACAGAATTATCAACCAAGCAATGCGTCGCATCCATTGACTAACGCTGGTTACGACAAAGAAAACACAAAAAATACGATAATCCAATAAAAATGATTGACAAAGATTTGTATCTTTTGTTAGGTTGCGGATTCGCTCCTGCCCGGAGCGTTTTGAAATTTTGTATGCGGAGAATTTGACGACTATGCCAACAATCAACCAGCTGATCAGGTCAGGTAGAGAAAGTAAAAAAGATAAATCAACGGCACCCGCTTTGAAGAGCTGTCCTCAGAAGCGCGGCGTATGTACAAGGGTTTATACAACCACACCAAAGAAGCCGAACTCTGCTCTTCGTAAAGTTGCCAGGGTGCGTCTGACGAATGGTCTTGAGGTTACTTCATATATTCCTGGTGTTGGCCACAACCTTCAGGAGCACTCTGTTGTTCTCATTCGCGGCGGCAGGGTCAAAGACCTTCCGGGTGTCCGTTACCACATAGTTCGTGGAACGCTTGACTCGGTCGGAGTGAAAGGCCGTTTGCAGAGTCGTTCAAAATATGGCGCAAAGCGTCCGAAATAATACTGAACCTGTTGAGCTGAGGGGAAATATATGCCGAGAAGAAGAGAAGTACCGAAAAGAATCATTCTGCCTGATCCGAAGTTTAACGACAAAGTCGTTGCCAAGCTTATTAATACTCTGATGCTGGCAGGTAAAAAAAGCGTTGCCGAGTCTATTATGTATGGTGCTCTTGAACTTGTTGCTCAGCGTGCAAATGATGAAGCGGTGAAAGTGCTTAAAAAGAGCCTTGACAACATTAAACCGACTCTTGAAGTTAAATCCCGCCGCGTAGGTGGTTCAACGTATCAGGTACCGATTGAAGTTCGTCCGGAGCGTCGCATGTCTCTGGCAATGCGCTGGCTGATCAAATATTCAACCGCACGCAGCGAAAAGACCATGAAAGATAAGCTGGCAGGTGAAATTCTGGACGCGTTTAATAATCGCGGTTCAGCAGTCAAAAAACGTGAAGACGTTCATAAGATGGCCGAAGCAAACCGTGCTTTCGCCCATTATCGCTGGTAATTCGTTTTATTCGTATCTGGAGGATTCAGTGCCCCGTTTAGCACCACTTGATAAATATAGAAACATCGGCATCATGGCTCACATTGATGCAGGTAAAACGACAACAACCGAGCGTATTCTCTATTACACCGGTGTGTCACATAAGATTGGCGAAGTTCACGAAGGCACCGCTACGATGGACTGGATGGAACAGGAGCAGGAGCGTGGTATCACTATTACGTCCGCAGCAACAACCTGTACATGGAATGACCATCGTATTAACATTATCGATACACCTGGCCATGTTGATTTTACCATTGAAGTAGAACGTTCTTTGCGCGTACTTGACGGCGCAGTTGCAGTATTCTGCTCTGTCGGTGGTGTTGAGCCACAGTCTGAAACCGTATGGCGTCAGGCTGATAAATATGGTGTTCCACGTATTGCCTTTATAAACAAAATGGATCGTGTCGGGGCTGATTTTTTCCGTGGCGTCCAGATGATTAAAGATCGCCTCAAAGCAAACCCGCTTCCGATTCAGCTGCCGATCGGTAAAGAAGAAAATTTTAAGGGGATCATCGACCTTGTAACCATGAAAGCAATTTTATGGGATGATGAGACGCTTGGTGCGACATACCGTACGGAGGAAATTCCCGCCGAACTGCTCGATGAAGCCGTTGAATATCGCGAAAAAATGATTGAAGAAGTATCCAGCCATGATGACGTGCTTATGGAGAAGTATCTCTCCGGAGAGGCGTTGAGTGAGGCTGAGATAAAGGCCGCTATTCGATCATGTACTATCGGGATCAAGTTTTGCCCGGTTATATGTGGCTCTTCTTTTAAAAACAAAGGTGTACAGAATCTTCTCGACTCCGTTGTTGATTACATGCCTTCTCCGATGGATATTCCTCCTGTAAAAGGAATTGATACCGACAAAGGCCTCGAAATAGAGCGTAAGGCTTCCGATGCAGAACCGTTTTCTGCTCTTGGCTTCAAAATTATGACCGATCCATTCGTGGGTCAGTTAACGTTCTTCCGGGTCTACTCAGGAGTTGTTCAAGCCGGTTCGTATATTTACAACTCCACAAAAGGCAAGCGCGAACGTATCGGTCGTATCCTGAAGATGCACGCTAATAAGCGCGAAGAGGTTAAAGAAGTTTACGCTGGTGATATCGCTGCCGCTGTCGGTTTAAAATATACCACTACCGGCGATACTCTCTGTGATGAAGACAAAGCGGTAATTCTTGAATCTATTGAGTTTCCTGAGCCGGTAATCTCAATCGCTATTGAGCCTAAGACAAAAGCTGAACAGGAAAAACTGGGTTTTGGTTTACAGAAGCTTGCAAGTGAGGATCCTTCCTTCCGCGTTAAAACGGATGAAGAGACAGGACAAACTATCATCTCAGGTATGGGCGAGTTGCACCTCGAAATCATCGTCGATCGCTTAATGCGTGAATTTAAAGTCGAGGCGAACGTCGGTAAACCACAGGTTGCATACCGCGAAACAATAACCAAAAAGGTTAAGGTTGAGGGTAAATTTGTACGCCAATCCGGCGGTCGTGGTCAATACGGTCACGTGTGGCTTGAGGTCGAACCTCAGGAAGCCGGCCTAGGCTACGAATTCGTTGATGCAGTTAAGGGTGGAACTGTTCCGCGTGAATACATACCGGCTGTTGATAAAGGTATTAAAGAAGCACTTGATAATGGAGTTTTAGCCGGATTCCCAGTAGTTGATGTCAAGGTCACCCTGTTTGATGGTTCATACCACGAAGTTGACTCATCAGAGATGGCATTCAAGATTGCAGGTTCAATGGGTTTTAAAGAGGGTTGTTCAAAAGCCGGTCCTATCATTCTTGAGCCTATTATGTCAGTAGAGGTTGTTGTCCCTGAAGAGTATATGGGTGACGTCATTGGTGATCTGAATTCCAAGCGTGGACGTATCATGGGTATGGATTCCCGCGCCGGTGCTCAGATAATCAGTTCCATGGTTCCTCTCGCACAAATGTTCGGATACTCCACAGACCTGCGCTCTGCAACTCAAGGCCGGGCAACGTATGCAATGACGTTTGATCATTATGAGCCGGTACCGAAGTCGGTTGCTGAAGAAATAGTTGCAAAAGTTAAGGGTTAATTTAACTCAAATTCGTACCACAGGAGGGCCTTACTCATGGCAAAAGCAAAATTTCTACGTAATAAAACTCATGTAAACATTGGCACCATCGGTCACGTTGACCATGGCAAAACGACTCTGACAGCAGCTATTACCAAAGTTCTCGCCGGCAAAGGTCAGGCGGAGTACAAGCCGTTCG
>Ga0194059_1000040_pt1 | contig 69175 bp, 73 predicted proteins | sample SepL6211m_MetaG_FD_163426 | JGI IMG/M metagenome (GOLD analysis project Ga0194059, IMG submission 163426) | Anoxic zone freshwater microbial communities from boreal shield lake in IISD Experimental Lakes Area, Ontario, Canada - Sep2016-L626-11m | ecosystem: Environmental > Aquatic > Freshwater >...
AGATAGTGACCATGGCATCAGTCATTGAAAAGGAAGTTAGAAAAACAGCAGACATGAAAATTGTTTCAGGCATCTTTTGGAATCGATTGGCTAATAAGCAAAGACTCGAGTCTTGTGCGACCCTGGCTTATATTTTAGGAGTCAATAAGGAGCAATACTCATTGGCGGATACGAAAATTGATTCACCATATAATACATATCAAAACTTTGGCTTACCAATAGCACCGATAGCTAATCCAGGTTTAAAGGCCATTGAGGCAGCGATTTATCCAACAAAGACAAATTATAATTTTTTTCTCACAGCTGCCACCACTGGTCAGACTATTTTTTCAAGCACTTTTGCTGAGCATGTAAAAAATAAAAATTTATATTTAAAATAGTTTATGTTAAATGGACAGGAGAAAAATTTTACTGTAGGGATTGACCCAAATCAACGAAAAAAACCGAGTTCTTTTGAGGTTAATAATGACTCAAAGAAACCGTTGATTTTTTTGATACTAGCTCTGACTTGTTTGACATTGTTGGCGGTGTGGGGTGGTCATTGGTGGTATGTTAATAAGATAAAAAAACCGATACTGCCTCCTGTTAAGCCTGTGGTAATTGTGTCAACCACAACTTTAAAGAATGTGAATTTGCCATCAATTGAAAACCTGGGTGAAGCCTCTTCTACGCCGAATAATTTGGAATCAGCTGTTTCACTCTCTTATGGCGAGTTATACGTCAAGGATAATCAGATTTATGAAAATAAAATACCGGGCTTTGACTTGCCACTGAATGTTAAAACGCAAACGATAAATTATTACGAGGTAGCAAGGAAAATGCCTCTTGATGCTGGTCTGGACAATCTTAATACTAACGGCTATGCATTTGTGCCATCAACTAAGGCTGAGGTTAAGAATTTTTACTCAGCCTACCAGGATTTGATAAAAAATAATGTACCTCAATTATTGACGACTGACTTTCTATTATATGATTTTGAGAATCACCTCAAAGAAATATATTCAGATATTAAGACTCAGGTTTTTTATAAAGATATTTGGGCGATAAACAAAAAAATGTTTGATATTGCCAATAATCGTTACATTGTTGCAAAAAAAAATAGTACCAACCCGAACGATATATTAGTTGAAGCAGAAAGGCTTGAAGCAGCCTATTTTGCGGTGCCATTAATGTTGCTAACGCCTAGGGGTCGGCAAATAAATGACAAATCAACCATAAATCCTGATTTATTTTCACCCAAAGAGGTTAAGGATTTCAGTTTTATATTGCCTGACTATCTAAGGGATGACGTTAATAAGGAGGTGGCCTTAATTTTATCGGCTAGTAAGATCAGCAAATCACCAGTTATGCTTTATCAGAGAGATTATAAGTCTTTTGCCAATATTAGTCAGACTAATGCTCACTTGCTTAATTTTTCCTTGGCCATTAAATGGCATAATTCGGAGTTTCCACTTTTTGCACGTAATGATACCTGTGTAAATTGCACTCTCGATGAAAATGATTGGTTGGTTAATTTTGTTGCCGCCAATTTAATTGCTACGGATTTTAAGTCAGCTGAGGATCTCAGAGATATTTGGGCGAGAATATATAAAATTTCCTCCTTTTTTGAAGGCTTAAGAAAAGAGCTTACCTATAAGCAATATGTTGATGCTTTAAATGAAAAAGAGGGTAGTGATTATTCATTGGATATTTTATTTTCATCTGAAAAATCAGTTGATGACAAGATGCAAAAAGCCAAAGAGCTGCGTGACTTTATAGTATCTAAGTATTCATTTAATTCTCTTGAGGGTGGTTATGATAGGGCTAACGCAGTGTCAATGCCATTAATCGGTATGAGAATGCTTCAGGAGTCATATTGGCCAGATGACCATATTTTTGGTAAATTCTCTCAACCAGTCGTTGGTAAATATTCAGGTCCAGCCAAACTGCCATATGAAAAAAATAAATATAAACTTTTTACAGCTTGTTCTCCTAATTCGCGTGAATTTATTCGTTGTAGGCCAATGGCCAGGGATTTGTTAAATATCATTTCACCGATAACTAATGATGAGGTCTTTAGTGCTAATACTCAATTTGATAATTATGACACCTCTTTGATGGAGCTGACTGACATAGTAAATCAATTCAATAACGACAGCTGGCATGAAAATATATATTGGACATTATTAAATGTTTCCAAAAACAGTATTATTGGAGTAGAGGAAAAAACCTCGCCAATGAATACCACTAGCATTAAGTGGTCAGAAAGAAATAATAATTCTATTCTGGGTAGCTGGGTGAATTTAAAAACAGAGCCTGATAAATACGAAATTTCCTTAAAGCAGGAGATTGGTTTGACTGGTTCAGCCGCACCTAACGTTTTTATTGAACCTAATCCCGTTCTAATTGGCGATTTATTAGCCAATGCAAAAATGGTCAATACGATGCTTGAAAAATTAAACATTACCAATGATGTGCAATATTCAAACAAAAAATTAACTGAATTGATTGATAATCTCACAAAAATTCAATTTATTTTAACTAAACAATTGTCAGGTGAAAAAATTGCCGAATATGAACAATTGGACATGTTAAACATTATTGGACGCTACACAGTCACAAATAATTCAAAAAAATCTGTTCGATATGCCTATAAGAATATGTCGATGATCGAAAAAATTGACGGTATTCGCTTTGTGGTTGGGGTTTATGCTGCACCGGAAGGAAAAATTTTAGTAGCTGGTCCGGTTTTTAATTACACCGAGACAAATTAGTAATTTTACTTGCGTTTAAAATAATTAAGTGCCAAATTATTGGCACTTTTTTATTTAATTTTAGCCAATAAAAAATAAATATTTAGCACTCTTGACATGAGAGTGCTAAGCGTAATATAATTATTATATATGGATCAGAGAAGTGAAAAAATTTTATCAGCAATACTCAAAGAGTATCTCAAAACAGCACAACCAGTTGGCTCTACGGTCTTAGTTAGTAAATATAAACTTGGCATCTCATCAGCTACGGTAAGAAATGCAATGAACGAACTAGAGGAAAACGGTTATATTGTTCAGCCGCATACATCGTCTGGTCGCATCCCTACAGCCCTTGCCTATAAAAGTTTTTTGAGCGACCTAACTTCAGTAAAAATCGCGGCAAAGCCATTTGTAACTCAACTAAGCGATGATTTGGAATTGGATTTTAAAAATTTGGCAAGAGAGGTGGCGGAAAGTACTGGCTTATCGGTTTTCTGGGCTATAAATAAAAGAAATTTTTTCCATACAGGCATTTCAAATTTATTAACCCAACCAGAGTTTATTCAGACAAATCTGATCTATAATATTTCAGCGATGATTGATGCAATGGAGTTAATTATAGAGAAGAAATTTGAGGCATTTTCAGATGGTTTGCAGGTTTTAATCGGTGAGGATAATCCATTTAGTCCATTGTGCAGTTCTTTGATTTTAAAGTATAAGATTAGTGGCCTAAGTGGCCTGGTCGGCATAATCGGACCGTTGAGAATGAATTATGAATCAAGTTTAGCAGTAATGAAATTAATTGAAGAGAAAATTAAATATTATGACAAAAGATAAAAAAGACAACAACCTCCATGAAAATGAGGTAAATGAGGTGACAGATAATATTATTCATGAAGAATCGATTAAAACAATAAATCCAGAAGAAGCTAGCGTTGATTATCAGGCTAAATATGCCAGAGCATTGGCCGATTATCAAAATTTACTGCGACAAACAGTCAAGGAGAAGGAAGATTTTCAAAGATTTGCAAATGAAAATATGGTCCTGGGTATATTGCCAGTATATGATAATTTAAAAATTTCAATGAAACATATCGATACGGCTGCTGAAAAAAGCGGTTGGGCAGATGGTATTGGATATGTTGTAAAGCAGTTTGCGGACTTTTTTGAGTCTATCGGGGTTAAGGAAATTAAAACCGCCGGACATAAATTTGATCATAATAAAATGGAGGCTGTTTCCGAGGTTGCAACTGACGATAAAAAATTAGTTCACCATGTTTGTGAGGAATTAACAGCTGGTTATGAATTAAAAGGAAGGGTTATTCGGGCGGCCAGGGTAAGTGTTTATAAAATTAACGAATAAATATATGTCTTTAATTAAATGGTCACCAGTATTTGAATCATTGAATGACATGGAAAAAGTTTTTGGTGAATACTCGCCCAGTCAAGGTCGATCAGAAAATAGCTTTATGCCAGCCATAGATATGTATGAAGATTCAAAAAATGTAATTATTGAAACAGAGCTCATTGGTATAAATCCAGAGAATGTCGAGGTTTCAATAAATAATAATCTCGTCACTATAAAAGGTGAGAGCGAAAAGAAAAGCGAAGTGGAGGATAAAAATTATTATCGAAAAGAAATAAAGAGAGGGGCATTTTATCGAACGATTCAATTGCCTGGCTCAGTATTAACCGACAGTGCAGTGGCATCGGTCGATAAAGGAGTTTTGAAAATTTCAATTCCGAAAAAAAATGAGACGAATGCTAAGATCTTAAAAATCAAAGTAAATAACGAATAATATAAACATTGTCGCTTGTAAGGACTACGCGAAACCTTCGTTCAATTGGTTAAAGATACTCCTCGATAGTCAATTACTTATTGAGGCTCGTGTGGTCCTTATAGGTGACAATAATAGCTAATAAATTAAATTAATAATTCATAAAAATATATGGGAAAAATACTTGGAATTGATTTGGGGACAACAAACTGTGCAATGGCCATCATGGAAGGTGGACAGCCAAAAATTTTAGAAAATGCAGAGGGTAATAGAACAACGCCGTCGATTGTAGCTATTTCCAAGTCTGGTGAGCGATTAGTAGGTTTATCTGCAAAAAGACAAGCCGTTACCAATCCGGAAAATACAGTTTTTGAGGTAAAGCGCTTGATTGGTCGCCGTTTTCATGATTCGGAAATTCAACGAGACATGAGTATTATGCCTTTTAAAATTACTCATGCAGGCGAGATCGTAAAAATTAAAATGAGTGATGGAGAATACACACCACAGGAGGTGTCGGCAATGATCCTTTCTAAATTAAAGGCAGATGCTGAAGCCAAGATTGGTGAAAAAATTACCGAAGCCATTATTACTGTACCGGCTTATTTTGATGATGCTCAACGACAGGCCACAAAAGATGCTGGTAAAATTGCTGGCTTGGATGTAAAGCGTATAATTAATGAACCAACAGCGGCGGCACTGGCTTATGGATTTGATAAAAAAGTTGGTCAAACGATAGCAGTCTATGATTTGGGTGGTGGTACATTTGATGTTTCAATTCTAGAGATTTCTGAAGGGACGGTGGAGGTTAAATCTACAAATGGTGATACACATCTAGGTGGTGCTGATTTTGATCAGCGAATTATTGCCTGGATTCTTGAGGAATTCAAAAAAGATCAAGGAATTGATTTAAGTAAAGACGCTTTGTCATTGCAACGCATTAAAGAGGCTGCTGAAAAAGCCAAAATGGAATTATCAAGTGCCACAGAGACAGAAATAAATCAACCGTTTATTACTTCTGACGCAAATGGCCCAAAGCATTTGGTAATGAAATTAACGCGAGTAAAATTGGAACAATTGGTCATGGATTTGGTTGAGAAAACACTTGAGCCGACAAAGAGTGCTTTAAAAGACGCTGGTGTTGAGGTTTCAGCTATAAATGAAGTCTTGATGGTAGGTGGTATGACTCGCATGCCGATTGTTTTGGCAAAAGTTAAAGAGTTCTTTGGCAAGGAGCCTCATCAAGGTGTGAATCCTGACGAAGTTGTAGCCCTTGGTGCGGCTGTTCAGGCAGGTGTTTTGCAAGGAGACGTTAAAGATGTTCTATTGCTTGATGTTACGCCGTTAACTTTGGGTATAGAAACTATGGGCGGCGTAGCTACGGCCTTAATAGATAGAAATACGACGATCCCAACTTCAAAGTCACAAATCTTTTCGACCGCGGCTGATAATCAGCCAGGAGTTGAGATTAATATCGTTCAGGGTGAGCGACCAATGGCAGCAGACAACAAGTCGCTAGGCAGATTTATGTTAGATGGTATTCCGCCAGCACCGAGAGGTGTACCGCAGGTGGAGGTCACATTCGATCTTGATGTCAATGGTATTTTGAATGTAAGTGCAAAGGATAAAGCCACGGGTAAGGAACAAAAAATTACTATCACTGCTTCTTCTGGTTTGTCAAAAGAAGAGGTTGAAAGAATGCAAAAGGAGGCTGAGTTGCATGCCGATGAAGATAAAAAGAAGAAGGAGGAGGCAGAAGTTATCAATCAGGCTGATGGTGTGATATTCCAAACTGAAAAATTGATAAAAGAATCAGGTGAAAAGATTAAACCCGAAGATAAATCTGAGTTAGAGTTAAAATTAGAGGCTCTTAAAAAGGCCAAGGATTCAAAGAATATCGACGATACAAAAAAGGAGATGGAAGCACTAATGGAAGTTGCTCAAAAAGTTGGAGCAGCCATGTATCAGCAATCGTCTGATGAGACTAAAAATGAGCAGACACAAGCCACTGATCAGAAAAAAGATGATAGTCCAGTCGAGGGTGAGATTGTGAGTTAGATTCGTTTTAAATTACCGGAGATTAGTTTCCGGTAATTGATAAAAATATTTAACTTTTTTAGCCATAAACATGCCTCAAACAAATGAAATAAAAATTTCCGATAATTTCGCTGGAGCTGAATATACGAACATGGCTCAATTTAATCACAATAAAGAAGAGTTTCAGCTCGTTCTTTTCAATATTGCAGCAGGCACTGGCCGAGTGGTTGCAAAGACCGTTACAACTCCAAGTCATTTCAAGCGCATGGTTTTGGCTATGTCTGACAACTTAAAAAAGTATGAGGAAACATTTGGTGCCATTGACGAAAACAAAGATGTTCACAAGAATATCGGTTTTAAAGCGTAGTTTATAAAATAAATATTCATATAAATGTCAAAAGATTATTACAAATCACTTAATGTAGATAAAAATGCCTCGCAAGATGAAATAAAAAAAGCCTTTAGAAAACTAGCTCATGAACACCATCCAGATAAGGCTGGAGGCAATGAGGCGAAATTTAAGGAAATCAATGAGGCTTATCAAATATTGGGTGATACCAAGAAGCGAGCCCAGTATGATCAATTCGGTTCAAATTTTGACCAAGGCGGCATGGGCGGAGGTTTTCAAAATGGTTTTAACGGTCAAAATTTTAATTTTAACATGGATGATCTGGGTGAGATGTTTGGTGGCTTTGGTGATGTTTTTGGCTTTGGTGATAACGGTAGACAACGAGCTCGTAATAGCCAGGGGCATGATATACAAGTTGCAGTTACTATAGATTTTTTGGAGGCAATTTTTGGTGTTGAAAAGGAATTGCAATTAAATAAAACTAATCAATGCTCATCATGTCACGGTAATGGCGCAGAGCCAGGTACAAATATTGAGAGTTGTGATGGCTGCAAGGGAACTGGACGAGTTATAAAAGTTCAACGAACAATTTTAGGCAATATTCAAGTACAAGCTACGTGTGATAAATGTCATGGCGAGGGCAAAATTTATAAGGACAAGTGTAAGAAATGTGGTGGTGGCGGTGTAGTTAAAGAGTTGCAAAACATTAAAGTCAAAATCCCTGCCGGGATAGATGATGGTCAATCAATTCGACTTAATGGACAAGGTGAAGCGGGACAAAAAGGCGGTCGGTCTGGCGATCTTTATTTGCAAGTCCGGGTGCACTCTAATCGCGATTTTAAGCGAGATGGCTTTAATATACATTCTGAGATTCAGATTGGTTTTACTCAGGCAGCACTCGGCACGAAGGTTTTAATAAAAACCGTCGACGGTGAAGTGACTTTAAAAATTCCCGAAGGTACACAGTCTGGTAAAACCTACGTACTTAGAGATCATGGCGTGCCAAAGCTTCAAGGCAGAGGACGTGGAGATCATTTGGTTAAAGTGACAGTCGTTACCCCCACCAGCTTGACCAGACAACAAAGAAAAATTTTGGAAGAGCTTGGTATCTAATAAATCAATGACTATGACAAATTTTGAAAATAAAAACTTGATTTCAAGGAATGAACACGTCTATGGCGAGAACATTGATTTTGATGTTGAATTTTTATTAAAGAAATTTTGGTCGCAGGAGCTTACAAAGGAGGAAAGGATTGGTTGCAAGAATGGTTCAATGACGATTAATCCATATGTAATTTCTTGGGTTATGGCCGAGCATTTTCATTTAACAGGTCAAGTATTGGAACAAAGTGATATTTGTAAGTTAGTGCGCAAGCATTTACTCAGTCATAAAATTAAATTCGATGAAGGAATTTTTTCTGATATTATTAATTATGACCAATCAAATGTGATTGGTTCAACCTTTATCCAGCATGATAATAAAAAAGACATAAATAATTCACGAAATAATTTAAATAAAAATTGGAGCACTTTTATCTCAAGGGCACATCCAGAAAATAATAAACAAGATGAATAAAAATAAATATCTTTTGCCTGTAATTCTACTAGTAATAGTTTCGAGTGCTTATTTTTTACCTGCCAAAACATCAGTTTTGAATTTTGATGAACAAGAGGCAACAGTTAGGGCAATAAAAAGGGTTTCACCAGCCGTGGTGAGTATCAATATTTACGTGAAAAATATGGCCAACTCCTCAATGGCCACTGGATCACCTAAGGCTGAACTAAATATCGGCTCAGGTACCGGTTTTATTATTTCTGCAGATGGCTTAATCATTACAAATAAACATGTGGTTAGCTTGGGTGATGGTCAGAATGCCTCATATCGGGTTACCATGTCTAATGGTAAAAGTCAGTATGCGATGTTGATCGGTAAGGACCCGATTAATGATTTAGCGCTTCTGAAAATATTTGATAAAAACTTGCCTTACGTTGAACTTGGAGACAGTGATAAATTGCCACTTGGTACGAGTGTAATCGCCATCGGTAACGCTCAAGGTGTATATCAAAATACAGCAACCAAGGGTATAATTTCTGGTGTTAATAGGGATATTGTTGCCTCTGATGGTCAAGGCAATACTGAGAGCCTGGTTAATGTCTTACAGACTGACGCACAAATTAATTTAGGAAATTCTGGTGGACCTTTAATCGATTTGAACGGTCGGCTCGTTGGTGTAAATGTTGCTATGGATGCCGAAGCTCAGTCGATAGGTTTTGCTATTCCTGTAAATGATGTTAAACCGGTAATAGCAAGTGCCAAAGAAAATGGCTACATTGTTCGTCCAAGGCTTGGTGTGAAATATTTAACCATTAACCAGGATATATCAGAGACTTATAATTTAGGTCAAAAAGAGGGCGCCTGGTTGCATGCAACCGGGCAAAATTCAAGCATTACGGATGGATCGCCTGCTGCAAAGGCTGGTTTAATGGACAATGATATTATTATTAAAGTTGACGATATCAGTCTTAATCAACAAAAAACCTTAGTTAGTTTGCTTCAAAAGTATAAGCCAGGTCAAAAACTAAAGATGCAAGTCTGGCGCTCAAATAAATTTTTAGATATTAATGTAACGCTTGATAAACATCCGGCTCAATAGTATTGTGTTGAGGTAAAATATGTTTTCTTGCTTGATATAATTTTTTTTAGTAAGATAGTGTGTATAACTTTTAATTAAAATATCTATGATTGAGGTTAAAGATCTGGAAAAGAAGATAGGTGAAAATGTTATTTTAGATAAAATAAGTTTCACCGTTAATAAAGGGGAGATTGTGGGCTTTTTAGGGCCAAATGGTGCCGGAAAATCAACGACCATGAAGATTATTACGACATTTTGGACACAAAATGCTGGTGAAATTATAATTGATGGCCTTGATGGTTTAGTTGAGCCTATTAAGGTTCGGCGTAAAATTGGCTATTTACCTGAAAACGTTCCTTTATATGAAGATATGTTGGTTTCAGAATATTTGACTTTTGTGGCTGAAACAAGATCAATCCCAAAAATTGAGATCAGGGAAAAAGTTTTATTGGCAGCTCATAAATGCGGGCTTGAAAAAGTTTTGAATCGACCGATAGACGAATTGTCTAAAGGTTTTAGACAGAGGGTTGGTTTAGCTCAAGCCATAATTCACGATCCTGAAATTTTAATCCTGGATGAGCCGACAACTGGCCTCGATCCGAATCAAATTGTAGAAATTCGTGAAGTTATCAAAAATTTGGGTAAAGAAAAGACGGTAATATTTTCAACGCATATATTATCTGAAGTTAGTGCTACGTGTGATCGAGTTATTATTATTAATAATGGTAAAATTGTGGGCGAGGGAACACCCGCAGATTTAGCTGCGCGTGCTGCCAATAAAGAGTTGTTGTATGTGAAGTTAAAAGGGGTTAAGGAAGTAATAGAGAATAAATTGAAAAATTTGGCAAATGTGGAAGCTCTAAAATTAGTAGATACTGATTCCGTGGATGTGTTCGGCTACACAATTGAATCAAAAGAAAATATTGACATTCGACCTGAGCTGACAAGATTGATTTTGGATTCTGGCTGGGCGTTACTTGAGATTAACAAGAAAACGGTTAGCCTTGAGGATGTCTTTAGAGAATTAACCAAATAATATTATGAACAAGCAATATTTAGAAACTTTGTATGCGCTGGGAAAAAAAGAACTACTCAGTTATTTTAATTCGCCAATCGCCTATATTTTTATTTCTGGTTTTTTGATAATTGGCAACTGGTTGTTTTTTAATTCTTTTTTCTTGATCGGCCAGGTTAGTATGCGAAATTATTTCTCAATTTTGCCCTGGATGTTCTTGTTTTTAGCTCCAGCAATTACGATGCGTTTGTGGGCTGAAGAAAAAAAATCCGGTACAATCGAATTCTTACTAACCTTGCCAGTTACAGACTGGCAAGTGGTTTTAGCAAAATTCTTAAGTGCGCTAGTTTTTTTGTCAATTGCCCTCTTGTTGACGTTGACAATTCCGTTTAGTATCAGCAGCTATGGCAGTCTTGATTGGGGTGTAATTATTGGTAGTTATGTTGGCTCAATCTTTATGGCTGGTGCATATTTATCACTTGGCTTATTTATATCCGCATTAACTAAAAACCAGATCATAGCTTTTGTAATTGGCTTGTCGGCTTGTTTTGGCTTCTTTATAGTTGGTGCAGATTTTGTGGTCATGACTGCACCTAAATCATTGGCCCCCGTCATGAGCTTTCTGGGACTTTCTAGTCACTTTGGTAACATATCAAAAGGTGTTATAGATTCAAAAGATATTATTTATTATTTGTCATTCATCTTTATTTTTTTATGGCTAAATGCCAAGGTGATTGCTAATCGTTCATGGAAATAAATATATGAATTATAAATTTACTAAATTTCAACAGGAGGCCAGTTTCGGCACGACAGTTGCTTTGGTGTTGGCAATTGCGATCGTTCTTAACTTCATTTCTTATCAGCTATTCGTCAGATATGATTTAACTAAAAATAAGGATTATTCAATCTCCCAGGCAAGTAAGCAAACAATAGGGAATTTGGATGATGTTGTTAATATTAAGGCCTATTTTTCGCAAAATGCACCAGCTCAATACTCACAATTAAGACAAGAGGTTGGTGATTTGCTGGATGAATACCAAAATTACTCCAAAGGTAATATTAGGTATGAAATGATCGATCCAACGAAGGATGATGAGCTGAAAATGCAGCTAAGATCACTTGGCATTCCTGAGGTTCAGTTTAATGTCATGGAAAAGGACAAATACCAAGTGGTTAATGGCTATATGGGCATTGTCATTACTTATGGTGATAAAAATGAAGTTTTGCCCGTAGTGCAAGATACCAATAATTTTGAATATCAGTTGACTTCAAAAATTATCAAACTGACTTCAAAGGTTCAACCAGTGCTTGGAATCGTAACTAGCAATAAAACCTTGAGTGCCGAATCAGAGATAAAAAATGCAATCGAATCTTTGCGTGGCCTTTACGAGATTCAAGATATCGATCTATCAAAATCAAAAGTTATTGATGATAAAATTAAAACTTTGTTGATTTTAGGTCCGCGTGAAAAATTTTTTGACTCGCAGTTAAAGCAGGTAGACGCCTTTATTGTTAAAGGTGGTTCGGCAATTTTTATGGTGGATGGCGTAAAGGTGGAGGGTGGATTGCAAGCCTCAGTAAACGATACCGGTCTCAATAAGTTGCTAGAAAAATATGGTATTAAGATAAATTCTAATCTAGTACTTGATAGTTCGGCGGGCATTGCTTCCTTTAATCAGGGCTTTATGACGTTTAATCTGCAATATCCATTTTGGCCAAAAATTACAAAAACTGGCTTTGCAGCTAGTAATCCTGCGGTTAGCAAGCTTGAATCTGTGACCTTGCCATGGGCTAGTTCAATTGATATTAACAAGGAAGTGGTGTCTAAGACCACTGCAATCACTGAATTGATCAAATCTAGTCCAAAATCCTGGACTCAGACTGATAGTTTTAATCTAAATCCTCAGCAGGAATTTACACCGACTGATTCAAAGTCATATTTATTGGGCGTGATGCTAAAAGGTGATATTAAAAGCGCTTACACTAAAGAAATTGGTAAGAATAGTCGAGTTGTTGTGATTAGTGATAGTGATTTTTTGAGAGATAATTTTATGCAAGGACAAAGCGATAGCATGAATCTATTTGCCAATCTTGTAGATAGTCTTTCACTTGATGAAAGCCTAATGAGTATACGGGCTAAGGGCGTTACTAGTAGACCAATTAAGGCTGATCTGACTGATGCTGATAAAAATACAACACGATATGGAAATGTTTTTGGCATAACGCTTCTAGTGATGGCGTTTGGTGTTTACAGGTATACATCTCGTCGAAAAAAACGTGAAAATTAAATGTATATAATTAGATTTACTGCAACTTGGTGTGCTGACTGTATCGTTATGCGCTCAGTCTGGAATAAATGGCTAACCGCTATACCTTTGGTAAAAATTATTGATTATGATTTTGATGATAATGATGATTTAGCCAGGGAATATAAGGTGAAGACATTGCCTCTAGTTATGATATTCGATCAGGATAATAAGCTTGTGGCTCGACTTGAGGGTATGCAAGATTTGGACACGCTTAAAGCATTAACAAATGAATCAAAAAGCTATGAAATTAAATAAAAATTTGTCTCTACTTTTAGTTTTGATTATTTTATCTACTTTAGCTTGGGTATATCAAGGACCATTGCAAAAATGGCGACTCGAAACCTCCCAACCTAAAAACCCCTTCAAAGCCTTGAATTTTAATGATGTGGATAAAATTTCCATCAGCAAGTCAGGAAAAACCACAGATTTAGTTAAGTCAGGTGATAACTGGAAAATATCTGGGGGAGGACAATTTCTAACCTCAAAACAGCTGTCTGAACAGATTGTAGATACTATCAATAAGGCTAAAAGTGCAAGACTGGATATCTTAAGCACCAAAAAGACCAGACAAGCTGAGTTGGGCCTTGCCAATGAAGCTACTCAGGTTAAATTTTTGAAGGATAAGGACGAAAAATTAAAAATTAAACTAGCGGCGGCAACCGATTATACGAGTTCATTGGTAGCTTTTGAAGGTGATGATGCTACTTATAAAATTAGTGTTTCAGACTTGTTTAATTTATTTAATCAAGCTGAATGGCGAGATTTATCAATTTTCTCTCTAGCTGGAAAATCGCCAAACTATTTACGATTGCAAATGTCAGGTCGGGAAATTAAGCTAACACCGAAGGATAAGGACTGGGTGGATGGCAAATCGCTTTATACTGGAGCTTCAGTTAAAAGCATTACAGACTCATTACTCACTTTATCGGCTGTTTCTATACCGAGTCAAGATTTTAAAATTGCTGGTCTAGAGAAGCCCACCGTTATTGTGCAGTTTAAAGGTGTAGATTTTGACAAGACTCTGATGATTGGCAAAAAACATGATACAAATTATTTTGCCAAGACAAGCGATAGTGATAATTTATACTTGATATCGCAATCAATAGTTGACCAGATTCTTACAGGCCTGAAAAAGAAATAAAAAATATATAAATAAAATCCCAGCATATGGGATTTTTTTATGTGACATGTAATTATTTTTTTGCTATAATATAGTCATATGAAATATGATTTTATTGTCATTGGTGGTGCAGTTGAGGACGTCTTAATCTATACTAATGATGGCGTGGTTATTGATAATAAGCAAGATTTGGCTAAGCCAAGGCTGCTAGGTTTTGAATATGGTGGCAAGGTTTCAGTTGACAGCGTTGAAACTTCTTTCGGCGGTGGAGCAGCCAATGTCGCAGTCGCCATAAGTCGTCTGGGTTTTAAAGTGGCCTGCATTTCAGCTGTTGGTAGAGATCAGCGTGGTCTGGAGATCATTAGTAACTTTAAGAAAAACAAGGTCTCCACTTCATTAGTCAAAGTGATAAAGGGTCAACCAACTGGCTTTTCGGCAATTATCGCTGGCAAAGATCATGAACACGTTGCTTTTCCAGTGCGCGGCGCTAATAATTTTATGCATTTGGACAAATCGGATGTCAGGGCTCTAAAGGCTTCAAAGTGGATCTATCTAACCTCTTTATCCGGTGAGTGGCGTGAAATATTAGATAAAATTTTTTTAAACGACTCGGCTAAAATTGCCTGGAATCCTGGACAGCTACAGTTAAAGGCGGGGTTAATTGCTCTAAGACCTTACCTCGAGAAAACTGAACTGTTAATGCTTAATCTAGACGAGTCTGTTGAACTGCTACTTACCAATAAAAAAAATAAAAAATATTTGAAAAAAATTTCAATCGAAGTTTTGGGTAGTGAGTTATTAAAATTTGGACCAAAGAGGGTTTTAATTACAGACGGTGCAAATGGTGCTTTAGCGATGTCGCGCAGCCTAACAGAACAATTTAAACCAGAACCAATAAGTAATGTCATAAATACATTGGGCATGGGTGACTCGTTCGGTGCTTCTTTTGTCTCTGGTTTGGAGCTTTATAATGGTGATGTAATACAATCACTTAAACTTGCTGGTTTAAATGCAAGTCGGGTAGCCAAAAGTCATGGTGCTCAACCAGGTTTATTATTTAAAAAAGAAATTCATGAAAAAAAATAAGTCTATATCAGTTCCGATCGAGGCCTCGGCCAGGCATATTCATTTATGTCAGCATGCCATTGATAAATTATTTGGTAAAAACTATCAATTAACGCCATTGCGCCAATTATCACAACCTCATGAGTTTGCTTGCAAGGAGACTTTGAAAATTAAATCAAAAATGGGTGAATTTGATAATGTGCGGATACTTGGTCCGGTCAGGGAATATTGCCAGGTTGAAATTTCTGCTACTGATGCGCGGAGGCTCGACCTAAATCCGCCAGTTCACGAAAGTGGCGATGCCGACCATACGCTTGGAATTACAGTTATTGGACCCAAAGGTACTGTAAAGCTCAAACGAGGCGTTATCTTGGCTTGGAGACATATTCATGCCTCGACCGATCAAGCAGAAAAATATAATTTAAAGCATGGAGAGATGGTTAGTGTTAAAATAGCTGGTCCGCGTGAATTAATTTTTGCTAATGTTGAAATTAAAGTTAATGACGCATTTGACTGGCATATGCATATCGACACTGATGAAGCGAATGCTTGTGGTTTAAATTCTGAAAATAATACTGGTCAAGTATTGCTCTAATATGTCAAATATCTTAGTTTTAAATTCAGGATCAACCTCGATAAAATATGCACTTTATGATAATCAGCTTAATGAATTGGTCAGAAATCAAGTCGAGCATGTGAGTGATTATCAGGATGCTTTGAAGACCATTCTTCGTAGCAACATTCATTACGGTGAAATTGGGACTATTGGCCATCGTGTAGTGCATGGCGGGGTAAAATTTACTGGGGCCTTAGAAGTTACTTCTCAAAATTTATTAGAAATTAAACAGCTTGAAAGTTTGGCTCCGTTGCACAATCCACATAATATCGCTGGCATCGAGGCGGCAATGCATTTTTTACCGGCGACTCATCAGGTTGCCGTCTTTGATACTTCTTTTTATTCGTCCATGCCTCATAGCTCTAGGATTTATGCTTTACCGCAAGACTTAGCCTCGCAACATGGCTTGTATAGATTTGGTTTTCATGGTTTGTCGCATGAGTATGTTATGGAGCAGGCCGCACTTGAACTTCAAGAACGTACGGAAAAACTATCTATAATATCGCTTCATTTGGGCGGTGGTGCATCGGTTACTGCCATTAAAAATGGTAAGCCTATCGATACTTCAATGGGTTATTCGCCTAATGAGGGTCTGGTTATGCTTTCACGCTCAGGTGATATTGACTCCAATTTAGTGCTTGATTTATTCAGTATGTTGCCGGGCGAAATTAATCACGACAAAGTTGAATCGATAAGGGGATTACTAAATAAGCAATCTGGCATCAAAGGTATGACTGGCATAGATGACTTTAAGATGTTGCTTCGTGAATACTCCTTGGGTAATGAAGAAACGCGTGAAATTTTTAATTTCTATATTCAAAGAATTATCAAATATATTGGTGCATATCACTGTTTACTTGAGGGCAAAGTCTCAGCCATTGTCTTGACTGGAAGTATCGGTTCTGGCTTGCCTATTACTAAGGAGGTATTAGCCTCAAAAATTAGACATTTGAATGTGCCTATATTGACGATTAAAACAAATGAAGAATTCATGATAGCCAAAAAAATTAAAACGGTTTCATTGAAATGATAAGAAAATTTCTAGGAATAAAAATTAATACAATCGCAGCAGCAGCACTTGTTGTTTCAGTCTCTTCGCTAGTCTCCAGATTGCTTGGCATATTGCGGGATCGGCTATTGGCTGGCCAATTTGGCGCTGGAGATAGCCTAGATGTTTATTATGCTGCATTTAGATTACCTGATTTTATATTCAATCTGATTGTCTTAGGTGCTCTGTCAGCTGGATTTATTCCGGTTTTTTCTAAATTGTTATTATCAGAAAAAGATAAACAAAGCGAGTCGTGGTTATTGGTTAATAACGTAATGAATCTCGTTGGCTTGGCTTTATTGATTATCTCTATGTTGGCCATTGCTTTTGCTTCGCCACTGGCAAAAATTATTTCACCTGGCTTTGATCTTGAAAAACAAGCTGCTGTTGCCACCTTAACGCGAATAATGTTTATTTCCCCTTTGCTTTTGGGGCTTTCAAGTGTAGTGAGCGGCGTCTTGCAGTCATATAAAAGTTTTATTGCATATTCATTTTCACCGTTAATGTATAATTTAGGGATAATTTTCGGCATTTTATATTTGGTGCCGATTTTTGGTATAACTGGTTTGGCCTGGGGGGTGGTAATAGGGGCCTGTTTGCATCTATTGATTCAATTGCCACCATTGTATTATCTTGGCTTCAAGTACCAGTTTTATCTGAATTTAAAAAATGCTCATTTGATTCAGATTTTGAAAATGATGGTACCTCGGACTCTATCGCTGGCAGTGTCGCAATTAAATTTATTAGCCAGTACTGCTATTGCCTCGACATTAATTACTGGTTCATTGGCTATCTTTAATTTTGCCAATAATTTACAATTCTTTCCCATCGGCATATTTGCTATATCATTTGCCACGGCGGCTTTTCCAACTTTATCCAGGCATGCAAATGATGATGAAAAGTTGTCATTATATTTTTCTAGAGTGTCAAGTCAGATTCTGTTTTTTATTATTCCCTCGGCCGTTTTTTTGTTCGTTATTAAAAATAATTTAACACATGTTATCTTGGGTGGCGGGTTGTTCTCGGAACGTGATCTGCAGATTACTAATAGTGTTTTTTCGATCTTTTTAATTTCTCTTTTTGCTCAGGCGCTCATACCGCTTTTGGTACGCGTTTTTTATGCTAGGGAAAATAGCCGTACGCCTTTGTATATAAGTTTGTTTGCAGTTTTGATTGATATATCATTTTCACTGATTTTATCTAAAATTTATGGTGTATTTGGTATCGCCATGGCTTTTACGATTTCCAGTATCGTAAATTTTATTTGTCTTGTAGTCGTGTTAAAGATTCAGCTCAAGGTATTAAACGGATATTATATTCTTACCTCAGCCTATAAAGCTTTGGTCGCCTCAATATTGGCGGGCTTACTAATGTTTTATGTCTTAAATTTTTTAAATAACATTGTAAATTATTTAATAGCAGGAACAATTGCAGCTATGATTGGCGCGGTACTTTATCTCTTTATTACCTATCTGTTAAAGTCGCGAGAATGTGTAGCGATTATTTTTAATATTCGCTCAAAAATATTAAAAAAATGATAAATATCTTTAGACGTAAAACACTAATGAATAGGGTTGAGGCAATATGTCGTCACATGAATATGCTGTATAACTTTCATTTGCATTCAAATCGGCTGTTAAATCGGCAGAATATTTTAAAAAGATTAGTTGAGGATCTGACCGATTGGGAGCTGGTTGGTGGTAATATATTAAAACATAGAAATAGCTTTAGATTGATCAATATTCACGAAAATGAAAATTTATTAGAGCTAACAAAACACATTTGCATGACTGAAGTTGAGGAGATTTTTGGCGTTCAAAGCAGCGCTCGGTTAAATAAAATTAAAAGGGAAATAAGTGAATTTATTGACAGATATTATAAACTGAATGTTAAATAATTTGTTGACATTTTTCTTTAAAATTAGTAATATAAATCAATCCAAGAAGCGAGAATTTTTCTCGCTTTATGTTTAAAAAAGAACAAGAAAATTGGCTAATATGAAGAAAATCAGAAATTTTTGCATCATTGCTCATATCGATCATGGTAAATCAACGCTGGCGGATCGGATGTTGGAGGTAACTGGCACTGTAGACAAAAGAAAAATGAAAGATCAGGTTTTGGATAAAATGGATCTAGAGCGGGAGCGTGGTATTACGATCAAATTAGCGCCTGTTACCATGAAGTACAAGGATTATATATTTAACTTGATTGATACTCCTGGTCATGTTGATTTTAGTTATGAGGTTTCACGAAGTCTTGCAGCGGTCGAGGGTGCTATACTTTTAGTTGATTCAACACAAGGTATACAGGCTCAAACTTTGGCCAATCTTTACTTGGCCTTTGAACAAAACCTTGAAATAATACCTGTGGTTAACAAGATTGATTTGCCAGCATCAAATATTGCCAAGACAAAAAATGAGATTTCTAAACTCCTGGGGTCGCGTGATGACGAAATTATTCCAGCCTCAGGCAAGACAGGTGCGGGTGTTGAGCAGATACTCGATCAGATTATAGCCAAAATTCCTGAACCAGCTGGTGATGATTCAAAGCCTGCCAGGGCGCTAATTTTTGACTCCAATTATGATGAATATCGAGGGGTAGTTGCCTACGTGCGAGTTATAGATGGCAAGATAAGTAAAGGTGATAAAATTAATCTCATGGCGACGGGTGCGAAATCAGAAGCTATAGATGTGGGCATTTTTAAACCTGACTATTTTTCGACTGGTATGCTAGAAACGGGCGATATTGGTTATATTGTGACCGGCTTTAAAGATGTAACCGAATGCCGCGTTGGCGATACAGTAATTCTGCAAAAAGATTTGGGCAAGGTCGAACCACTTCAGGGTTATACAGAGGCAAAGCCTATGGTTTTTGCAGGAATTTTCCCCAAAGAGGGAGACGAGTTTCAAGTATTAAGAGAGGCGATATCGAGATTGAAATTAAATGATGCTGCCTTAGTGTACGAACCAGAACATTCTCAAGCTCTGGGTTTTGGTTTTCGTTGTGGATTTTTGGGTTTACTTCATTTGGAGATATTTCAAGAACGCCTGCGACGTGAGTTTAATCTAGATCTCATTGTTACTGTGCCCAGTGTTTCTTATTATGTATATCGTACTGCTGGTGATGAAGTGATTGTTACTAGTCCTCATCTCTTGCCGCCCGTACAGGAGATAAAATCAATCGAAGAGCCGTGGGTTAAGATGGATATCGTGACCCCCAAGGATACGATTGGCTCGATTATGAATTTTACTCAAGAAAAAAGAGGGATATACAAAAATATCGAATATTTAGATACTGAGAGGGCTGTATTGCATTATGATATTCCAATGTCAGCCATTTTGACTGATTATTATGACAAGATAAAAAGCATCAGTTCAGGCTATGCTTCTATCAATTATGAATTTTTAAATTACAGGCCCGCTGATGTGGTGAGAATGGATATATTAGTTGCTGAGGAAATTGTCGAGGCGCTTTCGATCATTGTTTACAGAGATGAAGCTCATCGGCGTGGCTCAGAAGTTGTTAATGTATTAAAAGATACTTTACCGCATCAAATGTTTGTTATTAAATTGCAAGCGGCTATTGGTGGTAAGGTAATAGCCGCTGAGAGAGTTTCTGCAATGAGAAAGGATGTTACGGCCAAATTATACGGTGGCGACGTCACTAGAAAGAACAAGTTACTGGATAAGCAAAAAAAGGGTAAAAAGAAGATGATGGCTATGGGTAAAGGTAGCGTAGATATTCCATCAGATACTTTCATTAAAATTCTTAAACGATAAGTATGGCGTTAACATTTAAAAAGAAACGTAAAATTATAAAAATTATTTGGGCCGCTGTCAGTATTTTTGTTATATTTTCAATGTTGGCTTGGGAGGTATCTTTAGTTTTTATGAAATAACTTAAAAAAAATAGCTTGGCTTATTTATAATTATAAAATATTTATTAATGAATATAAAAATTGCAAAAGAATGGAAGATTAAGACTGAAATAAATGATGAGCAATTGCAAAGTTTTTCTCAATTTCATCCAGTGATTGCTAATTTATTAATTGGGCGACAAATTAATACACCGGAAGCTGCTCATATTTTTTTTCATTCCTCTTATGCTCATAACGCCGAGGATCCATTTTTGTTTTCTAAAATGGAAGAGGCGACGGTTCTTGTTATATCGTGCATTAAATCAGCTCAACCAATCGTTATCTACGGTGATTATGATGCTGATGGCGTAACATCCTCGTCAGTCTTGTATGAGACTTTGAAATTGCTAAAAGCTGATGTCTCTATTTATATTCCTGACCGAGTAACAGAGGGCTACGGCATGAATATTGAAGCGATAAAAGGCTTGGCGCTAAAAGGCACCAAGTTGATTATTACCGTTGATAATGGTATTAGGAGTAAGTCAGAAATTTCCTTCGCGCAGTCGCTGGATCTCAAAGTTTTACTAACAGATCATCATGTGCCACCAGCTGCTGAGGATACGCCAGATTGTTTGATCATTAATCCGATGATGCCGAATGAGGGCTATCCATATAAATTTCTAGCCGGTGTAGGTGTGGCTGCAAAATTAGCCGTTGCCATTATTAGAAAGACAAAGCTTGATCTGGATTTGAAAAATAGACTTGAGGATAGAATTCTTGACTTGGTAGCTATCGGCACAGTAGCTGATTGCGTGAGATTGACGGGTGAAAATAGAATATTAGTAAAAAAGGGACTTGAAATCATTAATAATCATAAACGACTAGGTTTACGAGAATTAATTAAAGTATCAAAAATAAATTCAGCTCGTCCGGTTGATGCCTGGAACTTGGGCTTTCAAATCGCGCCCCGATTAAATGCGGCTGGCCGTGTTGAACACGCCAACGCTGCATTTGAGCTACTTACATGTTCGGATGAGCTTGAGGCACAACGATTGGCTAATTCATTAAACAATAATAATCTTGAGCGTCAAAAAATTACCGATGAAGTGGTTGATTATATAGACAAGAATATTGTTGAGTCAGAAAGTCTGCATAAAATTATTATTGCGGTAAATCCTGAGGGCGCTGTTTGGAATGAAGGCGTTATCGGCTTGGTAGCTGGTAGAATAGCTGAGAGAAATCACAAGCCGACACTTGTAATCTCGGGAGAAAATAACCATTACAAAGGATCTGGAAGAAGTGTTGAGAACTTTAATTTGATCGAGGCACTAGAAGCGTGCGATAAATTTTTATCTAAATATGGCGGTCACAAAGCGGCTTGCGGTTTTAGTATAAATGGTAAAGAAAATTTGGAGCAATTTATGTTAACCTTGCAAGAGTATTGCAAAAACAAAATTGGTGGCACCTTGGTCGGACCGACCCTAGTTATTGATTTGGCGTTGAAACTCGTTGATATTGATGAAAATCTAATCAATAAAATTAACGCCTTTTCGCCGTTTGGCGAGGGAAACCCTCAGCCAATATTTGCTAGCCTGAAGGTTGAATTGGTTGATTTAAATTTTATGGGTCAACAAAATAATCATCTAAAACTAAAGATACGGCAAGATAAGTCGGTCGTTTATTCTGCTATTGCTTTTAACGCTACAGACAAGTGGCCAAATTTAAAAATTGGTGCCATGATCGATCTGGCATATAATTTAGATATAAATGAATTTAATGGCCGTAGAGAGGTTCAATTAAGAATTATCGATATAAAAGTATTATGAAGTTAATTATTTATTCAGATGGTGGTGCTCGTGGTAATCCTGGCCCAGCTGGAATAGGTGCTACCTTAAAAAATGAAGCAGGTGAGCTTGTAGCTCAAGTGAGTGAATATATCGGCGAAGCTACTAATAATGTAGCCGAGTATAAGGCCGTAATTGCCGCCATGGAGAAGGCTTTGGTGCTGGGCGCAACAGACCTTGATTTTTATTTAGATAGCTTGCTGGTCGTTGAGCAATTGAATGGTAATTACAAAGTTAAAAATCCTGGACTAGCTCCACTTTTTGTTAAAATATATAATGCTCGAATGAGCTTTAAAAAAACAACCTTTAGTCATGTGCGTCGTGAATACAATAAAGAGGCAGATGCATTGGTCAATTTAGCTCTTGATAAGCAATTAGGCATCTTAAGATGAGTTTTAAATTGGTTAAAAAATCAGCTCGCTCAGCTGCTCGACTTGGTAGATACAAAACGGCTCATGGTATTTTAAATACGCCATTTTTTATGCCAGTTGCTACTCAAGGGGTGCTCAAGCATGTTTCTATGGATGAAATTCGCTTGTTGGGATCGCAGATAGTTTTGTCCAACACTTATCATTTAATGCTTCGTCCGGGGGCAAGTCATGTTAAAAAAATGGGTGGCCTGCATAAATTTAGTGACTGGTCAGGGAATATCTTGACAGACTCAGGTGGTTTTCAAATTTTTAGTCTTTCTGGGACCAAAAATCGTTCAGGTAAATCGCTCGTAAAAATTGGTGATAATGGGGTTGAGTTCAAATCCTATATTGATGGCTCGACACACTTGCTAACACCGGAAAAGGCTTTAAGAATTCAAGCTGATCTTGGTGTTGATATTGCAGTATGTCTTGATCAGTGCGTAGCTTTGCCGGCAACAGAAAAAGAGCTAAAACATTCAGTTGATATTACCACTAAGTGGGCAGAGCGTTCTAAAAAAGAATTTAAAAAAATAAAAAATAAACCACTGGTACATGCAGTAATACAAGGCGGTTTAGATTTGGAATTGCGCAAGCAAAGCTTGAATGAATTGGTTGCACTAGATTTTGACGGGTACAATATTGGTGGTTTAGCAGTTGGTGAAACTAGTGGTGAGATGAATAAGTTATTGGCAGAGCTAACGCCGTTATTACCAGAAAATAAACCGAGATATTTGATGGGGGTTGGTTATCCTGAGCAGATTGTTTATGCGGTTAAACAGGGTATAGACATGTTTGATTGTGTTATTCCTTCTCGTGAAGGTCGTCATGGTCGTCTTTTTCATTTTGTAAAAAATAAAAATTTATCTAGTAAAGATTTTTATAAAACTCTTAATATTACAAATAGTAAATTTGCAAGCAGTAAGCAGGTTATTAATCCGCTATCAAAAATTCCGGCGCTTAAAAAATATACTCTAGGATATTTAAACTATCTCTACAAAATAAATGAACCACTTGGTCTGCGTTTAGCAACTTTAAATAATATTGAATTTTATCTAGTTCTCATGGAGAGGATAAGGAAAGAAATTTCAAAAGGAGTTTTGTAAAAAAAGAGAAGCGGATTTTGTCCGCTCCTTTTATGAGTTCTTATTTGAACTCAGTAAGTTTATAGGAATTGCCCCATTTATTTTTTGTTGCGATTTTTGCGATTCTTTTTAGGTATTGTTCGTAGTCATCTTGGTTAGCATAATCTACGCCGTCCGATATAATTGAGAGTCCAATAATATCACTGTCAGAGAAATATTCAATCCCTATCACGTGAAATGCACAATGAAATTCCTTGATAAGTGTCTGGTTATAAATTGGAGTTCCAATGGGCAAGGCGGCAGTGGTTTTTAAGGGAATCATGTATTGGCAACACTTCGTTCCATTACTACAATTTTCAGAGTTTATTGTTGCGTATACCTTTGACATAATTAAACCTCCATTCCGTTTTAGGTTTGTTGAATTTGATATTTAATGTGCCAATTAATAATATATATTATCATATTTTGTGATAATTGTCAATAATATTAAATATTAATGACCAAAATTAGCCAAAAAGTATTAATTTCGTTTGACATTTTGGCCATTTTTGGGTAATATGTAGAGGTGATTGTAATTTTATATGATCAAGGTAAGTGGATAATCGCTTTGTCTAAAATGGATAAAGAGGAAAGTCCGGACTCCGGAAAAAATGATGGTGGCTAACGGCCACGAGGCGTAAGCTTACGGAAAGTGCCACAGAGACTATACTATTGAATGCAAAGCATTCAAGAAAGGTGAAAAGTGTTTTGGTGTATTGATTAATAAGAAATTTCCTAATCAATGCTACATGACTCGCGCCAACGTGAGTTGGCTGCGTGGTAAACCCCATCTGGAGCAAGAGCAAAGCAAGTTTACTAAACCAAACTTGATCAAAAGTGGCTCGCTTGAGGTAGTCGGCAACGGCTATCCCAGATAGATGATTATCGTGTGCCAAAAAGGTGCATACAGAATCCGGCTTATAGCTTAGCTTGATCATATGAATTTACAAAAATTATGAAGCGCGTTGAATTATTTTTTTCATTTTTATTAGTACCCCTAGATTTTTTGATGTTTATTGCGGCCGGTGTGACCGCTTATAATATTCGTTTTTCGCAATTTACTGCCGAAATCAGGCCTGTTATTTTTAGCTTACCATTCGGTGCTTATTTAAAGATTTTAGTTATTATTAGTCTGTTTTGGGTCATAATTTTTGCTTTGGCTGGTCTTTATAAAATGCGAGGCACACGTAGTTTAATCAAGGAAATGTATGAAGTTGTTTCGGCCTCATCCACTGGCCTTGTCTTGATTGTTGTAATTATTTTTTTCTCGCGTGATTTATTCTCTTCACGCTTTATAGTTTTAGCTGGCTGGCTACTCGCCATTATTTATGTAATTTTTGCTCGAGGTTTAGTGCGCTTACTTCAACGTCATTTATTCGTGCAAGGCATTGGTGTACACAAAATCGCAATTATTGGTGATAGTAAAAGTGCGGACATCTTGATGACAAAATTCTCGACCGAGAAGAAAGAAGGTTTTGACGTGGTTAAAAGACTGAAAGATTTTTCACTTGAAACTTCACAAGAGCTACGAGCATATCTAGAAAATAAAAATTTGGATGAGTTAATTCAGGCTGATCCTAATATGTCCAAGGCTGAAACCCTGCGGATGTATGACTTTGCCTATGAACATCATTTGATATTTCGTTATGTTGCCGACCTACTTGATGCTAAGGTTTTAAAAACTGATGTACAAGAAATTGCCGGTTTACCTATTGTGGAGGTGATAAAAACCCCGCTTGAGGGGTGGGGGCGTATTGTTAAGCGGGCTTTTGATATATTCGGATCTTTATTCTTAATTATTTTATCAAGTCCAATTACGATTTTTGCGGCGATTGCGATTAAATTAGACTCAAAGGGGCCGGTATTTTTTGGGCAAAAAGACGATGGAACTCCTGTGTATCGAGTCGGGCAGGGCGGGAAATTGTTTCGTTATTTCAAATTTAGGTCTATGCGTCCTGGTACTGATAGTATGCGTTATCGGGAGTTGGCTGAGCAGGATTTGCGAGGTGGTTCTCCATTGGTAAAGATAAAGGATGACCCAAGAGTGACACGTATTGGCAGGTTTATTAGGCGCTGGAGCATCGATGAGCTTTCGGAATTCTTTCTAGTTTTACGTGGTGACATGAGTTTGGTTGGACCAAGGCCACATTTGCCTGAAGAGGTTGCAAAATATGAACAAGCACATAAAAAAGTTTTAACTATAAAGCCAGGAATATCCGGTCTTGCTCAAGTTTCTGGCAGGTCTGATCTATCTTTTGAGGAAGAGGTAAAGCTAGATACTTATTATATTGAAAATTGGAATTTATTACTTGATTTGTCAATCCTAATCAGAACGCCTTGGGCTGTTTTGCGATCCAGGGAGACAGAATAAAATGAAAGTAGCATTAATACATGATCATCTTGCTCAAGATGGCGGCGCTGAAAAGGTGCTGCAAGTTTTTTGCGATATGTACAAGGAGGCGCCGATATATACTTTATTATACGAGTCAGAAAACGCCAGCAAGAATTATAAAAACAAGAGAATTGAAACTTCGATAATTCAAAAGATGCCTGGCGGCGTTAGTCATTATCGTTGGTATTTACCGTTCATGCCGATGGCGGTAGAGTTTTTTGATTTGAGGCCTTATGATGTTGTTATATCGGATGCAAGTGCCTTTGCTAAAGGTGTAGTTACCTCGACCAAGACGATGCATATCTGTTATTGCCACACCCCAACCAGGTATTTGTGGAGTGATACGCATCAGTATATTAACGAGCTGAATTATAACAAGTATTTTAAAAAGGTTATATCATTATTGTTGTCATTCTTACGTCTCTGGGATTTTAATGCCGCTCAGCGGGTTGATTATTTTATTGCCAATTCTAAGTTCGTTGCCAAGCGAATTAATAAATACTATAGGCGTGATTCAGAGGTGATTTATCCACCGGTTGAAACATCGAGTTTTAATATTTCTGATAAAATTTCAGATTATTTTTTGGTGGGCGGCCGACTTGCGCCGTATAAGCGCATTGACCTGGTGATAGAGGCTATTAAGGGAACAAGCCACAAATTAAAGATTTTCGGCGATGGCGTTGATGAAAGCCGTTTAAAAAAAATGGCAGAGGGTTGTTCTAATATTGAATTTTTGGGTCGAATCAATAATACGCAAAAAGCAGATTATTATAAAAACTGTTTAGCTTTTATTAATCCACAAGAAGAGGATTTTGGCATTACTGTAGTTGAGGCGCAGGCCAGTGGTCGACCAGTTATTGCTTATCGAAGTGGTGGCGCCGTTGAAACGGTGGTGGAAGGTATAACTGGAGAATTTTTTGATCACCAATCTGCCGATGACTTATCCGTGATTTTGAACAAATTTGAAACCAGCAAATACGATTCGCAGACGATACGCGAGCATGCATTAAAGTTTAGTGTTGAAAATTTCAAGATTAAAATAGAAGATTTTGTCAAAAGAAAACAAGCTGAATTTAGTCTATGATCATAGGTATTGATGGCAGAACGCTGCAGGACAGTAATTACAGTGGCGTTTCCGAGTTTACATTAAATTTATTAACTGGCATATTTGAGATTGATACTGAAAATCAGTATCGTCTTTTTTTTAATTCTAGTCACAACATAGAAGATAAATTGCCTGTATTTACTAGTAAAAATGTTTCGAGTGAAAAATATGATTATCCGAACAAACTCCTTAATTATTTTTCATTAAAGCCATTTGGGCGACCGTTTTTTGACCAGCTCCTTGGTGGGGTAGATTTATTTTACATGCCACACATTAATTTTTATGGATTATCACCTAAGTCAAAGCTAGTATTAACAGTGCATGATCTATCATTTTTAAGATATCCGGAGTTTTTTTCTTTTAGAAAAAATTTTTGGCATCATCATTTAAATTTGAAAAAATTGCTTAATAGAGCAGAGATGATAATTGCGATATCTGAAAATACTAAAAAAGATATTGTTGAAATATTCGATATCAACCCACTAAAAGTTAAAGTTATTTATTCTGGTTTGAATAAAAAAAATAAACCACTGATCATTGATGCTGGCAAAACGGTTGCATTTAAAAATAAATACCAGCTGGCTAGTAAGTATCTCTTGTATTTGGGTACGGTAGAACCGAGAAAAAATATTGATAGCTTGATTTACGCTTTTGATCAATACAAAAGATCTTGGCCATCAGCGCTACAACTAGTTATAGCCGGTGGTGATGGCTGGAAATTCGATACAATCATGAAAGCGTTTAATAATTCACCAAATAAAAAGGACATTATTTTTATTGGTTACGTAAATGAGGACGACAAGCAATTATTGTACAATCTGGCTGAACTTTTTGTTTTTCCTTCATATTATGAAGGTTTTGGTTTTCCGCCGCTTGAAGCGATGGCTTGCGGTGTGCCTACAATTGCTAGTAACGCCTCGAGCCTACCAGAAATTCTTGGTGATGCCGCCTTGTATGTAAGTCCATATTCCGTGATTGAGATTGCGAAAGCAATCGAATCAGTTTTAAATAGTGAAAAATTACTAACGAGCTTAATCAATCAAGGTCTTGATCAGGCCAGCAAGTTTACGTGGCAAAATACATCTGCACAGTACCTTGAGATTTTTAAGTCTTTGGGCTAAGTGCCTGAAATTACTTAATTATCGTGCCAAAAAATTCTTCATCATTGAGGCAATTTTTTAGGTTAATTAAATCTTGGCCGTTTGTAATATTTACTTGCAGTCCTAAGGATTCTGCTTCCTTGCTTGCTATTGGGTCAAATGGCGAATTTAGGCCAGGGGACCACCTTTTTGGTAATAATTTTCTAAAATTTTTCCAGGAAATTTCTTTAATCTGTTTTGCGTCCTTGTGTAAATTCGGATCTTTGTCATGTACGTAGGTTATGTTCGAGAGATTTATAATTTTATGCGCTCCGAATTTTTTAGCAAGCAGGACTGCATCAAAATCAGTCGAAAAACCTGGCTTCCAGCCAGCGGCAATTAGTAGGTTTTTAGTAAATTTTATATTGACAGTTGGGTTAGTGACTATTCTTGACTCTGCCACGCTTCTAAATATTGTTCTTAGTAAATGTGCATTGATGCGCGTCGCATGTATACCAAGCCAGTCAAGATCTTCAGATTTGATACTGCTAACAACACTAGCTGCTTGTTGATAGTTCCTTGCAGTTTTGCCACCACCGCAAATCAAAATAAATTTATAGCCATGATTAATTTCTGCAGTAATTAGTGATTTGAATTCCGATAAAAAATCGCTGTCTATTTTTTCAGGCACAATCAATGATCCACCCAGTGAAATTACAATTATTTTTTTCATATTATTAAAAACCTCATCGATTGATGAGGTTTTGATTTTCTATATTCGATTATTAACAGAATTCCAATTTATCGCATTAAAGAATGCATTAATGTAATCCGCTCTTTTAAGGCCATAGTCAAGCATGAATGAATGCTCAAAAACATCCATAATTAGCAGTGGTTTGGCACCAGCAAGATGACCAGCATCATGTTCATTCACCCATATATTGACGAGGGTGTCAGCTTGGACATCGTGGTACAGTATAACCCAGCCGATTCCTCGCATAGCCGCAATGGAACGAAAGCTTTTCTCCCAATTTTCAAATGAGCCAAAATTTTTCGTTATCAATTCTGATATTTTTAAGTCACTGGCTGAGCTTGAGTCCTTGGTTAGATTGTCAAAATATAATTCATGAAGTCTCATGCCATTCCATTCCCAGCCAAAACGTCTTTTTAATTCAGTATATTCTGGCGTCGGTGCTGATTCTGTGAGCTCTAGCTCCTTTAATCTGTCGGCCAGCTTGTTAGTATTAGTGACATAGCCGCCGTAAAGCGTGAAATGATTGTTTAAAAGTTGGTCTGAAAATCCAGTTAGACCCAAGAGGTGATTATAATTTTTAATTTCGTATGTCATATTTATCGTTTAATAATAAATGTTTGCTCAATATGCTTGAACGTTGCTATAATTATAGCATGATAATTAAAAAAAATAAATTTAAGCTAATATTAAATGAAATATTCGTATTTATAGGAATATTTTTTGCTATATCCTGTCTACTTGAGTTTATAAAGCCTGGTGTAGTACTTGCCTATATAAATACTGGATATTTATTGATTTTTTGGCTAATAATTAGTATAATTTTAATACTTAGTTCTAGATCATAATGCTATTTTTTATAAATACTTTTAGACAAGCCTCAGTTCAGGATAAGCTTAGATTACTCCTTACTACGTTTTTTTTAGTTTTATTCTTGTATGGTATTTTTGGCAAATTATTATTTGTCTTATTTTTCATATTTTCGGTGTTTATTTTATTTAATCTTAAAAATATTAATTCAAAACCTATGGCTAGCTCATCAAGTGTGGAATACGATCCATTAAGTTGGGGTAATAAAATATTTGGCGGCGTAAAAAAGACTGTTATGGCATTTTTGGCATTGATTTTTGCAATATGGTTGGTTGCATCAAGTTTTTATGTTATCGACGCTAGTGAGGTTGGGGTTTATTCTTTATTTGGTAAAGTCAGGGATATTTCACTTGAACCTGGCTTTCATCTGGTCAACCCATTTGCCAATATTATTAGGATGAATGCACAAACCCAGGAATATACCATGTCGAGGTCGATTGGTGAAGGTAAAGTTGTGGGTGATGATTCAATCGCTGCTTTGACAAAAGAGGGGTTGAATATTTCTATGGATATAACGGTTTTATACAAGCTTGATCGTTTGCAGGCCGCAAGTATTTACAAGACTATCGGCTTGGATTATGAAGAAAAAGTTATTCGTCCCGAGATTCGTTCAACTATTCGTGGAGTTGCTTCTCAATATACGGCAAAAGAAATATATGCCGACAAGCGCGAAGAGGCCAATGATAAGATTTTTGCCGGACTCAAAAAGAGCATGGACTCAAGAGGAATTATCCTAGAGCAGATTCTTTTACGTGATGTTGGTTTGCCTGCTGATTTATCTGCGGCCATTCAGGCGAAGTTGGCGGCTGATCAGGAAGCTCAGAAATATGATTTTATTCTGGAAAAGGAAAAGAAAGAAAAGCAAAGAAAGATTATTGAGGCTGAAGGACAACGCGATTCGCAAAAAATAATTAATGAAAGTTTATCACAAAACTACCTTTACTATCAGTACATTAATAGTCTGAAGGATAGGCAAGGTACGATGTATATACCGGTGGGCACGACGAATGGCATGCCGTTATTTAAGGATTTAGGAAAATAAAATGAGTGAATGTATTTTTTGTAAAATTGCTGCCAACGAATTGTCTTGCTATAAAGTTTATGAAGATGCTAGCTGTTTGGCATTTTTGGATATAAAGCCTGTTACTTCTGGGCATGTGCTGGTGATCCCAAAAGATCATTATAAGGACATGACTGAAACTCCTGAGGCTTTAATAGCTCATATTTTCAGTGTTGCTAAGGACTTAATGGTGACGCTCAAAGAAAAATTAGCAGCTGATTTTGTGGTTCTATCGGTAGTAGGTCAAGATGTTTCTCATTTTCATTTGCATTTGATTCCTCGAAAGCTCGGTGACGGTTTGAGTAATTTCTGGCCGACCATGACTTGTGGGGAAAGTGAAATGAATGAGGTGCTTAATAAAATAGTTAATTAATTTTATGAAGTTATTGGTTACAGGTGGCGCTGGTTTTATCGGATCAAATTTCATCAGACAGTATTTAAGAAATAATCCGCAAGACTCAATTATTAATTTGGATTTATTAACCTATGCAGGCGTGCGCGAGAGTCTTGTCGATCTAGAGGTGTCACCAAATTATGAGTTTGTTCAAGGTGACATTTGCGATTCTGTTTTGGTTGATGGTCTTGTAAAAAAAATCGATATAGTCGTGCATTTTGCGGCCGAGTCTCATGTTGACCGTTCCATTAGGGATTCGGCTTCATTTGTGCGTACGAATGTGGTAGGGACTCAAGTACTTCTTGAAGCAGCGAGGAATAATGGCAATAAACGCTTTCATCACGTTTCAACCGATGAGGTCTTTGGTTCGCTTTCCATGGAGGATGAAAAATTTAACGAAAAAACTCCATATGATCCGCGGAGTCCATATAGTGCATCCAAAGCAGCCTCTGACCACTTGGTAAGGGCTTATTATCATACTCATGGATTGCCTATCACAATTTCCAACTGTACTAATAATTATGGTCCATTTCAATTTCCCGAAAAATTAATTCCACTCTTTGTTACAAACCTCATCGATGGCAAAAAAGTGCCTGTATACGGTAAGGGCTCGAATATTAGAGACTGGATTTATGTTGATGATCACAATGCCGGGGTTGAGTTGATAATAAAGCAAGGCAAGCCTGGCGAAACCTATTGTTTGGGCGGAGAAAATGAATTATCTAATTTGGATATCACAGAGCAAGTTTTGTCATTAATGGGTTTTGGACATGAAATGATCGAGTACGTAGAGGATCGAAAGGGTCATGATTTACGCTATGCTATGAATATTGAAAAAGCAAAACAAGAATTGGGTTGGTATCCGCGAATTGATTTTAAAACCGGCTTAACTTTGACAGTAAATTGGTATAAGGAAAATGAAAAGTGGTGGCGTAATCTAAGGAAGTAATTATGAAAGTATTAATTTTAGGTGCGAAAGGCAATTTAGGATCGCAACTTGTTAAAATTATCGATCAAGCTGGTGACAAGGTCGATTTTTCAGCGATAAATGAGGTTATTGCCTGGGATAGAACAGAGATTGATATAACCGATAAGGAGTTGGTGCAAAAAAAAATTAGTGACATTAAGCCGCGAGTGATTATTAATTGTGTGGCCTTTAATGCGGTTGACTTGATCGAAACTGATGAAGGTTTTGAGACTGGTAAGAAATTAAATGCCGATGCAGTGGGTTATTTAGCAGAGGCAGCGCTTGAAAATGGAGCTATTTTGGTTCATTTTTCGACTGATTATGTATTCGATGGCGAAAATACTTCTGGCTATGACGAGATGGCCATGCCAGCCCCAATTTCAAAATATGGGATGACCAAGCGAATGGGCGAAGAGCAAATAATCAGGCTATCCGGCAAGGGTCTTGAATGGTATATCATCAGGACATCAAAGTTGTTTGGCCCGCGAGGAACTTCTGAGGTGGCTAAAGCGAGTTTTTTTGATGTTATGTTGCAGTTGGCTAGAGAAAAAGAATCGATTGATGTTGTCAATGAGGAGGTTAGTTGCTTTACCTATACGTTAGACTTGGCGCAAGCTGTATGGACCTTGATTCAAAATGATTATGGTTATGGTATTTATCATATAGTTAATGAAGATTCGGCAACCTGGTACCAAGCGGTATTGGCATTATTCGAGATGACCCACACAAAAACTAAAGTCATGCCAATTACGGCTGGTGATTTTCCCAGACCAGCTAAGCGGCCAAAATTTTCAGTTTTAAAAAATACGAAATTCATTAGCCTAAGAAGTTACAAGGAGGCGTTAAGAGAATATATTAATAGTAAATGATTTTATATGAAAGGTATTATTTTATCAGGTGGTTCGGGTACTCGTTTGCGTCCGCTTACAAAAATTACTTCAAAGCAACTATTGCCTATCTACAATAGGCCGATGATTTATTATCCTTTGAATACTTTAATTACTGCTGGCATTAAGGAGATTCTAATTATTATTGCGCCAGAGCGCGCAGGGGATTATCTGAATTTACTCGGATCAGGCAAAGAATTCGGAGTTAAATTTACTTACGAGATTCAGGATAAGCCAGCTGGTTTACCAGAGGCTTTTACTATTGGCGAGAGTTTTATTGGTGATGATAATGTGGCCATGATTCTTGGTGATAATATTTTTGAGGAAGATTTTTCTGATGAAATAATGAATTTTAAGAAAGGTGGTAAAGTTTTTGCAAAAAAAGTTTCTGACCCGGAAAGATTTGGCGTGGTTAAGTTTGATGAACATATGCACGCGATTGAAATTCAAGAAAAGCCGCAGCAATGGATATCAGATTATGCTCTGACTGGTTTATATGTTTATGATAATCGAGTAGTGCAAGCGGCTAAGAATTGCAAACCAAGCGACAGGGGAGAATTAGAGATTGTGGATCTACATAATTACTTTTTAAAACTCGGGGAGCTTGATGTTGCGATGGTAAATGGTGAATGGCTTGATGCAGGCACGTTTGAGTCACTCTTTAAGGCCCAGGAATTAGCTAGGGAAAAATTAGATAAGAGAATGGTAATCTGAACATATGATTAATCAGATTGAGGCCATTGCCAAGGAAATGATGCAGGGTGCCAGTGGTTGTCACGGTTGGCTGCATGTTAATTCTGTTAGATTGCTAGCATTGAAAATTGCCAAGGCAGAGAATGCTAATTTGTTTGTCGTTGAGGTGGCAGCTTTGCTACATGATATAGGTCGAAAGGCAGAGATGGATTCAAAGGGTCAAGGTTGTCATGCTGAACTCGGCAGCGAGCAAGCCGAAAAAATATTAGCTGGGTTTCCTATCTCAGATGCCGACAAGCAAAATATAATAGGTTGTATCAAAACACATCGATATCGAAAGAATTTGGCACCGCAAAGTTTAGAGGCAAAAATTATTTTTGATGCAGATAAACTTGATTCAATTGGCGCAATCGGGCTAGCTAGGGCTTTTTATTTTGCAGGCAAGGTTGGGGCGGAAATATATACAGGCAGGGAAGAATTATTAGCACAGGAAAAAGATCATGATAAATATTCTTATACAGTTGAGGATACTGGCATACTTGAGTATGAAGTAAAGCTTAAATTCGTAGCTGCACGCATGCTTACAGATACTGGTCGAATTTTGGCAAATCATCGTCATGAGTATATGAGTGATTTCATTAGAGAGTTTAAGGAGGAAATTAATTGCAATGAATAAAATAATTATTGGGATTGTTACATATAATGAATCAACGGCAAAATATTTGTCGTATTTTTTAACTTCGCTTGAAAGTCAAACATTCAAAGACTTTGAACTTTTGGTTTATGATAATTCGACCTCTGGATTTGAAATTAATAAACAAAAAATAATTGAAGCTAATTTGACAACAGAATTTTTTGGTGATCATGCCAATATTGGTTTTGGCTCTGCCTATAACATGCTGATCAAGCGGGCAATCGAAAAGCAGGCTGATTTTTTCTTGATGTTAAATGTTGACATGATATTGAATCAAGATTTTGTGCAAATTTTGTATAATTATCTGTTGCTATGTCATGATGTTGCCGTGGCTGTACCGAAATTACTTCGGTGGGATTTTATTAATAATGTTAAAACTAAAATTATTGATAGTTGTGGTCTGGTTGCTAATCATAATTTTATGTTTAATGATTACTTGCAAGGTCAAATTGATCGCAATCAAATATATAAGCCTGTCGAAGTTTTTGGCTTTACCGGCGCGGCTGCTATGTTTAATTTAAATACTCTAAAATCTAATTTTGAGAATAATGAATTGTTTGACGAATTGTTTTTTATGTACAAAGAAGATTGTGATTTGTCTGTCCGATTTAAGTTGCACGGCCTAAAGACTGTTTTAGTGCCCAATGCTGTGGCATATCATGATAGAAGCGCCTCCGGTTCGAATCGTGGTTTTATGTCAATAATCAATGGTAGACGCAAAATCAGTGCTCAAATTAAACGCTGGTCTTTTAAAAATCAGTTAATCATTATATATAAATATTGGGCTTTAATGACTCTTGAATTAAGGATTCGTGCAAGCATGCATATCATAGTCAAAATTGTGTATGGGCTGTTATTTGAAAGATTTGTTTTGGGTGAATTGCTCAGTGTTTTTCGTCTAAGAAGTCTGATAAAACATAAAGTACAACGCAGCAAGGTGGTCATGAGCAAGGTGGAATTTTCTCAATTATTTAATGAGTAATAATATGAAGCTTTCGATAATAATTGTCTCCTGGAATGTTTTGGATAAATTAAGAAAAAATTTAGAACAACTGTATTTAAGTGAAGTTGATTTTGAGTTCGAGGTATTTGTTGTTGATAATAATTCAGGTGATAGTTCGGTTGAAATGGTGAGAGCGGAATTTCCTCAAGTTAATATGATTGTTAATCAGGATAATCTAGGTTTTGCGCGAGCTAACAATATGGCGATAAAAAAAACTAATAAAACTGGTGCCTATATTTTATTATTAAATCCAGACATGATAGTTGAGCGTAATACTCTGCAGCAAGCCGTAAATTGGATGGACAGCAATCAGCAGGCAGCAGTTTCTGGAATCCGCCTGGAGTCGCTTGATGGCCAAATTCTGCCGCATGTTAGGCGCTTCCCGACAATGATCGACCAGTTGATGATAATTTTAAAGCTGCCGCATGTTTTTAAGCATGTACTTGATTCTTATTTGCGCCTCGATTTTGACTATTCAATGGCAAGTCGAGTGGATTCCGTCAGGGGCTCATTTTTTTTAATGCGGCGTTTCGCGGACGAACTGCCACTACTTGATGAACGTTATTTTATTTGGTTCGAAGAGGTTGATTATTGCCGTCAAATGAAATTACAGGGTCGCGAAGTTTGGTATAATCCAGTGGCGACTTGCATTGACTTGGTTGGCGGTAGTTTTTCTCAGGTTGAAAGAGGAACTACTCAAATATATTTTAGAAATTCAATGTTACTTTATTTTAAAAAATGGCACAGCAAGATTGAATATGGTGTTTTATATATTGCCTGGCCGGTTGGAATAATTATAACAGCGCTCGGTTCTTTTTTAAAGATTACATTAAAGCATAAAACCTAATGAAAAATTTCATTATATTAAATTTGATACTGCTTTTTTTATCGGGCTGTGTTGTTAGGGATAATTTTTCGCTCGTGGCGGCATTAGCCAATGAGACAGTAGCAATTAACGCCGCGCCAGTTGATTATTACTATGTTACCAGGGTTGTTGATGGTGACACTATAGATGTTAAAATAATGAATAAAATCGAGCGTGTTCGTTTTCTGGGCATAAATGCACCAGAGTCTGTTGCTCCTAAGCGACCGATTGAATGTTATGGTTTAGAATCGTCTTTGAAGTTAAAAAATAGCTTAACAAATAAACTAGTGAGACTAGAATCTGATCAGTCACAGGGAGATAGGGACAAATTCGGTCGATTGTTGCGCTATGTTTTTGATGAAACTGGAAAAAATTATAACCTGGAATTAGTCAAGACTGGCGCTGCCTTTGAATTTACCTATAAAAAACCGTATAAATATCAAAAGCAATTCAGACAGGCACAAATTGTGGCACAAAATTCGCAATCCGGACTGTGGGCGAGTTCAACATGTGCCAAGCAGTACGGCTATAAAAAAATTCAAGGAGTCTGTACGATAAAGGGCAATATTTCTAGTGATCATCAGCGATATTATTTTCTCCCCAGTTGCTCTGATTATAAAAAAATAACCATAAACATACGCACGGGTGAAAAATATTTTTGCAGTGAAAAAGAGGCGATACAAAATGGTTTTAAGAAATCTTTAAGTTGTAAATAAATGCAAGACACTGCAGTGATAATAAGTCCAAATTATAAAGACTATGCAGATAAATATTTGCTTGATTGCATTGCTTCGTTACGACAGCAAGATTGCATTGCTCGGTGTAAAATTTTTATCGTAGATAATGCATCAACTGAGGCCAGTAGAGAATTATTAATCAAGATTGCTCCAGAGGCAGAGTTACTTCATAATTCAGATAATGCAGGTTTCGCTAAGGGTAATAATGTTGCTATGAAAGCCGCTATTTCTCTAGGTTTGAAATATCTGGTTTTGATAAATATGGATACTATTCTTGATCTTCGTGCAATTAGCCAGCTAATAATTGAAGCTGAAAGTAATGACGACGTGGGCGGAGTTCAGTCTAGGTTAATGCTTTGGCCGGCAATGACTAAAGTGAATAGTCTTGGCAATGCGACGCATTTTTTGGGTTTTGGTTTTAGCCTTTTTTATAATATAGAATACGATGACTTGAAAAGTGCACCCAATAGGGAGATCTTTTATCCAAGCGGAGCAGCAGTTTTGTATAAGGCCTCAGTTCTTAAAGAAATAGGTTTATTTGACGAGGAACTCTGGATGTATGCAGAGGATCAGGATATGGGTTGGTTGATGTGGTTAGCAGGATATAAATGTCATCTGGCAATTAATTCCATTGTTTATCATAAATATGAATTCAGTCGCTCGATACAAAAATACTACTGGATGGATCGAAATCGCATCATACTACTTTTTAAAAATTTAAAAATTGCAACACTAATCATTATACTGCCAGCATTATTTATAATGGAGCTGGGTCTGATTTTTTTTGCAATCAAAAATAATTCAATAAAACAGAAATTTGAAGTTTATAGATATTTTTTAAAAGCTAGTACTTGGTCGTATATATTAAAGGCGCGAACATTAGCACAAAGCAAGCGAAAAATAAAGGATAAAAAAATTACCGATATGATGAAAAGTGTGATCGAATATCAAGAAATAGCCTCTACACCTCTGGTTTTGGCAAATTATTTTTTCACTCTTTATTGGTGGCTGGCTAGTAAGCTGATAGTTTGGTAAAATTTATTTATGGATATATCAATTGTCATTGTAAATTATAATACAAGGGTTAAGTTGGTTAATTGCCTTGAGTCAATTTATAAATATTTTAAAAAAATATCTTTTGAGGTTATAGTTGTAGATAATTGCTCGATTGAGCGAATTGACGATTTATCAGGCAGTTATTTGAATCTGAGAATCGTCAATAACAATGTTAATCTAGGCATGGGTGGTGGCAATAATGTTGGCATTAAATTAGCTCTAGGTGATTTTGTCCTGATTCTTAATCCGGATACAGAAATAATTAGTAGTGATTTTGATAAAATGCTAAATTATTTAAAATCAGCCAAAAATATCGGCTTGATAGGTCCGGCTTTGATTTATCCAGATGGTGAAAAACAGAAATCATGTTACAAATTTCCACGCTTAATGATGCCGTTTTATCGCCGGACATTTTTAGGTAATTTCAATCAAGCATACATTAGAAATTATTTGTACGAGGACAATGATTTGGAACAACCGCTGGACGTGGACTGGATAATGGGATCATGCTTGCTAATGCCTCGGAGCGTGTTGGAAAAATTGGGAGGTTTTGATGAGCGTTTTTTTATGTATTTTGAGGATACGGATATGTGTCGGCGTATTAAAAATTTGGGATTAAGAGTTGTTTACTATCCACTAATTAAAGTCGTGCATCATCACGGGAGGGCTAGTGCTAAAGAGCATTGGAGTGTCTCAATCTTTACCAATAAGATGACCAGGGTTCATTTAATGTCATGGCTTAAATATTTTTGGAAATGGAAAACATTTTAGAATTTTTAGGCATAGCTTTGGTGGTATTTTCGAGTTTCACAATCATTAAGGCAAATTTGGGTTTCGCGCCGTGGGTCCCGACATATAGAAAGGACCTGGCAAGAATTTTCGAGTTATTTTCATATGGACAGTCGAAGTATTTTTTGGATCTGGGTTGTGGCAATGGTCGAGTAGTGATTGAATCTTTGAAATATGGTTACAAAGCACGAGGTGTTGAACTTTCATTGCCACTTTATTTGTATTGCTTGGTCTTGAGTTTGTTTAAAGGTGATAAGGACTTGAAATTTTATTTCGGTGATCTGTTTAAATTTAATGTAAGGGAGGCAGATTTGATATATGTCTATGCCGTACCGGCTCATTTAACTCAAAAATTCGTTCAAAAAATTATAGCCGAGGCCAAGTCAGGTTCGACACTTATTTCTTATTGTTTTATGTTGCCTGGCATTCACTGTGAAAAGGTGGTGCGGGATGATGCAAATCATTTGCCATTATATATTTATAAATTCTAATATGTTGAAGAAAAAAATCACAAAAGCTATCGTGGCTGTGGCTGGTTCCGGTACAAGGTTGTTGCCTGCGACTAAGGCTATGCCTAAAGAAATGTTACCTATTGTCGACAAGCCAATAATTCAATTGGTGGTAGAGGAATTGGTTGAAGCTGGAATCGAGGATATAATCCTGGTTACAAAATGGGATAAAAAGCCACTTGAGGATCATTTTGATTATAATTGGGCCTTGATAAATGAATTAAAACAAGCGGGAAAAATTGAGCTAGCATCAAGCATAAAGAAGATTGCTGACTTGGCTAATTTCATTTATGTTAGGCAAAAGGGTCCTTATGGCAATGGTACGCCAATTTTGTCAGCTGCAAGCTTGGTCAAGAATGAACCCTTTGTGTATTGTTTTGGCGATGATTTGGTAAAGTCAGCACAATCGTTTACCAAACAGATGCTTACTGATTTTGATCATCATGGCAAATTAATGCTTGGAGTGCAGGAAGTGGCACGCGATCAAGTTGAAAGATACGGGGTTGTAAAGTTACGTGAAAATACCATGGAAATTGAAGATATAATTGAGAAGCCTAATATGCTCGAGGCACCATCAAGGCTAGCAGCTTTTGGGCGGTATATTTTTGATGAGGATATAATTGATATTCTACGTCACACGGCTCTTGGTAAGGGTAATGAATTGTGGATTACTGATGCTATTAAACAATACGTTAAAAGTGGCAATATTTTTTTAGCCAAGGCAATCGTCGATGGTGAATGGCTAACAACAGGTGATCCTTTGAATTATCTTGAGGCGTCACTGAAATATGCTCTAGATCGTGAAGACATAGGCAGTGATATTCGAAAATTTTTAAAAAGTATTTAAAAACCCCGTACGGGGTTTTTATTTAGTGAAGAATTTATAGATTACTACAGAGTCATTATTTTTTACAGTGTAGTAAAACTGTAATAATTTATCATCAAAATTCGTTTTTATTATTTTATCCGCCGTGACTAAATTATTTATATTATGATGATCACGATCATCCAGTTCTAGAGTGTTGATTGAGGTGTCAGTTGTAAAGATTAGATAGTTGTTGCTTGGATGAATGTAGATATCATTAATGTTTTGACTAATCCTGGCTAGGATTTGCGATTTGTTGTTTTTTAAATCGACATAATATAGTTCATGTTCATTGCTATAATAAATATTTTGTTCATCAGTCCAGCGCAATTGTTTGAAGTTTGAAATTTTTGTTACGAGTGGTTGATCACTGTTTTTGTCGATGATAATAAGGTTTGAATATTTTTTATTTTCTAGAGCGACTAAATTTTTATTCACTTCGATTATGGTATAGCCTTGACCAGGTAGCTTAATTTTTTGATTGACATCAAGGTTATCAATATTGAATATGATTAAATGCGCTGCTTTGTCACTGTCGCTATTGCCAATAGCGTATAGCTCTCGATCTTTTACGGCAATATCAGAGAAATTAGCTAGTCCAATCTTCTGGGCATCGATTATTTGTGTTGAATTTTGATCAGTGTTGTAAATTTGAATGTTGTTATTGTTAATGGAGGCGAATTGAGTCGCAGAAATCCAGACTGGCTTCTTGCCTGATATGGATGAGTTTATGGTTGAAATTTCGTCTTGATTGGTGAAATTTACAATCCGACCATCAGTTAAAAGTAGTAAATTGGAAAATTTATTCCAAGTTAATCCACCGGAATAATTCAAATTATAAATTTCATTGGAATTTGTCGTATTTATTACTACAAGTTTATTATTAGTTTGCAGGGCTAGTAACTTATTGTCGAAATTAAGTGAAAAATCGGCAACATTTAATTCTGATAATTTAATCGGTGTGTCCTTTTTGAATAGAATGACCGTTTCGGCGAACGTAGCTTGCCCAGGTAAAATTGTTAATTTTTTTTGCCAAGTATTATAGCCTGCCAATTCAAGCTTGACCTCATATTCACCAGGAATTAGGTTTTTAATTTTTGCAGGTGTCGTCAGACTTTTTTGATTCCAGGGTGTTAATTTATTTTTTTGCAATTCATTGTTTAAATAAATAACAGCGCCTTGGGGCTCGGTGTCTAGGATCAACATGCCAGTTTTGACAAAAAAACCAGATCTGCTTAAAAGGCTATAGCCGTTAGCATAAGTTATGACGAGCGTGGTTATTACTAAAAAAGCAGCAATAAAAAAGAGATAAAGATAGCGCCTAATTGACAGTGTCATTAATTTAGTTTATTCGTGTAATTTTAGCACCAATATCCCTAAGTCTTTGATCGATATTTTCATAACCGCGGTCGATTTGATAAATATTATCTATTTCTGTGGTGCCATTGGCAATTATACCTGCAATAATCATAGCTATGCCGGCGCGCAGATCAGGGCTGGTTAGCTTTCTGCCATGGAGACTGGTTGGTCCATTTACTACAACTCGATGCGGGTCACACATGATAATGTCTGCCCCCATCTGTGTTAACATGTCCGTAAAAAGTAGGCGTCGATCGTAAATCGTTTCGTGAATGGTCGAGTTGCCATTGAATTGTGTAGCTAAAACGGTAAAAGGAGATTGCAGGTCTGTAGGAAAACCGGGGTATTCATGGGTTTTAATGCTATAAGGTTTTAAGTCTTTTGAAGGCATGACTTTGACAAAATCTGCGCCGATTTCTGTTTTGATACCAATTTTTTGAAGAATTGCCAGTAAGATCTCGAGATTTTGCGGATTACAGTTAGTTACGGTTAATTCAGATTTTGTTGCGACGGCCATTATAATAAATGTGCCTGCTTCGATGCGGTCAGGTATTATTTTGAAATTGCCAGCGGCTAATTTTTCTACGCCAGTAATAATAATGGTTGGACTGCCAGCACCAACAATATTGGCTCCTTGAGAATTTAGATAATTGGCTAAGGCGGTGATTTCTGGTTCCATAGCGCAGTTCTTGAGCACGGTCGTACCAGATGCTAAAGTGGCCGTCATCATCAAGCTTTCAGTGCCAGTAACGCTGACCGTTGTGAAAAAGTATTCACAGCCCGTAAGTCGTTCGGCTGTAATATGATAATAAGCATCCTCCATAGTAACATGTGCACCCATCGCCTCAAAGCCTTCAATGAATAAATCGATAGGACGAGTACCCGCACCAATAACGCAACCACCAGGATGGGGAAATTTAACCTCACCAAATTTTGCAAGTAATGGTCCGACAAACATAATCGAGGCTCTAAGTTTGTTGGCAAACTTAGGTTCGAGGATGGTTTTCTGGATATTGCCTGTATTGATTGTGCATTGATTCTTACCCCGGCTCACGTCAGCGCCCAGATCGATTAGTAGTTCAAGTGATCGATCAACATCCTCTATACTCGGTAGATTGGTTATGTGAATTGGGTCTTTTGATAAAATTGCGGCGGGAATGATTTTTAGAGCAGCATTTTTGGCGCCACTCACAATAATAGTGCCTGACAGCTTATGACCACCCTCGATGATAAATTTTCCTTGCATTGGAATATAATTATTGGTTAGTAATATTACTCTTAATAGTAGATTATGAGGCCCTAAATGGCAAGGCTTGCTAGTTTTACAGTAAATTACAATTGTGTTACTATAAAAAAATAATAAATATGCATAAATATGAAGAAAAATCTTGAAATAAATCGAATTGTGGCCATTCTGGTGTTTATTGGGGGTATGACCATGGCTTTTGCAAGTGGCTATTTTTGGCAATCCGGGCAGGACTTAAAAAGTACAATTTCTCTCATTTCAGAGGTTGGAAGCAGTAGTTCGTCAACGCCTGTCGTAAAGGGCTTGTATAAAAATAAACAATTATCAAATGATGCTAATTTTCAACTTTTTTGGGATGCCTGGGATTTAATGAAGCGCGATTATGTAAAGAGCGACAAGCTAACAGATAAGGATATGATGTATGGAGCCATTAGGGGCTTGGTAGCCTCCGCAGGTGATCCCTATACGGTCTTTATGAATCCAACCGAGGCCGAAAGTTTTGATAATGATATGGCAGGCACTTTTGAAGGTATTGGTGCAGAAATTGGTATAAAAAATGATAGATTGGTTGTTATTGCTCCATTACCAGATACGCCAGCCGAGAAAGCCGGTATCAGGGCTGGTGATAAAATCAACGCCATTAATGGCGAGATAACCCTGGGTATGAGTACCGATATCGCCGTCAAAAAAATTCGTGGGGCTAGGGCAACAGAAGTAAAGCTGAATGTCACTCATCTTGGTGAAGACAAGGGTGTGGAAATTAAAATCATTAGAGGCGTAATAATTGTTAAAAGTGTAAAGACTGAATTAAGAAAAGATGGAATTTATGTTATTACAGTTTCAAATTTTAATAATGATACCGAAGATTTGTTTGCCAAGGCTGTGGATGACGTGGTGGCAAAAAAACCAAAAGGCCTCATTTTGGATCTAAGAAATAATCCTGGCGGATATTTGGATACGGCGATTAGTATGGCTAGTTATTGGGTGGAAAGCGGGGTTATTGTGAGTGAAAAATTTAGTGATGGCAAGATAAAAGCCTATGAAACCGTTGGTTCTCCCAGGTTAAAAAACATCAAAACCGTGGTTTTGATAAACCAAGGCAGTGCTTCGGCTTCTGAAATCGTGTCTGGTGCTTTGCAGGATTATGGCAAAGCAACCTTAATCGGCAAGCAATCCTTTGGCAAGGGTTCAGTTCAGGCTCTTGAAACCTTAAAAGACGGCTCTTCGATTAAAGTAACAGTTGCTCAGTGGTTAACACCCAAGGGTAATAATATTACCGAAAAGGGTATCACGCCCGATAAAGTCATTGACTTGACACCTAAGGATTTTAACGATAATAAAGACCCTCAGTTGAGTGAGGCGTTGAAAATATTGACTCCACAAAAGAAATAAAAAAATCCCGCTTTCATTGAAGCGGGATTTTTTTATTCAGTTACAACCTCGACAATTGAGATTTTTCGTAGTTTATTATTGTAGCCGATAATTTTTTTAGTTGAAAATTTTACCTTGCCAATCACCGTTGAATATAAAGTATCATCTTTACCAATTCTAACATTTTTTCCAGGATGATATTTTGTGCCTCTTTGACGAATGATAATTGCGCCAGGCTTGGCAGCTTCGCTACCAAATAACTTAACGCCTAGACGTTGCGCCGCGGAATCGCGACCCAGGGTAGTGGAACCACCAGATTTCTTTGTTGCCATACCGGTATATTTATACTGAGTAAAGACTTAAAGTCTATTTACTAAGTTTACCTTAAAATAAATAAAAAAGTGACAAAAACCACGATTTTTTAGCCACTTTTTATATATTACTATGTCTAGGGTGTCTTGTCAATATTAATAAATTGTGACTTGACACTGATGTACGAATATTATATAGTTATAATACCAACTAAAAGAGTAGGATATGAAATTTTCGACCCGATCAACATACGGTTTAAGAGCCTTAATTCAGATTGCCATCCATCAAAATGGCCTGCTTTCTGTGGCACAAATTGCCAAAACGGAAAATTTGTCCTCTGATTATTTGGAAAGATTGGTCTCGAGGCTAAAAAAAGCCGGAATAATTACAGCTTCAAAGGGTAGTAATGGTGGCTATGAGTTGGCTAAAACTGCACAAGAAATAACGCTATATGAAGTCTTAGAAGCTCTGGAGGGCTCCAAAAGCTTATTTAGTTGCGCGGCGAGTGGTGGTCAGTCAGTTGAATGTAGTAGTAATTGTCATTGTGCTTCAGATACCATACTCGGCTATATTGAAATTCGCTTAAATCAGACTTTGAAAAGTCTCACTTTGGAAGATCTAATAAAAAAACAAAAATAATGAAAAAAATTCTTGGTTTGCTGGTCTGTTCATTCTTACTGGTCAACATGGCTTATGCGAAAAATATCGTGGATACGGACGCTGACGGTTTGTCTGATAATGAGGAGTTAAATTTGTATATGACAGATCCAAATTCAGTGGATACGGACGCTGACGGCTATACAGATTCAGAAGAGATTAAGAATGGCTACTCACCAATAAATGCTAAAAATATAAAATTAAACAAATTAGATACTGACAAAGATGGCTTATCGGATTTAATAGAGATTAAATTGAGGTCAAAACTTAATAATCCAGATTCTGATGGTGATGGACGAACAGATAAGCTGGCATTTGATCAGGGCTTTAACCCATTATCAGGTAAAAAACTAATCAAGCATATTGCGGTAAATTTAAAAAAACAAGAAATTGAATATTCTACCGGCTCAATTATTTTAGGCAGATTCAGAGTTTCGACAGGAAAAAAAAGTATGCCAACGCCCAAAGGTGAGTATAAAATAGTTAATAAAAGCAAACGTGCCTGGTCAAAAAAATACGGTCTTTGGATGCCATATTGGCTGGGCATGAAGGATGGATCGATAGGATTTCATGAATTACCAGAGTGGCCCAATGGTTTCAAGGAAGGGCAAAATCATCTTGGTAAACCAGTTTCTCATGGATGTGTCAGGCTTGGAATTGGAGACGCCAAAAAATTATTTGACTGGGCTGAAGTTGGTACGCCTGTAACTATTAAATAACGAATTAACAATAATATGATATACAGCAAGGAAGTTTTAAAACATTTTAAAAAGCCAAAAAATCAGGGAACCATCAAAGATGCTGATGCGATTGGTCAAGTTGGCAACGTTGGGTGTGGTGATGTGATGAAAATTTATCTTAAGATTGAGGATGTTAAGGTGCAAGATGACTCAGTTATAAAAAATATTAAATTTGAGACCTTGGGTTGTGCTGCAGCTATTGCAGTTTCATCGGCATATACAGAAAGAATTAAAGGTAAGACTATTAAGGAAGCGCTAGGAATTACAAAAGATGATATTGTTCAAGACCTGGGCGGATTGCCAGCACCAAAAATTCATTGCTCAATGCTCGCGATTGATGCCTTAAAAAAAGCCCTGAAAGATTATAAGCCTAATTAATATATTATTATTTATTTTATCCAGGAAATACCAAGGATGAAGTAAAAAATATAAAACATATGAAAAATAAGATTCAAGCCGTGCTAGAAAAAGTAAGACCAAGTTTGCAGATGGATGGTGGTGATGTAAAGCTCGTCAGTTTTGATGAAGCGACGGGTGAAGTAAAGGTTGAATTGCAAGGCCATTGCGCTCATTGCCCGATGTCTTCTATTACTCTAAAGCAGGGTATCGAGGCGACACTCAAGGCAGAGCTACCTACAGTAAAAAAAGTAACCGCCATTTAAAATGAAATATATTTATCTTGATCACAGTGCAACTACGCCGGTTGATGCTGATATTGTAAAATCCATGTTGCCATATTTAAGCACCAAATATGGCAATGCTTCGTCGATTCATTATTTTGGTCAAGAAGCGATGAGTGCTGTTGAGACGGCCAAGTCGGCTTGTGCTGATTTTTTAAATTGTAAAAATGATGAAGTGATTTTTACTAATGGCGCGACCGAATCAAATAATTTGGCCATATTTGGTGTAATAGAGGCTCTTCAAAGAAAAAATCCAGATCAAAAACTGCACTTGATCACCTCCGTTGTTGAGCATGATTCGGTTATCGAGCCAATGGGGAAGTTGCGGAAAATGGGAGTTGATGTAACTTTTCTCGGAGTTAAAGCGAATGGCGTGGTGGATATAGACGAGTTTAAAGCGGCAATCAAAGAAAATACTGTCTTGGTTTCTGTGATGTATGTCAATAGTGAGGTTGGTGCAATCCAACCGATCAAGGAAATTGGCAAAATTATTCACAATCATAATGGGGCCAAGCTACGCCAATGGAAAAAATATAGTGTGAACGAGCGTGGTGATAAACCGCAACCAATTATTTTTCATACAGACGCCACTCAGGCTGGAAATTATTTGAGTTGTGATGTTGATCATTTGTATGTCGATTTGCTTTCATTGTCGGCACATAAGCTTTATGGCCCGAAAGGAATTGGCCTACTTTATGTTAGGTATGGTACGCCAATTATAGCACAGCAACTGGGTGGGCATCACCAAAATAATCGCCGTTCAGGCACGTTGAATACACCGGGCATTGTTGGCTTGGGACGGGCACTCAAAAAAATCACGCCAAAATACAGGGAAGTCCAAAATAAAAAAATTTCCATTATTAGGGATTATTTGGTGACTGGTATTTTGAAGACAATACCGGAAACTATTCTCAATACTGATCGTCAAGTGGCTACACCAGGACATGCCCATTTTTCATTTTTGGGTGTAGAGGGTGAATCGATACTAATAGCTCTCGATATGGCGGGTATTTGCGTCTCGACCGGTTCAGCCTGTGCCTCAAACAGTTTAAAGGCTTCTCACGTCTTGATTGCCATGGGTATAAAAGTTGAAGTCGCTCACGGTTCGTTAAGGATAACCTTGGGCAAATATAATACCAAAGCTGAAATGGATATGCTAATAAAAACTCTTCCGCCGATAATTAGCAATTTGCGAAAAATAAATCCGCTCTACAAAAAATCGACCTAAGGGTCGATTTTTTGTAGTTATAATTCCCGCCAGGATAAGAATTTGTAATTACCGGTGGTTGGAAAGTTAGGAGGCGGGTTGTTGGCCATATTGTCATCAAAATTTTGATACGTATTTGTGTAGTAACTACCTGAGGTGCAGCTATAGGCGCCTCGACCAGAGGTAGCATTAGAGCCATTAATGGTAATACTATTTCTCCCTAGATAAGTCCAGTTAAGTCCTATACCGCCATTATTGGCAGCATTATTGGCTGCAGCTTTTGCATAGGCTAAACTATAGCAATCTCTTCTTAAATAGCCATTTTTTGCAATCAAGTCAGCATCAATTGTTAAATTATCAGCACTTTCATAGCCAACCAAAATACTTCGTTGTGCGATTAGCCCTATTTTATCAGTGCTACTGCTGGTAATTCTGAGATCATTATTGGTGATAATATCGGTAGTATTGCCAGATAAGCTGCCACCAAAGGCGTAAACTGTAACCCTGTCATTATTAATTGTGCCATCAATCCATATTTTATCTTTCACAAAGACTATGCCGTTTGTCGGTATTGTAATATAAAAAGGAGGATCTTCGGCTCCGGCATCATGTCTAATACTTTGACAACTTTTTGCGGTGCCATCGAATCCGCAGTCACCAAACTCTTTATTTACTTTTCTAACCGCAATTGTGTCGGTTGCAGTAGGATTAGGAATTATAGTTAAATGGTAGCCTTTAACGCCAGATGGTTCAAGGACTACGCCGCTCGTCGAGGCGAGAATTAGGGCGTTACTTACGTGAAGATTAAGTAAATCAAAACCTATGGCAGGTGCACCAAGTACTCTTCCTTTAGGAAAAACATCGGCCCTTGTTGGCTGAAATTCTGGGGTACATGTCCTGCCAGCCGCACAGGTGCCATCGACAAATGGATCTAGGGGAATACCTAATGGGTGGTCAAATAAATCCTTGTCATCATCATAATGTATGCCGTATTCTAGTTTGTCGGTTGCAGTATTACCACTAAAAATAACAAGAGCATTACCGTGGTCAGGGTCATTGAATTCAGTCAGTGTAGAGGATACTTCACTGTTACTTTTGCCGTAGCCTTGGAATGATATTCCTGAATTTCCATGTACTTTTCCTGTATAATTTGTTAAAGTTCGAAAAAAGCCATTTGATATTACATTGTAAGATGCCCATGATGTTAAGCCAGCAACAACCTCAATCGAGCGTTTGATACGTGGATCTCGTACGGTCCAACCGGTAGCTTTGATTTTGACATTTTGCGCCTTATTTGATTCTGGTGGGGTAATATATAGTTCATAATAACCTATCACTTGACCGGTATCGTTTTTGTATGAATAGGGACCATAGGGTCCATAATTGGGCCCGGGTTTGCATGTTTCACTATTACAAAAATCAAAGTTGTTGTGATAGAGAACCCATCGATAGTAGTTTATGCCAGCCTCAGCTATGTGGAGTGCTTGCGCATTTGATACTTTTTGTAGGTTTAATTTTAGTTGCAAATTGGCAGAGGAAATGGCACCAACCAAAATAACAATCAATAGGCTTGATGCCACAAGAACAATTATTAACATTGAGCCTTTGTTGTTGTTTAATGAAAGCATTGTATTAATTTCTATTTCTTAATTTTACAGCTGAGGTTAAATAAAAATCGCCCGGTGCCCGCCATGGCGTAACATTAATTTTAAGGGTAATTTTGATTAATGAAATTTGTGTTATATCAGTTACAACCGTATTTAAAGTATCATTGCCATAATATTCAAAAATCGGCTCAGTCAAATTGTTTATGTATTTTGAGACCGTAGTAGTGGCTGATGGTATTGTATTGTAGTCTTTATTTGGTCCAGGCGCCCAGACAATTTTACTCAGAGTTGTAGTTGCACTCATAAAATACCTGATTTTTTCAGTTTTTTCATCATCGTTGATATCCGAATAAAAAATAATTTCATCATCGGAAAAGGATTCTATGGCTCCGGTAGGGGATCCCATTTTTACATTTATTCCTCGAAGTTCTTTGGCCATTATATCAACACCTTGTCTGGCAGAAGTTATAGCAGTAGCCTGTTCTGCCTCAAAAGTTGTAGATTTTATTGAGTTAAATATAAAAGCGTATCCGATTGAGGCTAAAATAATCGAAACAAAAATACCAATGGCAAGCTCGATCATGGTAAAGGCGCTATTGTTCAATTTGCTTATTTTTGACATTAAGGTTTAATAAATATATTTATTAGCTTATTTTCATTAGGTGCAATATTCATTGGCAAGTACGGATCGATCATCATAATAGTTGAACTAGAAAAAATTGTGTATCCAACACTATCCCATTCAATCGGTATGCTAAGATCGCCGTTAGAGTCGGTTATAAATGGTGTTAAATTATATTTTAGCACACCCTCACCAATTTCTTTGGCGCCGCTTATTTTAATTGACACATTTCCCATGGGAGTAAAGGCAATCGGGTCATTGAATCTTGCAGCATACGCATGAGTTTTTGGTGCAATTCTGCTATCCTCCCAGGCTGCAAAAAGTGTGCCATCATTATTGATTAAAAGCTTGGGATGTAGTTGGTCGGAAATATTTAATTCGGTATTTAATCTTTGATCAGTTAACCATAGTTTAGTACCTAAGGAGCTAATCTTTTGAGCGTATATATCATAATTATTGTTACGATCATCAACCCAGGAAATATAGACATTTGAGTCGTCGGTAAAAATACTTGGTTGTAATAGTTGATTCGAACCGTCTTCGCTGCTGGGTTGAATTAACCATAATAGCGTACCAGTAGCATCGAGTTTTGCAAGTCTGATTTTGCTTTTGCCACTTATAATTGTTTCCCAGGCTACATAAATGTTGTCATTATTGTCAATTGTTAGTGATGGTGAATATTTTTCGCCCGAAGTTGCGTTAATTTCAATCGGCATACTCCAGACAGAGCTAGCGTTTAATGAAAATTTTTGCAAAAATAAAGTTTTACCAGTTAAAGCTTCATTTACCCAGGCGAGCACGAAGTTATCATCAGTTTTGTCATATTTTATTTCAACAGAGTTTTCATCCGTGGAAGAACTCGTTATTTGTACATCAGTGGGCCAGATTTTTAAAGCATCTGGTCCAAAACTTTGAGCATAAATATCGGCATTACCGTTTCTGTGGTCAACCCAAGCAATGGTTGAGGTTGGATGATTGTCGTTATAGGTTAAGGCAATTTTAGGATTAGTTTGCTCTGAAGTGTCAGAAGAATTTACTTTTTTTATTTGCCAGCGTGTTTCACCGTCTTTGTTAAGACTTTTTATAAAAATATTTCGATCGCCAGAAACGGTGATTTCAGGATAGTTGCTATAAACAAACTTCGAAGTATCGCCGAAATTTGTGAGTCTAAAGCAATAATTAGTTTCATCTTTGGTATTGGTTGTGGAGCTAATTGCAAATTCAATTTCAGTGAAGTTTAAAGGCGACAATGTAATTTTCTTTGAAAGTGGATTACTGAGATTGGATACAAATCCATCGATAAAATTGGTATTTTCATCTGAAAGTCCGTTCATGATATTTGTGCTGGATGCACCATCTACAATATGGCCACTAAAATTAATTTTCCAGTCTTCGGAATTATTTGTTAAGACTTTTTTCCATGAACTTGCAGTGATGCCAGAGCATGTAGCACCCTTTTTAGCGTACTCTAATTGATAATTCACGGCATCTGAGGTAACGCCACCAGAATTATTAATCTCAAACCTGAGTCGTAATGGTGCGTCAAGTTTAGTAATAAGCTTACTATCTTGAGTTGTGGCCCAAGTAGAACTCGCCTCAGAATCGTCATCATACCTAAACCTATAGTGTATTTGATTTAACCTGGTGTCATAAATTAGGATTGTAGAACTTGCATTTGTTGAAAAAGCAGGCTTTACAGAGCCGGAGCTTGTTTGTATATCAGTTGATGGATTTTTAATTTTAAGAATAATATCATTACCTGAAGTGGCATTACTATTTATATCTGAGATAATGAATAAACAAAGAGCATTGGGGTATGAAATTGAGACGTCTTGCGTAAAAGTAAGAGAACCATTTTCTGAATCAAAATTTTGTGGAGACCCAAAGGGTGTTGATAGGCCAGTATAATTTACATCATCACAATTTTTAGGTGAGGTTGAACCAGTGGTGTCAATTTTATAGTACGCTCTAACATTTGATAAAGATGTTTTTGCGTCTACGCTGCCATATTCAGTAAGTTTAATATTTTTAATTAATGTTGTACCAGGATAATCCCTAGTAATAATGATTTTACCTCCTAAATCATTATTTGTGCTTGGAATGATGGCGCTAGAGAGCGTGTTGGCATAACCAGCTACATTGATATAATTATCCAGATCAATTGGTTTTAGCATTAATGACCAGCCGATTGAGCATTGATCTATGTTTTGTTTGGGGTTAATAACTTGGGGTGCAGTATCTCCTGTTCCACTTAAATTTGGCCAGTCAGCTGTTACCATTGATGATTTAGTATTGACAATTTTACTTCGATTAGTGGAAAAAGTTGGAAATACAAGGTCATAAAAACTCCACCAGTCTTGGTGATTAACGAGGCTTGCGGTGTTGGCACCCCAACCCATAACATTAAGGCATCCAGCGCCATTAACGAAGTTGGACGGACTAGGTCTTAAATAGCCAGCAATGGTTTTAGGTGAGTAGGTCCACCTAAGAGTGCTGGTCGTGACATAAGCAATGTCAACATTTCTATAAATTCTTATTATTCCAACCTTGTAACTGCTATTTGTTGAGCTGAAAACATAGTGTGATTGAGCGGTCTCGGCCTGTTTATAAAATATTGCACCACTGGAATCCCTGTTGGATGTACAGCCTAAATCAGTTCCTGGTCTCATGGTATTGGAGTCCGTGAGACGTTGCCACCCGAATGGGGTGTTGATTGTGGCATTAGCCTTGCTGCTTTCAATATAGGCTATAATTAAATCATTTGAAAGTATGGAGTTTTTTAGTGCTACAGGTACATTTATATCAATATTATTAGTAAATGCCCCAACTCCTTCTGCCATTCCAATAAATTGAACAGCTGGTCCAGTTGCCAAAGCAGTGTCGGTCGTGTGATTATTGAATAATGATAGAAATCGTTCAGTTGATTTTTGAGCAAAAAATTTGATACTAGCGGAGATGCTTTTGACCCTTAGTATCAGATTCTTGAAATAAGAAAGATGTGTTTGATTATTTTCTTCTTGAGTTTTTAAAAAATCAAGTGAATGATCAGGTTCATATTTTGCTAATTGTGAAGTCGAATTATTTTTTGCTAAATTACCAAGCGCAATCGAACTATCATCCCATACAACGTAACTATCACCGCTAGGAGTAGTGGCAATATCTGGATTTGCTTGAAATGATGACGTTGATATTTGGACTGGATTCGCCCATTCATGATCAATGACTTTGACATCATTACTGTTAAATTTATCAACATAAATTTGTGAGATTGAGGAGGTGCTATCTAACCAGGTAAAGTAAGTATTATTCAAATACCCACCACCATTAAAATCATCCGAAGCGAAGCTTATGTTACTAACCTGATTTCCAGTAGAGGTGGCGCTGACTTTAAAATTCTTAAGTAAGTTGTAATTAAGAGTTTTTATTTTTAGGTTTGATAATTTATCTATAACAAAAGAATCTTCAGTTTCTTTAGCTGCAAAAATTGAATATGGCTTTTTGTATGCGACAAAAGAGGTTGTGGCAATTGTTTCGTCGGTGCTATATATTTTATTGCCTAGTGTATCCTTTTTAGTGACGCTAACGCTGTATTCATCGATAGCTGGGGAAAGGGGTTGTAAAACAACTCCATCTGTATCTGTGTATTTAACTAGATTGGTTGGCGTTGAACTACCCTTGATTGTCACTTCTGCATTCTCAATTGGATTGAAATTTGAGTCTGTTACTTTTAAAATTAATAAACCCGTGCCATCTGCAACCTCCTCATTTAACGGTATGATTCTGGCGTTGACCTCAACTTCTTTAATTGTATTTTTTGTTGGCCAACTAACTTTTACGGTTGCGAGTTTGTAGTCATTAGGTACGGTATCAGTTGCGGTCCCATCATAGGCATCATTTATTGTTGCGATGTTTGTATAAACATTAAATATGCCAATCTTCTCATTTTGATTTATTATTCCAAGACTTGTGCTACTAGCGATATCAACCTTATCGTAAGTTAAATTTTTTATAAACTCCATTTTTTCATTAGCTAGAGCGATTGCTGTTACATAATTTTTGTTGTTATTCGTGACGCTAAGCGTCAAATCGGCTAAATTAAGAACAGCAACAAAAAGTAGCGCAATGATTGAAGCCGAAATTAAGACTTCTACCAAAGTAAAGCCTTGATCGTTTTTTGGGGAGTATTTAAAAAACTTCATATATATTTACCTGATAATCGGCGTGATTTTTGCAGGTATAGTTAAAATTTCTGGTTTATTTAAAGAATCTTCAATAGTTTTGAATTGTTTGTAATTGATTTGAGTTACTGAGGTTTCGGTTTTTAAGGAGATGAGACTATTTAAGCTTGATGAAAGCTTGAACGATTCAGAATAAAATTTTTGTAATGCCAGCCCAATAACTGTCGCGGTAATAACATAACAGAGAAGTAATATGGTCCGAATGAAAATTGGGGAATCTGGATTTAGTGTAATACTTTTATTGGTCATATTATTATTGCCAAAAGACAGTTGCAAAGACGGTCATATTAACACTATCAGAACCGCTAGCGCCGCCTTGAGTGAAATTTACAGAGTTGACTGTGATTTGATATTTTAATTTTTTTATCTCACTTAAATAGGCTACTTCATCTATGTACTTGCCTTGTAGTACAATTTGAATATCAGATTGCTGAAAGGTTGCAATCGGCTTTTTTTCACCAATACTTAAATTATTTTTTAAATTTAATTTGTTACCAAGATTTTCTAAGGTGTAAATAAAATCGACTTCGTCGGCCTTACTTATAAAGCCTGAGGTAAATTCGTTTAATTTAGTTTCAACGTCCTTGATGCCAATATTTAAATTGTCGCTTTGCTTTATGAGGCTTTTTTTGTTTTCCGTTTCCCCCTGGTCTGCCTGAACTGTTGCATTGATTGAGGTTAGTTTATCTGTCGATGGCAAAATAATGAAAAACATTGAACAAAAAATCAGCACCATTGCGGCAATGTTAAAAATTAAAAATTTATTGATTAATAGTTTTTTAGTTTTATTTGATTCCATTTGTGGAAGAGGCCTCAGGGGCAGTTAAGATATTAGAAGTAGTGGTTGCATTTTTGGGGCTATTTTTTTTAGATTTTGTCGTCTTTTTTTTGATTGTAGTTGAGGCTGTGATAATTTCTGGCGAAGTACTGGCTGTGATTACAGCTGTCGTGGTTGTGCTAGATGAGGCTACTGGGGCTTGTGGTAGGGAAAATATTGCCTGAGAATTGATTTCAAATTTGATGTTTTCTTTTTGCAACATAATGCTGACTGGAAATTCAAAAGAACTAATAATGCCTGAGGCCACGAGATTAGTTCTAAGGGCTAGTAAGTCCTCACGAGTCTTGGCAATAACCGACAAGCTTATGAAGTCATTTACATGATTAAAGCTGGCACTATTTACTATTATGTTGGGCGGAATGTTTTGAGAGAAGTGCTCAAGAAATGCAGGCCAGTCGAAGTTTTCTAGTTTAATTTTACTAACAACACTAATTCTATTATTTAGTGTTGCAACTTTGTTGTTGTAGTCTTTAGAGTTGTCTGCAATTAAGTTACTTTGGGCTGTAAAATCGTCATAGGCGTCTTGCAAGCTGAGTTGAGCGTAAAGAATAACCCCAGAGGCTATAAAAAAACCGAAACAAAGAATCAACAAAGCGCGAATATTTAAAGCCAATATTCGCTCTAATTTCTGATCATTTTTGATATATTCAGGAACCAAATTTAACTTGATCATTTAATTATTTTGAATCATTTTATCACGTAGTGCCAGGCCGATTGCTGTCGTGTAGTTACTACTGCCATTATTTTTGCTATCACTCACAAATTCTGGAAATTTTAAAAGCTTTTTAGTGGTTTTGAGAATCTCTATCCACTGGGCATCATCATTGCTTAAATTGGTAAAGACACTCCCTAGCTCAACTGGCAAGTTGGTTGCTTTGCTAATAAATTCATCAAGATGTTCGGTATTGGCGCCACCGCCAGTTAGAATGATTTTTGAGACCTTGCCGAAGCTTGGATAGTGATGGGCTTGAAAGCGAATGATTTCGTTGATTTTTCGGAGTAGCTGGTCAGTAATAGCTTCGAGTATATGCTTGACGATACCTTCGGCTTTGTCTGGATTCAAGCCACAAACGATTTTGGCTTTTTCGGCTTGTTCAAGATCGATCTTCAATGCTTCGGCGACGCGCTCTGTGACTTTGTCACTAGCGATCGGAACGCTAACTGAAAAAAGGATCACGCCTTGAGCATAAGCAATGATATTAGTGCTTTGACCGCCTATATCGGCAATAATATAGCATTCTTTACTTTCTGTAGTCTTGGTGGCTTCTTCAAGTAGCAGTGCTCGACAGGTGGCAATTGATTCAATTTCGAGCGCTTGCACAGACAAGCCAGCCATTGTTAAGGTTTCTACGTATTTGTCAACAACGATTTTCGGGCAGGCAGCAACCAAGATGAGTTTTTTTTCAGCTGAATCAGTAATGACTTGCCAATCAAGATACATTTCCGTAATTGGCATAGGGATATTTTTTTCTACCTCAGAAGCAATAATTTCTTTAAGACTGTTAGGATTGCGGCCAAGTTCGATGAGCTTAATAAATGTTTTCTCTTCAGGTAGGGAGGCCACTACGTTTCTTGATAAGACCTTGCCGTAAAGTGGCTCATTAATCAGCTTTTTAAGCGCTTTTACAAATTCTTCTTGTTTTAAGATTACTCCGCCTTCGATAATGCCTTTGGGGATGTCAATGCGACTAATGGCTTGCAGGCGTTGAATCTTGCCCTTGGCTTCGGTTTCACATAATTTCAAAGTCAGATTTGAAATATCCAGTCCGAAGGCGTTATTTGAAATTTGATTAAATAATCTCATAAGATTTACATGGCTGAGGATAATGAATACATCGGCATCATAATGGCGATTGCAATGCCACCAACAGCAATACCCATAACTAGAATTAAAATCGGCTCGATAATGGATGGCAAAGACTCCATGATTTGATCTACTTCATCCTCATAGAAATCAGCTAGTTCGCCAAGAATACTGTCGACTTCGCCGGTTTGTTCACCGATTGCTACCATCTGAATGACTAAGGGAGAATAAAGATTTGGATATTGTGACAACACTTCATGGATAGGTACACCTTTTTTAATTCTTTCGGCAGTTTCTTCGAGGGATAAGCGATAATGTACATTTCCCAGAGTGCTTGCGGTAATTTGAAAGCACTTAATGATCATGATATCGGTTTTAAGCAGGGCGCTGATAGTTCTTGAGAACTTGGCAAGATTGATTTTCTTGATAATCGGTCCGAAAACCGGCATTTTTAGTAAAAATAATTGAGAATAAAAAGTGCCATTTGGGGTCTTGATAACTCTAATGGCGATCCAAATGAAAATAACGGTAAAAATTAAAACGAGAATGCCGTGTTGGGCTAAGGCGTCACTAATGATGATTAAAATTCTGGTAGCAATTGGTAATTCCGCATTGAACTCTTTGAACATGGCCGTAATCTTAGGGACGATAAAAGCCATCATAAAGGTGCCAATACCGGTCATGGCCACTAAAATAACAATTGGATAGGTGAGGGCGCCTTTGATTTTTGAGATCAACTGATAGCGCTTTTTCATTTGTAAATATAATTCAGCAAAGACACTCTCGAGCCGGCCAGAGATTTCTCCGGCTTCGATCATGTTGATGAATAGGTCGTCAAAAGTTTTGTTGTGAAGACGCAGACTGTCAGCAAATGAGGAGCCCTTTTCAACGCTGTGTGAAACGTCAGTAATGATAAGTTTAAACTTTGGATGATCGGTTTGTTTGGCTAAGGTTGTGAGGGAGGCGACTAGGGAAACACCGGCTTTTAACATAATACCGAGATTGCGAACGAAAAAAAGTAGTTCGCTGGTAGGGACCGAAGACATGTTCATCAAAAAAAGGTCGATCTTTTTGTGAAGAGAAACTGCTTCTGTTGGTGTTGTATTAGTGCTTGGTAAATTAACTGCCATATATTATTCTTTGGTTACGCGCATTATTTCCTCTAAAGTTGTGACGCCATTTTTGGCTTTGATAAAACCATCTTCAACCATGGCAAGCATTTTTTGATCTAGGGCAGCTTGTTTAATTTCCTTTTCAGTGGCCTTTTTCATAATCATGTCTTGAATAAGCGGGGTAATTTCAAGGGTTTCATAGATACCGATTCGGCCTTTGTAACCGGTATTATTGCATTGCTTACAACCTTTACCATGATAAAAAAGTAATTTATCGAGGCCCTTATCAGCAATGATAGCTTTTTCACGAATCATGGTTTCGATAATTTTTTCCATTTTGAAGTGATTACCTAGGTCTTCGATTGTTTTGGCGTCTAGGTTGTAGCTTTGTACGCAATTAGGGCATATTTTTCTTACCAAACGCTGAGCGATGATGAGATTGGTTGTTGTAGCAACAAGAAAAGTGGCCACACCCATGTCAGAAAGACGTGGCAAAGTATTGATAGCGTCGTTAGTGTGAAGAGTTGACAATACCATGTGACCAGTCATGGCTGAATGAACGGCGATTTCAGCCGTCTCTTCGTCACGAATTTCTCCAACCATAATAATATCAGGGTCTTGTCTTAAAAAAGATCTGAGTCCAGAGGCGAAAGTGTAGCCGATCTTGGGATTAACTTGTGATTGGGTAATGAGCGGCATGCGATATTCGATCGGGTCCTCGATGGTGACAATATTGACATCCGGTTTATTTAAGATATTTAGCACTGTATAGAGAGTGGTACTTTTTCCTGAACCAGTCGGTCCCGTGACCAGTAACATACCATGAGGTTTTTCGATGTTACGTTTGACAATTTCAAAGGCGGTCGGATGAAAGCCTAATTGTTCGAGAGTTAAAACCTGTGCTTTTTCACGCAGTAAGCGCATGACGACTTTTTCACCATCATAGGTTGGAATAATGGAAACACGAAAGGAAACGTTATAATCCTTATTTGATATTTTAAAACGGCCATCTTGAGGTAAGCGATGTTCATCAACTTTTAGATTAGCTAAAACCTTGATACGAGCCAAAATGCCGGCCTGAACGTTTTTGGGCAAGGTCATGACGTGATGCATGAGGCCATCGGTACGATAACGAACGTTAACCTCTTTTTCTTCAGGTTCGATATGAATATCTGAGGCATCTTCAAAGATGGCATATTCGAGTAAAGTATCAACTATTCTAACTACAGGCAGGTCAGATGCTAAGGTTTTAAGATCTTCACCTGGTAGTTCAGTGGGTGTTGAGCTAGAGGCCTCTAAACTGTCAAGCTCCGCTTTGAGATTTTTGTGGTATTGTTTTAAGCCAAATTGTACGCCTTCGGGAGTGGTTAGATGGACGATAACAAAAAGGCCAGTCTTTTTTTTGATAAACTCGAAAGTTTCCAAGTCTTCTGGATCGGTGGTGGCAATTTTGATTTCTTTGTTGTCGCCAGCAAAGGCTACTAATCCGTGAGTTGAGGCAATGGACTCAGGAATGGATAATAAAATGTCCTTTCTAATGGCTTGATCCTTGAGGTCTATAAAAGGAACACCAAAAAATTTGGCCGCCGCTTCGTAAAGCGCATGCTGACTAATAATCTTTTTTTCGATTATTAAGTTTTCAATATTTTTTTGGTTTTCTTGTGATTCTTTGATGAGTAAATCAAAAGCTGGCAAAGTAATTACGCCAGCATCTATTAGTACATCTTGAATCTGCTCCTTGTTTAACATGTATTTTATACTTATCAACATTATAGCATAATTTATATATTATTGAAAATAGTGGACAGTTTTTAATTAATGTTTCAGGTCTTTAAAATAGGAAATTATTATGGTAGACTGTGTATATGCATAGTCTAATCAAAATCAGTAATTTCTTTCTAAATAGTCGCGCAGGTCTCAGAAATTTTTTCGTAAAATTATTTACCGACCTCGTTTACAGAAACTATCTTTTGTTAAATTTTGGTTCTGTAAGCGCCGCTTTTGTTTTGGCTTATTTATTGGCCACAAAAGTTGGCGACTCACAGATGATTATGCATTATAGTGTAAATTTTGGCGTCGATTATATTGGTAGTTCGAGTAGTTTATATTACCTACCGGCAATAGGCTTTTTGTTTTATGTATTGAACTTGATATGTGCATATGTTTTTAATCGTGAAGATAAATTTTTTATTCACTTATATATGTTAGGATCTTTCGTCGTGAACAATCTCATAATTGCGGCCATAGGAAGCCTTTACTTGATAAATTTTCGTTAATATGAATTTCTACATAATAAAAATTCTTTTATTGTCTTCACTGTCATTTGCGACCGCTATTGCGCTGACCCCTATAATGACTCACTTTTTATATAAGTATAAGTTGGGCAAGAGTATACGAAATAGTGGCTTAACCCCAATTTTTAGCAAGATTCATGCTGGTAAGGCAGGCACGCCAACGATGGGTGGGATTATAATCTGGGGCACGGTTTTATTGTTTTCACTCGTCTTTAGTATTTTGCCATTGATTTTTGATTCGGAAATTTTAACAAGACTTAATTTCTTGTCACGCAGTGAGACCTTGATGCCACTCGGTATCTTGGTAGCAAGCGCCTTGGCAGGCCTATTTGATGACTGGCTCGATGTTCGTGGTAAGGGCGTTTTTGGTGGGGGCGGTCTGACGATCAAGCATCGTTTACTGGTTTACGCCGTTATTGCCGCTATTGGCGCTTGGTGGTTTTATTTCAAATTAGGCTGGGATACTTTTAGAATTCCTTTTATCGGTACGTTTGAACTTGGCTGGCTTTATATTCCAGTTTTTATTATTGTTATTGTTTCAACCGCCTTTTCGGTAAATGAGACTGACGGCCTTGACGGCTTGGCAGGTGGGGTTTTGGTTTCGAGTTTTATGTCATATGGCGTGATCGCCTTTTTACGCGGCCAATATGATCTAGCAACTTTTTGTGGGGTGATTGTCGGAGCCTTGTTGTCATTTTTATGGTTCAATATTAACCCGGCAAAATTTTTTATGGGTGATACCGGTGCTATGAGTCTGGGCGTCACACTTGGAGTAATGGCCATGTTTACAAATACTCAGTTGATATTACCAATTATTGGCTCAGTTTTTGTCTTTGAGTCATTGTCGGTTATCATTCAATTAACCTCAAAGCGCCTTAGGGGTAAAAAAGTCTTTCATTCATCTCCCATTCATCATCATTTTGAGGCTATTGGCTGGAGTGAACCCAGGATAGTTATGCGTTTTTGGGTAATCGCTCAAATTTCCGCGGCTATGGGACTGGTTATTTTTTTATTAGATAAGTCGCTTTAATGTCCTATTTGCGCAATACAATTAATCGCTTATTAATCACTAAAGACAACAAGCGTGAAGCTGACTTGAATTTAATTATTACCGTGTCGGTCGTGATTTTATTTGGCCTGATTATGTTATCGAGCGCCTCTGGAGCTTTGGCTTATTCGCGCTTTGGTGATGCATATTATTTTTTGAAACATCAGATCATGGCCTTGGGAATTGGTATGGTTTTTTTTGTCTTTTTTGCTCGGTTTGATTATCATCGTTTGCGAGAGTATAGTTTGTATTTTTTAATATTTTCAGTCTTTTTATTGATGTTGGTTTTTGTTCCTGGTTTATCCTCTTCGGCCAATGACAAAGCACGTAGCTGGATTTCGATTTTTGGTTTTTCTTTGCAACCGTCAGAATTTGTCAAATTGTTTTTTTTAATTTATGCGGCGGCTTGGCTCGAATCTCGGGGCAAAGTGGTGGCTGATTTCAAGCAGGGTACCTTGCCTTTTTTTGTGGTTTACGGGGTGATTGCCATCCTCATGATGTTGCAACCAGACTTTGGTACTTTATCAATTATTACCGTTTCATCCTTGATTGCTTATTTTGTGGGTGGTGGTAATATCAAACATATCGCTTGGATCGTGACCGCCGGCGTGCTAGCACTGGTCTTGATGACCACATTGATGCCATATCAGGCGCGTCGTTTTAAATGTTATTGGAATCCCGCTTGGAGTGCCGATCAGCATTGCTATCAATTGAATCAGTCAATGATTGCTGTTGGTTCGGGTGGTCTATGGGGGCGTGGCTTTGGCGCTTCAAGGCAAAAATTAATGTATCTCCCAGAGGTTAGCGGTGACTCGATCTTCCCAATCATTGGCGAGGAGTTGGGTTTTATATTTTCAGCTGCCTTGATTGCACTTTTTTTGAATATTTTTTATCGCAGTTATCTAATAGCCATTAGGTCACAGGACCACTTCGGTAAGGTATTGGCTATTGGTATCGGTAGTTGGTTAGTTGTGCAAGCATTTATTAATATCGGGGGGATGATTGATTTTATGCCCATGACTGGAGTGCCACTACCATTTATCTCGAGCGGTGGTTCAGCTATAATGGCAGCCATGTCAGCTATCGGGGTTATTATTAATATAAGTCGTCAAAATAGAGTATGAAAAAAAATCCAAACAGAATCCTGCTGTCCGGAGGCGGTACTGGTGGTTCAGTCACGCCGCTCATTGCCCTAGTAGAGGAGTTAAAGTTGAATAATGACGGACTTGAATTTTTATGGCTCGGCACCAAAAAAGGTATTGAGTTTGAGATGGTGGACGAAGCAGCGATTCCATATGTAAGTATTGCGAGTGGCAAATTTCGACGCTATTTTTCTTTGTTTAATATCAGTGATATTTTGAAAATTTTTTACGGCTTTTGGCAGTCTTTATTTGTCTTATTAAAATTCAAGCCTGCAATAGTGGTAACTGCTGGAAGCTTTGTTGCTGTCCCTGTGGCCATCGCTGCTTGGGTGTTGCGGATTCCCGTTTTAGTTCATCAAATGGATTTTGTGCCTGGTCTGGCTAATAGAATAATGGCGCCATTTGCACGAGTCATTACGGTGGTGTTCGCTCGGTCATTAAATGACTACGGTGCTAAAGCGCGATTGATCGGTAATCCAGTGCGACCTGAGATAAAAAAAGTACACCTGCTAGATCGTCAAAATGCGATTCATCGTTTTGGCTTCAAGGATGATTTGCCTATAATATTAGTAGTTGGCGGTGGCACTGGCGCTGAGGCGATCAATAAACTCGTGGTTGAATCGTTGGCAGAGCTGACGTTACATGCTCGAATTATTCATCAGACTGGAGCAAGCAAGACCAGATCGGAGAATAACCCGCGCTATATCGCTTTTGATTTTTTGGACTCAACAACTTTGACCGAGTCATTTGCTGCGAGCGATATTGTGATATCCAGAGCAGGTCTTGGTTTTATCACCGAGATTAGCTATCTAGGTAAGCCCATGGTTTTAATCCCTATGCCTAATAGTCATCAAGAGGAAAATGCTCGAATGATCGGTGAGATGAACGCCGCCATCGTCCTAAAACAGAATGAATTGACACCAGAATTGTTTGCTAAGATTATTATGAAATTACTGGAAGACAAGAAGTTATTAGATGAACTTGCAGTAAGCTCAAAGAAAATTATGCCGGCCAACGCTGCCGAAGCGATGGCAGAGATCGTAACTGAAACTTTGATAAATGGTTAAAAAATTGCTATATTATCCAAGGTCTTGCAATTATTGTCAAAATGTGCTATAATGACTTTACATATTTAACTTTCCTAAGTATCAAAAGGAGTTCCTTTTAAAACAAAAAACACAAGGAGGTATTGCCATGTTATCAACTACGCGGCCAGAAAACGATTGTTCGCTCACTCAGCTCTTGATGCAAGTTCGACTCGAGGCTTTAATAGCCTCAAATAGAGTGCTGGAAATGCACAAAACAGGTGAGGATGTCAGTGAAATCATTAACGCTTTACAGCGGGATGGATTTCGTACACGAATGCTTTTAGGCGCTTAAAGGGGGATGAATGAGTCATACCACAACTTAAAAACCGATCTCAAATTAAGATCGGTTTTTTGTTGCATGGCTTTAATTGTTGCCCGTAGGGGAATCTCACTGGGATTAGATCCTTCCACTAGCAATTTAAATATTTTTAATATAATTAGAATATTTTCGTTTCTATATTTAAATTCGCTGAATGTGCTTACTCAATAGATAGGACTTCTTATCCCACAACAAGCTACAACCAAAAACAGACCATAAAGTCTGTTTTAGTTTGTAGCCCGTAGGGGAATCGAACCCCTATTACCAGAATGAGAATCTGATGTCCTAACCATTAGACGAACGGGCCATATTTTGATTTAACGATTTTAATATTAACCTATTATTGGTGGCTTGTCAAAGGGTTTGCCCAGTATTTGGTGGATGATTTTTGAATTACCCATCAAGAAATTAGTGCTCGTCATGGCATTTTTACCCTCCAGTTGGAGTTCAGTAATGATAAGAGCGTTAATGCCACATTGGACGGCAAAATCATCATAGTGCATAAAGGTTTCGCCAGGTTCATATTGATTGATGTTTAGCGGTACGGACTTGGCGGCAATGATTTTTAGGGTCTTGTCTTGCCAATTTGTAAAAGTCATCGGCCACGGATTCATGGCTCTAATTTGTCGTTCGATGGCAGTCGCCGAGTCGGACCAATTAATCAGGCCATCAACCTTGTTAATAAGACCGACTTTCGAGGCTCGTGTGTTGTCTTGGGGTTTGGGAAAAATCTGGCCCGCGATATATTTTTTTATAGTCCGAACCAATAGACTGGCGCCCAATTTTGATAGTTTAGGGAAAAGTAAAGCTGTTGTTTCGTTTGGGGCTAAAGAGATTTTTTCTTGGGATAAAATTGGTCCGGTATCTAGTCCAGAATCCATAACCATGATGGTGACACCAGTTTCGGGGTCACCGTTTATGATTGGCGCTTGGACGACTGCAGCTCCGCGATATTTTGGCAGTAGTGAACCATGGACGTTAATACAGCCATATTTGGGAATTTGTAAGATTGTATCAGGGATAATCTGTCCGTACGCCACAACAATGATAATATCAGGTTTTAAAGCTTGAATGGTTTCTAGGGCGTCTTTTATTTTGACAGGCTGAAAAACATTAAGGCCATTTTTGAGGGCTAAATCTTTGATTGGTGGTGTAACAAGTTTGTTTGATCGACCTATGGCCTTGTCTGGTTGAGTTACAACGCCGACCACCTTAAAAAAATCATCATTTAACAAAGCTGATAATGAGTCCAAGGCAAAAGTTGGTGTCCCTAAAAACAAGACTTTAAGATTTGGCATTATTTTTCTTTTCCATGCGATCGATGAATAAAATTCCATCCAAGTGATCGATTTCGTGTTGAATTGCTCGGGCTAGCAGTCCTGAGGCCTCAATTTTGGCTTCAAGTCCTTGGTGATCCATAAACTTGCAGGTAATTTCCTTGTGGCGTTTGACTTTGGCATAATAACCAGGTATTGAAAGACAACCTTCTTCATCGATGACGGTGCTGGTAGATTTCTTGATTATTTCGGGATTGATTAACCAAATTGGACCGGTTTTGGTATTAATGACAGCGAGTCGTAGAAATTGGCCAATTTGCGGGGCAGCCAGGCCTATGCCATCCTTTTTTATCATGGTGCGGGCCATATTGGCAAGTAACTGTCTAAAAAGAGTCTTTGACAAGTCTTCTAGTGCTATGGGCTTGGAAATTTGACGTAACTCAGTCTCATAATGAGGCAGGGTTAATATTTTGAGAACTTTGGCCATTAGTTTATTTTATATTCCATATTTAAGCAGATTTTACCAAATGTGTCAACTTGAGTGTAGGCTCAACTCTTGATATGATATAGAGATGAAAAAGAATGAAGGTTTTCAATCATTGGGTAATTTGTTTGCCCGTTTAAATACCGAAAAACAACGGGTCAAGCCACCGGCCTATGAGTGGCAGGATTTGGCCTTGCGCATAATTGCCGAATTGGGCGTGCCAAATTTCAAACGTGCCTCGGTCTTTAAGGTATGTAAAAATTATTCCAAGGAGGAGATCGAACGAGCCCTAAATGATACAAAGGAATTATGTAAGACTGGTAATCGTTGGGCCTATTTTTTTAAAGTTATTGAAGCACAACGACAGGATCATGACAAAAAGAATGAAGTTGTCTAAATATTAAACTTCATAGTCAGATAACCAACACCAAAGGGCGATTCGTAACTGAGTTTTTGCACTGAATAATTAGTCTTATCTAATATTCCAAGCAAAATAGATATCGGTCTAAGGCCACATTCAGCCACTTCAGCTAATAATTCGGGCTTGAGATTTAATAAATCTGAAGTCTGTTTTTTTTGTAGTAGTTCAATGACTTTGTAATCAAATTTTTGTGCCTTGGGTGAGTAGCCGGCTGGCGCTGAGACGGCATGTTTGTGTGAGAGGTCGCTTGAGGCAATGATGCCAATTCTTTTAGGTGACGATATTAGGAAGTTTTTTAGCTGCTGACCAAAAATGAAGTGATCTTGTAAATTGCCAGTAGATGGATAAACTGGCATGATTTGGGGTTTTAGACCCATAGTCAAGAGTTCAAGGGGGATAAGTGAGCCATAATCAAGCTCAGACATGGTGATTAAATTCAGTGGTGCCTCTACTTCTAAACCTTCTCTAATTTCATGAGTCAGACCGAGATCGCCTTGGTAGTTGCTTTTGGTGGTGAAGTCGCCGAATTTTTCTAAATTGGCGATAAATTCTGGTGACTGATTAATTAAAAAAGCAGAATTTTTGACCGTGCAGTGCGGAGAAATTATGAGTAAAGTTTCGATTTTGTGGCTATACATATCTTCAGCCAGTTGCGAAAAGGCGATTCTGGTCGCACTAAGCTGATTGACATGTTCTTTGCCGATGGTCGGTAATAAGAGCGGAGAGTGAGGGGTAATTGCCGCGAAAACAATAGACATATTTTAGTTTAGTAATAAATTGGTGGTGGTACTAATTGTCGCCGTTGATGTAGCAGTGGTATTGAGATTTAATTCAGGTGAATTGCCAACATTGGCGCTTGTGGTTTTTTCTTTGATATCTTCGCCGTCTGGATAGTAGTACAAAATATTATCGGGTACGATAATGACATTTTTCCAATTATACTTCAGACTTTCAAATATGCGTCCAGACTCGATGGATCGTTTTTGGCCATCTGAGATGACATAAACAGTTGATTTGTTCTTGGTTTTTATAAGTTCGCCATCAGGATAAATAACTGGTTCGATTTTTTGATATTGGTTGAGTTCTGCTGAAGAGACTTTGATGATTTTTTTACCCTTGAACATTGTGGTTAGATAAATTCTATCCGATAACGGTGCTTTGGTACCATCGACTACCCAGTAAATGCCACCGGTCTTCTTGTCTTGAAGTAGGGCGCCGGTCAGATAAGTCGAAGAGGCAGTGATCTTGGCGCCTTCTTTGTAACTGTTTAGTTCGTTCCAGCTGCCATTGACGATTTCCTCGGGGTTGTAGCCCATTTTACGGAAGACAGCCTGGGAGGCAAAACCACGTCGGGTGTCATTGACTAGTAAAAATAAAGCGCCGCTTGGTGCTCGCACGATCGCGTATTGGGCAAAATTAATTGGGCTGCCAGTTAAGTATTTGTCCAAATCTACTTTGCTGATATTGAGGATTTTGTTGACATCATAACGTGACATCAAAGCGCCGCGTGACTTGAAGGCGCGTTTACGACCATCTTGAATAACCCAGACCGTTTTTTCACCCGGCACTTGAACCAATGAACCATTAGGGTAGTTGCGTGTGAAATAGCGTTGCCAGATATTGTAAAAGTTAAAATTGCCATTATAGACATGTGGAGTGTAATTGTAGAGTGAGCAAGTGGCTTGATTTTGTGGAGTAACAATACTTGGTCCGCGCCCACTATTTGAGATAGTGTAGGTCTGACCTACCCTGTAAGTGTAGCTATCAGGACTATCCATGTAATCACGAAATTGCAAGCTGGCACTATTGAGTTGTTTCCAAAAACCGCGAAAGCGCGGAAAACACGCCTGATTGTCGTAACAACCATAACCCAAAGCCCAATCCAATTGATTCTGAGTTGGTGTTTTTTTTTCGATCAAGCTTTGCTCTTTCTGAAGTAAGACGATAAAAAATTTGGGATTGACCTTGTTGTTAATTGCCCTGTCAAAAATAATATCCGCTGTTGACATTTCTTCGCCCGAGCAAGCGCGTCCCAGATAAATATCTTCGTCAGTACAGGCATTGGTCCGATAACTGGCAATAAAACCCCCACGATCATCGAGAAACTCCTGAATATCTTTGCGGCTCAATGAGCTATAATCATTAATCTCGGTGTCGTCTATAATGTAATTTGGGTTAAATTCGCCTTCGGCCAAGGCTGGTGACATGACCATGATGTTCGCCAGTAAGAGTAAAACTAAAATGTAATATTTTTGTGTAATCATGAATATTTTTATAACTACTTAAGAATAGCACGAAACCCTAATAGCTTCAACAAAAAACCATCAAACGTGGTTGATGGTTTTTTTATTCTGTGCTTATTTTACATTCAAAACTACCTCGTCTTTGGCATTGATGTCGATAACGACTTCATTGCCTTCCTTGATTTTGCCTTCGATTATTTCCATGGCTAATTCATCGAGAATTTTGGTTTGAATCAGGCGTTTGAGGGGTCGTGCACCAAAGGTGATGTCATAACCCTTATCGGCTAAAAGTTTTTTGACCTTTGATCCGACCTTGATGATGATTTCTTTGTTTTTGAGTCTGGTGGCAACCTTGGTTATTTCGATATCAACAATCTTGGCGAGTGACTCTTTGGACAGTGGTTGGAAGATTAGAAT
>Ga0194059_1000041_pt1 | contig 68322 bp, 61 predicted proteins | sample SepL6211m_MetaG_FD_163426 | JGI IMG/M metagenome (GOLD analysis project Ga0194059, IMG submission 163426) | Anoxic zone freshwater microbial communities from boreal shield lake in IISD Experimental Lakes Area, Ontario, Canada - Sep2016-L626-11m | ecosystem: Environmental > Aquatic > Freshwater >...
ACCCGAGAAAACCAACGGCAGCCACGAGTGCCATCGGCAAAAATCCGACTCCCAGAACTGAACCGCAAGCGGCCTTGCAGCCACCGGCAAGTGCGTGCATTCCAAATCCGCTGCCTGCTCCACAACCAGCACCGTAGCCGGCTCCATAGCCTGCGCCGTAACCGCCTCCGTAACCAAGCCCTGCTCCTGCGCCATTGCCTAATGCCACTGTTTTCACGCCGGCAACTAAATTCGGACAATTGTAAATCATAGGTAGTCTCCTTTTCGGTGTATCTGTTGAGTATGTTGTAACTGCTTGAACTGCGTTTATTTACCACCAATTTTGATCTCAGTGTTATCCACTCGATGAATCCCGGACATACCCTTTTGCCAGGTCTTTCTTCAGTAGATCCAGTGAGACCCTGGCAACATCCAGCCGGCTGCTTCTTTCACCAATCACCGACTTCAGCGCCTGCCAGGGGTGGTTGATCATGTTTTTCAGGCCGGCAGGTGCAACTTCCTGAGACTCCTGGTATTTCTGCAATATTTTAAATTCCAGCATTGTCAGGAGATAGACAATTTCCTTACTCATTTTCAGAGCATTTTTAAAATCAAGCTCAGCCTGAGCAGTCTTTTGTGAATTGAATTTTGAGCCATTATGCCATTCGACAACATTGTCTGCGGCAATATGAAAAATTTTATGACTTTTTTCCAGCATTCCGATCTCCGGAATTTCCTTATACGTCCGCATTCCTTCGCCATAGAGCCAGACGCCGAGCTCGCAATTTTGATACGATGGGAGCGTGACTGCCGAGGTATTCTTATGTATGAGCATTTCCAGCTGATGGACCCATTCCACATGGGTAATTCTGGCGATTGTTATATCGATCATATAAGCGTTTTACCGTATTTCATGGCATCTCCATAAAGCGAAATACTTCAGGGTTCTTCTGACCGGACAATGCCTTGGATAAACAAAATACACAATAGTGATTTAATAATGAATTAATAGTGATATATTGTGGCTATTTTAGCGCGAGGAGATAGCTCTGCAGGTTTTGTTTTTTTCCGTTCAGCCCCAGTCTTTTCCTGATATTCTGCCGGTGCGTGTCAACGGTGTCCTTGGAAATATTGAGTAACGTTGCAATATCCTTTGATGTTTTACCTTCACGGATGAAGTTTGCCACTTCAATTTCTGAAAAAGTCAGATTATGAAGCGCTGTTGACAGTCTCATGGAAAATGGTGAGATAATCTGCAGCAGATTGGATTCGAGCAGACCGAGATAGGATATGTTTGAAGAGTCGGAAGCACATTTCCGTAACTTTTCAATAGTCGGTATTATGAGCGTTTTCACGTTTGAAAAAACACGTTCTTCAAGTTCGTTTTTGTCATCCTCCCGCTGACGCAGCAGCACTTTCAGCGTGGTATTCAGATCCTCAAGATTTTGCGATTTTATCTCCAGTTCCTGATTCAGAGCGATCAAATCCTCAGTCCTGGCCCGTACTTTATCTTCCAGTTCTTCATGAGCTTCGCGCAGCGCCGCCTCCGCCCTTTTCAGCTCGGTAATGTCGCGAAAAGCGGTGACGGAGGCAACGGTCCTGCCACCTTCCATGATGGGACTGCATAAAACAGATATTGGAAACGTACTGCCGTTTTTATGGGTAAACAGGTCATTGGCGGAACAATACTGGCTGCCGGTCATGATAACATTGCGCATCGGGCACTGCTCAAGCGGCAAAGAAGATCCATCGACATTGTGACAATGAATAATGTCATGAGCATTTTTATGCACCAGTTCACGCGCTGTCCACCCCAAAAGACGCTCTGCTTCCGGGTTCATAAAGGTGATTTCACCGGCCTCATTTAATACAAATATGCCTTCGGCAATGTATTCGATAATATTCTGGAACAGAATTTCATTGTTATACTGCATATATTTCCTCACTCATCTTCTTTTCCTGTCAGTCCCAATTCCTTCAAGCGATACTGCAAGGTTCGCAGCGAGATACCGAGTGCCTCGGAGGTCTGACGGCGATTACCGCGATTTCTCTGCAAAGCGGTTCTGATCATCTCGGCTTCGCTCTGTTTCAGGAGTCCTTCACCGGATGGAGTTGCCGTGCTGCAATTAACTATCTGCGCAGGTAATTCGTCCAGCGTAATTTCTCCTCTGGCCAGAATAATTCCTCGTTCAATGACATTCTGAAGCTCGCGCACATTGCCGGGCCAGTCGTATAATGCCATCACACGGAGCGCTTCCGGTGTTATGCCGATAACACGCCGAAGCCCTGCAGCAGCAGAAAAACGGGCACAAAAGTATTTGACAAGAGCGGGAATGACATCAGAGCGTTCCCGAAGCGGCGGCAGGAGAATGGGAAAAACATTCAGGCGATAATAGAGATCTTCGCGGAAACGCTTCTCTGCAACCTCAACGGCAAGGTCCCGATTAGTGGCGGCGATGACCCGCACATCTGTCTTGATCAACAGGGAACCGCCAAGCCGCTCAAAAACCCGCTCCTGCAGAACCCGCAGGAGCTTCGCCTGCAGGAGAGCGGGCATTTCACCGATCTCGTCAAGAAATATCGTACCCCCCTGCGCGAGTTCGAATTTTCCCCGCCGTGCCTGCACAGCGCCGGTAAACGCACCCCGTTCATGACCGAACAGTTCACTTTCGAGCAGATTTTCCGGAATAGCGGCACAGTTAAGCGGTATGAACGGCCCGTTTTTACGCGGACTTGCCAGATGAATTGTGCGCGCAATTACCTCCTTGCCGGTGCCACTCTCGCCCGTCAGCAGTACTGAGGTCGGCGTCTTTGCCACATCATTCACCAGCTTTTCCACCCGCTCCATTGCCCGGCCGCTAAAGAGCAGTCCCTGTGGTGGGAGTCCGGCGTTCTCAAGCTCCTGAAGGGAAATACTCATCCGCTGCAGTTCCACCTGTTCTATGGCCCGCTTGATCGTTGCGAGAAAAGCTGCCGGACTTTCCAGCGGTTTTGGTAAAAAATCAAACGCACCACCTTTGATTGCTGCGACCGCCTCTTCCAAACGGCCAAAAGCGGTGATGAAGATAAACAACGGCGGATTCGGCTCACAATGCACACGCTGAAACAGCTCCAGCCCGCCCCTGACCGGCATTTTCAAATCTGAAATCACCAGATCAAAGCGCTCCCGCTGAATGCGCCGTAACCCCTCACCGCCATCAGAGGCGGTCGCCACGGTATAACCGGCGGTGTCCAGAATAGTCGTCAGCAGTTCCCGAAATACAGTATCATCTTCTACTATCAGTATGGTTGCGGACATGTTATTACGTCTCCAGTGGCAGTTGCAAAGTAAATGTTGTACCAGATCCAACCGAACTCTCAACTGTCAGTCTTCCGCCATGTTCCAGTGCCACCTTGCGGCAGAGAGCAAGACCAAGCCCGGTACCACGCGCCTTATTGGTCCAGAACGGTTCAAAGATATGTGGAAGAATTTCCGGGGAGATACCGATACCGGAGTCGCATACTCTGATTATAGCGAGCGATTGCATTTTTTCCAACTCAACTCGTAACTCACCACCGTCCGGCATCGCCTGGAGTCCGTTTTTTAACAGATTGAGCAGTAACTGAATAATGCGGCCTGAAGCGGACATCACCTTCAGAGAAGGGTGTGGCGTGTGGATGACTGCAACCCCGGCGGAATCGGCCTCCATGCGTATCATCGTGACGCAATCGTGTACCACTGCAGCCAGGTCAGTCGGCAGTCGCTCGCCCTGATCCTCACGCACAAAGGAAAGCAGGTCGTTAACCAACGATTCCATACGAAGCGACTGGGTTACGATCCTGTCCGCATAGAGGCGTGCCTGATCAGTTGTTTCAGCCGTTTCTATAAGTTGAGCAAAACCTTTGATTCCGGCCAGTGGATTGCGGATTTCATGCGCAATGACCGCCCCCAGCTCACCGAGACGCGCCAGTTCTGCCTGCCGTGCCAGTTCACGTTGGCGTTTTTCGTCTCGCCGCAACAGATACATAACTCCAAGGGTGACAAGCCAAAGCGAGATCGTCAGAAAAACCACAACTGTCACGCCGGTCTGCGCCCGCCTGATAACACGGTCCGCACGAAACGTATGGAGTCCAAGAGTCAGAAGATAGTCATCACCGGAGCCATGGATTGTCGTTTGGAGAAGATATATCTCCTCACCTGTGCCGAGTTTTTTACGCTCTTCAGAGATGCCGCTGTTACTATCAATAACGGGAGGGGCTTCTGCTGAAACGGTTCCGACAAGTGCAGAATTGGTATGAAAGCGAACAACCTTGTGTTGGTCAATAAGTGCAAAATAGGCGATATCTGCCGTGCGGTAACGGGCGAGTGCTTGAAAGGCCGGATCTACAGAGGCGAACTGCTCGATAGCAGTGGCTATTGAGAGTCCGGCACCCCGCAGGTTCTCTTCCGCAATTTGAGGCGCGGACTGAAATGAACTCCAGGAAAACCACCCTACCAGGAGAGTGAAACATATCGGGATTGCTATGATAAAGCGTTCGACTTTTCGCATCAGAACGAATAGATGACCGCACCACCGCCAGCGTAGTCAGGACTGCTACTGCTTATGCCACGGGAGACGAAGAGATCAATTGCCGTTGACGGGCTCAGTGTCAGGAGCACTCTGCCTCTGACTTCCAGAAGGTTCTCAGAGTAATCCGAAGGAGCCGTTGCGCCCTTGATAATCAACATCGGGAGGATACTGTGCGTCATCTGATACCCGACTGTACCGCTGTAACTGAGGTAGTTCTTCAAACCGAAGCCATCCACTGTGCCCTGATAAGTGTACATGGCCTCACCAGCCAGATGCAGGTCGCCGAACCATTTGGAAAAATCGAGCCCCCCGCCGAAGTCGAATTCCCCCGTGCCAAGTCCGTTAGACAGAGACGCGGTCGGTGTTTTGACAAACAGGGACGTCCTGACCTGAGGCAGAGCGTCACTTTCAAAGGAGAGGATGTAACCGGCCCGAAGAATAATGTCACCAAGCCCCGAAACCGAAGAGCTGTCAGCTCCCCCGGTACCTGAGGTCCCGGCGATTGCACCTGTTCCGGTTATTCCCCCTGTTCCCGTGATTCCGCCTGGCCCACCTTGACGGGCTGTACTCTGGGAACTGGTCAGAGCGGTTGGGGTTTGATAAATGGTCGTCGTCACCAGAGAACTGCTTTGATACAGAAGCGGCACTTCCACACTCATGTCGAGCCGCTCGGTCGGATACCAGCTCGCAATCAGCGGCAGATAGAAACTGCGGGTGGTACTCCCGGTATTATAGCTTCCCGAGCTGAATTCACCGCCGATGCTGATAGAGGCGATCGGCTGCTTTTCAGAAAGCTCAACAGCCCATGAAGCGCCGGCAAAAAATGTCATGGCAGCAAAAAGAGCAACCATTGTTAACAGCGAAGAATTAATCATCTGCCACTCCCTCTCATGGTGCCGCCACGGTAACCGGCACCCCCGCCTGCGCCACGATTGATGTTTTGCCCTGCGCCGTCACCCCCGCCACGACCTCGTGACCAGTTTGGAGTACCTGAACTGGAACGCAGAGTCAGTGAACCACCTGCCGTTTTATTGTCCAGTTTCTGGGCAAATATATAGGTTGAGCCATCTTTCCCCTGAGCTATGGAGCCGGTTACGCTCAATTCCTGATCGCGACTTACGGTAAACCGTTGTTGTTCCCAGTAAGACCAGGGGCCAAGCAGCACCGTGACAACACCCTGCCCTGTCGCTATGGTCATCTGGGTATGTTCATTTTTTTCTGCTTTGGCTGGAGGAGTGATGACCGTTCCGCGTATGGTGGCAACGGTATTGACATCATACCCGGCGGCAACATCGAGTCCGCTGGGACGCTGACGCGTATCGTCACCCCAGAAAGCACGCGCTTCAGTGCCACCGCCACAAAGCAGGGCAAAGGTTATAAGGATAAAAATGGTTCGTTTCATAGCGGCAATTCCTTGTTCAATGGGTACCAACGATCCTGGCCAGGTGGGTAATACCTGACCGGGATCGTTGGTGGTACATGCTACGGAGCGGTAGGTGCTGCCGGGGCTACCGGTGTGGTCAGACGTGAACCGTCCATCAAGCCGTTACCTTTACCCTGGCGCGTGGGCGAGCCGTTGGCCGTTACACCGGTGGTGAGGAACGTGCCGTCACGGCGCTGTGAGTCGACCGGGCGTGCCGCTGCTGCTGTTCCGGCTGCGGCCTGGGTGGAAGTACACGTTCCGTTACTCTGGCCCTTGCTGCCACCGTTACCACGACCCGCTGCGGAGACATCACTTGTTGCCAATGCGGCCAGAAATCCTGCTACTGCTACTGTGGTGATGATACGTGTTTTCATGGTCCTACTCCTTCTTGGTGAGATAGTCAATCTGACCTTATAAGAGCAGAAGGTATGCCAAGCTTATAACTGACTGAATTAGAATAATATTTCTGCTTTTAAGACACAAACTGATTCATATTTAGTGCAAATTCTGCACCTGTATTGCTATGCCTGCACGCCTTTGCAGGGGGTAGTTGCTGAACAGGCATATCCCTTGACCTGAAACGAACCCGGCGGCTTAACTTTCTCCCGTAATACGGCCATCACTCACCTGAAATATCCGGTCGAAGCCTTCCACCATACGATGGTCATGGGTAACAACCAGGATAGCGGAGTGATTTTCCACAGCCAGTTTTTTCAGGAGGGCCATGACGTTTTTACCATTTTCAGTATCAAGCGCAGCGGTCGGCTCATCGGCAAGAATCACCTTCGGCTTGTTGGCTAAAGCGCGTGCTATTGCGACCCGTTGCGCCTCGCCACCGGAAAGGGCTGACGGAAAATTGTTCAGTCGGTGACCAAGATTGAGTGAGGTGAGTAGTTCGATAGCCCGGCTTTTAGCCTCAGAGCGTGACAGATGGTTTATCTCCAGCGCCACCATAACGTTCTCAATGGCGCTCAAAAAAGGTATCAGGTTGTGGGCCTGGAAGATGAAACCGAGCTTTTCACGCCGCATCCGCTTCAGGTCGAAGCCGGGCGTCCAGCCTTCATCGGCAACCACCGCACCATCGATGACAACCTTACCGTGTGTCGGTTCATTAATCAGGCCGATAGCGGTAAGCAGAGTTGTCTTTCCTGACCCGGAAGGGCCGAGAATGGCGACCAGCTCCCCCGGTTTCACCTGAAAAGTAGCATCGGCAATAGCGGTAACCGTCGTCTCGCCTTTACCGTAAATCTTCGTCAGATTGTCCACTTCGATTGCGTACATGGATTTATCCACCGAGCGCCTCCGCAGGCTCAACCGTGAGCGCTTTTCTGATACCGACAAAACTGGAAATCATGCAGATCGCAACAACAATGACAAAGAGCATCTGCAGATCGAATGGTTCCAGGACAATCCGGCGGGGAAATTTTTCGTAGGTGAGCAGGATCAGTAGGTAACCAATGCCGTAGGCAATTATGCCCATCAGCAGTGACTGTTGGAGAATCATAGCGACGATTACGCGATTCTGTGCGCCGATCAACTTCAAGGTGGCGATAACTTTGATCTTGTCAAGGGTCGAGGTGTAAATGATGAGTGAAATAATGACCGCAGAAATTACCAGCAGGATAATCCTGAACAACCCCAGTTGCATTCTGGCCTTTTCGATCATGCCCTTCGCCAGGATTGCGGTTTGCTCGGCATCAGATAAGGGTTTGAAATGGTTCCAGCGGCTGATCCGTTCCTGAACCTCATGGAGGTTTGCACCGGGTGCCAGTCGTACCACAATGGTGTTAACCGTATGAGTTGATTCGGTGATGGCGGTGATGTTCTGCTGCAGGTATTTTCCCTGGGCAGGAGACAAGGACTGAATGGTGGCGAGGTTCGCTCCGATCCGCTCCCGGTCATTCCTGATAGCGTCGTTGTCCTTTTTGAACTGGATATCCTGGGCATCGGCCAGGCTCACATAGGCAACCGGATCACCGCTGGATGAGACAATCTTGCCGGTTAATCCTACGATTGTGTAATCATGAAGGCCAAGATGGATCTTTTCGCCTATCGCCATGCCCATCGCCTGTGCAGCCACCATTTCATAATGTTTCTGGCGGATATCGCGCCCGGCAACAATCTCCGGCGGGCCGCCGGAGCTGTTCAATTCATAACCGATCAGGAAAAAGCGGAATGGTTTGCCGTAACGTTCAATCTGGATCGTCTGGAAAGAGAGCGGGGAGGCCTCCGCAACACCGGGCACCAACCGTATGCGGTACTTGATGTCTTCCGGGATGCGCGAACTCTCAGCAAACGGACCGTTGGTATTCTGCTGTACAACCCAGATGTCTGCCTTGTTTGCGTGCAGTATCGCCAGGGCGTCGGCGATAAGTCCCCGATAGATACCCCCCATGCTGATAACCACCCCAAGGAGGAGTCCAAGGCCGATGGAGGTCAGTATAAACCTGCCCAGGTGGTAGCGTATATCCCGAATGGCGAGATTCATTGTGCAGCCCGCACCTTCATGCCTTCCTTGAATTTTGCCAAATTAGCGGGAGAAGCTGCTGCTACACGATCACCGGCATCCAGTCCTGATACAATTTCAGTCAGGCTGCGCCGGTCCTCAATTCCGGGAGTTATCTCTTTGAACGTTAGCCGGCTGTCCTTTATCACCCAAACTCCCCGTTTTGTGCCCTTTGTGATAATAGTGTCGGAAGGGAGAGACGGAACCTTTTTTTTACTATCCGAGACGATATACACATCAGACTGTTCACCGAGGCGGAAGTTCTCCAATGGCACGTTAAACGCGACATCTACCTCAAGCTCTTCAGTTACCCGGTCGCTCTGCCGCCCCAGGCGAGCCACCTGACCGGAAAGCGGTTCCCCTTGCGAGGAGCGCAGGGTAATCATGGCCTTCTTGCCGACAGTCACCCCGCGTAGCTTTGATTCATCGACATTGGCCTTGACCCAGACTGTGCGAGGATCAGCCAGGGTGAAGATTGACGCCCCCGGGGAAACTGTGGCACCTTTCTCCAGATCACGGGTGATGATGATGCCATCCTGAGGTGCATAGATAACGGTATCTGCAACCTTGCTCCTGGCAAAACCGACACCGGCACGACCAACCTGCTGCTCCATCTTTATCGCCTCTACCGCTGCCTCACTGCGGGCGACTTCCTCCCTGGCAACCTGACAGGCAGTATCGTACTGCTCGGCCTCCAGCGTGGAGACGAGATTCTCTGCATAGAGACTCTTGAAACGCACGGCATTCTTCTCCGCCAGGACCAGATTTGTCCTGGCCTTCTGGAGATTGGCCAGTTCAACTCTCAAGATTGCTGCTGACCGGCTCAGCCCGGCCTCGGCCTGCTGTTCCTGATGACGGAAGTCGTCATTTTCCAGTTTGGCAAGAAGTTGCCCACGCTTCACCCGATCACCCTGATCCGCATACAACTCGACAATTCTACCGGTAATCTTGCTGGAAACGCCTACCACCACTTTGGCCTCAACTGTTCCGTTACCATAGACCTGCTCAGTAAGGTCGCGTCGTTCAACAGTCACAACCGTTACCTTTGTCGGGGCAAAGAGCGTCATTTTAAGAGCAACGCCGAAGACGACAAGAGCCACAAGCCAGATCAGATAGTTTTTCTTACGGACTACACTTTTCCACAGATTCATGCATCACTCCTTACGGTGGTTCGCATTGTTTACCGAATGCCCTGTCGAGCCGCGCCAACGCAGTATAATATCGTATCGTGCCTGAGTGTTCGATGTTTGGGTATCAGGCGCTTGTGCATGTTTTTCAGTCGTCAGAAGCAGATATGGGGATAATCGTTGGCGAGTGATTGGATTTAATGTGACCTACCAATCACATGTGTAACAAAAAATCAGCTGATCAGTTTCAGAAAATTGGTCCACAGCTTCCTGCTCTCAACAGTTATATCACTGTTCAAAACACCGATTGTCTGTCTTAACGCGGTAAACTGGATCATGCCCAGCATGGTCAGCGCGGTCTCCCGAGGCAAAATGTCCGGCTTAAGCTCTCCTTCGCGGACGCCGGCGGCTATTACACCTGATACTGTTTCGACATAACTGCCGATACGTAATGTCAGGGATTTTGCGACATCGGGATGCCCAAGGAATACATCCTCAGAGAAGATAAAACGGGGGACACCCGGGTTCTCTGCAATAATTTTGATATGGGAGAAAAAAATCGTCTCCAGCTTTTCAAGTGGCTTACGACCGCCGGCGGCTATTGTTGCCGCATTGCCCATAACCGAACTACCTATGAAATCTGCAAGGGCGGAATACAGTTCATCCTTGCCGCTGAAGTGACGATAAATATTTGCCTCACTCATTCCGGCTGATTCTGCAATTGCAGCAATGGTAAGTGCTCGCACACCCTTGCTGCTAACAACCTCAAGGGCCGCCTGTACTATTTCTTCCTTCCGGATACGGGTACTTTTTTTTATCAAAAATGGCCTCGTGTGATTATATGCTCACATAATATTCAGAATCAAGCATGTATGCAAGAAAAAATTTTCACTTGACGAACGCTGAATTGAGAGGGCTGAGAGACTGGTGGCTGAGCGGATATACTCTTATCTTGTATCCAAACAGTCACATGCGGTATATACAGGGAGTAACAAACACTTACGTCGAGGAGGTTTTATGCGGAATTCAATTTTAGGTTGTATGGCGTTTCTTTTAACCGCAAGCACCATTGTGGCGGCAGACCTGCCGGTGTCCCCTAACGGTATTGCCATGTATCCTGACTACATGTCGTGGAAAGTCATCGCCCCTTCATATCGCGAAGACAAGGTCCATATCCGCATCATCACCGGTAATGATATTGCTGTTTCAGCTATGCGTGCCGGAAAAAATCCGCTTCCCGACGGCAGTGTGCTGGCCAAAGTTGCCTGGAAAGCTGAAAAGCATCCCAACTTCCCGGTTGCCACTGAACCTGGGGCATTCGTACAGGTCGAGTTTATGGTGAAGGATGCCAAGAAGTACAAAGATACCGGCGGCTGGGGCTTCGCTCGTTTCGTAGGCAACAATTTAAAACCGTATGGCACGGATGCCGGTTTTGTCGCTGAATGTTTTGGGTGTCATGTACCGGTTGCTAAAAACGATTACCTCTATACTAAAATGGCGAAGACTCCCTGAATATTTCATCACTGGTATGATGCATCCCTTTGCAGAGTTTTAGAAAGCCATATTCCCCTTGATGATGGAGTAGAGACCGAATGCGACCAGAATGCCGCCGGTAATGTAGCGGAGAACTGTATCATGCCGCAGCACCCCCTTGATCTTGTTCTGTAACAGCTGAGATGAATAACCGACGATCAGCATCGGTATCGCCAACCCGAGAGAATAAAAACCAAGCAGAATGATTCCGGTTGCCAGCTGACCATTGGTGGCAACCATCGTCAGCGTGCTGGAGAGAAACGGGCCGACGCATGGAACCCAGATTACTCCAAGTGCCAAGCCAAGTATCAGAGCGCCGATGCGCCCTTCCCCTGTGACCCGGATATTGGCAAGCTGATAAAACCGCTTGAAGATACTCAGATCAAACATCACCATCAGCCCCATGATGACGATGATGGCTGCCCCGCCAATTTCAATAGAGCGGGTTTTTCCGATCAGCAGAGCACCGAACAGTGACGAGATCGCCCCCATCGCCATGAAGGAGATGGCAAGGCCGGTTACTATAATCAGCGGTCGAAAACGGTCTTCCCGCTCAGCACCGGCCATAATTATCGGGATTACCGGCAGTACGCAGGGTGACAGTACACTTGCCAATCCTGCGCCGATCGCCATAAAGAGAGTGACAATACTGAAGTCCACTACTTCAGCCCGTCAAGCGCAGCAGAAATGGTTTCGATGCTCTGGATGCCGGGCGGGAATACCTTGCTGATGGTGCCCGCTTTGTCAACCAGAACCAGCGAGGGGAGGCTTCTGACACCATAGTCATAGAATGCTTTCTGGTCGTTTTGATCCATGGCATTGACGGGGGCAAGAGTAAAGGTTCCCTTCCGTTTTTCCGTCAGCTTGTCAAGCACCTGCTGCTGAGCCTTACAGGGCCCGCCATTTGGATTCTGGAAAAAAACCAGCGTAGGCTTGCCTTTTCCGATAGACTGGCTGAGTATCGGAGTACTCAAAGGGGCTTTAGGCGCGGCTGAAGCAAATGATGCTGTTACGAATACTGATACTGCCAGCAGTGTTATTATGGCTCGTTTCATGATTTGTCTCCTCGTAAATATTCTCCACTATTATGACTGTGCAACCGCCAGAAGGACCGGATATGTGCGGTCTCCTTTTTGCATTATGGTTGCTTTTGTTATTGAGATTGCTACATAGCCGCTGCTTTCCAGCAGAGTCGTCAGCGCTGTCCGGCTGAAACCATGGTGAAAGACTCCGGTCGGGTCTTCGTGAAAGCTGCCATCCTCTGCTTCAAGGTCGGCAAGGGCGATCCATCCGCCCGGGTACAGCCGTGAAATGAGTGAGGATAAAAGCGTCTCCGGATCTTTGATATGATGCAGGGTCATGGCACTGACGATCAGATGAAATTTACCCTCCGGCAGTTGACCGGCGGAAAGATCGCACAGAGCGGTTTTTATGTTTGTATTTCCGGATGCTTTGACTTTTTCGCCAAGCTGTTCCAGCATAGCGCAGGAACTGTCAATACCGGTAATACTCCCCACATAAGGTGCAAGTTCAACTGTTACCAACCCGGTTCCGCACCCGATATCCATGGCATCCCAACCGGTCGACAGGCTGAGTGTGTTCTTTATTGCTGTGGCAATTTCTGTTGCAACCTTAACTCGACGAGGCTCTTCGTCCCAGCTCCCTGCAACTTTGTCAAAATCACGTATTTTTGTCATCCAGTTCCTTTCTAATGCTCAAAATAAGAGTTAATTTTATAATGTATCCAGCATCCAGATCGATTTATATGCGTTTTTAACCGCTCCGGTACGTTTTTTAGCCTCTGCGGGATTTCCCTGTTTTAACGCCTCCAGATAGTCAACAACATTTTTTCTCCCTTCGGCAAAAGCAGGATTAAAATCTTTTTGTACTGAGGTAACATCTGGAGCAAGCGCCTGTTCATCCCATTTCAGAAGAAACCAGGGAGCATAGCGTTCATATACCCGTTGCGCATCTTCTGGCTCTTTTGCCAATGCGGCCTGATTAAAAACGACTTCCATGACTTCATGAAAATCATTTGCCTTATCTGCAAGCGAGACAATTCCGGAGCGGACACGCATATCCCACATCAGATAGCGGACTTCTTCAAGCACAGTATGTGCTCGCCCGATATTACCGGCATTAAGATAATCAACTGATTGTTTGGCAACCTCTACCGGGCGTTTTATTCTGGCTGCAAAATCCTGAATTCCAGCAAATTTTTTAGGTGGATCAGTGGCATAAATAGCGGCTAATTTTCCCCAGCTTTCCATAAAGGAAGTCAGCGCGACCTTGGCTTTATCCGCATCATCTTTCTTACTGGTGAGAGCGAGAGATTTTTTGTAGAAACTGTACGGCTTGGCGAGGTCACGGGTAAATGCTTCATACTCTGAAGCAAATGACATTGTGGCGCTTATTATGCCAATTGCGACAAACAGACTTGTTTTTTTCACAGGCTCCTCCGAGGTTTTATTTTTCTATTTTCAATCCAGACTTGCGCCACCCCGACATATGTCCATCAAGGAGGGTAGTGTTTTTGTAGCCATACAGTCGTAACAGTCCCTGAGCCATCCGGGCGCGGGGACCATGTTCGCAGGTAATAACCAATTTTCGGTTTTTATCCTCCGGCAGCTTCGCTATTTTCAGCAGTATTTTCAGGTTTGGAGCATGGATGGCTCCCGGAATATGACCAGAATTAAATTCAATGCCGCTTCTCACGTCCAGAACAAATGGTGCTATTTTTGTTGTTAATTTCTGTAACAGCTCTTTAACATGCATGGTAAGACCTTTCAAAATGGCAAGGAGTATTCACGCCGATTTTTCATGAAACCTTCTTATAACCGAACTTCAGTGTCGAATTGTGCCTGAAGTAACACATACCGCCTTTTCTACCGGGAAACTGATCTTCATCTCAAACATTCTGTTTTGTTTTGTTAATGTCCTCAAAATACTATTCAATAATATGCATGTCAATATAAATATAAATATTCAATCCATTGATCCTGTAAACAACTGTTGAATCACAGAAGACGCTGAGGTTCGCAGAGAGAATAAATTTGTCGTACACCCGTTTTCCTCGTTTAACTTGACACTGAAAAGGGTTTGATATAAGGTGTCCCACTAATTCAGCGCATCCAAAGAACCGAATAACCGGCATTCAGGACGCAGATAGAGAAAAATGCGGAACCCTGCAATAACACGATATTTTTGCGATACTGAAAAAATAGGAAGGTAAGTTACTGAAATGGTTCAATTCGGTGCGTAGCGCAGCCTGGTAGCGCACTAGACTGGGGGTCTAGTGGTCGCAAGTTCAAATCTTGTCGCACCGACCAATAAAAACAGGGACTTAGCCAATTTGGTTGAGTCCCTGTTCTGGTTTTAAGGTAAAATGTGTAGCGTATGTGTAGCAAGTGATAATTTTATGACCTCATAAAAAACCGCCCCTGAAATTATCAAGAGCGGCCTTTCTGCCTACAATAGCCCTCTCTCCACAAAACTCAGATAGAAGGCATCGCTGACAAACCATTAGACAGCTGAAGTAATGGATAAAATAGCAGCAGAAACCCTAAGGCAAAAATTGCCCGGGAGTACAAATGTTCACGAGAGACGCTTTATAAATATTTGAGACAAGGAGAAGTCATTGGCAAAAGTAACTGAAAAATCTTTGAAGGCCCGGTGTACTGAATTGAACATGGGACCATTGCGGAATACCACCTTTGGCATCCGGGCAACCCGGACAGGTAATGGTTATACCGTAGAACTCCTCTACCGTGACAGCACTCCTCCGCAGATCCTTGCCGAAGCAGTTACCGCTGCTGAAGCAAGCTCTGCAGTAGAGGGATGTGCCGCCGGAGCCGCTGCTGTACAAGTTGCGGGACTTGACAAACCTGAATTCGTTACTCGGGAAACTTTCATTCGTCAATCAGGTGAGCGTTGCCCGAAGTGTGCAACGAAGGATATCAGCACGGGTCACCTGTCGGCGGTGAAGGGAGTAATGTCTCAGCATTGCTCTTGTCAGCGATGTGGGTTGTCTTGGAGAAGTATCTATCGTCTTGATGATTATGAAGCGGCTGTTTCGGTCATGGAGGGTTAGTGCGGGTGGCCGCCAACGAGGGTACTGGTGACAGCGACATCGATAGGAAGTGATTTCTTTCCCGGGAAATAGTGATATAGCGGCGGACATTAGGATAACGCCGCCGCTACATTAGAAATATCTTAAATGTATTATGCGCATAACTCAAGATTAAAGCGGTTTGCCTTAACCATAGGTACAACTTCTCTCGCGTGCTGTTTAACGAGATCAATTATGCCGTAACCGGCCATAGTATGTAAGGTTCTCGACAAATTACTTTTGTTGCGACCCGTTAAGTCCCCTAATTCTCTGAGAGACCTGGGTTTTTTTCCCTCGATTACTCGTAACAACATTCAATTGTCATCACTCAGGACTTGAGCAAATGACTGCAAAGATTCAAACCAGACCTTTGGTTCGTCTTTCTCAGGCTTATACTCTCCCTTTGCAATAGTAATAGTCCTCTGCTTAAATTCCTCACGCGACATAATGCCGACGTTGATGCTCTTGGTTGTCATACGTTATCTCCACTAAACAAACGGAATGTATATGCTTATGGTGCTGTGAATATTATTTGAAATCCCAATTACGGCAGACCCAGCAACTCTTTCACCACACCATCCAGACCTTCCTGACGGAGCAGCGTAAGAAAGAATTCCATGACGGTCGGCGCATGCGGACGGAATCCGTGCTGATGAAACGACATCCCAGCTTCGTGTGGTGTGCGGTTGTCCTTGCGGTTGTTGCATGGCTTGCAGGCGCTGACAGTTTGTTCCCATGAATTAACTCCGCCTCTGGACTTGGGCAGGACATGGTCAACCGTAAGTTCCGAAACGGGGAAATTCTTACCGCAGTAGACGCAATTGTATTCATCCCGTACGAAGAGGTTTCTCCGGTTCCATGTAACGCCGTGGCGGTACATTCTGCGGATCGCTTTCAGGAGCCGGATAACTTTGGGGAGAAGGAAGTGGCCTCGCAATGGGATATCGGAATCAACAAGGGATTCGGCCCGGTTGGAGGCAACGAGCCATGCCGCCCGGCGCCAATCAATTGTTCCCAGATACTGAAATCCGATGTTGAACACATATACGGTTCTGCTGGTCATGACCTATTTCTCCTTCTGTTATTATTCCCCCTGTGCCTTGATATTGATCAGGGGCTTCACGAAATCTATTACTTCGATCACTATGCCCTCCTGATAGGCGATGACCGAGGTTATGTCCTTATACGCACCCGGTGCTTCATCAAGGGTGGTCTTATCTGATGTTGAGACTATCCCTGCCATTTGACCTTTGAACTCTTCAAGGTCGAGGCTGCGCTTTGCTTCCTTCCGCCCCATTCTCCGCCCACAACCATGGGAAGCAGACGACAGGTATTCCTGATTACCGAGACCGCGTGTGATATACACGCCATCCCGCATGTTCGCCGGGATAATGCCGATCTGGCCAAGATCTGCCGGAGTTGCCCCTTTACGGTGCAAGACACCATCAGTCGTTTCAACGGCGTGATTGTGATTTTCGTTGACCATTACGGTCATAATCCGCGCGATGTCCTGTTCACCGAAATTCATCAGAGCCAAAACCGTCCGAAGCATCGTCTCACGATTATAGAGAGCGAAGTTTAGGGCAAAATTCATATCGTGCTGATATGCCTGCCCCAAATCGGAGCTTAGCGGGAACAGCCGCCCTTGTTTCATGTAATAACCACCGATGCTATGGCCGACATTACGCGACCCACTGTGAATAGTGATGCAGACTTCGCCACTCCGGTTTTCGCCTATCTCGATAAAATGGTTGCCGCCGCCAAGAGTCCCGGCCTGGTTCTCTACTTTGTCGTTGACACGTGTGATGAGATCCTTGTTGCCAGAAGGAGACACAAACTTTGGAAAACCGAAGACTTTACTCTTTCGGCTTGCAAACCCTGACGGGATTAAATTCTGGATCTTCTGAAACAGGCCCACTTTTGCTCTTGAGTCCGGAAGCAGATCTGCAGTTCTGATGCCCGTTGAGATATACACCATGCCACAGCCAATATCGTAGCCGACAAATGACGGTGAGATATGATCGTCAAGAAGCGCAACTCCGCCGATTACCAAGTCATATCCGGTGTGAACATCCGGCATGATCACCAGTTTTTTCAGGCAATCAAGCGAGAGGACGTCGTGAATCTGCGTGAGAGCGGACGGTTCTATTTCATCCAATGGAATCAATAATTGCAACTTGTCGGTACTGGTCACAGCATTCTCCTTGTTCATAATTGTGAGAGTGGAGGGAGCGTTTTCGCTTTCCTCCACGGCTGCCATCCTTGCAACGTGATCAGAATGCTTCTCGAATCCTTCGCTGGTGCGTGATACACCAGAGACCTTCCAGGGCTTACACATTTTGCAGCCTGCACGCTGGTTTCTGGAGCGACCTCGTTTGTGATGCATTCCATTCCTCACTTTCTGAAATACGTCTTTTTCCATCTGTTAATTGCTTTTTGGATAGTGCTCCCATAAGGATTTTCCCAGTCCCTGCAAAGGTTCTCACGGCGATAAATCCAGCGACCCCACCGCTCAAGATGCTCATTGATGGTGGTTCTATCCACAACGTCATGAATATCCCAGGTCTCGTACAACTTCCGGTACGCGTTACCGCTGGGTATGCCCCCTTTGTACCTGCGCACCTTTCTGTTTGCAAAACACTTCCCGATTCTGCCACGGACCGGCGCATATTTGAGCACCGGGTGCTTCTTGAAACTTCGAGCCATTTATCTGGCCTCCTTGTCGGAGAACCTCAAGGGTTCTCACTTACAAAAAGGCGTCATCATAAAAATACATGATATCTCCTTTACGTGAAAAAATGGTGCAAGGGGTCGGTATTGAACCGACTGCCTGTGAATTTTCAATTCACCGCTCTACCATTTGAGCTACCCTTGCATTTTATTATGCTGGGAGCGGGTATCGGTGCCGCCCCGATCTGGCTGGGGATATGAACCCCTGCTGTTCACTGGAACACCCGCATCATTTGATTGAGAGGGGAGTCCGCTAAGATGTTTCATCTACAGCGGGCTAACCCATCTCTAATCCAGGCGAGGCATGCTCTGGGCCTCCTTTGATGCATCCGCGCAACCTGAATTAATTAAACTAAAAAACCCCCTAATCATCTGACTAGAGGGTGTTTGAACGGCACTCTTCTCAGGATGATTAACTATGTATTGGACTTCCGCCTACATATTGTCTGGCAATAAATCGATACAGTGACAATGTGGATGTACCGGTCTCCGCGTGGAGTGCACATTCTGATAATGCTGTATGCCAGGAACGTGAAAATAGCGGTCTTAAAATCATTTGAAAGTTTTTCCCCTTCTTTGATATTTGTTCAGTTTGCGGAGGGATCTGCCCCTCCCGCATTCTGCACACATAATTCAGTTGTCTTACTTATCAGGCTTCCTTTGACTCAGTTACTCTATAAACGAAAAAACCCGGCCATCTCAAATGAGGGTCGGGTTTCATGAACACATAAAAATGCGTTGCTAATCCTTACCTCACGTTAAAATCCTCTTTTGAGGAGTACTCTGTAACTGCAAAAATGCCATTATCCCAGCTCTCGCTGATAAAATTGTGCATCCCACGGCACAGTGGTTGTGCAAAGGATGATTTCAACGGATATGTGGCGTTCATTGATTGCATATAACCGCTCTCAAAATTTGATAGTCCGCCTTATAACAGATATAATTTGATCGTGTCAACAAAAAGTTTAATAAAAGTCTGGCTGCATCAAAAATCATGAGTCACATGAATTGCATTCAAGCAGAATTCCATCAATGCTTACTTTCAAATTCCACATTGGCACCCGCTATTGCTTGACAGGCTTATGTACAAGGTATTCGTATTCTTCATCATGATGCTCAAGCCAGTGAAGAACTTCGTCATCGTCCATTTTAGCAGATAGGCTTGTGTACGTTTCGCGGAAACGTTTTATCAGATTTGCATTTTCCATTTCAAACCTCCATCTTTAGAATAGCAGCAATGTTTCGAGAAGCAGTTCGTACATTTACGGCCGCATTTGTTAAGGCTTCCTCCACGGTACAAACCTGGCTGATTACACTGAAGACGGCGTCAAAGCCGTGGCCATGAACCACGGCTGCATCGCTTGACAGGCAGCCGGCAATGCCGATGACCGGTTTTCCATACCGTTTGGCCATGCGTGCTACACCAATCGGCGTTTTGCCATGTATGGTCTGACTGTCAATGCGTCCCTCTCCGGTAATCACCAGATCGGCATGCTTCACGATAGCCTCAAATCCGACGGCTTCCATGATGATTTCGATACCGGGCCGTAACTGTGCCCCCAAGAATGCAAGCAAGGCAGCGCCCATACCACCTGCTGCCCCCGCGCCCGGCACTGACTCCACCTGCACACCCAGGTCCCGATGAATTATGCTGGCATAGCGGATAAGATTTGCGTCCAAAGCTGCCACCATCTCCGGCGTAGCGCCTTTCTGCGGCCCGAAGACCGCACTAGCCCCCTTCGGGCCTGTTAACGGATTGTTAACATCGCAGGCTGCTTCAATCCGGCACGACCTCAGACGCGGGTCAATACCACTGATATCGATGTGCTCAAGATTCGTCAGCTCATCGCCGCCACATCCGATTCCACATCCGTTAAGATCCAGCAGTTTTACCCCGAGAGCCTGAAGCATTCCGGCTCCCCCGTCGTTGGTCGCACTACCGCCGATACCGATGATGAGGTGGTTGACACCCGTATCGAGCGCTGCCTTTATCAACTCTCCGGTACCATAGGAAGTTGTTTTCAATGGATTGCGTAGATGGGTGGCGATCAAGGCAAGGCCACTGGCAGCTGCCATTTCGATAATAGCTGTTTTACCATCACCGGTCAGACCATAGAAAGCGGTGACCGGTTCACCCAGGGGACCTGTCACATCCACCTCTCTACGTGTGCCTCCGGTGGCGTCGACCATTGCGGCAACGGTACCTTCGCCGCCGTCAGCCATAGGCAGTTTGAAGTAATCCGCATCCGGGAATATCTCGCGAAAGCCAGCTTCGATCTCTGTTGCCACTTCAAGTGCGGTCAAACTTTCTTTGAATGAATCGGGAGCTATGACTATCCGCATGGGCACAACCTTTCGATTACCTTTTATTTCACGAATGTTCCGTGCCGATACTCGTCAAAAGCAATTTTCAGCTCTTCCTGGGTGTTCATAACAACCGGGCCGCTCCAATACCCGAAGGCCCGCTTCAGATGGACACCCGCACCTTCGATGGTGGGGAGGCTTTTGAATATTTTTGAAATTCGGCGTGTGGTCATGCTTGATCATCTTTCTGCTGTGTTGGCGTCAGAGCCACCGCCGCGACAATTTGCTCTATGTCAGCTTCGATCTGGTCATGAGCCGAAAGTTTGGTCAGCCATGCAGCAGGAATAGCCTCAATTCCGAGATATGCTCCGAGCCAGGCACCAATCATGGCAGCTCTTCCGGCATTATCACCACCGGCGTTAGCAGTAGCTGTCAAAGCTTCTGCAAAGTCATTTGAGCAGATAAGCATCGTATGCAGGGCCGCAGTAAAGCTTGAGAGGAGCGGACAGGATTGCCCGAAAAGCATGGTTGCATCATGCACGGAAAGTGTCCGTGAGGCGCTGGCTGATTCTATCCGTTCTATGACTTCAGAATACTGGTTCTCCGGTGATTTTATGATCAGAATTGTTTCGGAAATGGCTGCCTCTGGGGAACTGCCATTGATCAGAGCTCGCAGTATCAGGGCCGTTGCCTGTGAGTAAGCGATAGCTCGCAGGTTGTTCTGACATACCCGGGTTACCTTTGCTATCGTGCCAGGCAGGGCATCGTCATTCAGATGTGATACCACTATCGGGGCAAGATGGGTAACCGTAGCAGGTTGGTCATCATCTGCCCCGTGTTGAAAATTAAAGGGAGTGGTTGGATTGTTGTCGTGATAGGCACGATAATTGGCGATCATGCCCTTGGTGGCATGGTCGCGGTAGCCGGTGTAGGAGTCATCGGTCATGAGCTTGATCAACTGCGACCCAAAGTCGTATGCATCGAAATGCCCGCATCGGGCAACTGAATCCAGAACAAGCAGGGCGGCATCCCCGTAATGAGTAAAGTCACCGGATTGCTTACCATCATGGTAGTGTCCGGAAAACGGGGTCTCGAAACCTTTAATTCCCCCCGGAAATCGTGTCGCTACTTCATCCAGATTATAAATCCAGTGGCTTCCCAAGCAGAACGCATCACCAATGAGGCTCCCCCATAAAGCCCCCCGCATTCGATCTTTAGATGAAACAAACTTTTCTTCAAATTTGATTGTCATAATATTTCCCCTTTTACTCATTGTCTGCCTCGACGCTGCCTTCCGTCAAGGGGCTTTCTCTGTTCCTTGATCAGAAAGAATTGCCACGTTAATCATGAACCAGCTGTTTCGGGTATTTTATTGGGGGTGCTTACTTTACCAAGAGGGAGTATAATCAACATCGGCCATTGAACAAGGCGGCAAGGGTAATTAAATCTGAATAAGAGGGAGAATAGCGATGCCGAAAATAGTCCGTTTTTATGAAACAGGTGGACCCGAAGTACTCAAAATAGAGGAGTCACCACTTATGGAGCCTGGTGTGGGCGAGGTTCGTCTCAAAGTTGAAGCGATAGGCCTGAATCGGGCAGAAGTAATGTTCCGACAGGGGCAATATCTGGAAAATCCGACATTCCCATCTCGACTCGGCTATGAAGCTGCGGGGGTTGTAGATGCAATCGGTCCTGGTACTGTCGGCATTAACATCGGCGACCGGGTAAGCACCATTCCTTCATTTTCAATTGGTACCTATGGCGTCTATGGAGAAAGCGCCGTTGTGCCAGCATATGCTGCAGCCCATTATCCCGAGAAACTATCCCCGGTTGAAGGGGCCGCGATCTGGATGCAGTATCTGACGGCCTTCGGGGCGCTTATCGAATTCGGAAAATTGCAGAAAGATGACACTGTATTGATCACTGCGGCGAGCAGCAGCGTCGGATTAGCCGCAATCCAAATCGCAAAGTCAGTCGGGGCGACCGCCATTGCCATTACCCGCGGCGCCGATAAGAAATCCTTTCTCATGGAGGCCGGGGCGGATCACGTTATAGCGACTGACGAACAGGACCTGGTTGAAAGCGTCATGGCCATTACATCTGGAAAAGGTGCTGAAATGGCATTTGACCCAATTGCCGGAGCAATGTTGGGAGAGCTTGCCGGTGCTGCAGCTCCCGGTGCAACTATCTTTGAATATGGAGCACTGTCGTCGGCACCGACCACATTTCCCCTGTTTTCAGCGCTGGCCAAGGGCTTGACTGTGCGCGGGTACACCCTGTTTGAGATCGCCAAAAATGCAGAAAGTCTTGCCCGTGGCAAACAGTTTATCTACAACGGACTTGAGAATGGCGTATTGAAGCCGGTTATCGATCGAGTATTTCCTTTAGAAAGTATTGTTGAAGCCCACAGGTACATGGAATCCAACCGGCAAAAAGGCAAAATTGTGGTACAAGTCTGAAAAATGAAACCAGCTCTTGACCTGTGCTCCTGATTGAGACTTCTGCGCGGGTGCTGATACATCGACAGCATAGCCGAATGTGGCGTATATAAGCGGCATGGAATCAGTACGCATTTCTATTCTGAGGCTCTGGCAATAGGAGTTACACTCCGACAAATCCAGGGCCTTTTATTTTGTCTGCATGTACAGAAAACTGCAGTTCCCTCTGTTGAAAATGTCGTACCAACAAATTTCATATTTTAATTAATGTTACGATCCCAAAGACTTGATACTGAGGAAGAACAACACACTTACTTAATGAACGTTCCATGCCGATACTCGTCAAAGGCAATTTTCAGCTCCTCCTGGGTGTTCATAACAACCGGACCGTTCCAGGCCACCGGTTCGCCCAAAGGTTTCCCGGAAACAAAAAGGAAGCGTACCGGCTTATCTGTCGTTGTTATCTCGATTGCTTCGCCTGCATGTTCAAACAGTACTACCGTTTCAGCCACGCAGAGGCAGTGATGCTCGGTTTCCGACCAGCCGTGACCAACCATTTCATATGCACAGGCATCCCGCTGATCGTCAAAATACCCTTCTCCGGACAAGATGTAGGCGAAGGCAGTATGTCCGGTCGGCAGCGAGTGAGAAAATAGTGTCCCGGCTGGCACGCTGATATCAAGCATTTCCGGTTCAATGACAATATCTCCCACAGGTCCCTGTACGCCTGCCACCTCCCCGGCTATGATTTTGACCATGACACCATTATCAAGCGTTACGTTCGGGATTTCATTCGCCTTGACGTCGCGGTAACGAGGCGACATCATCTTTTGAGAGGCCGGTAGATTGGCCCAGAACTGGAATCCCCACATGGTGCCGGTCGGGCTCACCTGGGGCATCTCCTGATGGATAACGCCGCTGCCGGCGGTCATCCACTGCACATCACCGGCACCGATAGTCCCCTTGTTGCCCATGCTGTCACCATGTTCAACAAGCCCCTCCAGGACATAGGTAATCGTCTCGATACCCCGATGCGGATGCCAGGGAAATCCGGCCAGATACTCGTCCGGATTGTCAGTATAAAAATCATCCATCATCAGGAATGGGTCAAACAGGGGCACCTGGGCATACCCGAAGGCCCGTTTCAGATGGACACCCGCACCTTCGATAGTGGGAAGGCTCTTGAATATTTTTGAAATTCGGCGCGTGGTCATGATAGTCATAATATCTCCTTTTGCGTCATTGTCTGCCTTGACACTGCCTTCCGTCAAGGGGCTTTCATTTTGTCTGCATCTACAAAAGAATACAGTTCCCTCTGATGATATTGTCGTATCATCAATTTCATATACGGATTCCCTTGGCTAAAATTAAAACCTTTAGACCGTTATAATCTACCCGAATGAGGGGGTAAACTGGTTTATTTTTCGTTTGTATTTGTATAGAGCCTATTTTTTAGCTTTTTGGGAAACAGACCGTTGCCTATTTAATTAGAAGCATACCTAAAATAACTATTAACAAGTAAATACAGTTACTTATGATCTATGACTATTCTCTGGGCAAAGTGATAAACAGTCGGATTTTACATAACATTTTTGAAACATATCCACAGCGTCCACAGGGTTATCCACATTTTTTGTGGAAATGTTACTCTGCACGAAATACCAGTTACTTAGCCGATTTTATGATGAGAAAACCTGACTATTTAATTAAAATATTTCTGAACTTCTTGATCTATAGTTTCTGAGGCGATTCACTGAGGGAAGAGTCAACTCTTGTTTTTTGCCTTTCTGGATGAGCGGAGAAGCTGTAAAAAAACATATGGCACTTTCCGCCCCTCTCTGAAGCTGTTGAAGGGCTTTTTCATGATTCGAGAAGCTCACCACGAACGGCAATTTATTCTATTTATTGCATTACAGTTTCTTGGTGAGAATGTAAGTCGGGAGGAAGCTCATTTTTCTTACTTCTGTTCTTTATCGTTTTTCATCGTGCTTGCTTTTAGCCCCTGCCACTCATCGTAAGCATCTTTTGTAAAATTCAGACAAGCGCTCATTGAGTCAAATGAGTCTCCCGTTTGACAACTCCATAACCCATTCTCTTTGCTTGCCATCTTGACACTTGTCCTGTATTTCCCATAACCGGTTTTAGCCGTTACTGTCACACAGGCATACGAGATACCTTTATACTGTCTTTGCGTGATTTTACCTATGTTCGCCGAACTCGAAAAATAGAGTCGATCCTTTATTTCCGCAACAAGATCAGCGTTTGCGGCATACGCATAAGTCGAGAAAAAAATAATTAAAAACAGACATAGAGCTGCAGATGCAGCCACTGTTTCCTCAGCAAAACAGCGCACTAACGGCATGAAACCTCGAAAATCGGAACGCAGGTCATAAAAGTGCCGTTCCAGCTCAACCTCACCACCCGCAAGCGGATTTGATCGCGTCACCCTTCGCGACATCCTCTCAAATGCGGTGCCAATGCCGCTCACCTCGCCATACGATGGCAGAAGTTCCTCAAAAATGTACGGAACAAGCTTTTGCATACGTTCAGGCAGCTCATTATTATGCTTTGTTATGACCGCTCTCGTCCTGAGCAGATAATCGCCAAGCGGTTCATCCGACCAGCAATTCCATTCCTTAACAAGGAAATGATCATAAAACAGATCGATCATTACTCCGCGATACAGACCGTAGTACGGGTCTATGCGCCGTCTGCTCTGCTGAAACAGCTCAGAACGACTGGAGAAGGAATCAATCCTGCGGTGCAGGTGAATGCCGTGCCGAATGCGCACGGGAAATCTTTCCGTCAGCGGTCCTTTGACAAAATCTCCCATAAAGTTGCCGACCAGAATCTGGTCATCGTCACCGGAAAGCAGCATGTGAAAGAGGAAGTTCATGGGGTGGGCAGCAGTTATGAGTTACAGTTACGGGTTGATAACGTCCGTAACGAGAAATGAGACCATCGCTCAATGAACGTCGTACGCCCTTGTCGCTCCAACAAAATCAAAGGTCTTGTTTTTCCAGTCACAGAATTCTCAGAAATTTCCCGGCTACCCAGTGCTGCTCGGTTGAGTTAATCCGACACCATCCATTGGCTTCTTCATAGACATTGACGACAACTCCCTGCTTTAACGCCCTTACGATTGAGGCGCTGCCATTACAGGAGCAGCGGACGTTCAGATTTGTCGCCGTCACTGCGGCCTGGTATTTGCTTCCGGCGGTTATATGTGCTGATTCGCCGAGGGTTCCCAGCATCGAAGTCACCAGCGGGATAAACCCTGCGGCCGCCGCGGTAACAGAATTACCGCCAAAAAACGCTGTGCCCGGACAGGTTTTTGTGGTACCGGAACCATCAGTGCGGGCGCCGCTTGTAAGGTCATACCAGTGATGGTACACAATGCTGTCCGTGGCAGGAACCAGATTAAACTCACGGCAGAGAAGCGCATTGACCCTGACTATGGCGTCACGGTGGGTTTCGTTCATCACATCACCGCCCATGTCAAAGTTGCCGGTATTTTCGATGCAAAGCCCTGAAGTATTCGCCCCCTTAATGCCTGCTGGAATGCGCTCAAAGGGACGACAGACGGCGACGGTTCCGTCGGGGAACGTGGTCAGATTTTGTGCAATCTGGTCGAATCCCCGCTCTATATGACTCTGCTCCATGCTCTTGAGGAGGGCAAAATGGTTATTTCCCTTGAAATGACTATAACCGGGTATATAAGTATGATGGTTCTGGATCAACGTCACTATCCGGTTGAACCTGGTGTCTTTCAGCCACTGATCGAACTCATCGATGGAAAAATGGAGGAACTTTCCGTCTTTTTTCATTGTAATGACTCCTTGCTTTGGCATAAAAAAGCAGCGCCGTTTGTGTGCAATCAATAAATGATACCTGTCTTGTCAATAACAATTTTCACCGTAATTCTCAATAAAATAAAAATATGCATATTTTAAAAACAATAGCCATCCTGCATTTATTTTACCGGGGACAACAGCTTCTCTGATAGAGAGTATGAATCATTCTCGCTGCGGTCTATATTTGGTACTATGTACGATTTACGCGATGTGCTAATTTCGCATTGATTCAGAATGTTTTAGAGGAGTATGCCATTGACCCACAGAACGTTAACCATCGCCGGCTGGCTTACCATGATGAGTGCCTTTGCCTCAATTCCAATGGCATATCTTGCCTTTACACTGGAAGGTCGATCAGATGCAGGCAGCACTTTCGTGCTATCTGTTATGCAGGGAGCTGGAACAGCTCTATTTGTTGTCATCACTCTTTTCCTCAAAAGGTTTCTGAATCGTCTCTTCATGTTCCATGATTCCGACAAGAGCATAGTCTTGATGATACTGGCCAATGTTGTAGCCGGGTTTTTAATTGTCGGGGGGATGTACATCTCCTCGACAAAGGAAATCGCAGGTATCGCCGCATTAGTACTGATGGTGTTTCAGGGAATAGTACAGATCCGCTTCGGGTATACGTTACTGAAGTTGGGGAACGATCTTGGAGGATTACTCAAGCCTTTCAGTTACCTGAACATTGCAACAGGAATATGCGTCGCTTCGATTGTGCTTATACTGGCAGGCGTTGTAGTCAGTGCCATAGCTGACCTGATGCTTGCGACACTCTTTTTCAACGCCTCGAAGCAACTGAAAGAGGCCGGGCAGAAAATGTAACGCATTGAAAAAATGATTTTTGAAATTGAAGAGGTGTACCCTATCCCTTGAAATATTTCCTGATGCATATTTCAAGTTTTCCGTGCAGCAACTCTTCATCGCTCGTGCAGATTTCAGCGTACATATCCTCAGCATGATCAAGAAAGAGCTGTGCAATCTCCGGATCAAAGTGGCTCCCCAGCGAATTACGCAGAAACTCCACAGCGACAGCAAAACTGAAGGGCTCTTTGTAAGGTCGCTTTGAGGTGAGGGCGTCAAACACGTCAACAATTGCAAATATACGGGCGTTCAGCGGGATATTCCCCCGTGTCAGCCCCTCCGGATAACCACTGCCGTCATACTTTTCATGATGGCAGCGGACTACGTCGAGCGCATCCTGCAACCAGTCGTAACCCCGGATTATATCCTCGCCATGCCGGACATGGCTCTTCATGATTGAGAACTCCTCCTCGGTCAGTGAACCCGCTTTATGCAGAATAGCATCTGCAATAGCAATCTTGCCGAGATCGTGAAGAAATGCACCCTTGATCAACCCCTGCATGGCTGTGGGCGAAAGCCCCAGACTCTCACCGATTCGCACGGAGTAAAGCGAAACTCGGTAGTTATGGATATTGGTGCTGCTGTCACGTTTGTCAATGGCGCTGCCCAGCACCTTCAACATACCGATGTTGGTCAGTGCCAGATTTTTAGAAAAGTCAACAAGGTTGCGGTTGAGGCGGATGATAAGCGGATAGAGCGCCAGGCTTGTGGCTAAAATGACCAGTACGACGAGGATTAAGGACCAGAGAGATTGACGCTTGATCTCGGCGATCACCTCGGTCGGCCCGTGGTAAATCCCTTCCAGATAGCCGGTTTTGGTTCCGCTGCTATTAAACAGCGGGACAAAGACCCGCATAAAAGTGTCGTTCCCCAGAGTCATCTTCTTGTAGACAATGCCGTTTTTATCGGCAAATTCAGTGCCATGTCGGGGGAGTTTCCCTTCAACCTCGATAGCGAGCGGTTTAATCACTTCAGTGATTTTTTGGGAGCTGCCATCATAAAATTCGACGGCAATCAGGTTATCACGTTCCATCTGCACCTGAATCCGATGGTTAAACTCCGCAAGGGCCGGACCTGAAGGAGATCTCAGGTAGGTGGTCATCGCGTCCGTGTAATGCGCCGTCTCCGTTTTGGCCATGGTCACTATCTGGTTATCCAGGCGGAGATTGCCGAGATATTGAACCAGAGTGCCGATTACAAGAGAGAGGACAAGCCAGAGCAGAACCAGTCTGAGAATAAGCCATGTATGGAGGTTAGTAATCATTTGTCTTTCGTCTCCTTCGCTGCGGCAATCGTTTTGTCTGATCGGGAGATCCACAGATTTTGTTGTTCCGTTTCTCCATGGAGCAGTGACATCATCAAGCCACGATCTGCCCGTCAACCAGTTCAATTACCCTCCTGCAACGTTTTGCCAGACGTGGATCATGAGTAACAATAAGGAAGGTTGTGCCTGATTCCTGATTTACCTCGAACAGCAGTTTAAATATCTCATCGGCGGCGGCAGTATCAAGATTTCCGGTTGGCTCATCGGCCAGAATGAGCGGAGGATTGGCTGCGAGAGCCCGCGCGATGGCTACCCGCTGCTGCTGACCACCGGAGAGTTTGGCCGGTTTGAAAGAGAGGCGGTCAGCCAACCCTACCCGCGTAAGCAGTGCCGCTGCCCGCTCGCGCTGCAGCGGTGTTGGTCGCCCCGCTTCCAGCATCAGCGGCATCATGACGTTTTCGAGAGCCGAGAACGCCGGAATCAGGTGATGAAACTGGAAGACAAAGCCGATACTCCTGCCCCGCAGTTTTGTAAGCTCTTCATCCGGTAATGTTCCCGTATCCCGACCTGACACCCGAATTACGCCGCTCGTCGGCTGTTCCAGAAGACCGATGATATTGAGCAGGGTACTTTTACCGGAACCGGACGGGCCGATAAGTGCGGAAAATTCCCCCTGCTGGAGCGTAAGATTAATCCCGTGGAGCACTTCGGTTGTAACGCCATCGTTGCCGTACTGTTTGCGGACATCAGCCAGCTGAATTATGGTACTCATATCAGACATTGCGGATCGCCACAACCGGATCAAGCTTCGCCGCTCGCACCGCAGGAGCGGCGGCGGCCAGAATTCCGGTTACTGTTGCCACCGCTGCCGCAATCAAAAACATACCCGGTTCAAGCACCACCGGAAAGATCGGAGTACCATCAGGATTTCTGGCGGTGCTGGCGAAGAAAGTCACCAGCAGTGCACCCAGTCCGCAGCCGAGCAGGGAGCCGATCAATCCGACAACACCTCCCTGAAGGAGAAAAATATGGCGTATTCTCCGACGAGAACAGCCCATTGCCCGCAAAATTCCAACCTCCCGTGATTTCTGAATAACCGAAACGACCAACACACTCGTTATACCGAAGGCTACAGAAATGATGACAAAGAATTGAATCATATAGCTGGACGCACTCTGCGATTTGAGACCGACCATCAACTGGGCGTTGGTTTTCATCCAGCTTTCGGCGGTCAACCCGGTCTGTTGGGCGAGCTGTGCACCGATAACCTCTGCTTTGAAAAGATCGCGTACGGTAACATCGATGCTTGATACGCCGCCGACAAGATCGAGCAGGTTCTGGGCTGAGCGGAGCGTGATGAATACCCAGCGGCGGTTGAGATCACGGATACCGACGTCGAAAATTCCGGCGACGGTAATCGTTTCACTGCGGCCGTCAGCTGTCTGCAGGCGGATTTTATCTCCCAGTGTAACCCCCAGTTCACGCGCAAGATCGGTACCGACAGCAGCATCATTGGCAGAAATGCGGAACTCCCCCTCCTTCATGAATGATGCCATCGGCACTATTCTGGTATATTTTTCCTGATCAATCCCCATCAGGGCGACCGATTTGGTGGCGTTCCCCCGAATGGCGAATGAGGGCCCGGCGACGAGCGGTGAAACGGCCGTCACTTCAGGACGCTTCTCAAGCTCCCGCATAATTTGCTGCCACTGCAGGATCGAACTGAGCCGCTGGGCGCGACGTTCGATATTGGCGGAAACGGACAGCGTACTATCCGGTTTGATGATGCGTCGGGCTTCATCGTCCGGCGACCGCATAACAACATGAGCCTGGGTCCCCAGAGTCTTCTCGATGATACTGCGCTGCAGACCGGTAATCAGCGAAGTCAGGAACACAATCACTCCGACCCCCATCGTGACCCCACCGAGCATAAAAAAAGATTGTGCCCGCCCCTCTTTCAGAAAGCGGACTGCCAGCAGCCATTCAATGCGCATTGTTTTTTTCACCGCCAGCACGCTGCAGTCGGATTCTGCTGCCAACGGCCGTTTTACTTGAACCTGGCAGAACCAATTCCCCCTCTTTAAGTCCGCTGGTAACTTCGCTGGCACCGCTGCCACGGATGCCGAGTGTAATATTCCGGCGTACCGCCCTTCCATCGCGGGCCACCAGCACCCAGGGGGTTGTCGAGGAGTCACGCACCGCTTCAGACGGTACTGTCAACACGTGTGCATGGCGGGCAACTTCTATTTCCAGTGAGACAGTCATATCAGGGACGAGGTACGAGGGTGGTTCGGTAACGTCACAGCGCGCCTCAACCGTACCCCGCTGCGGGTCAACAGCCGGCACGACCATAGAGAGCCGGGCCGGAAATGACTTCTCGGGATAGGCATCAGCAGAGGCGACAGCGGACTGCCCTACCCGCAACAAGCCAAGGTTTTTCTCGTCAATCTGGGCGGTAATCTGCGTACGCCCATTCCGGGAGAGCACCAGAAGCGGCACCCCCGGCTGAGCAACATCGCCGACCTCGACTTTCCGGCTGATCACCACACCGTCACCCGGTGCGGTGATAACCATGCGGGCAAGTCGTTCCCGTGCGACCGTCACCGCAGCTCGCGCCTGAGCCAGTCTCGCTTCTGCAAGCTTGATGTCGCTCCCCTGCGGACGGCTGTTACTCCGCTGCAGTTTTTCCCTCTCCACCAGACCGGCAGCTACATCGCGTGCCCGCACCGCATCGTCCAGATCTGCACGGCTGGAGATACCGGAATCATGCAATTTCTGAATACGTTCATACGCGCTGGCCGCCTGATGTAACGTTGCTTCAGCTTCCGCCACCCGTTGCTGACTGACCGGACCGTCTATTGCTCCAATCTGCTTCAGGCGCTCCTCAAGCTCACGGACAACAGCCAATGACTGGTCAAGCGCAGCCCGGGCTTCATCATCACGCAGCTGCAGCAGAACCTGCCCGGCCTTCACCCGGTCTCCGGCTTCAACATGCACCGCCACAATTGATCCGAGAATCTGGCTGCCCACCTCTACCCGCGCCAGCGACGTTACCCGCCCGGTGGTAACCACCGTCTGCAACAGATCCCGCCGTTCTACCGGGATACCCTCAACATGTTTCCCGTTCAGCGACACCATAAAAACTACGGCAACCAGCAGCAGCAAAACCACCCCGATAACTATGCGGCGGATAGAAAAAGAGCGTACTGTCATGCATTTCACCTCATACTCTCGCTGTGTACATGGATTGAATCAGTACACTGTTGCAATTACCCCGACATTTGTTGCATAGTTTGCAAAAAAATTACAAGGAGAACTTGATATGATCGACTTTATTATTAATCAACAGCTTTGCACCACATGCGGCACCTGTGTTGCGGACTGTCCGGCAATGATCATCGCGATGGAGAATGGCTTCCCAACTATCGCCACCGAAAATGAGGCAACTTGCTACAAGTGCCAGCACTGCCTGGCCGTCTGCCCAACCGGTGCCGTCTCTATTCTGGGGCTCAAAGCGACCGGCAGCCGACCCCTGGCGGGAGGATTTCCTGCGCCGGACAAGGTAGAAATGTTGATCAAGGGAAGGCGCTCGATACGGCGCTATAAAGATGAAAACCTCGATCCGGCGCTGCTGCAGCACCTGCTCGAAGTGGCCGGGCACGCACCAAGCGGCAGGAATACCCGGCAGGTCCGTTTTACCGTCGTTGATGATAAGGATAAAATGGCGGTGCTGCGCGAAGAGGTGATGACCGGATTGACCAGATTGGTGCACGACAACGCCCTTCCTGAAGGGTTGAGCTATTATGCCGACTTCATCATGATGTGGGAGAAGAACCGGTATGACGTTATTTTCCGTGGGGCCCCGCACCTGCTGATCGTCTCGGCGCCACAGAACGTGGCGTCACCGCTGCCCGACTGTCTGATTGCCCTTTCATACTTTGAGCTGTTTGCCCAGGCAAACGGCGTCGGCACCGTTTGGAACGGACTTGCCAAGGTGGCCATCAACGACCTGCTGCCAGGTATGCGCGAACGCCTCGGCATCCCGGATGATCACCTGATCGGGTATGTCATGGCCTTCGGCAGACCGGCGCTTCACTATGCACGTACCACTCAGCATGGGGTAATCATCCACCGGGTGTAATGATACTACGCAGACTCTCCGACCGGATCGGGTCGCTTGGTCTTGTTGATACGCAACACCAGACTCGAGGCAAGAAGGCAGATAATACCGGAAAGTATGAACGCAATCATATAGTCACCAAGGTAGGTCCGTATTGTTCCTGCAAAGGTAGCCGCCAATGCGGCCCCTACCTGGTGGCTGGCGAAGATCCAGCCGAACATGACCCCCACATGTTCCCTGCCGAATGCGTCTGCAGTCAGACGTACCGTTGGCGGTACCGTGGCAATCCAGTCCAGACCGTAGAACAGAGCAAATGCCGTAAGCCCCCATTCCGGACCGCTCAATGCAAACGGCAGCCCGAGCAGCGACAACCCTCTCAAACCATAATACCAGCAGAGCAGATAGCGGCTGTTGTACCGGTCGGACAGCCACCCGGAAAGGGTCGTTCCGGCCAGATCAAGTATTCCCATAAAAGCGAGGAGGCCCGCAGCCCGTACTTCGGGAATGCCGTGATCAAAACAGGCCGGAATCAGATGGGTACCGATCAGGCCGTTGGTGCTGGCGCCACAGATGAAAAAACTACCCGCCAGCAGCCAGAAATCCCTTGAATGCATGCCCCGGCGCAGGCCATTAAGTGCGACCTGAAATGGATTGACTGCCGGACCACTCTGTAGAGCTGGTGTGGTACGGGTTTCACCACCATCTTCTCCATAGGGAAGCAGACCGACATCTTTCGGATAATTACGCATGAACATCAGAACGACCGGAAGCGCGATACAAGCGGCAGCGGCAATTATAAAGGCTGCAACGCGCCAGCCATGATTGTGGGACAGAGATGCCAAAATTGGAAGAAACACCAACTGGCCGGTGGCAGCACTGGCGGTCAGAACACCCATCACCGTCCCCTGTGATTTTGTAAACCAGCGATTGACCACCGTTGCGCTGAGACTGTACGCCGTCATACCGGATCCGCAGCCGACAACAACTCCCCAGATCAGCACCATATGCCATGGCTTTGTCATGAGCGTCGTCGCACTGACGCCAATGGCAAGCAGCAGCAGCGCAGTGGCCATGGTCCGCCGTATGCCGAAACGGGCGAAAAATGCCGCTGCAAAGGGCCCCATCAATCCATAGAGAAGCAGATTAACAGAGACAGCAATCGAAATAGTTGCCCGCGTCCAGCCGAATTCCTGTTCCAGCGGCACAATGAGAATGCCCGGGGTTGACCTGATCCCGGCAGTTACCAGCAGAGTCAGAAACGTCACTCCGGCAACGACCCAGGCGTAATGAAACCGCCCCCTGACTCTGTTCTGCGGGGTCTCTGAAATCTGAGAATTGTTTCTTTGAGGACTATCGGAATTGTTCACTTTGCAGGGTCCTTATCGTTTGAATGTGCCAGTCCGGCAGGTGCCGCTGTGGCAGAGGTTTCTCTTTGGCAGGTACGGGCGGATTCGGGCAAAGCCCTTATAGAGCAGGCGGGCCACCGGGTTGACCAGCGGTAACGCTGCCAGGCTGTTCAGGGTAGCATACAGAAATGAATTCGGGAACGCCTGCCAGATAGCCTGAAACGCCTCGACGCCCCGGTATACCACACCATTCCTGTCAACTGCATGAAGCTCATACATGAATCGGTCCAGAGTAATCTGAAAAGGAGCCGGATCAAACTCGGGCGCAGCAATATCAACCGCGACCAGCCTGCCGCCATGATCCTGACGCAGGTAATGCTCAATCTCCGTGGCGCAGACGATGCACGACCCGTCGTAAAACACCCTCAGGGGATATTCCGGCTTATTCGGCATAGGTCAAAGTTTCCTTTCCACAAAAACTATCTTCTTGTAATAAATAATGCCATTATTTTGAGTCTAACAACTCATTCCGCAGTAGTAAAGTACTAAAAACCCGTTGTTAAATCGGGTAAACTGCTGTATCGTTGCCAGTAACTATTTACATTACGAATAATTCTTACATGTGCTGTTTGTCAGTTCAGCTAACTCTCTGACGGAGGTGTGCCATGAAGATTCATAATAAATACTTCCCCTTCCTTCTCCTCACACTTGTTTCTCTCTTTTCTCTTCTCATTTTGATAAATTGCGGCGGCGGTGGCGGCACTACTGCCGTCACACCCCCCACTCCCGACATAACCGGCGGCTGGGCCGGGACCTGGTCCGGCATCGATCCGGTCGCCGGACAGGTAACCGGCAACTGGCAGGCGGATGTGCTCCAGGCCGGAAAAAATGTCAGCGGCAGCGGTACGTTGAGCGGTGACGTCGACTGTTCCGATGGCGCCCTCGCCGGGGCTGTCGGCGCCAACAACGTCCCGGCAGGAACACTTACCCGGGCACCATGTCAACAGAACAGCTGGACCATCACGGCACTGGATATGACGACCCGTAGTGTCAGCGGCACCTGGACTCAACCGGGGAGCGGTGCTTCCGGCACCTTTACCGGCACCCAGGTGGCACTGCCGACCGGACCGCAGATAGCATTTTTCACCCCTCAGGGAGGTATCCCCGGGGCAATAATGACCATTGTCGGCTCCGGTTTTGACCCTGTCACTGCGAACAATCTGCTTTCAATTAACAGCAGCTCTCCAGCCCAGATAATTTCTGCCACCGCAACCACGCTTGTCGCCAGAGTCCCGGCAGGAGCATCTTCGGGACCGCTCTCCCTGAAAACCGCCATCAGTCCCCGCTCCTTCAACGCCGCCGCCGGATACCCCACCCCGGTCAGCTCCGGTTCAATCACGGTCGGTTCACTGCCGGAAGGCGTTGCCGTCACCCCTGATGGCCGACGGGTGTTTGTAGCCAACAGCAGTGACGGCACGGTCAGCATGATCAACATCAATCCCCGCACGGTTATCTCCACCACAAAGGTATTTACTCAAGGTGAAGCAATCATTAGCGGGATTGCTATCAGTGCCGATGGAAGGCGAGTGTATACGGGGTATTATGACCCGGCCAGCAGGGAGCGCGGCCTTGCCGTACTTCACGGGACTACAAATGCCGTACTCCGCACCATTACGCTTGCGACAGCACAACCGGCTCCGGCCCCGGGCACTAACTCCGGTGGTGTTGCCATCAGTCCCGACGGCTCGTTCGTCATGGTGGCAAATAATATCGAAGGCGGAGCGTTTTACGACGTAGATGTGGCCGGCAACCTGGTTGTTGCTGCCACAACGCCCCCCGGTTCGAGCTCAATACCGAGGGGAGCGGCAATCAGCCCTGACAACCGGAGTGCCTATCTGCTTTACAGCGGGGCACATGTCATCCAGGTTTTCAGCCTTTCCGGAAAAAGCGTCACCGCCACCATCAACCTGTCATCAGCTCCGACAAGCGTGGCCATCTCTCCCGACGGACAAAGGGCCTACGTTTCAAGTTCTGACGCTGGTACGATAACTGTTATCGACACAACCACCAACAGCATCCGTAACAGTTGGGGCGGCTTCAGCACTCCGGCAGGTGTGGCTGTCAGCCCGGATGGTTCAAGAATATTTGTGGCAAATAGTACCGGTAATTCGATCTCTGTAGTGGCAACGGCTGATGGCGCAGTGGAGTCAGCCGTTCCGACCGCTGCAGGACCGACCGGAGTCGCCATATCTCCGGATGGGAAACGGGCGTTTGTCACCAATCGCTTCCCCGGGACCGTGGAAGAGATCGGTGGTGTCGCTTCGTTGGCGGTCGCCAAGTCCGGTTCCGGAATAGGAACCGTCACATCACAGCCAGGTGCAATCGACTGCGGCTTCAACTGCTCCGCACAATTCCCCCTGGGCACGATCGTGACACTCTCCGCAGTCCCGTCTGCGAATTCTACATTCGCCGGGTGGAGTGGAGACCCGGACTGTTCAGATGGTGTAATATCTCTGAGTGACAGTAAAAGCTGTGTTGCCATTTTCACCGCCGCACAAAGCAACAACGGAGGGGGCTATTATGGCGGCGGCGGTTGTTTTATCGCTACAGCAGCCTATGGTTCTTCCCTTGATCCACACGTCAAAGTACTCCGCTCCTTTCGGGACCGTTACCTCATGACCAACGATGCCGGACGCGCGTTCGTGACGACATACTATCGGCACTCGCCACCGCTTGCCGCGTACATATCACGTCACGAAACACTCCGGGGTGCGGTGCGGCTGATGCTGACGCCACTTGTGTATGGTATCGAGTTCGCAACCGGCCTCGCGTCTGACGTTGCAGAGGCCTCGCGTTAACGGAAGTACCGTATCCGACAGGTAATAAAAAAGGCAACCGGATGGTTGCCTTTTTTATCGGTTATCTCTTCTGTTGGGATCAACAGAATTCGCTTTTCTACATGACCATTAATACCCTCTACCTATTTACGCAATTCAGCTTCAGAAACCGCTGCCGGATTGTCCTCATTTCTCTCCCGCTCTCTGCCATGATCTTTCGCCACCAGCATGTAAATGGACGGCACCACAAAAAGAGTAAAAAATGTTCCGATGAACATGCCGCCGACCAGAACGAGGCCGATTGAGTTTCGGGCGGCTGCTCCGGCGCCACTGACCAGCGTAAGCGGAAAGTGGCCGGCAATGGTGGCGGCGCTGGTCATCAGAATCGGTCGCAGGCGGGTCATGGCGGCCGATCGGATCGCTTCAAGCTTGGGCAATCCCCCTTCCTGCAATTTATTGGCAAACTCCACGACAAGTATACCGTTTTTTGCCACCAGGCCCACCAGAGTAACCAATCCGACCTGCGAATAAATATTGAGCGTTGTCGTCCATCCTTTTGTCCAGAAAGGGGTGTTGGGATCAGGCATTTTGAGGAACGTGAAGATCAGTGCGCCAAAGATGGCCAGTGGTACTGAACCGGCCAGGATCACGAAAGGGTCACGGAAGCTGTTGAACTGGGCGGCAAGCACCAGGAAAATAAGCACAACCGCCAGCGAGAATGCCGGAAGAAACTTGTTCCCCTCAACCCGCAGCTGCCGCGACTCACCGGTGTAATCAAGCAGATACCCCTTCGGCAGCACCTTACCCGCCTCATCTTCCAGAAAGCGCAGCGCCTCATCCAGAGGGCGCAGAGCGACGCCGCTGATTTTTACGGCATTCAGCTGCTGAAAGCGGTTCAGTGAGCGAGGCACAACAGATTCTTTGAGCGTTGCCACGGTTGAGAGCGGAACCAGCGTACCATTCGGTCCGGTAACGCGGATATCATTGAGCTGTTCAGGATTGAGGCGACCGACCCGCTCTATCTGGGGGATAACCTTGTAGCTGCGTCCGGCAATATCAAAGCGATTAACAAACCCGCCCCCCACCATGCCGCCGACATCAGTGGCAATCTGCCCAAGGGTAAGCCCCATAGCGGCAACTTTATCCCGATCGATGACAAACTCCGTCTGCGGTTGATCGATTTTTACGTCGATCAGGGGCGGAAAGGCGAACATACCGCTCTTCATCGCCTGCATCTGGATTTTTTTGGCAAATTCAAGTATCTGCGCACTCTCAGCCGTTGAAGCGATGATAAACTCAACCGGGAACTGTCCCCCTCCCGGAAGAGCAGGCGGTGTAACCGGGAAAACAGTGACACCGGAAATTGTGCCCAGTTTCTGTTGAACCTCCGGCAGAATCTGGAATATTGTCCGTTTGCGTTCATCCCACGGCTTGACAATCATCCCTGAGAATCCGGATGAGGGAAAGGTGATCTGAAAGGTAAAATCTGTTTCCGGCACACTCATAAAAGCCTTGTTGACCGCAGCGGCATAGCTTCGGTTCTGATCAAGTGTCGAGTTTGCCGCCGCATCCAGAATACCGAAAATGACCCCCTGATCCTCAGTGGGAGCGAGTTCGCGGGCCGACATGGTGAACAGCGGGATCGTCAGAAAGCTGAAAATAATCCAGATGCCGTACACCGCCGGGCGGGCGGAAAGGGTCCGGTCAAGCAGGCGACCGTAGAATACCTTGAACCGTTTGAAATCACGGGCAATCTTTCCGGCAAAACCATGCTCCTCCATCCCCGGTTTCAGCAGTTTTGCCGACATGACCGGTGAAAGCGTCAATGCCACGATACCTGAGATGGTGACCGCGCCGGCGAGCGTCAGAGAAAATTCGCGGAACAGCGAACCGGTCAATCCCCCCTGAAGTCCGATGGGGAGGTACACCGCTGCCAGAGTGATCGTCATGGCAATGATCGGGCCCAACAGTTCCCGCGCACCGGAGAGAGCAGCCTCAAGCGGTGATTTACCCTCGCCGAGGTGACGCTCGACATTCTCCACCACGACAATGGCATCATCGACGACAAGACCGACCGAGAGTACTACCGCCAGCAGGGTTAACAGGTTGACGGTGAAACCGAAAATCTGCATCAGGAAGACAGCTCCGATGAGCGAAACCGGAATGGCAACGACCGGGATGAGTACCGCACGGAACGATCCGAGAAAGAGGAATATTACAATCATCACGATAATGAGGGTGTCAACCAGAGTTTTCAGCACTTCAGAGATGGCGTTATTGATGTAGTTAGTGGCGTCGTAGGCCACCTTTGCGTGCATACCGCTCGGAAGCTCGCGTTGAATGGCCGCCATTTCAACATTCACCCGCTTGATGACGTCGATAGAGTTGGCATTAGGCAGCGGCCAGATTCCCATAAAAACTGCAGCCTGACCGGAGAATCGAACTTCGGCTTCATAATCCTCCGCGCCAAGCATGACATCGGCAACATCCGCAAGACGCACCAGTGTGCCATTCTGCTGGCGGACAACCAGATTCTTGAACTCATTTACGGTATTGAGATTGGTATTGGCGGACAGGTTGACCTGAATAAGCGCACCTTTACTGCGGCCCAACGGCGCCAGAACGTTATTGGCAGCAAGGGCCTGTCTCACCTGCGCCGGACTGATGTTGAGCGCCGCCATCCGGTCCGGTTTGAGCCAGACCCGCATGGCGAAGGTGCGGGCACCGAGGATATCGGCACGCTGCACCCCGGCAAGAGCGGACAGGCGCGGCTGAACTACCCGGGCCAGATAATCGGTGATTTCGTTCTGTTTGAGATCATCCGAAGTGAAACTGAGGTATGCCGAAGCGAACTGACTGTCGGCAGATTCGATGTTGATACTCGGAACCTCTGCCTCCACCGGCAGGTCGCGGCGCACCTGATCAACCTTTGAGCTGATTTCCGACAAAGCCTTGGTGGCATCATAGTTCAGTTTCAGTCGGACATTGATGGTAGAGAGACCGAGAGCGCTCTGCGATTCCATATATTCAATGCCATCAGCTGCGGCAATAGCCCGCTCAAGCGGGGTGGTAACAAAACCGCGCACCAGCTCGGCATTGGCACCGACGTACACCGTTGTAACGGTAACCGCAGAATTTTCACTGCGGGGATACTGGCGAACATTGAGGGAACGAATAGCCTGTAGTCCGGCGATTATGATCACCAGGTTGACTACAAGTGCCAGGACGGGACGACGTATGAAGAGATCAGTAATAGTATTCATGGCGGATCAGTTGTTTTCCGGTTTTGGGGAATGCTGAAATTGCGGGGCAAGTTTGTTGTCGATGACCGCTGCCTGACCATTGCGCAGCTTGAAGACACCGGTACTTACGACGGTTTCACCGATCTTGAGGCCGGAGGTAACGGCCACGAAATCGCCACGCTTCTCACCCAGCCTTATAAATTGCTGGCGGACAACCAAGCCTTTGCCTTCTTTGGCGTTTTCAACAATGAACACCGAATCGCTGTAAGGAGCGTACAGGACCGACGTCGCCGGGATGGCGAGAACCTGCTGACGTGTCGGGAGGCCGACTGACACAGTAATGTACATGCCGGGGCGCAGACGTTCTCCCTTGTTTGAGACCGTGGCCTGAATTTTTACCGCCCGGGTTTCGGCATCAACCAGCGGGTTTATGGCAGTAATTTTTCCGGTTAGCATGTCAGTGCCGAGAACATCACCGCTGAGTCGGACCGGATACCCCATTTTCAGCTGTGACAACTGCTGCTGCGGCAGGGAAAAATCGACAAAAACCGGATCAAGAGCCTGCAGGGTAACAATCTGGTCACCCTCCCTGAGCATTTGTCCCTGATTGATAGTTCTGATGCCAAGCCGACCGGCAAACGGAGCGTGAACAGTTTTTTTTGCCATGGCCGCCCGCAGAGTATCGACTGCAGCCTTTGCCTGCAGTGACGCTGCAAGCGCTTTATCCAGATCCGTCTGGGCAATTATGCCATCAGCCAACATCCGCTGCGCACGCTTCAGCTCGGTTTCTGCAAGCGTTGCCTGAGCCTGGGCACCCGGCAGCTGAGCTTCTTCAGAGCTGATATCCTGCTGCATGAGGAGGTCACCCTTTGCCACTGGACTCCCTGACTCAAAAGCTATTTTCATTACTTTCCCGGCAGCTTCAGCCGCAACTGTCACCCCCTGCACAGCGGTAAGCGACCCGACAGAACTGAGCGAGGTTTCCCAGGTTTCCGCTGTAACCAGCGCCGTGGTCACCGTTTCAGGCGGCGGCACAAACTTCTTGCCGCCAGCTATCATAGACCTGATCTGCAGTGTTTTTATTCCGGCAAGAACGGCAACGATGAGCAGAACGCCGAATACAGCAAAAATGATGCGCTTTTTCATGGAATGGTGCTCCATACTGGTAAGGTGTAAAGGCGATATTCAGAACTGTGTCCAGCAAATAAAGCCGATAAGTTTAGTCTTATAACATGCGTTGCACCGGAAGAAAAGTCGATAATTTTCACTTCGTACTAATGGAGTAATTTCAATGGACATGACTTTTGTCAAGAGTATCGGATAAAATTTGTCCTGTTCACTTAAAGCACATCTGTGATACAGTGTCTGCCAAAGTGCTGCTGGTTTTCCGTTTGTGAAAAGCAGCTGACAGTACAATCAAATGACAAAGGACAGGTGAATGATATGAAACTTTTTTCCTCCTCGCAGCTTGGCCCTGTATCACTTAAAAACCGCATTGTGATGTCACCGATGACCCGCAACCGCGCGCCTGGCAATATTCCCAACGATCTGATGGCCGAGTATTACGGCCAACGTGCCGGCGCCGGCCTGATCATTACCGAAGGTACGTCACCCTCTCCTAACGGCCTTGGCTATCCGCGCATCCCGGGAATTCATTCCGCTGCACAGACCAAAGGATGGCAGTTGATCACTGGCGCCGTACACGCCCGTGGCGGCACAATTTTTATCCAGCTGATGCATGCCGGTCGGGTCGGCAGCGTGCTGAACCTGCCGGAGGGTGCCGAACTGATCGCGCCTTCAGCCGTCACAATGAGCGGGAAAATCTGGACCGACAGTCAGGGAGAACAACCGTACGGTACGCCGCGCGAACTGACATCCGTAGAAATCAAGAGGACCATCGACGAATATGTCCTGGCTGCACGCAACGCCGTAGCCGCCGGATTTGACGGTGTTGAGATACATGGCGCAAACGGCTACCTGATTACCCAGTTCCTTGACCCGGGGTCGAACCTCCGCAGCGACGAATATGGCGGAGATGCCGCACGACGCAACCGCTTTGCTCTTGATATTGCCGATTCTGTAAGCGCGGCTATTGGCGCTGAGCGGGTCGGCATACGGCTTTCCCCTTACGGCGTGTTTAACGATATGAGCGGCAGCTACGCAGGGATTGCGGATCAGTATGGCGACCTGGCGGCAGCTCTCGGGAAACTCAATCTTGCCTACGTTCATCTGGTTGATCATTCGGCAATGGGAGCACCCAAACCGGAGGCTGCAACCGTAGAGCGTATCAGTTGTGAATTTAAACAGGCTGGTGGCGGGGCGGTCATATTATCCGGCGGGTACGATCGTGACCGGGCCGAAGCCGATCTGGCCAGCGGCGCGGCCGATCTTATCGGCTATGGACGGCCGTTTATCTCAAATCCTGATCTTGTTGAGCGGTTACAAAGCGGTGCTCCGCTGGCTGTGCCGGATCAGGCGACCTTCTATTCGCCCGGCAGCGCAGGATATACCGATTATCCCTGCCTCAACCAATAAAACCAGAGCAAAAACGACAAATGGGATGCCTCACGGCATCCCATTCTTTCATTCTCTCCACCCTGTCGTCAGCTTTAAGGGCCTCCGGCGAGTTCCTTAATTGTGGGAATCAGTATACTGCTTCAGGCAGACCCGCGTACAGAGGGCAGCACACCACAGCAGGGAGCGACCCCCGTTTTATTCAGCATTCCGCCCGGGCGCATCATCCAACGGGCAGGGTAGAGAGAACAGACTGTGGTCAATTATTACTCCGATGATTGGAACAATTCAAGCGTTTTATAGAAACTTTCACCGGTTCTGCAGAAAATAAGTCAACTGCCCGATTTCGTTCATCATTTTCTCAAAACCGGGAAATGTCAGAGATTGAGGACCATCGGAAAGCGCTTTTTCCGGCTCGGGGTGCACCTCCACCAGGACACCGGCCGCTCCGGCGACCAGCGCCGCTTCAGCCATCGGCACTACCAGAGAGCGTTTACCGGTTGCGTGAGAAGGATCAACCATGATCGGCAGATGCGACAACTCTTTGATCAGCGGGACTATCGAAAGGTCCAGAGTGTTACGGGTGGCCGTTTCAAAGGTGCGAATGCCCCGTTCGCAGAGAATAACCTGATCGTTTCCTTCGGCGAGAATATATTCCGCCGCCGCCAGAAACTCCTCCACCGTGGCGCTCATGCCCCGCTTCAACAGCACCGGCTTACGGATTCTTCCCACTTCTCGGAGCAGGTCAAAGTTCTGCATGTTGCGGGCACCAATCTGCAGCAGGTCGGCATACTCGGCAACGAGACCGACAGTATCCGGGCTCATGACTTCGGTCACAATCGGCAGTCCACTCTCTTTTCCGGCAACCGCCAGGAGTTTCAGTCCTTCTTCCCGCAACCCCTGAAAGGTATGCGGACCGGTGCGGGGCTTGAATGCTCCGCCCCGCAGCATATCACCCCCGCACTTTTTGACAAAGAGTGCGGTTTTGACAATCTGCTCGAGGCTTTCCACCGCACAGGGGCCACCGACGACAACCGGACGACAGCCCCCGCCGACTTTAATGCCTGCAACATCTACGATCGTATCTTCTGGATGGAAATCGCGCGACACGAGCTTGTACGGTTTCGACACATGAATAACCCGCTGTACGCCCGGCAGCTCCAGAATCTTACTGTCATCAACATAGCCATGGTTACCCAGCACACCGATGGCGGTTCGTTCACTCCCCGGAATCGGTTCAGCCCGGAAACCCATCTCCTGCACGATTCTTGAAATTGCATCAACATCTGCCTGAGTGGCGTTATGGTTCATTACGATAAGCATTTCACTGTCCCCGTTTCATTCGTATCGTTCCGACATTTTCTGAAGTTTTTCCATCTGATGCACGACTACCCGATTTCCCTGCACTTCTATGATTCCCTCGTCCTTCAGCTTTTTGAACGTACGGGAAATGGTTTCGCTGGCGGTGCCGAGTCGTGACGCCAGTTCGCCCTTTTTAATCCCCAGATCGATATAGGTAATGCCGCCAAAACTGGTAGAGCTTTCGGCTGCCCGGCGCACGAGAAATGACGCCAGCCGCGAGGCAACGTCAGCAAAGGAAAGCTCCTCGATCTGGCGGGCAAACTGGCGCAGCATGAGTGAGAGCGACACCACCAGGTTAAGAGCAAAGTTGGGATTATGACTCATCAGCTCCATGAAACCCTGCCGGGGGAGGTACAACACCTCGCCGGACTCCATGGCCCGTGCTTCCGCCGGATATTTGCCGTCGCCGAAAAAAGCGGCTTCGGCAAAGGTTTCGCGCGGCTTGACAAAATGAAGCACCTTCTCGCGCCCGTCGGTGGACATCCGGCACAGCTTGATGCTGCCCGACAACAGCAGATAAAAGCCGGTGGCTTCATCCCCCTCACTGAACAGGGTTTCCCCTTTTTTGAAGGCCCTTCGCACAGTAATAGCTGCCAACGCGGCAAGATCGAGATCTTTCAGGCCGGAGAAGAGAAGCGGTTTTTTTAACTGTTCGATCAGTTCCATGGTTTATTGTTTCAAAAACGCCGCTATCTTCTCGGCTACCTGCGGCGAGGTGAAACCGAACTGTTCGGCCAGCACCTTGTCCGGTGCCGATGCGCCAAAATGTTCGATGCCGATAAACAGTCCGTTACAACCGACCAGACTGCCCCACGCCATACCCCGACCGGCCTCGATAGCTACGCGAGGTACTCCGGCGGGAAGCAGTTCGTTGCGATACCCCGCAGGCTGGGCAAGAAAGGTTTCCAGACAGGGAACCGATACAATACGGGCGGCAATTCCCTGTGACGCGAGCGCTGCGGCGGCTTCTACCGCAACGTGCACTTCAGAACCGCTCGCCATGATGACAACGGCAGGTGCCGCAGCAGGAGATGAAACAATATACCCACCTTTGAGGGCATCAGCAGGAGTAAACGACGCAGGGCGGACAATGACCGGCAGTTTCTGTCGGGTCAGAATCAGAGCGGTCGGACCGGCATACTGGAGAGCAGCCTGCCAGGCGAGTGCCGTTTCAACGCCGTCAGCCGGGCGGATGACCTGCAGGCCGGGGATGAGGCGGAGTGAGGCGACATGTTCGATCGGCTGATGTGTCGGGCCGTCCTCACCGACAAAAAAGGAGTCATGGGTAAAGATATACAGCGCCTGTTGCCCCATTAATGCCGACAGACGCACTGCCGGACGGCAGTAGTCGGCAAAGACGAGAAATGTGGCGCCGTAGGGGATAAAGCAGCCGTAGAGCGCCATACCGTTAATAACGGCCCCCATGGCGTGTTCACGGATACCGAAGTGCAGATTGCGCCCGGCAAAATTGTCGGCCTGCACCGAAGCAGAACCTTTGATATCGCTATTGTTGGAGGGTGCGAGATCGGCAGAGCCGCCGACCAGAGAAGGAATCATCGCCGCCACTTTCTGCAGCACCGTTCCCGAAAGTGCGCGGGTCGCGCCATCCTTACCGGCAACAGACGCCAGCAGCTCTTCAGTCAGGTTTGCCGGCAGCTGTTTATGCCACATGGCATCCCATAATTGCGCCTTTTCAGGATTGGCAATACGCCAGGAGGCAAAACCGCGCTGCCAGGAGTCATAGCCCCGTTTCACCTCATCAACCCTCTGCTGACAGGTGGTCTGCACATCCTCAGGAACCGTAAACGGCGGCGTATCCCAGCCAAGATTTTTGCGGGTAGCGGCAATTTCGTCAGAACCGAGTGGCGAACCATGGGCAGCGGATGACCCCTGCTTTGCAGGACTGCCATAGGCAATAAGAGTCGTGGCAATGATAAGTGACGGCTTGCCGGTTTCAGCCTTGGCCGCAGCAATTGCCGCGACAATCTGCTCGTTATTGTGGCCATCTATCTTCTGGACATGCCAGCCGCTGGCGATGAAGCGTCCTTCCACATCCTCGGACCAGGCCAGATCGGTTTTCCCCTCAATGGTGATACTGTTGCTGTCATAAATATAGATCAGATTCCCCAGTTTAAGGTGGCCGGCCAACGCTGCCGCCTCGTAGCTGATGCCTTCCTGGAGACAACCGTCTCCGCAGAGCGCATACACATAATGATTGATCGGCTTGAAATCAGCGCTATTGAAACGTTCGGCCGCCATACGTGCGGCGAGCCCCATACCGACACCATTGGCAAAGCCCTGCCCCAAAGGTCCGGTAGTAACTTCGACGCCGACCGTATGGCCGAATTCGGGGTGGCCGGGAGTTTTACTCCCCCACTGGCGGAAGTTTTTGATTTCATCCATTGACAGGTCATAGCCAAACAGATGCAGCAGTGAGTAGAGCAGCATTGAGCCATGACCGGCGGATAGAATGAAACGGTCACGGTTCGGCCAGCGCGGATCGTCCGGATTAAAGTCAAGAAAATTGCCCCACAGGGCAACAGCACAATCGGCGGCCCCCATCGGGAGACCGGGGTGACCTGAGTTTGCTCTGTCCACCGCCTCGGCGGAGATGATGCGGATGGCGTCAGCACATCGCCGGGCCTTGTCTGCGGGGATCATGATGTGATGCATGTGAATTCCTTTCGCTCTGCTGAATTGAGAAGCTATGTAAAGTGGTTAAATCCATTGAACGGAGCAGTACATGGAGTGCCATCGCGGGTGATTACCGTAACCCCGGAAAAGCTTGTTACTATACCAACACGCGTAGCTGCAACGCCACACTTTTTCGCACACGCGACAATTTTTTCCCGATTGGAGTTGCGAGCGGTAAAGCAGAGTTCATAATCTTCGCCTCCGGTAAGCGCATATTCAAAAGGGATAGCGCCAAGATCTGCCGTGACTGAGCGGAACATGCCGGAAAGCGGGAGATCGTCAACCCGGAGGGTTCCGCCGACTCCTGACATATCTGCAATATGACCGAAATCAGCACGAATACCATCGCTGACATCAATCATGGCGGTAGCCAGCCCTGCTTCCGCAAACGCCAGGGCCACTGACACGCGCGGCGCCGGATTGAGGAGGCGGGAGAGGAGCGACTCTGAGACGGCAGTGCCATTTTCAAGCTGGCTCAATGCGAACGCCGCATCACCGAGCGTCCCGGTCACCCAGATATCGTCATCCGGTTGAGCACCCGAGCGGCGGACAATCAGGTCAGGATATTGCTCGCCCATAATGGTCACCGAAATTGTCAATCCGTTGCGTGACGAGCAGGTATCCCCGCCGATCAGGGTAACATTGTATTCTGTGGCAACTTCCTGAAAACCACGCATTAAATCATCTATAAAATCAAGGGGGAGATCCGGGGGGATTGCTAAGGAAAGGAGTGCCCAGTGCGGAATACCGCCCATGGCAGCGATATCGGAAATACTGACCGCCAGCGATTTACGCCCAAGAGTGAACGGATCATGCCAGGCACGGCGAAAATGAACGTCCTCAAGCAGCATGTCAGTGGAGGTCAACAAGCGCATGCCCGGGGTAAGCGCCGTCACGGCGGCATCATCACCGATTCCGGTGATAACGCTCTCATGGGGTGTCACCCGGGCAGTTATGCGGGAAATGAGGCCGAATTCGCCAAGTGCGGCAAGTGTGGATGATTTCTTTTGAGTCACGATTGGATGAGTTCCGTTGTGTTATTGTATTTGCAACGGAAGCATACTCGCCACTGATTGATTAGTCAAATGTCACGTTTTCACCCTTCGACCCGATGCTGAAGCGGCTCTGGCCGGATCTATGGGGGGGGGTGCTGTTTGAGGGATTAGTGGTGATAGAAGCGGTCAAGGCGTTTACCAAATATCTGATCGAAACCGGCGGGTCGGGCAAGGGGAAAGAACAATTCAAAGGGTTTGACGGGAAGAAAAATCTTATCCTGTCGCACGGTAACGAAACCACTGGAATAAAGCGCCCCTTTTTCCTGCTTGGTTTTTGAGTTTCCACAAGTTGTCATCACAAGACCCGTTTACTCTCCTGATTAGCTCTCATTCGCCACTTTGATTCAATACTTTTATTGATTTATTGGTCAAGAGTATTGCAATAGCATTGCTGATATGCTATTTTGCGCAAGTTTTACACACTTACACAACAACCAAAAAGGAGCAATACGTGAAATTTATTACCACTACAAAACTGTTTACAGCCACTCTTTGTGTGGCTGCACTTGTCGGTTGTCAGGGCGGCTCAACGTCCGGCGGGTCAAAAACTGAAGGGAAGAAAGAGGGTAAAGTACTGGCAGAAGTCAACGGCGGCAGTATCACCACGGGCGATTTTGAGCGTGAGCTGAAAAATCTGCCGGAATATCTGAAAGCGATGGCTGATACTCCCCAGGGACGTAAAGAGATGCTGGACACCATGGTCATTCGTGAACTGATCCTCCAGCAGGCTGCCAAAGACGGCCACGACAAAGGTACGGAGCTTGAGGAAAAACTTCAGGATCTTAAAAAACGCCTGATCGTGGAATCATTTCTCAAGAAAAAAGTTGAAGTTGAATCCAAGGTTTCAGATGAAGACATGAAGAAGTTTTATGAGCAGAATAAAGATAAATTCAAATCCGGCGAACAGATTAAAGCAAGCCATATTCTGGTGAAAACCGAAAAAGAAGCAAAGGATATCGTCGCCCAACTGAAAGCCGGCGGAAATTTCGAGGAACTGGCAAAGAAAAACTCCTCTGACTCATCTGCCGCCAAAGGGGGCGATCTCGGCTGGTTCGGCAAAGGCAGTATGGTTCCCGCTTTCGAAAAAGCAGCCCTCGCACTCAAAGAAGGGCAGATATCTGACGTTGTCAAATCAGATTTCGGCTTTCATATCATCAAACTGACCGGTAAACGCCCTGCCGGCGTCCGTCCTTTTGAAGAGGTTAAAGAGCAGATCAAGGGTGCGATCATGCCGACCAAACAGCAGGAAGTGTTCCAGAAGATCAAGGAAGAGCTGAAAAAGGATGCAAAGATAACCATCAAGGAAGATGTACTGAACAGCGTTGGCGGCAAGAAGGAAGAGCCGAAAGCTGACGAAAAGAAGCCGGCAGAGACTGCTGCACCGGCCGCACCGGAAAAGAAATAGTGCCTGCTTGACCTGATACTGGCATATGCAGTACTTTTAACCGGAAGCGGGAGCGGATTCCCCTTCCGGTTTTGACATCTAATGATGAAATGAGTTCAACTATGAATCGACCTACATTAGCGACAGTGGCAACAATCCTGACTCTGGTATTGCTGGGGGGGTGCGCCGCAAACAATGCCGCCGTCACCAGGCAACCAACGGAAGAGGCCCTCAAGGCGGAGCAGTCAAGTTCCTCTTCTGACAGCTCAGGCAAAACAAAAATCATTACGAATGCCATTGTTGCTGTTGTCAACGATGAAATTATTACGCTGTATAATGTCAACCGCGAAGCAGAGCCTGCCTTTACTGAAGCCAAAAAGAAAGCCGCCCTAACTGACGCGGAAAAGAGTCAGATTCGCCGCATGGTACTTGATCGCCTGATTGAAAAGAAATTGACCGAGCAAAAAATCAAGGAACTGAATATTAAAGTATCCGAGGACGAAATCAGACAGGCGATTGATGATGTCCGCAAGCAGAACAATATTCCTTCGCAGGAAGCGCTTGTTGTCGCGCTTGCCGCGCAAGGTCTCTCATTTGAACAATATCGTACCCAGTTGCAGGATCAGATCGAAAAGTTGAAACTGGTCAGTATGGAGGTCCGCTCAAAAGTGTATGTCGGCGAAGGTGAAATGCGGGAGTATTACACTGCCAACCTGGCAAAATATTCTGAAGATGAAAGCTTCCGCGCACGGCATATCTTCTTTAAAAGCGGAGAAAAGGCAACTTCTGAGCAGATTATGCAGGCAAAAGCCACCGCTGCCCTGGTCCTTGCCGAGACCAGGGCAGGCAAGGATTTTGTCGAGTTGGCAAAAAAGTTCTCCGAAGACCCGGCAGCCCGTAAAGATGGTGGTGATCTCGGGAGTTTTAAAAAAGGGGATATGCAGCCGGATCTGGAAAAAGCTATCCTCTCATTGAAACCAGGTGAGGTCAGCGACCTGATCTCTACACCGATCGGTTTTCATATTATCAAGCTTGAGAGCAGAACCTCCGGTACAGTCAAGCCGTTTGAAAGTGTTAAAGGGGATATTGAAGAGATAATTTACCGCAAAAAATCAGAAGAGCGCTTCAGCCAATGGGCCAAGGAGTTGCGCGGCAAAGCCACTGTCGAGATCAGAACTCTGGACGGCCTGTTGTAACTATTCCTTGCGACGCAGATAGCCGAGGAATTCCTCACAGGTGAGCTGTTTTTTCCGTATCAGGTGAGCTATTTCTCGGCTCAAAGCCTGTTTTTCTCCATCTTTCATGGTTTCTTTCAACAGGGCAAACAAAGGTGTATTACTGCTGTATGGATCGAGGCGGAGTCGTTCCTGAAGCTCGAACGCCGACATATCGGACAACATCTGGGAACAGAACATCATATAGACCGGATGGATTGAAGCGAGAGCGAGCGCTTCTTTGCCGGTATACCCTTTTACTACTTCAAAACCCAATGACTCCACGGCCTTGGCAAGCTTCTCTTCTCCATTCCGGGACACTACCATCGATTGAAGATCCCAGGTTTCGGCCTCTTCTGTCAGGCCATAAACAGCAAGTCGGCTTTGCAGGTAGTGCTCGTCAATCGGCAGGGTAAAAAAACCGGCCACCGGAAATACCCCCCCGACTTTTCCCATCTCGCTCAAAAAAACCGGCAGCACAGGAATATTGCGGGTGTCGGGAGAGCTTTTGATTTTCAGCAGCACACCCCAGCCATCATCAGAGAACGGGGATACATCCAGAACAATTCCAAGCGGCCTTCCGGTTGCAAGATTAGAGTACTCCTCAACCCGGCAGACATAGCCGCCGGCTTCAAGGTACGAAGAAAGCATTTCTTCGCGCCCTTCACCCGGCTTTACCCCTAATATCCAGAGTTCACTCCGGGGTACCGTTTTTTCTGTCAAAGCTCCTGTCATAGGTCAAGACTCCGCTGAATAAAGTTCAAGAATTTTCTCTATTATATTCGTTGTCGATTTACCATCAACAAAAGTAATCAACTCCACCCGACCGCCGTACGCTTCGACAATGTCACGCCCCACGACCCCCTCCAGCGCATAGTCACCCCCCTTGGCCAGTATAAACGGCTTGAGTGCAGCGATCAACTCCAGCGGCGTATCCTCCTCAAAGATGGTAACATAATCAATGCAGTCAAGAGCCGCCAACAGGTGAGAGCGCTCCTCCTCATCGATCAACGGTCGTTTGGGCCCTTTCAGACGACGCACGGAAGCATCACTGTTGAGACCAAGTACAAGCAGGTCGCCAAGACTCCTCGCTTTTTGCAGATATTTAACATGGCCGGCATGCAGCAGATCAAAGCAGCCATTGGTAAAAACAATCCGTTTACCTCTGCTTTTCTCCGTCTCTATCAGAGGTGCCAAAGCATCCAGACTCTTTATTTTAGCATGGCTGTCCTTGTGGACAAGTGAAACCGCGTCAATAATCTCCTGTGGGGAAACAATGGAAGTCCCCAGTTTACCGACGGCAATTCCTGCAGCGACATTAGCAAGCCGAGCCGACTCGGCCATACTGAATCCGGAGGCGATCCCTAATGCCAGCGCAGCCAGCACAGTGTCCCCTGCGCCTGAAACATCAAATACTTCCCGAGCCACCGTCGGTATGTGAACAATATCGCCATCCCTGGAAAAAAGTGACATCCCTTCTTCGCTCCGGGTGATCAGAAGGTGCTGTAAGCCGGTTGAGTCCATGATGACACCTGCCGCCTGCGCGAGACTCGCTGCATCCGTTATGGGCACTCCTGACGCAGCCTCGGCCTCCTTGCGGTTCGGGGTCAGCAGCGTTGCGCCGGCATAGCGACGGAAATCGGTCCCCTTTGGGTCAACAAGAACAGGAATACCAGCCAGAGCGGCTGATGAGATCGCCGCAGCGATTACCTTCGGCGTCAATACACCTTTATTGTAGTCTGAAAGGACGATGACATTATACTCAGCGGCATGGGCAGCAATCCATGTAGAGAGCTGCTGTTCAAAGGCACCGGACAGCACGTCCCGCGACTCCCGGTCAATCCGGACAATCTGCTGGTTCGCTGCAACGACCCTCGTTTTACGGCTGGTACGACGCTCATGATCCTGGAATACGGCCCGGACATCGATCTGCTGGTGACTGAACTGGCCGAGCAGCTCGCGACCATTCTGATCGTCGCCAACAACCGAGCAGACCGAAACCTGTACACCGAATGCCGCCAGATTATGCACCACATTGCCGGCGCCACCAAGGCGCAGTTCCTCACGGATGACATCGACGACCTGCACCGGAGCCTCGGGGGAGATACGGTCCGCCCTGCCCCAAAGGTACTCGTCAAGCATCAGATCACCGATAACCAGGCAGCGGATCTTATTACAACGGGCAAAGAGAGTTTCAGCAGTTATACGTTCCACGGCACCCCCGGAAACTATCTGGTAAACAGCGTCTTTTCCAGCAAGTCACAAACGATATGGATGATGGTGATATGGCCTTCCTGAATCCGGGGCGTATCATCGGACGGCACGACCAGCGCGAGATCGCAGCACTTCATAATACTGCCGCCATCCTTGCCGAGCAGGCCGACCGTGCGACAGCCCACTTCACGCGCCAGTTCAAGTGCGTGCCGGACATTGGGAGAATTCCCGCTGGTCGATATCCCGACCACTACATCCCCCGCTGCTGCCAACGCCTCAACCTGGCGCCGGAATACCGTGTCAAAACCATAATCGTTGCCGATAGCGGTCAGAATAGAGGTGTCAGTCGAAAGAGCCACTGCCGGAAGTGCCCGCCGCTCCATCTTGAAGCGGCCGACTATTTCCGCAACAAAATGCTGGGCATCCGCAGCAGAACCGCCATTGCCCATTACCAGCAGCTTCCCCCCCCTGGTGAACGTATCAACAAGCAGCGTCGCCATTTCAGCTATCCGGGGCGTCATCTTCTCTTCAATCAGGGTAATGACGTCGCGATGCGCCGCTAATTGTGCTGCAATTTCCGTTTTCATAGGTGTGCTCCTGAAAATTCCTGCTACTGAATTTGTACGGACATAAAACTGCTGCACAGCTCGTCATGGGAGATGACAGCGTCACTGCCGGGGAAGCAGGTCTCGCTGCAACCCCGCACCATAAGCATATCAGGTGACGCAGCCCTCAGGGCCGCAACCTTCCGTTGCAGGCTCCGCAGCGGAAACAGGACGGACAACGGCAGCAGTTCAATTCCGGTATGCAGGCCATTCCAGCCCATTTTACGGAACGCTACTTGTTGGCGACGATGCAGCAACAGCGTGAAATGATGGCCCTGACGGGCACCATGCAAAAGAGCGCTGATGATCTCAGTAACTGTTCCGGCATCAGCTTTCGGGCCAAAATAAACGCAATAATGGCGGAGAATCCCCCACTTGGCCAGATACGCAGAACGGCTCTTCCGGATCATCTCGTTTCTCCGTTGCAGTGAACCGAACTGCTGACCGGCAGAACAGACCAGGCAGCAGCGACCGGTGATGGCGGTTCGATAGCCGAATGCTGCAACACGGCGTGTATACTCACGCAAGCACCACTCATCACCGTCGAGATCATCATCAAACAGACCTGCCGCTCTGAACATTTCACTACGCAGCAGAAGAGTTGCGAACGAGACGGTACAGCTCTCCATCACCGTGCATCCCGGAGCAGGTTTCGGGAGTATTGGAGCTTCCACACCACTGAACAGCGGTGAAACAATACCGGCACCGGTGGTTTCCGCCACGTTTACCAGCGTCTCCAGCCATCCGGAATGCACCGTCACGTGTGGCCGGACAATAACGGTATAGGTGCTGTCAGAACGTTCGAGACCGAGATTGAGCGCAGCAACCAGACCGATATTCCGTTCCGATTTGATAAACAGCCCCTGCTCCCCCATCGACTCGGAGAACTCCTCGAGCATGAGTTCAGTCTCACGGCTGCTGCCGTTATCAACAATGATCAGACGTGCTTCGGGAGAGTGTGCAAGTATGGCAGCAAGACAGGCACGGGTTTCAAAAGGGTTATTCCAGACTGGAACAAGAATGTCAATAGTTGGGGAGGTCATAGCGGCTGGAAGAGGTTTTACATGATGAGCCACAGAAGTCGATTTGTCTGACGCTTCTGTGGCCCATACAATGTCTGATCAGGATGAAATGGCGACGCGGCGCAGCAGATCAAGCTCGTCCAGAACAAGACCTGAGCCGAGACAGACACAATCAAGAGGGTTCTCGGCGATCAGCACCGGCACTTTGGTAACCTCACGCAGCAACAGGTCGAGGTTGCGGAGCAGGGCACCGCCTCCGGCAAGAAAAATTCCCTGATCAACAATGTCAGCCGCCAGCTCCGGTGGCGTTTTTTCCAGACAGATACGTACCGTATCAACAATCGCGTTCACCGCCTCCTTCAATGCTTCACGGATTTCATCCGAATTGACCTTGATCGTTTTCGGAATGCCGGAAACCAGATCGCGCCCTTTTACATCCATCTCCAGCGTTTCAGTGCCCGGATACGCTTCACCGATCTCGATCTTGATCTTCTCCGCCCAGCGCTCGCCGATCTGCAGGTTATATTTTTTGCGAATGTACTGAACAATCGCCTCATCCATCTTGTCACCGCCCATGCGGGTCGATTGGGCATAGACAATTCCAGCCAGCGAGATCACGGCGACTTCGGTGGTACCGCCACCGATATCAACGATCATATTACCGGATGCTTCAGTGATCGGCAGCCCGGCGCCGATAGCAGCCGCCATCGGTTCTTCGATAAGATACACTTCCCGGGCTCCGGCCGATTCAGCCGATTCCTTGACCGCGCGTTTTTCAACCTGGGTAATACCGGAAGGGACGCAGATAACAATACGGGGGCGTACAAGCGTTTTACGATTATGGACTTTGTGGATAAAATAGCGGAGCATCTCTTCGGTAATATCAAAGTCTGCGATAACTCCATCCTTCATCGGACGGATAGCGGTGATGGAACCGGGAGTGCGGCCAAGCATCTGCTTTGCTTCCATACCAACTTTAAGCACCTTCTGCTGGCCATTCGGCATTTTCTGCACCGCGACAACCGATGGCTCCCTCACGACAATGCCTTTCCCCTTCAGATACACCAGAGTATTTGCAGTGCCAAGGTCAATGGCCAGGTCATTGGAGAACATTCCTAACAGATAATCAAACATTTTCAACATTATGGAGAGATCCTTTCAGTGATCATATCAATTGGGTAAAACGGCTGAAAATTATAACAGAATCACCGCAGGTAATGCAAGAACGAATATGGCTTACACGGTTTACCCTCTTGAACGTTATTTAATAAGCAACCCTGCCTAATAAATAATCACTCACCGTTTGCCATGTGTCATAAATAACCGCAATCTAATGCGTAAAAACCATAAGACTCTGTAATTACATAAATATATATTGTTGGCATATTCTCTGCTAGTCAGAAAAATAAGTAATGTCAAACTCAGGTAACAATGTACGCAGTTGTAGCCAACAACAGTCAACTTCAACAGAACGTGCCGTGATGGAATCAACGAAGCTTTCATCTGATCACCGTTCAAAATCAACGATGAAAAGGAGAAGAAGATGAAAAGTTTAAAATTGGTAGCAGTAGCAGCAGCACTCGTGGCACTGGCAAGCAGTTCGGCACTGGCAACCCCGTCAACACAGATCTGGATCCCTTCAACTGACGTGCAGGCATTCAAGACAGTGCACCTTGGAATTGACAACTACCTCCGAGCTGATCGCGAGAGCAATGGCACGCGCTTCCCGAATCTGTATGACCTCGGACTAACCGCGGGTGTCTTGCCGTTTGAGAAAGTACAAATGGAAGTCGGCATTGATTACATGTCTTACGGTAATGCTTATGACAACTATCCGCTTTACCTGAATGCAAAGCTGGGTACTCCTGAGAACTCATTATTCAAGGACTCCCCAGCACTGGCAATTGGTGGCTATAATTTCGGTTCCAACAGCAGCAGCGGAAGTGCCTTTCGCACCGACCAGAATATTATCTATGCACTGGCCGCCAAGACTCTACCAGTTGTAGGTCGCCTCTCCGCAGGCTATTTCACCGGAAACAACAAGGTACTTCTTGATGAGAACGGTAAAAAAGAAAATAACGGCATCCTGCTTTCCTGGGATCGTACTATCAGTGAAATTTCTGACAACCTCTGGGCTGCTGTTGATTATCAGGGCAGTAACAGTGCAATGGGCGCCTTGAGTTTTGGCGTGGCTTGGTCCTTCTCAAAGAACGTGTCACTTATCGTCGGGTATGACATCTACAACAATGATAAAGTTGCCGGTAAGAATACCTTCACTACACAGCTTGATATTAATTTTCCATAGCTGTTCCTCCTGTTATCCGGGGGCGGCGTGGGGTGCCTCCCGTTCCCGACTTTTCCAGGAGATTACCCATAAACGCACACAAGGAGGTTTGCACAATGAAACTCATCGAAGCAATCATAAAACCGTTCAAGCTTGACGAAGTAAAAGACGCACTAAACGCAATCGGCATCGAAGGAATCACCGTCAGCGAGGTTAAGGGATTCGGCCGCCAAAAAGGCCACACCGAGCTATACCGTGGCGCTGAATATGTTGTCGATTTTATTCCAAAGGTCAAGTTGGAAATAGCCGTCAGTGACGACCTGGTAGCCAAGGTCGTCGAAACGATCCAGAACAGTGCAAAAACCGGTAGAATCGGTGACGGAAAAATATTCATCATTAATCTTGAAGAGGCTGTCAGAATCAGGACTGGAGAAAACGGCGCTGACGCGATCTGATCACGGCATAGTAACTACCTATTAACGGAGGAACATCATGAAATTAAAACTGTATCTCGCAGCAGTAATGCTCGTTATCCTGGCCGGACTGGTTCCGATTGCCGCAATGGCCGAAGAAAAGAAAGATGCCGCACCGGCAGCCCCCGCTGCCGTTGCAACCCCTGCTGCAGCCCCGGCAGATGCTGCGAAACCAGCTGAAGCGCCTAAACCAGCTGATGCAGCAGCACCTGCAGCAGCTCCCGCTACCCCTCCGGATGTCAAACCGGTACTGAATACCGGTGACACCGCATGGATGCTAGTATCATCAGCATTGGTTCTGTTGATGATTCCCGGCCTGGCACTGTTCTACGGCGGTATGGTCCGTCAGAAAAACGTACTCTCAACGTTCATGCATTCATTAATAGCCATGGGTATCGTCGGCGTGCAGTGGGCGGTGATCGGCTACTCGCTCTCTTTCGGGCCTGACATGGCAAAAATGGGGCTGATCGGCGACTTCAGCAAATTCATGCTGGACGGGCTGATCATCATGAAAGATGCCGCCAGCGGCACCGTTGAATGGGCGCTTTTCCAGAACTACACCAAAGAGCCGGGCGCGATTCCTGAGCTTGTCTTTGCCATGTATCAGTGTATGTTCGCCATGATCACTGTGGCGCTCATCTCCGGCGCCATGGCGGAGCGTGTAAAATTCTCCGCCTACTGTCTGTTTGTGCTCCTCTGGACCACGCTGGTCTATGATCCCCTGGCACACTGGGTCTGGATGACCGATGGCTGGCTGTTCAAAAAAGGTGCTCTTGATTTCGCCGGCGGTACCGTTGTTCACCTTTCATCCGGTATTTCAGCATTGGCTTTCCTCATGTTCCTCGGCAAACGTCACGGCTACCCGACGGAGCGTATGGCACCGCATAACCTGCCGCTCACGCTCCTCGGTGTCGGTCTTCTCTGGTTCGGCTGGTTCGGCTTCAATGCCGGTTCAGCAATAGTTGGCGTCAACACATCCGATGCAGCAGGCGGTTTGGCCGGTCTGGCATTTGCGACCACCACCATTGCACCTGCCGCAGCCGGCCTTTCCTGGATGATTGCTGAATGGATCCACTCCGGCAAACCGAGCGCTCTCGGCTTCGGCTCCGGCGTCGTTGCCGGCCTCGTTGTCATCACTCCGGCCGCCGGCTTCGTACAGCCGGGTGCAGCACTATTGATGGGTCTGATGGCGGGCCTGGTCTGCTACGGCGGCATCCTCCTGAAAGCCAAACTGAAATATGACGACTCACTGGATGCCTTTGGTGTCCATGGTATCGGCGGAACGTTCGGTGCGATCATGACCGGTGTCTTTGCTACGGTTGGTGCCACCGGACTGCTCTCCGGAAACTTCAAGCAGCTCATGATTCAGTTGATTGCAGTTGTCGCAGCTGGTGCCTATGCGTTTATTGTCACCGTAATACTCGCCTTCATTCTCGACAAGACTATCGGTCTGCGTGTTGATAAAGAAGACGAAATCATGGGTCTTGACCAGACGCAGCATTCAGAAAGTGGTTACAATATGTAAACCGTAGTTTTGTTCCAATTAAAAAGCCGCTGCACTCTCTCCTGAGTGTGGCGGTTTTTTTGTCTGATGTAACAAGCTATCGCCTACGTTCCATTGAAAATTAACTACCTCACAGTAAGCTACGAGGTATCAACTCAGTAATTTTATTCTCTCGAAGCAAGCTCTTGAGAATATAGCCCGAAGTGTTTTAATTAAACTTGCAAATATTTTAATTTTGTGTTCTATTCCTAAAAATTTGTCTGCCAAAATTACATAAATGCCAATTGCGTACGAACTTCCCTCTCTGTGAACCAATGGCACAATCTGAAAATTTCAGAACCTATTGTGTGCGATCCTCCCTCACCGTGAAACCAATAGCTGCTTCAAAAACGACATAAACTATTGTGTGCGAACTTCTCTCCCGGTGGACCAATAGAAATTTGGATTTTCGTCTATATAACTGACGACACGTGACCGGCTGCATTCCGGTACTGTGATATGTTTTCGTTACATTTCAGATCACCTTATTGAACTGACAAGGGGGAACTATGCGAAATACCCGATGGCTCAGACTGTTCATGGCAGCGTTGGCATTTTTACCGTTCATACATCTGGGATCTTCAGATGCGTCTGCAGCATCACCCGGTTATGCAATCGTGGTCCCTGCCAACGTATCATTTGATCCGGATGGAAGCGCCGACTACTTCAAGACCGGTAACCGTGTCAAGCAGAGCCTTGCCCAGCGCGGCATCACCGATATCACCAGCATCTACACGGGAAAAAGCAGCCTGCAAAACGCCATCCAGGTATGGGCGCGGGACAAGATGAACGCCGACCCCGCGCCGCTCTATATCGTCGTCATCAACCACGGCAGCGTGGACCAGTTCTATCTTGGCAACGAGACGGTTACGGCTGCGGAAATGAACTCCTGGCTGGAAACCCTTGAAGCGAACATCACTCCTGCCGCACAGCTGCAGAAAAGAGTCGTCATCTTCGGCTTTTGTTATTCCGGCACGTTTATCAAAAACCTTTCCCGGTCCGGACGCATCGTGATATCCAGTTCGGCTCCCGATGAGGAGAGTTACCGGGGACCGGCCGAACCGGACGGCGTCAGGGGGGGCGAATATTTCATCGAGCAGCTGTTTGCAGAGCTCGGTCGCGGTGTAACCCTTAAAAAGGCATTCAGCGCTGCAACTGCAAGCGTACGGGCATATCTTCCGGACCCCGCCATCGACCTGGTCAGCCAATACCTCCCCTTCTATCTCGACGGCGCCGTTCAGCATCCACTGCTCGACGACGACGGCGACGGCATCGGCAGCAACTCTTTTTCCGATGACACGGGAGACGGTCTCATTGCCGGGACCCTCACTCTGGGGACGCTCCCCCCCTGCTCCCCGAACACATCCGGATGCCCCGCAGCAATCAGTAATGTATCCGAAACGCTTTTCCTAGACGAGAACAGCACAACTGCACCGGTATGGGTCAAATCGAGCGACGATTACCGCACCCGTTGGGTTATCAACGAAAACACCGGCATGCTTTACAATTCCGCAACGGGAGCATGGGAGGAGAATGTCGCCATCGACCCCGGAATGAATGTCCAGTCATATCACCTGATAGAGAACAATGCGTATCTCTCCATCTCACCTCTGCGCACCTCGGTGGTGTACCGCGCCCTGGCCGGCAACAATCCCCCGGCCCCGTTCGGACTGACGGAACCGCTCTCCGGCTCGACCCGCCCTGGCGTCCTGGCGTTGCGCTGGGAGGATGCCGTCGACCCGGACGGCGACGCCGTCACCTATACCCTGCTCCTCTCCCGCAGCAGCAGCTTTTCCACCATTGACCTGAAGCGTGAACTTCTGCTCTACCCTGCCTTCGGCATAGATGCCACTGCCGGACTGCAGTCGGGAGCAACCTATTACTGGAAAGTCCAGGCGGTCGATGCCTACGGTTCAATCACGGAAAGCTCCCAAACCGGCTCGGTTACCATCGATAACAGTGGCGGTATTCCTGCCCTGGTTGAAGGCCACGCTCTGTCACTTTACAGCGGCCTGCCGGTTGTCGGAGCTTCAGTCTGGTCGTCCGCCGGCAGTTCGACAACCACGGCAGCCAACGGTTATTTCGTATTTACGACACAATCCGGCAACACGTCAGTATCCACCTCCGCAAGCGGATTTGTACAGGCGACCAGAAACATAGTCACACGCCCCGGAGACAAAACGGAGTTGAGAATTCCGTTGGAGCCGGCAGTTCGTCCGACACTGACGGTAAACTTCAAGGGTCCAGGTTTCGGCACCGTTGAAAGCATTCCGGCAGGAATCTTCTGCAGCACGGGCAACAGCTGCAGCGGCGCTGCAACCGCTCCGAACATGAAGCTAGTCGTCTCAACATCAACACCCCATACGATTTTATCGCGTTGGGAGGGGGGCTGCTACAGTTCCGGTGACTGCACGATCCAGATGACCGCAGACAAAACCGTCACGGCGATCTTCGCCGCCGCTCCGGGTGCCATGACGACATCATCCACATCATTTGGTGACACCTGGGCAGAATTCTCCGGCCTCGTCAACACCAACGAACTCACCTCGGAAAGCCGCTTTGCCCATCGACTACTGCCCAGCGGCACCTGGCTGTATACATCCTGGCTGAGCGTTAATTACGGCAGTTTTGGAAGCTTCTGGGCTCCGGTCCGCTCGACAGTCTCCGGTCTGCTCCCCCTTGGTACCTACGAATACCGCATCGAAGCTCGCAACGCCCAGGGAAGCACCAGCAGCACGACTACCGCAACCGTTACCCTGAAGGGTTCGGCACCCTACGCCTCCACCGGCACGATATCGAACCTGACAAGCACCGGAGTTACCATTGCCGGCTCGGTTACCCCCCGCGGCAACAATACGACATACTGGTTCGAATACGGCACCTCCACTTCATACGGCAGCGCCACGCCGCAGCTTTCCGCCGGCAGTGACCTGACCGCAACCGTTTCTGTCTCCACCGTCTTGAGCGGCCTCCTCCCGAGTACAACCTACTTCTACCGTACCGTGGCTTCGAACCAGTACGGCACGGCATACGGCAGCAGCGGAAGCTTCTATACACCCTATACGGGCGCACTCACCGGGTTTGGCCTGGTTAAGGACATTTACCCCGGGACATCGTCTTCGTCTCCAAAAGCGCTCATCGAGTATAACAATGTCCTGTATTTCTCGGCAGACTCCATGGACCCCGCACCAACCTACACCTGGTACAACAGGGAGCTGATGCGATCCGACGGAACGCTGGACGGAACATTCCTCGTCAAGGATATTTCGCCCGGAGGATCCGGGTTCGACCCGACAGGGATGATCAAGATAGGCGGGTATCTCTACTTTACCGGCAGTTGGCCAACTTCCATTTACCGAACCGACGGGACCTCAACCGGAACAATCGGCGTATTCTCTTCTCCGCACTCAGTGAGCTCACTTACTCCTTCGGGTGACAGGTTGTTTTTTCAGGACTATGACATTAACTGGGCTGGGAGACTCTGGGTCACGAGTGGGACCACCAATACCCTGGTAACTTCAGGGTTGTCCATTTCCACTATAAGCCCCTGGAACCAGGGAATTTTCATGAACGTCCAGACAGTGGCGGAAGGAACGGAGCTTTGGAAGTCAGACGGCACGACTGCCGGGACGGTGATGGTCAAGGACATCAATCCGGGAACGGCTTCCTCCTCACCGTCGCAGGTTGTGCAGGTGGGCACCACCTGGCTGTTTTCGGCCGATAACGGGGTCAACGGCAAAGAGTTATGGCGCACCGACGGCACAGCAGCAGGCACGGTAATGGTGAAAGACATCTGTCCGGGAACCTGCAGTTCCATGTATGACACCATCAAGGTCATGTACGGTATCGCCTATTTCTGGGCTTCAGACGGCGTCTCCGGCTACGAACTGTGGCGCTCGGACGGCACGGAGGCCGGAACCTGGCTGGTGAAGGACATCTATCCGGGGGCATACTCCAGCATGCCGTACGAAGTGATCGTGGAGAATAATCTGCTCTTCTTCAACGCCGAAATACCTGGAACCGGAAGAGAACTCTGGCGATCCGACGGCACGGCAGAAGGGACCTTCATGCTCAAAGACATCCATCCGGTCAGCACGGCTATGTATATATATCCAACCGGAATGCGCGGTGTGTATGGCAAGGTGTATTTCCAGGGCAATGACGGCATTTCGGGGAATGAGATATGGGTGACAGATGGCACTCCGGCGGGGACAACTCTGCTTCGTGACATCTATCCCGGCAGCGGCAGCTCAAATCCGACAGGTTTCACCGGGGTGGCAGGCAACCTGTACTTTGCGGCAACGGCTCCGGGCACAGGTACGGAACTTTACTACCAGGCGCTGACGACCTATTCCGTAACACCTTCCGCCGGGCCGAACGGCAGGATTAATCCGGGATCGGGCCTGATTTTGAGCGAAGGGGTCTCCGGCAGATTTTCAGTCAACCCGGATCCGGGCTACCGGATCGCCTCCGTCTCCGGATGCGGCGGCAGCATGTCCGGAAATATCTATATAACTGCGCCGCTTACCGCAAGTTGTGCCATAAATGCCTCTTTTGAACCTGATACCTTCCAGGTGACTCTGACCGCCGGATTACATGGTTCGATTACCGGTCTGACGGTTGTCCCCCGCAACGCTCAGCCGACCTACTCCATCACACCTGACACCGGTTATCATGTTGTGGACGTCACGGTAAACGGGGCATCGGTCGGAGTAGTCACCAGTTACACGTTCCCGACAGGCATTGCAGCGAACACCACCATTTCAGCAACCTTTGCCATCAACACGTACAGCATCGCGGTAGCCGCCGGACCCAACGGAACTATAAGCGGTCCGACAGCAGTAACCTACGGCGAAACAGCCAGCTACACCATCACCCCCGCCAGCGGCTACCATATTGCCGAAGTGCTGGTGGACGGCATCAATACGGGAGCACTATCCAGCTACAGCTTCGGCCCGGTGTCTGCCGATCACACCATTACGGCCAGCTTTGCCATCAACAGCTACACGGTAACGCTGACCGCCGGAGTCGGCGGCAGCATCAGCGGTCCAACTGTTGTTAATCACGGCGACCTGCCGACCTACACCATCACGCCAAACAGCGGCTACCGCACTACCCAGGTCAGGGTTGACAACGCATATATCGGCGTTGTTTCCAGCTACACGTTCACAATTCCGGTAACCGCACCAAAAACTATCACCGCATACTTTGCCATCAACACCTATCCCATGACCGTAACTACCGGTTCCGGAGGGTCGATTACCGGCCCTCGCAGCGTAAACCACGGCACCACTGCGGTCTACAGTATTACCCCTATCAGCGGCTATCAGGTGGCGGATGTTCTGGTTGACGGCGTCAGTGTCGGACCAATTACGAGCTACACCTTCAGTTCCGTGTCTCAACCCCATACCATAAGCGCCAGCTTTACCATCAGCAGCTATACGATCGCTCTCGATGCCGGCCCGGGAGGGAGCATCATCGGCCCAACCAAGGTCGTGTTCGGAAACAATCCCACCTTCACCATTACTCCCGACACCGGCTACAGCATTGCCGACGTTGCCGTGGATGGCACGTCCATCGGCCCGGTCAACGGTTACACCCTGCCGAAGGTCATCGCTGTGGACAACGGATCCAACCATACACTGGTGCTGTTAAGTGACGGATCGGTCTGGACTTATGGGGCCAATCCGTTCGGCCAGATCGGCAACGGGACTTCCGGCACCAACATCTTCACTCCGTTCCGTGTGAACGGACTGCCCGAAATCAGTGCCGTTGCGGGGGGAGGCGGACATTCCGTGGCGCTGGCCAAAGATGGGACAGTCTGGACCTGGGGCCTCAACATGTATGGGCAACTCGGCATTGGATCAACGGTCAACAGCCCGGTTCCAGCCAAGGTAAGCGGCCTTAACGGCGTAGTCGCAATTTCAGCCGGCATGCATCACGTCATGGCTCTCAAAAATGACGGTACCGTCTGGGCATGGGGAAACAACAGCGGCAGCCTTGGCAACGGAACCTTGACCGGCAGCCTGGTGCCGGTGCAGATGATCGGGCTTTCTGGGATAACGGCAGTTTCCGCAGGCGCAATACATTCCGTGGCACTGAAAAATGACGGCACGGTCTGGGCATGCGGTTACAACAATTACGGAGAAGTCGGCAACGGGACAACGACATCCGTCTACACTCCGGTTCAGGTGCCGAACGTCTCCGGAGTAACGGCCATAAGCGCTGGTCAGTATATCACCATGATCCTGAAAAATGATGGCACTGCCTGGGCCTGGGGGAGTAATTACGACGGAGAACTTGGTAACGGCACAAACGTAAGGAGTCTCGTACCGGTTCAGCCCACGGGACTTGCCGATGTCAAAGCCATTGCCGCCGGGTCTTCCCATTCCATGGCAGTGAAAAAGGACGGCACGGTTTGGGCCTGGGGAAGTAACCTGGATGGTCAGTTGGGTGATGGAACAACGACGAACCGATTGGCACCTGTTCAGGTAAATGGTCTTTCCGGCTTTATCTCCGTGCGTGGCGGCGCCTGGTATTCGACCGCGCTGAAAGATGACGCCACCCTCCGGGGCTGGGGACAAAATGCCTATGGACAGCTGGGCATCGGCGGCAGCGCGATTAATTTCCCTACCCCGGTACAAAGCGCCATCGGAGTTATCACGGCAGATAAAACCATCAGTGCCCGTTTCACCATCAACAGCTACACCATTTCTGCAACCGCAGACAGCAACGGCACCATCACCGGACCGGCCACGGCGACCTATTACAGCAATGCCACCTATGCCATTACTCCGAATAGCGGCTATTACATTGCTGGTGTCACCGTTGATGGCGTCGCTGTCGGCGCCGTTGCCAGCTACACTTTCAGCAGCATTTCCGCCAACCACAGCATTTCGGCCACTTTTGCCATCAACGTCTATACCATCACCGCTTCCGCCGGCAGCGGCGGCAGCATCATCGGACCGGCAACCGCGACCTACAACAGCAGCGCCACCTATACCATCACACCGAGTGCCGGCTATTACATCGCCGGAGTCACCGTTGATGGCGTCGCTGTCGGTGCTGTTGCCAGCTACACTTTCACCAACGTCACGGCAAACCACACCATCGCAGCCACTTTCGCAGTCAACACGTACGCCTTCAGCGCTACGGCCGGAACTCATGGCACCATGTATGGCCCGGCAACTATTGTTTCGGGTGGTATGGGTATCTTTGTCATAGTGCCGGACAACGGCTATCAAGTGGCTGATGTGCTGGTGGATAACATCAGTGTCGGAGCTGTATCACGTTACATTTTCACCAATGTTACCGCTCCCCATAGCATCTCGGCCAGCTTTATTCCCCGGACTCTGGCCGTTACCGACGTATCGCCGAAACCGGATGCCGTGGACGTTCCTTTCTCCAGCTCCGTATCGGCCCAATTCAATGCATCGCTGACTCAGTCAACCCTGACACCCGCGAGCTTCACCCTGTCCCGTATCGCAAAACCGGTACAGATTGCAGCAGGAGATTACCATACGCTGGTGCGTACTTCTGACGGGGCGGTTATGGCGTGGGGATACAATGCTTATGGTCAGTCAACAGTCCCGGCCGGATTGACGGATGTCGCTTCGATAGCAGCCGGAAGCTGGCACTCCGTCGCTGTAAAGAAAAATGGTACCGTAACCATCTGGGGTAACAATGCTTACGGCCAGTCAACGGTTCCCGCCGGATTGTCCGGAGTTGTCGCTGCCGCCGCCGGTTTTGTCCATACGGTGGCGCTCAAATCAGACGGCACGGTGATCGCCTGGGGAAGCAACCAATACGGCGTAACCTCCATTCCGGCCGGATTGACCGGCGTTGTCGCAGTCGCCGCCGGTACAAATCACACTGTAGCACTGAAATCCGACGGCACGGTTGTTACCTGGGGCTATAACGGCAATGGCCAGCTTGCCGTTCCAGCCGGACTTACCGGGGTTGTGGCCATCGCAGCCGGATACACCCACACAGTAGCATTGAAGTCTGACGGTACGGTTGTCGCGTGGGGAGGCAACATCTCGGGCCAGTCCACGGTGCCAGTCGGCCTGACCGGAGTTGTGGCCATAACCGCCAACGGAGACCACACGGTTGCCCTGAAAAGTGACGGCTCTCTGGTTGCATGGGGATTCAACTACGATGGTCAGGCCTCCGCGCCGAAGATGACCGGAATATCGGCGATTGTAGCGGGCGGGTTCCATACGGTCGCCATGAAAAATGATGGTTCACTTCTGTCCTGGGGAAACAATGCTTTCGGACAAACGACCATACCGACTGCGCTTTCCGGCGGCGTGAAAGGGGTTGTGGCTATTGCTGCCGGTGACCAGCATTCTGTCGCTGTAACAGCAGATGGCGCGATAAGCGTGTGGGGCAACAACCAGAGTAATCAGGCAACGATACCCGGTTCAGCCATGGGAGGCATAAACATGGTGGCGTCAAACGGAACACGTACGACAGTGCTGAAGTCAGACGGTGCCGTTGTGGAATGGGGCAATACCCACCCGAACAAGGCTCCGGCGGGGCTGTCGGGAGTCGTCTCGTTGGCAACCGGATTTGCCCATACGGTGGCAGTCAAGACCGACGGAACGGTTACTGCCTGGGGAAGTAACAGTGATGGCCAAACCAGCGTGCCGATCGGACTCTCCGGTGTCGTTGCTGTTGCGGCAGGCTACAATCAGACTCTGGCGCTAAAATATGACGGCACCGTAACCGCATGGGGCAACAACGCCTATGGCCAGGGTGCGGTGCCGGCGGGGTTGTCCGGCGTCTCCGCCATCACTTCGGGTGGCGGCTTTAATGTGGCTCTTAAAACAGACGGCACTGTCACCGCCTGGGGAAGCAATCTGAGCGGCGAGATCACTGTTCCGGGGGGGCTGGCAAACGTAATTGCCATTGCCACGGGTGCCTATCACACACTGGCACTCAAATCGGACGGCACAGTCGTAGCGTGGGGATACAACGGCTCCGGGCAGACAACCGTTCCTGCAGGGCTGACCGGAGTCGTGGCAATAGCCGCCGGGAGCAGTCATTCTTTAGCGCTCAAAGCGGACGGCACGGTCTTGGCCTGGGGTTATAACGGTTACGGGCAGACAGATGTTCCGCAACTGGCCGCTGCCATGAAAATCCCGGGTACGCTTATCTGGAATGAGGCGACATTGACAGCAACCATTACCCCGCTTGCACCGCTGCCGGTTGGAGCCACCCTGACAGCCTCCCTCTCCGGGATTGTGACATCGGTCAGCGGTGCCCGCATGGCGGGAGACTATACCTGGCGCTTCACGACACCGAATCATTATAACATTATCACCAACAGTGTCGGCAGCGGCACGCTCGCTTGCACCCCAGCAGCACCGCTGCCGGGTGCTACAGCAATCTGCACAGCCACTCCGGCAGCCGGGTATCACATGGGTGATGTTATTGTTGACGGCACGAGTGTCGGTGCAGCTGCCAGCTACACCTTCACCGCCGTCGCCGCAAACCATACCATTGCCGCCACCTTCGCCATCGACTCCTTCACGGTCACGGCAACCTCCGGCGCCAACGGCAGCGTCACCGGACCGGCCACGGCCAGCTACGGCAGCAACGCCACTTTCAGTATTACGCCTGCGGCAGGGTATCATGTTGCCGATGTCCTGGTGGACGGCGTCAGCGTTGGAGCAGTATCCGGCTACACCTTCACCAACGTCACGGCTAATCATAGCATCTCGGCCACCTT
>Ga0194059_1000042_pt1 | contig 65257 bp, 63 predicted proteins | sample SepL6211m_MetaG_FD_163426 | JGI IMG/M metagenome (GOLD analysis project Ga0194059, IMG submission 163426) | Anoxic zone freshwater microbial communities from boreal shield lake in IISD Experimental Lakes Area, Ontario, Canada - Sep2016-L626-11m | ecosystem: Environmental > Aquatic > Freshwater >...
CCCCCCGACAGACTACTATCAGCTTCTGCATTTACCGACTATCCAGAATATCTCCGCACGAATACCATCACCACAGATACAACATTAGTAAAAAAAAATATTATTGCTTTAACTATATTACGCAAATGTTAATCTCAATGAGATGAGTAGCCGGTTAAGCAAAACAATGAATGGAGGATGCTATGGAAACAACACCATCTCCTGCAACAATCCTGATTGTTGACGATGTGCCACTAAACATCAGTCTGCTCAACGCAGCACTGCTGAACGAGTACCGCATCAAAGTAGCGACAGGCGGCAAACAGGCAATCGATATCTGCCTCTCCATGCCGATTGATCTCATCCTGCTGGACGTGATGATGCCGGAAATGGATGGCTTTGAAACCTGCCAACGACTCAAGCAACATCCACAGACCAGTGAGATTCCGGTCATCTTTGTCACGGCTTGCGGTAAGGAACACGACGAATCAATGGGTTTCAGCTGCGGCGCTGTCGATTACATTAACAAGCCGATTAGTACCTCTATCGTGCGGGCACGGGTTAAAACGCACCTTGTTCTCTACCATCAAAACCGCTCCCTTGAAAAAATTGTCAAGGACCGCACTGCCGAAATCCGGCAGATCAACGAATCACTGGAGCAGCAGGTGGCTGCGAGAATTGAGGAACTGCAACGGACCACAACTGTGGCCGAGGCAGCAAATAGTGTCAAGAGTCGTTTTCTGGCCAACATGAAACGTGAACTGCGGACTCCGCTCAATTCGATTATCGGATTTACCGAGGTTGTTCTGGCACGAAATACCATGATAATTTTTGTAACAATTAAATCAAAATCCGTTGATATTTTTTGCCAGACAGCTTCAGACGAAGGTGAAATAGCCTGTTGTTTTGATACGGTGTATCCAAGAGGAGAACTGTTTGGGATCACATACGATAGTTACGTTGCACATGGAAATGGAATAATGGAGATCAACAATCCTTGAAAGGTTGACAAAAAGCGGGCTTAACCGGGCCACCAGGGCGTTAAAAAAGGAGCATCTGCCATGTTAACTCAGAAAATATTCGAATTAGAGGTCTTCAGACGCCGTAATCTTTTGACGTTCCTCGCCATTATCATGCTGGTCGGCGTTGTCGGCTACGGCTACTTCAGCTATCACAAGCAGCTTACAATGGAAGAAGAGAAAAAAGAATTAACTGTCATAGCGAACCAGAAAGCGGACCAGGTTATTCAGTGGCGCAAAGAGCGACTCGGCGATGCCCAGTCGATAAGTTCCAACCTGGCTCTGGCTGCGCGTCTTAAAGATTATCTCGCTGGCCGGGGTCCGGAGTCAGTGCCCGAGGAACTCAAAGTCTGGATGGAATCCCTGCGCAAGGATTTCGACTACCGCAGCGCCGTCCTCTTCCGCGCGAATGGAACGCAGATAGTGTCATCTATTGTTGCCGGTGATAAAATGGATATGAACCATTATCCACAACTGGTTCAGGAGACAGTTCGGAAAAATGTGCCGTACTTTTCTGATTTTCATCGGGATGATGCCAACGGTGCGATACATCTGAACCTGGTGGCTCCTATCGTGCAGCGCTCAGGAAACAAATTGCACACTATTGCCGTTCTCGTGCTGGGTATCGATGCCCGGCAATTTCTCTATCCATTGATAAATAACTGGCCGATAGTGAGCAGCACCGCCGAAACCGTTCTGGTTCAACGAAGCGGAGAAGAGGTCCAGGAGGTTCTTTTTCTGAACAATGTGCGTCATCAGGCAGACACGGCACTAAAGATGCGTAGACCGCTCTCGGACAGAAATTCGCCGGAAGCGCGGGCGGCACTTGGACAGGAAGGTGTTTTTGAAGGGACTGATTACCGGGGAGCCGCAGTATTGGCGGTCACCAGAACCATTCCGGGTTCTCCCTGGGCCATCGCCGCCAAAATAGATCTGACGGAGGTATATGGTCCGATCACCACAAGGGCCTGGCTGGTTGTTCTCTTCGGCCTCATGCTGACACTTGCGGCAAGCCTGATCATGCATCTTTTGCGGCGGAAAGAATTAGAACAGCAAAAAAATATGCAATTGGAAGAACAGACGCTTGCCCTGGAGTCGATGGTCAAGGATCGAACAGCGACGCTGGAAATGGAGCGTGACAACCACGAGAGGATTCTGGCGTCCATGGATAATGGTGTGTACATCGTGAATCAGCAATTGAAGATTGTATATGCCAACCCGGCTCTGTTGGAGGAGTTCGGGCCTGTTATGGATCGCTCCTGTCACGAGTACCTGCACGGAACACCGGGAAGCTGCGATTGGTGCAATAACGAGGAGGTCTTTTCCGGACAGACTGTCCATCGGGAGTGGACGTCGGCAATAACCGGCAAAACCTATAGCACCTCTGATACCCCGTACAAAAAAACCGATGGCGAAATCTGTAAACTGGCGATTCTTCACGACGTAACCGCTCAGAAAATTGCCGAAAAAACTATCAAAGATCACAATAAGGAGCTTGAGCAGCGGGTAATCGAGAGAACCAGAGCCCTTGAAGATACAAACTACGAGCTTACGGTCTTAAACTCCGAACTTGAAATGAGACGGAGCGAACTGGGAGGGGCGCTGGCAGTCGCAGAACAGGCGACTCGAGCCAAATCAGAATTTCTGTCCAATATGAGCCATGAGATCCGCACACCGCTCAACGCTATCATCGGTTTCTCCTCCCTGACGTTGAAGACCCAACTGCCGCCCCGTCAGCAGGATTATATCGGAAAAATACACACAGCCGGTGAGCTGCTGCTCAATATTATTAACGACATCCTCGACTTTTCCAAGATTGAAGCGGGCCAGTTGAAGATGGAACAGATTCCATTCCGGCTGGATTTCGTGGTTGCCAATGCATCCAGCATGGTGCAGGAAAAGGTTTTTGCCAAAGGTTTGAACCTTCAGGTCAAAACAACGCCTAAGGCCGCTGCATGTCTCATTGGAGACCCGCACCGGCTTGTCCAGATTATCGTCAATCTGTTGAGCAATGCCGTAAAATTCACCGAGCGTGGAGAGGTAACGCTTGAAACCACGATAATGGCAGAGAAAAACGGTCGGATGCTGCTCCAATTCTGCATACGCGATACCGGCATTGGCATTTCAGCCGAGCAGATCAACAAACTGTTTCAACCCTTTACCCAGGCTGACGGGAGCACGACCCGCAAGTTTGGCGGCACCGGTCTGGGGCTGTCAATTTCCCGGCAACTGGCTGAACTTATGGAGGGTAAAATCTGGTGTGAAAGCATACCCGGAGAGGGGAGCAGCTTTAATTTCACGGCCTGGTTCGGTATCGGCCAGGCAAGCGAAGTGGGTCAGTATAGTGCAGTCGGTACCGATAACGGGGTGTATAAGGAGAAAACCTTCGATTTCTCCGGATCGCGAGTTTTGCTGGTGGAAGACAACGAAATCAACCAGAAACTGGCGATCGAACTTTTGAAAGATACCGGAGCCGTGGTGGATGTGGCTGACAACGGCGAAATAGCCGTAACGATGATTACCGGCGGCAGCAGAGCGTATGACCTGGTGCTGATGGATATTCAAATGCCGGTTATGGATGGCTATGAGGCGACGAGACTCATCAGAACAGACAGCCGCTTTGCCGGTCTGCCGATTATAGCCATGACCGCTCATGCCATGGAGGATGAACGGCAGAAGATCCTGGATGCCGGCATCGACGCTCATATCAGTAAACCGATTAATGCCAGAACTATGATGAAGGCGATGAATTTTTTCCTTCGCGAGCAGGAGTCGAGCGAGCATCTCAATGAAAGGTTTGAAGGCAACAGCGGGGAGACCGCTATTCCGTATATTGCCGGGCTTGATACCGCAACTGCTCTGGACGGACTTGACGGAAAAAGTGAATTGTACCTCTGGGTACTGCGCATGTTTGTCAAAAACGAGCCGAACGTTGTAGCGGAGATAGAGGAAGCTTTACGAGTGGAAGATACCAAACAGGCATTTCTTCTTGTGCATACGATTAAAGGTGCTGCAGGCACCATAGGCGCAGTTGAGTTGAAAGCGCTCGCTTATGCGCTTGAAAATGAAATCGACCAGAACAGTAGCTCTGAAAACATCAGGAAAGCTCTTGATCCTTTTGCCTCCGAGCTGAAACGGCTGGCAGCGGATATAGCGAAGCATTTACCAACCCCTCTCACATACAACGATACCATGCCCGGGGCGGTAGATATGGCCGCTGTAAAGCCCATTTTTAACAGACTGCTCGAATATATCGACAGCATGGACGGTAAGGCGGAACTGTACCTGGACGATTTCCATGAAGAACTGGCGGGGCTTCCGATAGTTGATATTGAAAAGATTAAGGCATGTCTGAGTGAATTCGAATTTACAACAGCTCGTGAGGCACTGGTGGCGCTTTCAGCCAGGAATGGCATTACTCTCACTGATGATGGCACGGAGGAATACCATTTATGAAAACAACAATTACACCGGCGACCATCCTTATTGTTGATGATACGCCACAAAACATCAGTCTGCTTAATGCTGCTCTAAAGGATGATTACACCATAAAAGTAGCAACCAGAGGTGCCCAGGCCATCGATATATGCCGCTCCATGCCGATTGACATCGTTCTGCTGGATGTAATGATGCCTGAGATGGATGGCTTTGAAACCTGCCGCCGACTCAAGGAAAATCCGAAGACACGCTCTATTTCGGTAATTTTTGTCACTGCAAAAGTTGAAACTGAAGACGAATCGCTGGGGTTCGAGTTAGGAGCAGTTGATTATATCACCAAACCGATTCGGTCGGTCATCGTGCGCTCCCGCGTTAAAACACAACTGGCCCTGTACGACCAGAATCACGCCCTGGAACTGCTGGTGCAGGAACGCACCCGGGAACTGAATGAATCGCGCCTTGAAATCATGCACCGGCTCGGCAGTGCGGGTGAATACCGGGATAACGAAACCGGTTTTCATGTCGCCAGAGTCTGTCACTATTCCCGTATTATCGGCCTGGCAACGGGTCTCCCGGAGAGTGAAGCGGAACTGCTTTTTAATGCGGCTGCTCTGCATGACACCGGCAAAATCGGCATACCTGACAGCATTCTTTTCAAGCCGGGCGCGTTGGATGAAAAGGAGTGGAAGATCATAAAAACTCACTGCGAAATCGGCCATAAAATAATTGGCACTCATCAGCACAGCATTCTGAAATCAGCGGCGTCAATCGCACTGACGCATCACGAACGCTGGGACGGCAGCGGTTATCCACGAGGTACCAAAAAGAATGCTATTCCGCTTTTTGGAAGGATCGTAGGTGTCGCCGATGTGTTTGATGCCCTTACCAGCGTGCGCCCATACAAGAGAGCCTGGTCGGTGACTGAGACGGTTGATGAAATTGTCCGATGCAGTGGACAGCATTTTGATCCGCAGGTTGTCGATGCCTTATTGCTGAAGATCCCTGAAATGACAGCGATTCAGCAGCAATATGCAGATGTGGCTTGAAACTGACAGTGCCTCAATTTTACTGAATCCCCGCCATCAACCGCACAACCGCCAACTCTTTCGCCTTCACTTCAACAACGATCGGCAGAACCCATCGCATCCGCCTGCTCGCCAAACTTGATCTCAACAGCAATGTTGCGCTGGCCAACTATTTTTCTCTGAACAGTCTCGCTTAGAAAACATCAGTTGGAGTCAACCAGTCCTCGAGAGGATGTGTTTTATCATACTATGCCAGGTATCAGAGCCGTTGAGATTGCAGTTTCAGGGGGCTAATGATATTCTTGAAAATCAGGAAGCGGCAGAAACAGCAGATTGACCTTCAATAACAACGTGCTGTGCGGGGTTAATTGATACACAGATCATTTTAACATTTTGATCTAAATACAGGAAGATAACCCGGAATTATCACACAAAAAAAGGAGACAATTTATGAGCAACAGAGACGAGTATGTCCAAAAGATGCAGGCAAAACTGGAAGAGTGGAACGCCGATATCGACTCGCTTACGGCCAAGGCCAGCGAAGTATCGGAAGATGTCAGGAGTGAATACAACGAGCAGATTGCGTCACTGAAGACAAAGGAGGCAGCTGCGCGGCAGAAGATCGAGGAACTTCAGCAGGCCGGGGAAAGCGCCTGGGAAGACCTGAAAGCTGGCATCGAGCTAGCCAGGACTGCCATCGGTGAAGCTGTTGATTCGGCCAGAGCCCGCTTCAGGCAATAACGTCAGGCACTAAGAAGGGAGCCGGCAATGAAATCAATCATCTCAGAAATGGAGACAACGTGATGAAAAAACGTAATTACACGTCATTCTGTATGGCGGCAGTTCTGACCTGGGTGGTTGCAGGCTGCACCGGAAAAGAGCAACCTGCCGTCAGCACGCCGCAACCGGGCAAAATTCCTGCAACAACCTCCGGGACAGCGAGTACGGCTGCACCAACCGGCTATTCACTGTTTCATCGGGCCTGTCACACGTGCCATGGCAATGAGGGCAACGGATTTGGAAGCAGGAAAGGGCCGTCCTTGAAACGACCAGACTACAAATATGGCCGAACCCGTGAGGCGGTGATGGAGAGCATCCGCAATGGGCGTCCCAAAGGTATGCCGGCCGTCGGGCATTTATATTCACAGGAAGATCTGGAAGCCCTTACCTCGTACGTACTCTCCTTAATATAATAGCTAATGGGGCTGCATTGAGAACATTTACAACAACCTCATAGAATGGTTAGTCGGGTGTGCCTACGAAAAATAACCCGATCGGGTGGCTGCTGCTTGCTGCCGGCGCCCTGGCCGTTGGACTTAAAAAGCCGACTGATGCTGCGGTTGTCTTCGGTGCGGTGGGCATCAACGCCATCATCGGCTTCATCCAGGAATATCGGGCCGGAAAAGCTATTGAGGCACTTGCCGCCATGATTCCTGAAGCGGCAACGGCCATAAGGAACGGCCAGTCCATCGCAGTGTCGGCAGAGGGATTAGTGCCGGGTGACGTGGTAACATTGCAGAAAGGTGGACTTGATGGATGACAATTTCGCTTCCATTACCGCAGCGGTGGAAGAGGGACGCCGGGTCTACGACAACCTCATAAAGTCCCTGGCCTTCGTGCACCCCATTGAACAGGAGGAGTTTTTACCATGAAGGATCTCGAACGCTTCATAACCGGCTTCCGAAGCTTTCAGAAAGATTATTTCGGCCCGGAGGGGGCGCAATTCGAACCCCTCAAGCAGGGGCAAAGCCCCAAGACCATGATCATCGGCTGTTCAGACTCGCGGGTTGACCCGGCTATTCTGACCAACTGCGCACCGGGAGATATCTTCACCGTCCGCAACGTAGCCAACCTGGTTCCGCCCTGCGAAGAAAACGGCGGCAGGCATGGTGTCAGCGCGGCCCTTGAGTTTGCCGTCTGTCACCTGGGAGTTGAGCATATCATCGTACTTGGTCACTCCCAGTGCGGCGGCATCAACGCCCTGATGGCCGGCAGTTGCGGCGGCAAGGGAGATGGCTTCATCTCCAGCTGGATGTCTATCGCCGCACCGGCCCGGGAGAAGGTGCTGGCGGAATTGCCGGGCAAAGATTCCAAGCTGCAGCAAAGGGCTGCGGAACAGGCGGCCATCCTGCTCTCCCTGGAGAATCTCCGCTCCTTCCCCTGGATCGATCAGCGGGTAAAAGCCGGCGTCCTGTCGCTCCATGGCTGGTATTTTGACCTGAATGCCGGGGAACTGTCCGAATACCGGCAGGGCTCCGGTCTGTTCCAGAAGATTAACTAATCAAATCACTAAAGCGATTGACCGGGACGGAAATGTGAACCGGGGGTGAAGGATTAACGCAGCGCCAATAAGGGGGCGAGTGCATGAGCGACGATATCAAATTGATGCAGGAAAAAATAGCTTTAGACCTTCAGTTTCTGCTGGAGTGTTTTCGTGAGGTGTTGTTTGAGCTGGGGGAGAAAGAGGTCGCATCGATCATCCCCTGGCGTCACGATTCCCGCTCTTTCAATGAACGGGTTCCTGCCGAGCGGGCGTGTCAGCTCTATTCAATAGCATTTCAACTTCTCGGAATGGTTGAGGAGAACGCAGCGGTTCAGGTGCGCCGCATGGTGGAGAGCGAAAACGGTCTGTCATCCGAGCGGGGTTTGTGGGGCAATACCTTGTTGAAGCTGAAAGCCGATGGTTACACGGAAAACGAAATTTCGGCGAGCCTTGGAGCTGTTCATGTTGAACCGGTACTGACGGCTCACCCTACCGAGGCAAAACGGGCGTCGGTTATTGCCAAGCATCGTGCGCTCTACCTTCTGCTGGTAAAGCGGGAGAACCCCATACTGACACCGGTGGAACAGCACCAGATACGCGAGGAGATCAAGGAATTGCTGGAACTCCTCTGGCGCACCGGCAATATATATCTTGAAAAACCTGAAGTGCGGTCTGAACGAAGGAATGTAATCCATTACCTGAAGAACGTATTCCCGGAAACGCTGCCGATCCTTGACAACAGACTTCTGGCTGCCTGGCGTGATGCGGGGTTTTCGGCCGACAGTTTTACACAGCACCGGCTTCCCCGACTGAGCTTCGGCACCTGGGTCGGCGGTGACCGGGACGGGCACCCGCTGGTCACGGCAGAACTGACGCATGAGTCTCTTCAGGATCTGCGGCTTAATGCTCTCTCGGTTATTCGCCGCCGTCTGGTGGATCTGGCCGCCAAGCTCAGTCTCTCCGATTATCTTCAACCGGTTCCGGAAATGCTCAGGAAATGGATACATGACCGGGCGGCACACCTCGGACCCACCGGAGCTGAAGCCGTTGCCCGTAATCAGATAGAGCCGTGGCGTCAGGCACTCAACCTCATTATAACCTGTCTGCCATTGACCGTCGTTCGAGACCATGTGACGACTCTGGACGACACCTCGGGGTACTATAAAATACCGTCTGCATTGTCAGAGGATCTCGCCATGCTTGACGGTTCACTCCGGGAAGTAGGTGCTGTGCGCCTCGCTGATATGGAACTGTTCAATCTCAGGCGCCTGGTCGATTCGATCGGCTTCCACCTAGCCGTATTGGACATTCGTCAGAACAGCGCTTTTCATGATCGCGCCGTTACGCAGCTGCTTGCCGCTGCGGGTATTGAGGATGCTGACTTCTCCGGGTGGTCGGAAGAAAAACGCATCACGTTTCTTACCGGAGAACTAGCCTCGCCGCGTCCGTTTCTGCTTCCCGGATTTCGAGCCGGTGCAGAAGCTGATGCCGTTCTTTACTGCTATCGGGTGCTGGCAGATCACATCAGCATGTATGGTGGTGATGGCATTGGATCACTGATCGTCAGCATGACCAGGAGCTGTTCCGACCTGTTGACTGTTTACCTGCTGGCGCGAGAGGTTGGACTGCTCATGTATGAGGAGACAGGATGTCGATCACTGCTGCGGGTTGTGCCGCTGTTTGAAACAATCGATGACCTGCAGGGTGCGCCACAGATTCTGCAACAGTTTTTGTCACACCCGATAACCAGAAATACACTTGGAACGGCAGAAGGAAAAAGGCCATTCCAACAGGTGATGGTCGGCTACAGCGACAGTTGCAAAGATGGCGGCATCATAGCCAGCCACGGGGCTCTTTACAAAGCACAGCTCGATCTCACCGAAGTCGGTGACCGCTTTGATACTGATCTCTGCTTTTTTCATGGGCGTGGAGGATCAATCGGACGAGGAGCCGGTCCGACGTTCCGGTTTCTCGAAGCGTTGCCGCACGGGTCGCTGCGTGGGTCATTCCGCATGACAGAGCAGGGCGAAACAATCTCCCAGAAATATTCAAACCTGCTGACCGCCACCTATAATCTGGAATTACAGCTGGCTGGCGTTCTTGGCATGACGACCAGAGCTTCCCGCCCGAACGCATCAGCACCGGAACTGGCAACGATTATGGCGTTTCTTGTTGATGCCAGTCGGTTGAAATACGAAGAACTGATTAGCTCTGATGGCTTTATGGAGTTCTTTTCTCAAGCGACACCGATTGATGTCATGGAACAGTTGAGGATCGGCTCAAGGCCCTCACGGCGCACCGGACGCAGAACACTGGCTGATTTGCGGGCTATTCCCTGGGTCTTCAGCTGGAACCAGTCACGCTACCTGCTGCCGAGCTGGTATGGCGCCGGTACCGCTCTGGCACGGCTCAATGAAACTCAACCTCAGTTCTTTGAACTTCTCTGCGCGGATATTACCCGCTTTCCGCTCCTGCGTTATCTCTTCATGAATATTGAACTGGCGACACTTCAGGCGGACCGGGAGATAATGCGCCTCTATGCAGATCTTGTGGATAGTTGCGAACTTCGTACACATTTTTCCGTCATGATCGACAAGGAATTCGAGTTGACGGTGAATTTTATTGACCGTCTGTTCAGCGAGTCGCTTGCTGTTCGGCGCCCCATGCAGCTGGCTGCAATGCATCTGCGTAAAGCACCGCTTGAAGCCCTGCATCGCCAACAGATCAACCTGCTGCGGGAGTGGAGAAAGGTGCAGGGTGATGATGCAGGATGTCCCGGTTCTGATACACTGCTGGGTGAGCTGTTTCTGTCGGTCAACGCCATAGCTGGAGGTGTCAGGAATACCGGGTGATGCAACTAAGAGGTGAAAGAAAAGTGTAACGATGATCTGCGTTATGAGGCCGTTGGAGAATTTCTCCCGCAGCGCTCAGCAACAGGTTTGTTTTTTCGATGCAGCACACTTCCATGTAACTGAAATTCAACACAACAAGTTATGGATAAGAATAAGGGAATAGGTGTAAAAATGAGAGAATCACAGAATCACCTTTTGAGCAGATACTTCTTGTACTGTCTGATTATAGTTCTATTGTTGCTTTCGACCAATGAACCCATTCTCGCAGTGACCTGTTCACCAACCCCGTGGGATGAAATCGGCCCGTTTTATCGCCCGAATGCTCCGGAACGTACCAGCATAGGAAAGGGTTATATTCTGAGCGGAACGGTTCGTTCAGCGGGTGATTGCCGTCCGCTGCACAATGTCCGGATTGAAATCTGGCAGGTGGGGCCTGACGGTACCTATGATGATGCCCACCGCGCGACGCTCTTTTCAGATCGATCCGGTCGCTATCGCTTGCAGACCAGCGCACCGCCACCCTATGGACCACGACCGTCTCACATCCACATACTGGTCGATGCGAAGGGGTTCGAAGGTCTGATAACCCAGCACTATCCGAAAAAAGGAAAAAAGGGAGCGACGTTTGACCTCGTGTTAGAACCGGAGAAGCAGGGTGAGGGTAAGGCGAGGGACGCGCTCGGACGCTGAAGATTGATAGTTACATCAATTACCGGGGAGGTAAAGCATGTTGCCGTTCATAAAAAGCTTTGAGAAAATAATTATCCGGGTTCTCGTGATACTGATGGCATTCGTTCTACTTCTCAGCACAGTCGAGCTTGCCTGGGTAATCATCAAGGACATCATAACGCCACCTGTTTTAATATTGGAAATTGACGAGTTGCTGGAAATTTTCGGTCTCTTTATGCTTGTGCTGATCGGTATTGAGCTTTTGGAAACCATCGCCAAGACCTATATGGCTGAATCAGTTGATCATGCGCAGATAGTTATGGCCGTTGCAATTATTGCCATTGCACGAAAAGTTATCATTCTTGATGTAAAAGATTTGTCAGGCTTGGCCCTGGTGGGAATTGCCGCCATCATTCTAGCCCTCTCCATCGGGTACTATCTGATCAAGAAAAAAGATGCTGCGTTGCAAGAGAGTCCGCACGATGCATTGTGATGGCGAGTTGGCCACATAACTGTCTGCGCAGTGTAAAATCACATCAATGGGAGAATGAAAACCATGGAAGTCATCAAAATAACTCTGGATGGCGGGAGAAAAGTCACCGCCCATCTGAATGACGGCAGGCAGGTAACAACCGATCAACCGGTTGCCGAAGGGGGAACCAATGCGGCGCCAACCCCGTTCGACATTTTTCTCGCATCGCTGGCAACGTGTGCCGGCGTATATGTGACCGATTTCTGTAACCACCGCAACATACCGACTGATACGATTACGCTGACCCAATCGGCCGATTTCACCGTGGATGACAAAGGGAAGCATGTATTAGCTGCGGTATCATTAACAATACATCTCCCGAACGACTTCCCGGAAAAGTACCGTGAGGCTGTTGTACGGGTAGCAGAACTCTGTGCGGTCAAAAGAGCAATTGTGCATCCGCCACAGTTTTCAGTTCAGCTGGGTTAAAGCTGATTATTGAATCGGCAAACAGGACGTGTCACAACCGGTATAAAAGTATCTTGACCATTATTTATAAGTGGATTACGTTGTCACTCAAAGGAGTTTCGTCATGAATGAATTAAATCCTCTCTACTCACGCAGCACAACAGACATTATCGTGAAACAGAACGACCTCATCCGTAAGGTCTATGCCTGGATGGGCGCCGGTTTGGCAATCACAGCGTTTATGGCGCTGGTAACTCTTTCCTCTCCTGCCATCCTGAACGCCGTGCTTGGCAACAGACTCATCTTTTACGGATTGATTATCGGTGAACTGGCCCTGGTCTTCACCCTGTCAGGGGCCATCAACAGGCTGAGTGCGGCAACGGCGACGCTCATTTTTATCGCCTATGCTGCGCTTAACGGCGTTACCCTGTCCGAGGTGTTTCTTGCCTACACGGCCAACTCGATTACTTCGACCTTTGTCATCACCGCCGGCATGTTCGGCGCAATGAGCCTCTACGGCTCCATGACCAGGCGCGACCTGACCTCATGGGGCAGTTTCCTGTTCATGGGCCTGATCGGCATTATCATCGCCTCAGTCGTTAACATCTTTGTCGGCAGCAGTGCCGTATCATGGGTTGTCTCCGGAATAGGAGTGATTGTCTTCACCGGTCTGACCGCTTACGATACCTGGAAAATCAAGGAAATGGCCGCTCAAGGGATTGAGGGGAGAAAACCTGCCATCATTGGTGCTCTGACCCTCTATCTTGACTTTATCAACCTGTTCCTGATGCTGCTCAGGTTCACCGGTAACCGGCGCTGAGATATGTGCACCGGGATCTTCCGGAGTCCTCTTATGCATGATCAACCTCTGATACTCAGCGCGTAAAAGGCGCTGTGATGGATGATAAACCCGGTAAAATGGTTGTAGATGGCGATTCGCTTAACGTTCAATTGCAGTAAAAGTCACTCATTGGCATCTGAGGTCATCATGAATTTCAAAACCAAACAGCTGCTCCTGTTGTTTGTCGTGGCAATTGTCGCGCTGGTGTCTCTTACCGGCATCGGCTTCTACCGGATGCACCTGCTTTCAACCGCATCGTTGGCCAGCCAGAAGAAGAGTCTTCTGGACGACTATGATGCTTTGATAAAGAGTCAGGTGGAGACTGCCATCAGCATATTGGCGTCGATTGAGGTACGAACCGTAACAGGTGAGCTCTCTGTTGATGACGCAAAAAAACTGGGGGCCGGTCTGGTGCGGAATCTCCGCTTTCAGAAGGATGGCTACTTCTGGATCGATACGGTTGACGGTACTAATATCGTACTGCTTGGCAAGCCGTCGGAAGGGAAAAACAGAATTGATCTGCAGGACAAGAATGGCAAATATTTTATCAGGGAGATTATCACTCAGGGGAGGAAAAACGGCGGCGGGTATACAGACTATTGGTTTCCCAAGGCGGGGAGCGATATACCTCTTAGTAAACGGAGCTATTCTCTCGAATTTAAACCGTGGCACTGGATTGTAGGAACCGGCAATTATATTGATGACATCGACAAAGTTATCAGTGAGCGCCATAAGGCCAGCCACCGGGAGTTTGTTGCCAACATCGGCTTTTTTGCCGGCTCAACGGCCATAATTGTACTTATTTTTATCGGCACCGGATTCCTGACGTATCTGCTGATGAGAAACAAAAACCGGGAGATTGAGAGCGCGGATAAAAAAATTGCTGATCTCGTAGACCGTTTCTCACTTGCAGCAGATGCGGCCAGAATCGGAGTTTGGGACTGGTCTGTTGTGGAAAACAGACTCGTCTGGGACAAGTGGATGTTTGCTCTGTACGGGGTGGAAGAGAAAGATCCGTCAAAAGCGTACGCGGTCTGGAAGAGGGGTGTTCACCCGGACGACAGGGAGCGGGGCAATGTAGCTATAGCTCAGGCGCTGCATGGTGAAAAGGATTTCGAGGGCGAGTTTCGGGTTGTCTGGCCGGGCGGTGAGATCCGTCACCTCAGGGTATCCGCGCTGGTGTTGCGTGATGCTGACGGCAGGCCACTCCGGATGATCGGTGTAAATTATGATGTTTCCGAGCTCAAGCAGGCACAAGAAGCCATACAGAGACAGGAGAAGTTTCTAAGGGCAACCATCGATGGCCTGAGCGTTCATACGTGTGTGGTCAATAAAGATGGTATAATTGTCGTTACCAATCGTGCCTGGAATAGTTTTGCCGAGGAAAACGGCGCCAGAGAGGGAACATACGGAGAAGGCGCCAGTTATCTCGGGGCATGCTGCGCACCGCATGAAGATGGCGGGGCGGATATTGAGGAGTTTGCCACCGCCATCAAAGGTGTCATTAATGGCAGTCTGACTGATTTCGTCAAGGAATATCCCTGCCATTCTCCCGTTGCACAACGCTGGTTCATCTGCAGAATTAATCCCTTCACTGTTTCCGGTTCCACCTATGCCGTTATTTCGCATGAAAACATCACTGAACGCAAACTGGCGGAAATAGAGCAGCAACGACTTTACGAAGAGTTGCACAGTATCCTCAAACATACGGACCAGGGAATATATGGCATCGATGAGAGTGGGCGATTCACCTTCATCAATCGAGCCGGCCTGCAGATTCTGGGATATCAGGACACGGAACTGGTCGGCAAAGATTCTCACCGCACGATTCACCACAGCTATGGCGACGGTTCACCGTATCCTGCCCTTGAGTGCCCGATATACCGGGCTAACGCTGCCAGAACAAGCAGTCGATCCGACAACGAACTGCTCTGGCGTAAAGACGGCAGCTCTTTTGCGGCAGAATTATCGTCATACCCGGTTATTGAACACGAGATTTTCCATGGTGGTGTCGTCACCTTCTCTGACGTTACCGAGCGCAGGCTGGCTGAGGAGACGCGGCGCAAGCTGACCCGCGCCATCGAGCAGTGTCCGGTTAGCATCGTTATTACTGACACAAATGGTGTCATTGAATTTGTCAATCCCCGCTTTACTGAACTGACCGGCTATACGTCCGAAGAAGCCATCGGGCAGAACCAGCGCGTACTGAAATCGGGCGAAACACCACCTGAAGTATTTGCAAGCTTATGGACAACCATTGCGGCGGGGAAAACATGGGAAGGAGATTTTGTCAATAAGAGTAAAGACGGCACGTTATTCTGGGAACATGCCGTGATCTCTCCGCTGCTTGATGAATCAGGAGGCATCACCCATTATCTCGCGGTCAAGGAAGACATTACGGAAAAGAGAAAAATCCAGGCGGAGCTCATCTCCGCCAGAGACAAGGCCGAAGCCGCCACCCTGGCCAAGAGTCAGTTCCTGGCAACCATGAGTCACGAAATTCGTACGCCGATGAACGGCGTCATCGGCATGAGCAACCTGCTGCTGGAAACTGACCTGAGCGAAGAGCAGCGCCAGTATGCCGAAATTGTGAACAAAAGCGGTGAGAACCTGCTCGGATTAATCAACGACATCCTCGATTTTTCCAAGATTGAAGCGGGCAAGCTGGATATGGAAATAATTGATTTCGATATCAGGACAACAATGGAAGATACCGCTGAAATGCTGGCCATGCGGGCATCACAAGCCGGCCTTGAGCTGATCTGCCATATTGATCCCGCTGTCCCGGAATATCTGAAAGGAGATCCGGGGCGACTCCGCCAGATCATCACCAATCTGGCCGGCAACTCCATCAAATTTACCAGTCAGGGCGAAATAGGTATCAGCGCAGCAGTCGCATCGGAAGACAACGGTTTTGTGGTTATCCGCTTTGAAATTACAGACACCGGCATCGGTATCCCGGAGAACAGACGTGCGGCGCTCTTTACTCCGTTCACCCAGGTTGACGGCTCAACCACCCGCAAATACGGTGGCACCGGCTTGGGGCTGGCGATCTGCAAACAGTTGACGGAGCTGATGGGGGGCGAGATCGGCATAGAGAGCGAGGAGGGGAAAGGCTCCACCTTCTGGTTCACTGCCCGCTTTGAAAAGCAGAGCGAGGTTTCAATAGTCCCGGAGGTTTTGGCGGATATAACCGGTACAAAAATTCTGGTAGTTGATGACAACGCCGCCAACCGGATGCTGCTGACTACCCTGCTGAATCATTGGGGTTGCCGCCATGATTCAGCGGTCGATGGCGATTCCGCTGTGGCGCTGTTACGAAGCGCTGTTGAGGCGAACGATCCCTTCAGAGTGGCCCTGCTCGATCAGGAGATGCCCGGAATGGACGGCAGCGAACTTGGTCGTCGGATCAAGGCAGACCCACACTTGGCGCCAACCCAGATGATTATGGTAACTTCCCTGGCTCAGCGTGGTGAAGCCGCCGCGCTGCAACAGATCGGTTTTGCCGGCTATCTGCCGAAACCGGTACGACAGAAGCAACTCCACGAGTGCATTGCGCTTGTGCTGGGCAGGGGAGGCAAGACTTTGAAAGGTCTCGTCACGCAGCACTCCGCCGCTGAATTAGCGGTGCGCGATGGCACGCCTCTCCGGGATACGCGTATTCTGCTGGCAGAGGATAACATCATCAACCAGAAGGTTGCACAAAGCATCCTCGGCAAATTGGGTTATAAAGCCGATGTCGTGGCCAATGGATATGAGGCTGTCCGGGCACTGGAGATGATCGATTACGACATAGTCCTGATGGACTGCCAGATGCCGGAGATGGACGGGTATGAGGCAACCGCGATGATCCGTGATGCGGCGTCAAAAGTATTAAACCACAAGGTGCCGATCATAGCGATGACCGCCAACGCCATGAAGGGTGAACGGGATTTGTGCATTGAGGCGGGGATGGATGATTATCTGCCAAAACCGGTGAAGAAGGATGAACTGGCGGCGATGCTGGGCAAATGGGGGTGAAATGCGGGGCTCAATTGCGCTCAGCCGGCATAACGAGAGGAACCGACATGGAATCAATAGGGGAGGGATGATACCGGCACTATTTCCGATGGCCGTGTCTATGACGTTCGCCATGAAAGCCCGACGGTTAAGATAAAAAGCGTCCTGGTCCGGCGGCCTCTTCCTGGATGCCCCGGAAGCCTTTCGGTACGACATTTTTCTCTTTGCCTTCCTCTGCTGACGCTTTTGAATCCCGCCTTCCTGAAGCGGCGTGACATCTGAAATCCAATAATTGTTTTTCCCTTCTACCGCTTTTTGTAATGCGGAAAAACTATCAACTATTGAAAGTGCCTGAAGAGACTCTTTTTTCAACACGACAAGAACCACGCTCTGCTTCTCTTGCCCGTCTCGTAACAACAGCCCGTCAATTTTTTCTCTTTTACCCACTGTTTACCTTCAGCTTCAGTTGACACCGGTAAAAGAGTAAAGAACTGACCCGCTGATGTGATAGTTTTCACAATAGCGGGGGCATACCGTTCTGTTTGAATAAATCGAAGCATTGCGCTATCGGCACCCACAAACCTCCTCTGGCACGTTAGTTGAAAATCACTCCTTTGCAGACCATCAGCAGTGATGTATTTGGTTGACAGGGAGTAATTATGAATAAACAGAACAGAAAGATGCGGAAAGATTGTCCTGGATTTCAAACGCGTTAATGGAAGTGAATAATACCAGCTATGGGTGTGTACTCGATAATATATCCAACGAAGGTGCGTTGATCCGCTTTAGCGAGACAGATGCACCTGAAATACAACTTGGTGCCGTTGGTAAGCTCAAAGTTATACTTCTGAACGATATGGAATATCCATGCAAAGTCGTTCGAGTTAATTATCCCCGGGTTGGACTGAGTTTCTTGTGAAAAAGATTTCGATATTCAGTTTGGTTTTATTCGATTCCAACAACAAGTTACGGACGCTCGTTTTTTCACTCGATAGTTTTGGTTGCAATTTTTTGTCTACAAACAATATTCAGTGTTGACACAGTTAGTCAATTAATATAGTTTCTCCCCATTGCCCTGCATCGTCTGTGTTGGGGAGCCAGTTTTAACAAGTCTGATTACGCTGAAACGGGTAATCAGACTTGTTTTTTATCTAAGTAAATGCGGGAATAACTCAGTGGTAGAGTGCAACCTTCCCAAGGTTGAGGTCGCGAGTTCGAATCTCGTTTCCCGCTCCAAAATTACGCTTTAAATTCAGGATGTTATCTGGATGTTGTCCCGACTGCCCCCGAAACTGACCCCATGAGTCAGTAGCGGGGACAGTTTTTTTTCGGGTTTAATCAGAAAATCAACGCCAAAATAGCGGATAATATCATCCACATCATCTTCCAAATCTTCCACGTAATCCCCGTAAACCTGATACACCATCTGCTTGCTTGAATGCCCCATCAGACTCACCAGCTTCATTGGATTCATGCCGATAGTCAGTGCCCAGCCGCAGAAGGTATGCCGTGTGCTGTAGGGCGTCTTATAGGCAATCTGTGAATCAGTCAGGGCTTTGTTCCAAGCAATCTTTCTAAACGAGTTGCCGTTGAACGGGCTGTTATCATCCATAGGAAAGAGATGGAGTGAATCTGGGCATTGCTTCTGAATCTGTGCTAACACCCTTTTTATTGCCTCGGTCATTGGAATGCGGCGGAATCGAAACTGATTCTTCAGCATATCTTGTTCACGCTTCAAGACTATTGACCGTTGCACCTTGATACTGCGTTCCGAAACATCACTCTTTTGCAACCCTGCCATTTCGCTGGCTGACAGGCCGGTCATGACGAGAAATTCGACGTGTGGTCTGTAGAACTCCGGGATACATGCCAAAAAATGCATCCATTCAGAATATCGGAACACTTTATCATTGGGAATGCGTCGTTTTACCGGAAAATGCTTTTTGATAGTTTCGAACGGATTCCGTACATTCCAGCGATGCTGGTCTGCGGCATCTTCCCAAATGCGGCGCAGAGGGATGAAAATATTCTGTATGCGCTGGCGTGAAAGAGGCTCTCCCTTTCGCGGACCCGATTCTTTCTTCATACCTTCGATGAAAGTTTGCAATTCCAAGCTGGTGATATTGTAAAAATTCATGCGTTTGAAGTATGGCAGAATCCTCGACTGTATTGCTGATTCATAGAGTTTCAGCTTTGATTGTGACGTAATGGTCGGCAGAACCCGCTTCATCCACTCTTTGGCATACTCACCAAAATTTACATGCTGAGGTTCAGGGCTGAATTGTTGCCCTTCCAGCTCCGTGAAAAACTTCTTTTCCTTGCGGGACGCGCCGGGGAACGCTTCGGCAAATCTGAAAGTGCGCTCTTCGATTTTCTGCATATATTTGTCAATGAGCGAGCGAACTTGAGCGCGGTTTTGCGGGTTGTCGTCAAGTCCGGTACTTTTGGTGATACGAATACCGTGATAGTAAAAGTCAACATACAGCTTTTCAGAAATTTTACGCCTTTTGATGGTGCCCCCTCTATGAAGGGGTGCATGCAACGATACTGCACTTGTTACTTTATTCATTTTATTTCCTCATTCCGTTAGCCTCCTTCCGTCGGTAGTAGTCCGACAAAGAGACTAACGTCAATTTTGATGATTATCAATAGTCCAGATTGATTATTTGCCGATTCTTTCCCGGTCGCACCGGCGAAACTTCCGTTTCAACACATGCAGCGGAAAGCGACGCCAGTAGTTCAATGCTCCAAGGGATACGAACGGTCTTGCCGATTTTGAAATAATGAATTCCTTGAATCATCTTATTGCTGGCGATCCATGAAAAAACAGTGGAGCGCCCGACGTGAAACCGCTTGGCAAACTGTTCCACCGTAAGCAGTTCAGGCACAGATGATGGTGATGGGGACATACTACCTCCGGCAACTACAACCCTGCATTGCAGCAGGGGAAAACAGGTTATCGAAATGCTACTGGCCTGTTCCTTTTTCCAGATACCTCCCCCCAATCTCAGAGGTGCTGGAAAAACTTCCGGCTGTTCAGTTAGCCGTTAGGGGTGAACCGCTCGAATGGCGGTTCCTTAAAAAGACAAAGAAAAGGGGACTTCTCCGGTTGGAGAATCCCCCTTATTACAAGCGACGTGTAGGTCGGCTTATTTCGTATAGTGCTTCAACTTCTCACAATCGAAGTGGCCGGCCTCTTCTATCAGTTGTTTTTTTGCGTCATCCCGAGACGTTTTTTCCGGCATATTCTTAATGTCGGTGTACCGCTCCCGAATGTGTTCACGTCTGAGACAGTGGCTGTTGGCGTGATTTGCCTTTGTGCCGCCCAGATTACGAATTGCATTCAGTTGTTTCCAGTACCCCTGTTTAAGGGATAAATGCGCCGGAATAATGCCCGGTGTTCCTTGAACGGTTTTTATTGCATTGACCTTTTCAAGGATTGCCCGCTGTTCGCCGGTAGTGATTTCGACACGACGTTCAAGAGCGTTTTTAGTAAAACCGGCCGGGATGCGTAGATAATCTTTACCGTCAATATGCTCAACCTTGTTAGAACCAAGCGATTCTTTGAGCCGCAAGCCGAACCGTTCTTGCATCTCAAATGCGACACCCTGCCAATCGGTTTTGGCGTAGAGTGCTGCCTTGATTTCAGCGAGTCGTTCAAAGTTTGATGGTGTTTCGCCATTTTTGAAACGGTCGCTGTTGCTTCTGGTTGCTCCCAGTTCATCATTCGTTTTGACGATATGTTCTTTTCCGATGGCCGCAGATAACACCCGTAAAGCTGTTACATACCCTTGCAGGGTAGAAGGGGCAAGCTGCCGATCTTCCCGCAAGTGGCGGACAAAGGAATCCACATGTTTCGTCTTCATGTTAGAAATATCGTTCAAACCCTGCCGAGCCATAAAACGCCCGATAGTTTTGAGATTGGCTAAACGTTTTTGCATAGTTAAAGATGACAGGCTGTGATTTTTGCCAACTCTGTCAAGTGTTTGTCTGACCAACTTATGCTCATGACTTTTACTCATAAATTCCTCCTGCTTTCTGGTTGATTTCGGGATTATTGAACAGCAATGGTGCGTAATCCCAAAAAGGAGCCGCCGCGACCGGAACGGCGAGTGGTGTGTTGAGTGTATGCAGCCTTAACCAACAGCGTTTCTGGGTACTCATTCCAGATGCCCTGTTGAAACGTCCCATTCATCAATCAAGATGAAGCCCTTTAAAGGGATACAGACGCGGCCATACTTCGTAATAAATTACGAAGCCGGTGTCTTTGCGTTGCACAAAGTAAAACAGGCGGGAGGTACTACAATTTTTGTCGCTTGCTAATCGTCGATTGTAAATTTTGTGGGGATTGTTCGATTTGTCGAAAATATGCGGGGTTTATCAATATGTGGAAATTGCGAAGGCGCGGAGCGTCTGTTTGCTATTGCGCTTGGCGCGCAAACAGACGCTCCGCTGATTGGGACTCTACGTTTCCGCTATCGCTTCAACTCCGTGTCCCAAGACTGGATCAAAGGCGACTGAACCCGACTGTGACCAGAATGGGGGGGTGTGAAAGCGATTATGCGGGTTGATTGGGTGGCGGTGGCTGCCTCTGGACGTTACAAAAAAGTTTGTAACGAATAATTCAAAGACACAGAGCCGTATTGAAATGTTTTGAAATTGATATTGTGCGTGAATTTAAAAAAGGTGGGGTGACGTGTGACCGGGACATAAAACGGATAGGGCGGACGCACGTCTGCTATGGAACTAATAGTTTAATAGAAGCCGGTAGCTTGTTGCTAACAAAAGTCAGGTCTCGAAAGTGGAAGAAAAATGTTCACAACCTGAAGGGACGCCCCAGGCTGTTTTTTTCATTAAGTACGAGGTAACAATATATGATTATTTTTAATAAATCTACAAAAAAATGCGTGCTGAGTAAAAAATAGCTCAACAATAATAATACTATATAGACAAAAGACGTTTTAATGTGATATTCGGCTAATATGTAACATATTAAAATATGTGCAGAATTATAGCATCTGGCAAAGCGTAAAAATGTTAGCGAATCGCTGGCTGAACTGTCTTATTTCAATCCAAAATTAAAAACATATTTCACACATAAGAACATAGAGCGGGTTTAGACAGGCCGTTAAGTGTGTGTTTCTTGGGGAGGGGGGCGGGATACTTGCCCGTGCTATCCGTGGACCATTACCACGGGAGCGCGGAAGGTTTTGTTTCTTGCCGTTGTTTCTTGGATTCTGTTTTTTAAGTTTATTAGCGGGTGGGCGTTGCGGCGGAGCCGGTTTCTTGCCCATCCGCTGTTTCTTGTTGTTGTTTTTTGGTGTTGTTTCTTGAATTCGTTTTTTGCTTTTGTTTCTTGTCGGTTGTTATGCCGTTCTGAGCGGTTTTATGGAGCGGTTTGAGGGCAAGCGAGAATTGCCGAAAAAGTGGAAGGAATACCAAATCAAAAGCGTATCGAAGCAGGTTATAGTTTTTTGTCCCCCATCACACCACCCCCAAAGACAGTTTTTTGGTTTTGATTTCAGGCGGCATACAGGCAGCTGTAATTTCCGCCATGAGTATCAACACATAACGGCAACTCATATCACACCACGCTTCACTCCACGGCGTTCCACTCTGTTCCGTTACGGTGGCGTCATATTCGCCCAGGCTGAGAGGCTGTCTGACAAACCGGCGAAAGGATGCCGGATTTCCAGACAATACCAACCAGGCAAGAAACAAAACGCCTGCTGCTGGCGGTATGATCCGCGCACAACCGACACGATGAGGCCGCGACGGTTGACCGCTCCGGTGTCGATGATTTCGGCGTATTGTTTCCCCAAGAGCGAAAGGCGTCATACATCACGCAACGAAGCCGCGTCATGTATGACAGAGGCGAAGGTGTCGGGTTTTATGCGTCCAGAAACGCATAATAAAGCCGGGAAGTGTGTTATTCGTAATGAGTCGCAATGCATCCTAAGAATATCTGTATTTGTGATTGACGCTGTCAGGTCGATAGGTTACAAATTGTTATGATTTAATAAAGTATGGATAAGGTACTTGTAAAGAGTATTTGAAAAATACCTGTGAAACGATCCGAATAAATGTAATATTGCCAGAAATATTTATAGACTCCACATTTAATCAAAACGGTGGAGAAAATGGTGTAAATAGCAACATTACAATTTTATTTGATCTGTCTATACCGTAGTTTTTGAGTGTTAGCCAGTTCCTCAACCGGCGATCTACGAATTGAACAAATGGAGATTGCACACAATGATTGAACACGAAAAACAGTATGTCACGTTTATTCAGGCAAAAGGAGTTGGAAAAAATGACAAGATAGAAGGCGCTTCACCCCGCTCTTATCTTGGGTATCTCACCTCTGTGTCAGAAATTCTTGATTTTAATATTTCACCACAAACGGTTAAAACCGATGATGATGTCAATAACATTCTCTCAAAATTAAAGAATCACAATACGATTAAGCGTGCAGATAAAACGATTAGGAACTATGGCTCAGCACTCAAGAAATACGCTGAAATGGTGCAAGAACTGCGGTTATGATAAACCTGCAAAAAAGCCTAGAAACCCCAGTTAAACTTACAGATCTTTGAAGAGAGAACCATGAACATAAGATTATTGACCGTTTTAATGATATTGGTTCTAGCTGTTACTAACGTTGGAGCGGCGGACGACAAACCGACAACGCAAGAAAATGTTATTTTAGCTCTCATGCTGAGACAATCCCACCCTGATGGAGGTTACTTCGTAGTTTCTCCAGAGGCGAGGATCTCCGACATAGATGCTGGGGACTCTAAAGGAGTCAACCAGAGCAAAAAGTACATCGTAGAACATTTGCAAATTTCCGGGCTGGATATCGCCAAACTTGTTAACAGGCTGTTTGAGCGCAATTTAAAGCCTGTACGCCAGTCGATTAGGTCATCACGTGAGGATGGCTACATTGTTGATTACGATGGAAAATATGGAAAGTACTTCGAGAAGGGCGGAGGAGGGTGGGAGAAGTGGTACAAAGAAAACCCTAAAGCTCATGGTTTCACTATGCTTTCACTGCCAATTTATGACTTGAAAAACGGGGTTGTGCTAATATACAAAGGAGTCCAAGCTCAGGAACTCATGGGGGCGGGTTGGATAATTCTATACAAGTATGAAAATGGATTGCTCAGAGAGTTGAAAAAGGTGAATTTATGGGTTTCCTAGTTCGATAGGGGATGATGGTTAATACTGCTAACTGCTCAAATTATAAAACTGAATTTATGGAGTGACACTAAATGCGACTTCAAGGGAAAATTGCAGCTCTATTTGTTGTATTTGGTTTTTCAATAACTGGATGTGAAAATGCCGAACAGAAAAAATTGCATGAGCTAAATGTAAAAGATGTCCTTTCTGATGCGGCGATCGCTTGCATTAATAATCAATATTCAAAAGGGATAAAATTGGCAACAGAAGCTATTGTTGAGGCAAAAAAAGCAGGGATCGAAGATTATGAATTTACTGGTTATCATGTACGAGCTGGATGTTATTTAGAATCTAATGATAAATCAAATGCGAAGTCAGATTATGATGTAGCTTGTAAAAGAGGAGATACTTTTTCTTGTAAAAAGTTATCGGAATTGAACATGTAGTCAAAAATAATATTGGTTGGTGAGGTGCGCTACAGGTTGGACTGTTTTTGCGGATAATTAATCAAAATATAGAATTGGATAAAGGAATGATTGCATTGAAAACTTACATAAGTTTCACTGTCGCGATAGTAGTTTATATTTGTCTTATACACGAGGCAATTTCTGCTACAGTTTATTTTAAAGACGGCACCATAGAAAAGGGGTCAGCAGTTTGGTTGAATGATAATGTTGTATCACTTAGTCGAAATGGCGAAGTTTGGGAGTTTACAAAAGATGAGGTGTTGTTAGAAAAAACAATCCGTGAAAACAATCTGAATGAAATGACACTGGTCCCACTACAAGAAAAACTTCCGCAGCATACCACGAAAAAGAATAAACAAAAAAATGTTACGGCTAAATCTTCTCAAGGTAATAAAACTAAAGATCAGAATCAAACTGAGATAAAACAACCGAGCAAGGTATGGCCAAATGAGCAACAGTTAGCCGAAATGGAGTCATATAGAAGATTTTATGAAGAAGATGCTCGAAAAAGAAAAGCTGAAAGATCAAGTTATAGCTCTGGTGGCTACTCGGATACAGGGACTATAGGCCCTGTACGGCCCATACGTGGAACTACTGTAAGTGAAACACAAAGAATGTGCGCTGGAGGTTGTGCTTATCTTAATGGAACAAATGAGCAAATGGCATGCTATGCTGCCTGTACCCGTGGTAATTGAGATAGAAATATGAAAAAATGGGGGGATAAATGAAAGTTGTTAGTCGTTGCATGATGTTATTGTTAGCTTTACTGCTGTGTTCGTGTTCAAATGATAAAGAATCTGTAATAAAGTACAATGCTCAAGTGTCTAAGGTTTTGGCTATGAACAAGGATGTATTTAAAGCAGCAGCGGCTACTATGGGCGCAAATGGTGATTTAACTCCTGAGCTACGTGAGGCAACAGAATTACTTACGGCATTTGGGACAGGCGTGAGAGATAAAGACATGTATCTTCGGTTATCGCTCCTATTAGGGTGGCAACAAGCAAATTATATATCTCCATTCAGCAAAGCCATAGATAAATTAAAGTTAGAAATGACTGCTTTGAGCGAAATACAAAAACAAATAAAAAATGAAGAAATTAAAAGCAAAACGGGTCTCTTAAATGAAGCTATATTAAAATATATAAAAAGTAACGAAAGTTTATATTTTGCACAGACAACACCAATAAATAACATGATGATGTATTTCTTGGATTTGACCAAGGGAAAGCCAATCGTGGAAAATGATGTTTGGCGTCTTAATGGGGATCTTAAAAAATATATGGACGATACTGTTACTAATGTTAATGAAATAATAATTGATATGAAAAATATTGAACCGACGTCACAAAATCTTAAAAATACTTTGAGTAGCAAAAAGTACCCAAGTGAATTCTGAACCGAGAAATATGATTGCTTAATTTTGCTTAGATCATAAAACAATATCTGTCGTCAGCATGAAAGGCCCACATGCACCGATATGTTACCGCCATAACGCTATTTGCCATTTTTCTCTTTAGCGTTTCTTTCAGTGAAGCCAAAACCGTGTGGGTCAAAGGGAAATTACAAAAGGACGGCACATATGTAAAGCCGCACTACAAAAGCTCACCAGACAAGTCCCGTTACAATAACTATGGCACTAAAGGAAATGTCAATCCATATACCGGTAAAAAAGGAACTAAAGATCCTGTGAAGCAAAAATACTAGGGGGGAATTGTTAGTCCTATGATGTTAGTACTGCCCCCACATTGACCCCTAACAGGTTGAAACTGATTGAAATAGACTGGACTTAACTGGACTAACTACCGACGGAATACGTACTAACTAATTGATTTATTGGTGTATTGTGGAAAATGTTAAAATGCTCTCAAATTTTCGAATCTCGTTTCCCGCTCCAAATAACACACGGGCCAGGTCAAGTACCTGGCCCTTATTTTATGTGGCTTTACAGCAATTATGCCTTCCTCTTTTTCCTGCTGCAATAACCTATTTCACACCATATTAGTCAAGTCTGTGCCTTAGCCGTGCCTTAACTGTGCCTTAGTTTTTTTGGGACTTGCTCTGTACAAACTCCATCTTCCCGCTGCCCGCTATTCTGAAGATATCGATCTGGTTCAATGTCGAAGTCGGGCCTAACTGGTTCAAAAAAGGAGTGTGGCAATGGCTTTTCAGCTTGAAAAAATTACCGCTCTTGCTAGAAGCTACGTCATAGAGCTTGATTCGGTGGAGACCACTGTTTTAGAGGCGCTTTCTCTGTATCAAAATATCAGCGGAATCTCTAACTGCCAATTATCTTAACCAGCACCCTTTTACGCCGCTTACCATCAAACTCTCCGTAAAAGATCTGCTCCCACGGCCCAAGATCGAGTTTACCTGCAGTAACTGCTACGACCACCTCACGCCCCATTACAGTTCGTTTTAGATGAGCGTCCGCATTATCCTCGTAACCATTGTGGCGATAACGTGAATACGGTTTTTCCGGAGCAAGCCCTTCAAGCCATTCTTCAATGTCCTGATGCAACCCGGATTCATCATCGTTTATGAAGACGCTTGCTGTTATATGCATAGCGTTACAGAGCAGGATACCTTCCTTGATTCCACTCTCCTGCAGACAATCGGAAACAGAAGCCGTAATGTTAATTAATTCACGGCGCTGCTTTGTCTCAAACCACAATTCTTTACGATATGTTTTCATTTTGGTCCACCTATCTACCTGATTCATACTTTGCCAAAGGCATTGTTCAATATTGCCAGTGGCGACAAACGAAGACATACTATAAATCCTTGAAAAAGACTCGTTCAAAATGTAGTGTGGCGTTATCTTTGATTGCGTGGGGGGGGGAATGACCAAAGCCGACATTTTTGAAAAGGTACAGGCTGCAACTGATTTTACCAGGAAGGAATCTGCCGAGATGGTTGAAGCCGTTTTTTCTATCATGAAAAGCACTCTTGAATCGGGAGAACATCTGAAAATATCCGGCTTTGGCAGTTTCATCGTTAAGCAGAAAGCTGACCGACGCGGACGCAACCCGCAAACCGGCGAATCGATTACCATTGAAGCCAGGCGGATATTGACGTTCAAGCCGAGTGGCATTTTAAAGGATCGGATTAACAAAGAGTGTGCCGCTTAAAAAAATATTGCTGGCATCCAGTATTTTGTGAGGTCTCTTTTTGAACGGACTTGGTCGATCACTGATATTCACAGGATTGTTGCTGCTCGCAGTGGGGTTGATCGTTTCCTTCTCGCCGCGCCTTCCGTGGTTGGGTAAGTTACCGGGCGATATTCTCGTCAGGAAAGAGAACGTCAGCTTTTATTTTCCTCTTGGCTCATGCATCATCATTTCGCTGCTACTGTCGTTTATTATGTGGTTGTTTCGGCGTTAAAAACTGGCGGGACTCGGATCTGATGGATAGCAACAACAATAGAGAATTCTTCGGTGTCGCCATTAAACAGGAAGACCGGGGTTTTTCTCGTGCGCGTTTCCAGAGGTGTTTTATACAAGTGAGGTAGCGGTATGCTGATTCTTGCAGGAGATATAGGTGGGACATCGACACGGCTCGCTTATTTCGATACAACCGGCGGTACTCTTGAGCCGGTGGTCGAGAAGCGTTTTCCCAGCAGGGAGAGTGGGAGCCTGGAGGAAATCGTCGACCGATTTGCTGCAGAGCAGGGTTTGACAATAGCGAACGCCTGCTTCGGCATTGCCGGTCCGGTCCGTAATGGCCATGTCAGAACCCCCAACCTCCCCTGGAGTGTTGACTCTGCTGTATTGTCCAGGATTCTCCGGATCCCGGCGGTGCGCTTGATCAACGACCTTGAAGCCAATGCCTACGGCATTGCTCTCCTGCAGCCGGAGGATCTGGTTGTTCTCAATCCCGGCAGTGCGGACCCTGTCGGTACCATTGCCGTGATCTCGGCAGGCACCGGCCTGGGAGAGGCTCTGGCTTACTGGGACGGCGCAGCGCACCGGCCGCTTTCCTGCGAGGGGGGGCATGCCGATTTCGCTCCCCGCACCCAGCTGGAGACAGATCTGCTGCTCTTTCTGCGTGCCGAACATGGCCGGGTGAGTACAGAACGGGTTGTGTCCGGTCCCGGCATCTGCAACATATATCGTTTCCTGCGCGACGTCCGTCACTTTCCCGAAAACAGATCGGTTGCCGAGGCAATGCTCCTGGGTGATCCGGCTGCGGTTATTTCCCGGGCAGCCCTCGCCGGAGAGTGCCCGCTTTGCGTTCAGGTACTTGATCTGTTCATTTCGCTCTACGGCGCGGAGGCTGGCAATGTTGCCTTGCGTGTATTGGCCACCGGTGGTATCTATCTCGGAGGGGGTATTGCCCCGAAGATTGTTGAACTACTAAAAGGGCCCGGTTTCATCGAGGCTTTTATCAACAAAGGTCGCCTGAGCCATCTTCTCGAGAATATACCGGTGCAGGTTATTCTCAATGACCGGACGGCCCTGCTTGGTGCCGCGCGCTGTGCATCTGAAAAATGATATGATCACAAGGTGTTCTTTACTCCGCTGGCACTCAGGATCAGCGGCGATTTGCACATCAATACGCAAGGGAGATATTATGAAAAATGTAATCAGAACTATTGTACTGCTACTTCTCAGCGTACAGGCAGCAGCTGTCATGATTGCCCCGCATCCTGCCGAGGCGGCTGTTGCTGCGGAGATCAACCGGGATGCACTCGCCGCCCTCGATAAGTTGTACGCCTCAACTCCGAAAGCAAAAATGCTCGGGGAAAAGGCAAAAGCCATTCTGGTCTTTCCCAGCATCCTCAAGGCCGGATTAATTATCGGTGGGCAGGGAGGTAATGGCGCCCTTGTCGAAAAAGGTAAAATCGTGGCCAACTACAACATTTCGGCTGTAACCTACGGCTTTCAGGCCGGTGCGCAGGAGTTCAGCTATGCCATGTTTCTGATGACCAGCGACGCCCTGAAGTTTATTGATAAAAATGGAGGCTGGGAGGTCGGGGTCGGTCCAAACATAGTTGTTGTGGACGAAGGAGCGGCCAAATCTTTGACAACTACCACCACCAAGGATGACGTCTACACCTTTATTTTCAGCCAGAAAGGACTTATGGCCGGGGTCGGTGTAGAAGGGTCCAAGATTACCAAAATAAAACCGGATTAATGCCAAAACCTGATCACGTGAATGTCCTCGAGATGACATCTCGGGGTATTTGTGCCGATAACGGTGATGATCAGCAGATGCTGATGCTGTACAATTGACCTGAGGAATTTTACCAATGCCCCTTTCCAGACTTTCGCAGGATCTGACCCGCACGACACTGGCTTTGCTCTTCATCGGTGTGCTTATCACGGCCTGTTTCTGGATTCTGCTCCCTTTCATGAGTGCCATGCTGTGGGCCGCCATGATCGTTATTTCAACGTGGCCTCTGATGCTGAAAGTTCAGACTCTGCTCTGGGGTAAGCGCTCTCTTGCCGTAGCATTTATGACGTTGTTGCTGCTTATGATGCTTGTGGTGCCGTTGTTTCTCTCAATCCTGACGGTTGTTGAACGCTCTGACACGTTTGTCGACTGGACCAGGTCGCTTTCCACGCTTGCCATGCCGGCACCACCTGGCTGGGTCGGAAATCTGCCGATAGTCGGCACAAAAATAGCTGATAGCTGGAATCATCTCGCCACCAGCACTCCGGCTGAACTTTCGACCCGACTGACACCTTACGCAGGCGCTGTTGCCAGCTGGATCGCTTCAAAGGCCGGTGGTTTGGGCATGATGATAGCACAGTTCCTCCTGACTGTTGTCATCTCGGCAATACTCTACAGCACCGGCGAAATAGCCGCTACGGGAATCCGCCTGTTTGCCCGGCGGCTTGCCGGTCAGCAGGGCGAAGAGGCTGCAATTCTTGCGGCAAAGGCAACCCGGGGGGTCGCTCTCGGGGTCGGTGTTACCGCACTTGTGCAGGCTCTCCTTGGCGGGATAGGCCTTGCCGTCAGCGGGGTCCCGGCAGCAGCCCTGCTTACGGCAGTCATGTTTATGCTCTGTCTGGCTCAGGTTGGACCGGGACCGGTCCTCGTACCGGCGATCGTATGGCTCTTCTGGCAGGATCAGATCCTCTGGGGCGGTATCTTGATTGGCTGGACGATATTCGTCGGTACCATCGACAATTTTATCAGGCCCTTCCTTATTAAGAAAGGTGCTGACCTCCCGCTGATCCTCATTTTTGCCGGTGTTCTCGGCGGTCTCTTTGCCTTCGGTATTATCGGACTCTTTATCGGTCCGGTAGTGCTTGCGGTTACCTACACTCTGCTTTCAGCCTGGGTCGTCGGGAACATTTCCGACGACGAGCCGACTACTGACGAAACGTGCTGACAGCCGGTTCATCCGGCTTGATCCGGTGCTACATCGCGTATGAAATCAAGATTGCATGGTGAGCGTTTCCAGATGACCAAGCTCCCCATTGACGACATCCTTCCCAATCTGCTGGAATCATTCCACTCCCACCGGAATGTTATACTCCACGCACCGCCGGGGGCCGGCAAAACAACCCGTGTGCCGTTGGCTCTCCTTGATATAATCACACCTGAAATGGGCCGTATTATCATGCTGGAGCCACGACGAATCGCCGCAGTGTCTGCCGCCCGCTGGATGGCACAAAATTGTAGTGAAGAGGTCGGACAGACGATTGGTTATTCAATTCGTTTCGACAGCTGCACTTCTCATTCAACACGTATTGAGGTGGTTACAGAGGGAATTCTGACCCGTCGGATTCAGAGCGATCCGGGACTGTCAGGTGTTGCCATGGTCATTTTTGACGAATTCCATGAGCGGAGTCTTCACGCTGATCTCGGCCTGGTACTCTGCCGGGAGGTTCAGCAGCTGCGACCGGAACTCAAAATCATGGTTATGTCGGCAACTCTTGATCTGCAGCCGCTTGTCCGGCTGCTTGACAACGCTCCGGTCATCAGTTCAGACGGGCGCTGTTTTGCTGTCGAGATGAAATACCTTGACGATACGGGGCACTCCCGTCTCGATCAACGCATGGCCGCAGCGGTAATTCGGGCACTTCATGAAACGGAAGGTGATATTCTCGCCTTTTTGCCCGGTTCCGGTGAAATACGCGCCTGTGCCGCCCGGCTGGCCGAATCAGGAGCAATGCCGGGCAATGCCGTTGTCTGCCAGCTCTATGGTGACCTGCCGGTTGCCGAGCAGCAGAAGATCATTTTTGCTGGGCCGATGCGAAAAATCGTATTAGCCACCAATATTGCCGAAACCAGTGTAACCATTGAAGGTGTCCGGACCGTTATTGATTGCGGCATGTCACGACGGTTGCACTTTGATCCGGGCAACGGCCTGAATCGACTGGTCACGGTTCGTGAATCGCGGGCATCAGCCGAACAGCGGGCCGGGCGGGCAGGGCGCACTGCTCCCGGTGTCTGCTATCGCTTATACAGTCAGCATACTCTGCATGCGATGGCTCCGCACACGCCGCCGGAAATCTGTGTCACCGATTTGTCCCAGCTTATCCTGGAACTGGCGGCGTGGGGAATACATGATCCTCAGCAACCATGTTGGCTCGATGCACCTCCGCCTGCAGCCGTGGCAACTGCCCGCACCCTGCTGGTCGACCTGGACATGCTTGATGATACCGGCAGGATAACGAACCTCGGGCGTGAGGCCGTGCGCCTGCCGCTTCACCCCCGTCTGGGCCGATTGCTGCTGCGCTCCCGGGAATTGTGCTGCCCAGGATTGGGGTGTCAGATAGCGGCGCTTCTTTCGGAACGGGACCTCGTACGTTTGTCTGCAGGAACTCTGCCCCTGATAAGCCACTCAGATATCGCTGATCGGCTGTTGCTGTTGAAACGGTGGCGCTCATCAGGACGTACCGATCGGAGTATGGATGTTTCGGCTTTCAAAAATGTAGAGCGGGTGGTGGGGCAACTGCGTCGTCTTATGGCTGTCTCGGGAACAGAAGCTGATTTCTCCTCTGCTGATGACCTGATATCACGCCTGCTGCTGGTGGCGTATCCGGATCGCATTGCCCGGCGCCGCTCGACGGGAGGTGGCTACCTGCTGACCGGAGGGCGCGGAGCGCGTCTTTCGGAACGTTCGGCGGTCGGATCCGGGGAATATATCGTTGCCGTTGCTCTGGATGCCGGAACTCAGGCTGAAGCGGTTATCCATCTCGCAGCGGAGATTTCCGAGGCTGTTGTCCGCGAGGAGCGCTCACGGCATATCAGGTCCGCAACACAAGTTGTCTGGGATGACCGTGAGGAGCGCGTCATCGCACGGAGACGGGAACTTTTGGGGAGCATTCAGCTTTTTGCCGAGACGGTTGTGCCGACTGCGGCAGAGTCAGTTCCCGCGGTAATCGGGGCGTTACGGGCAGCGCGGTTATCTTTTCTGACGATGAATGATGCCGTACGTCAGCTGCAGGGGCGCCTGCTGCTGCTGCGCAGAGCATTTCCGGAGCGTGAGTGGCCTGACGTTTCAGATACTACGTTGTGTGACCGGCTTGAAGAGTGGCTGGGGCCGCACCTTGGCGGGGTCACCACAACGAAGAAAGCTGCTCAGCTTGACATTGCCGCTATTCTGAAACAGAGTCTCGATTACCGGCAGCAGCGGGAGCTCGATGAGCTGGCTCCGACACATCTTACCGTACCAAGCGGTTCGCGGATCAGAATTGATTATTGCGGAGAAACACCGGTGCTGGCGGTGAAACTCCAGGAGCTGTTCGGCCTGGCAGTCGGGCCGACTGTCTGCGACGGCAGGATTCCGGTGCTGTTACATCTGCTCTCGCCGGCGGGTAGGCCGATACAGGTGACACGGGATCTGAAGGGGTTCTGGGACGGTTCATATCAGCAGGTAAAAAAGGAGCTCAAAGGGCGCTATCCAAAGCACCCGTGGCCGGATGACCCCTGGTGCGCCGTTCCTACCCGGCGCCTCAAGCCGCGCGGATAAATGGGCGTTACGTGTCTCTTTTTCGGTGAGAAAAATGTTTTTTCCAGATAAATATTGACCAGTCATTGCGATCAATATACTGTATACACATTACACATTACGGAGGTTTTCATGGGAAGAGAGTATACGCTTCAAGAGGCGGTAAGCCTGGCAATTAAAGCAGAAAAAGACAGCATGGATTTTTATCGGAGAGCGGCTTCGGTCGCGAAGAACGACCGGGCAAAAAAAGTTCTTGAGCTGCTCGCAAATGAGGAGGTTGCTCATCTGAAAGCTTTTTTTGATCATTACAAGGGATCTGAATATGGTGACCTCAATTCATATATCAATTCTCCGGTCGACACAAAAAATCCGACATATATCAAACTTGAAAAAGCTATCAGCGAAGACATGGTTGAGCAGAAAGCGCTTGAACTTGCTCTGATTGAAGAAAAGGATTGTATCAGTCAATACACCCAGCTTGCGCAAGGTGTTGTCGATCCCGCTGTACACGCGGTATTTGTGAGGGTTGTTAAAGAAACACAGAGGCATTATGATCTGATCGAGTCGGAATATGCCCATATTATGGGTATGGTGCATGAGTCTGATCAGGATACATTTGTAAGAGAGTAGCCGACTCTGTGCCCGTATATGACACCACTGAAAAACTGATCATAAAGGATCTGATATGAAAAAGTCTTTTTTTATTACCATTATTGGTGCAATCAGCATTTCCGCCACTGCTCATGCTGCAGAGATAAATGGGGATCTCGGAAACGTAATCGGAGGAAACGCAATAAAGGCCCATGGTATTATTGAAAAAAAATGCACGGCATGCCACTCAAAAGATAAAATTGATGTTGCACTCTCGACCGGCAAAGATATGAATGAAATACAGAAAAATATGGAAAAAAAAGGTGTGAAGTTAAATTCCAACGAGAGCGAGGTCCTTGGTATTTTTTGGAAACAGTCAAAACCAACGGTTAAAAAATAAAACTGCATATAGTGATAATGAACGTACCCAGGTTCATTGATACGTTTACCTGAATCATAAGCACCTACAGTAACAAGCTGTAAGTGCTTATTTTTTGCTGCCGTTTCCCCCTGCACTCATGATGATCTGAAAACCTGACGACTTCAGGCGAAGTTACCATGAAGTACACAAACTGGAGCCGTTATGAAGCTGTCCGACGAACAAACCAGAAAATTGATTCCCTATATCATTGATGCGACGGGCCTCAAGCCATTCCAGGTGGAACATACCGTAGAGCTGTTAACGGAAGGGGCAACCGTACCCTTCATCGCCCGTTATCGTAAAGAACATACCGGTGCATTGGACGAAGTACAGATCCGCACGGTTGAGGAGCAGTTTACCTACTTCTGCGAGTTGGAAGAGCGCAAAATCAGTGTGCTCAAAACCATCGAGGAGCAGGGAAAGCTCACCCCCGAGCTGCGGGATAGAATTGAGAACTCCCGCCAGAAAACTGAAGTAGAGGACCTCTATCTCCCCTACAAACCGAAGCGGCGCACGAAGGCAACCATTGCACGCGAACGGGGACTGGAACCGTTAGCCGACATTATCGCGTCCCAGAATGTGACGACTGGAACTCCCGAAGAGGTTGCCTATCCCTTTATTGATCAGGAAAAGGAAATTCCGGATGCGGCAGCGGCTCTCGAGGGGGCGGGCCATATCCTGGCTGAACGCCTCTCCGACGATGCTGATGCCCGTGCCATGGTGCGGCGCCTCACGAAAGAGCAGGGTGTCATGACGTCGCGGGTTGCGGCAGCCTCTAAAGAACGGGTCACCAAGTTTGAAATGTACTACGATTATCAGGAACCGTTCAAGAGTGTTCCTTCGCATCGCATACTCGCGATGCGGCGCGGCGAAAAAGAGGAGATTCTGTACCTTACCATTATCGCCCCGGTTGAGCAGGTTCTCGCGGGATTAAAATTTCGGCAAATTCTTCGGGAGAGCATCTTTATCGCGCTCCTTGAAGGGGTTGCAGAGGACGCCTACAAGCGCCTGATTGCCCCGTCCATTGAGGTGGAACTCCGCCTGGAGGGCAAAGATCGTGCTGATGAAGCGGCAATTCAGGTATTTGCGCGGAATCTGCGTGAACTCCTGCTGGCGCCACCTGCCGGAGGGACACGCGTTCTCGGCATCGACCCCGGTTTCCGTACCGGATCAAAGGTGGCTGCGGTTGATGCGACCGGACGATTCCTGGAACATGTGACGGTCTACCCGCACATCGGAGAGGGGCGGATTCCGCAGGCAAAGCAGGATCTGCTGAAGTTGATCGATGGTCATGCCATCGAGATGGTTGCGGTCGGCAATGGCACTGCCGGTCGTGAGATGGAGATTTTCGTCAAGGAGACCCTGGCGGCGGCAGGGCGACAGCTGCCGGTGGTTTCGGTCAGCGAGGCGGGTGCCAGCATTTACTCGGCCTCGGACATTGCCCGTGAAGAGTTCCCCGATCTTGATTTGACGGTGCGTGGTGCAATATCTATTGCGCGAAGGCTGCAGGATCCGCTTGGAGAACTGGTCAAAGTCGATCCCAAGAGTATCGGCGTCGGTCAGTATCAGCACGATGTACATCAAGGTATGCTCAAGAAGGCACTTGATGCAGTGGTGGAGTCGTGCGTAAACTATGTTGGAGTAGATCTGAATACCGCTTCATCGGCTCTACTTTCGTATGTGTCAGGTGTGGGCCCGTCTCTGGCCAGATCGATCACCCGCTACCGTGATGAGAACGGATCGTTTGCAACGCGCATGTCACTCCTCAAAGTGCCTCGTTTTGGGGCCAAAGCCTTTGAACAGGCGGCCGGATTCCTCCGTATCAGAGAGGGAAAACAGCTCCTGGACAATACTGCCGTGCATCCCGAGCGGTATCGTCTGGTGGAAGCGATGGCGGCCGATCTGGGCGTTACTCTGAAGCAACTGGTGGCAGATGCATCGTTAATCAACAGAATCGACCTGAAGCGGTACGTGACTGAGAGCGCAGGACTACCAACGCTTACTGATATTATCGAAGAGCTGAAGAAACCGGGGCGTGATCCGCGCAGCCAGTTTCAAACGGCATACTTCAGGGATGATATTCGGGAAATCAGCGACCTGAAGGAGGGTATGATCCTGCAGGGAGTGGTGACAAACGTGACGGCTTTCGGGGCATTCGTTGACATCGGTGTCCACCAGGATGGGTTGGTGCATATAAGCCATCTGGCGAGACGGTACGTGAAGGATCCGGGCGACGCAGTCAGGGCAGGGCAGGTGGTGACGGTCAAAGTATTATCAGCGGATGCACAACGGAAGCGTATTTCGCTGTCCATCAAGGAAGCGGTTGCCGCTGGTGTGGCGAATTGAAGCGGAGGAAACCATGTCAGAGCGGCAGTTATTGAAATAGTATTTGACTCCGTCTGCCCCAGGTGTTACCTCGGTATCGTGTGAAGCCGAACCATGAGTTTGGATTTTTTCAGGGTGGCATTTAATTGGCGTGGCGCATTTTGTCCATTTGATACCGGTTCTTTCTGAAGAAGATGTCAGGAACACGAGCTATGCAACTATTCAATGAATTATTACCGCTGCTCATCTACACAGCAGCTTCCGTCCTGATCATCGGCGGACTGCTGCTTGCCGCCTGGTGGCTCGGCGCAAAGACGACTTCCCGCAACAAGGAAATCCCCTACGAATCCGGAGTGATACCGAGTGGGGCTGCCCGCCGCCCCCTTTCCGTTCCCTTTTACCTGATCGCCATATATTTTATCGTCTTCGATGTCGAAACCGCCTTTATCTTCACATGGGCCGCAGAGTGGCAGCAACTCGGATTGCCCGGTCTGCTGCATATCACCTTTTTCATCGGCGCTCTACTGTTGGGGCTGGCGTGGTTGTGGATTAAGGGGGGCCTTGAATGGGGGCCTTCTGCGCGAAGAAACGCAGATTCTTTGCAAACTCTGCGTAAGTCTTCGGAATAGCTTGTGCGACGTAGCGAGTGCTCCGTCTCCGCGCTCTTCCACGACAGCCTTGATTTTGCAAAGACTTTGCGTTTCTTGAACAGCATAAACGAGGAACATAATGCAACAGGAAATTCCCGACAACATTCTGCTGACAAATCTTGACGACCTGATCAACTGGGGCAGGGCCAACTCGCTCTGGCCGATGTTTTTCGGGCTCTCCTGCTGTTTTGTCGAGATGATGACGTCATTTACCTCGCGCTATGATGTCTCCCGTTTCGGGGCGGAAGTGCTGCGCGGCTCACCGCGAGAAGCCGATCTGATGGTGATTGCCGGTACCCCGTTCCGCAAGATGGCCCCCAACATTCTCCGCCTGTATGAGCAGATGGCCGAGCCGCGCTGGGTGGTCTCCATGGGGAGCTGTGCCAATTCCGGCGGTATGTATGATGTCTACAGCGTGGTGCAGGGGGTCAACCAGTTTTTACCGGTGGACGTCTACATTCCCGGCTGCCCCCCCCGTCCCGAGGCATTTCTGCAGGGGCTGATACTGCTCCAGGAGAAGATCAAGCGCGGAGAGCGCCCGTCCCGCCCGGTGCTGCACCTTGCCGGCGGCAGCCAGGGGACGACCGTGCCGCTGCTGGTGGAGGGTGTCTCCAAAACCTGCGATCCGCGTGGTCCAGGCCTGGAGGGGACCGCCATCCGTGGTGTGTCAGTCGGACATCCCCGCAGTCGGCTGCCGCGAAGTGACGAGCAGTGGCGTCCTCCGGCACCGAAACAGGAGTATCCCGACTTCGGCATGACCGGCGAGCTGGAGGCGATTTTTGGCGAGCAGATCCGCCGGGACGACTCTGCCACCGACATGCTTACCTACCGGGTTGTGCCGGAACTGCTTCCCGAACTGCTCGCTCGCCTGAAGAGCCGTACCTCTGCCCCCTTCAGACGGCTGGAGGACATCGCTTGTGTCGATGACTCCTGCCGTCGTGAACCGGAGCGCTTCAAAGCCTATACGGTCAATTACCACCTGCTCAACTTCGACATCCCGGGCCATATCCGCATCAAGACCGAACTGCCGGATGAATCAGCACCGCTCCCCAGCGTCACTGAAGTATTCGCCAATGCCAACTGGTACGAGCGGGAGGTCTACGATATGTACGGACTCCGCTTTGCCGGTCACCCGAATCTACGCCGGATCCTGATGCCGCACGACTGGGAGGGGCATCCCCTGCGCAAAGCGCACCCCTTCCGGGGCACCGAGATGCCGGCCTATACACTTGAAGATGCCCGCCGGTTCCAGTCGCTGCCGGCAGAGCAGTTCTTTGCCGACAATGATCCTGATGTCCTCATCCTCAACCTGGGGCCGCAGCACCCCGGTACCCACGGCATCATCCGCTGCATGCTGAAACTGGACGGCGAAGAGATCGTCGACATGGAGAGCGATATCGGCTATCACCACCGCGGCGCGGAAAAGATCGCCGAACGCCAGCAGTGGAACCAGTTCATCCCCTACACCGACCGGATCGACTACCTCTCCGGGGTGCAGAACAATCTGGCCTACTGCAACTCTGTGGAGAAGCTCTGCGGCATCCGGGTGCCGGAACGGGCTGAAACGATTCGCGTCATGCTGTCGGAACTGTTCCGTATCGCCAATCATCTGGTCTGGCTCGGTACGTTCACCGCCGATATCGGGGCGATGACGCCGGTTTTCTATACCTTTACCGATCGGGAAAAAATTTTTGATATCGTGGAGATGATCACCGGCGGCAGGATGCATCCGGCCTGGTTCCGCATCGGCGGTGTCGCCGAAGATCTGCCCGACGACTGGCAGCGACCGGTGCGGGATTTTCTGGCCTGGATGCCGGGGCGGCTCAAGGAGTATCACTCCCTGCTCGACCGGAATCCGATTTTCATGGCTCGCTTGAAAGGTGTCGGGGCCATTTCGAAGAACGATGCTCTGGAGTGGGGGTTGTCCGGGCCAAACCTGCGTGCCTGCGGCATGGAGTGGGATCTGCGCAAAAAGATACCCTATTCCGGGTATGATCGTTTTAACTTCGACGTACCGACCGCTGAGGGTGGCGACTGCTGGGCCCGCTATCTGGTGCGCATGGAGGAGATTCAGCAGTCGCTGCGCATCGTGGAGCAGTGCCTGAACGGTATGCCGCCCGGGCGCTGGATGACCGATGACTACCGCTATGTGCTGCCGCAAAAACCGGATACACTCAAGGATATCGAATCCCTGATCCATCACTTCGTCAACAGCACCCGCGGTATGAGCGCTCCCAAAGGGGAGAACTACAGCGCCATCGAGGCCCCGAAAGGGGAAAACGGCTATTTTGTCGTCTCAGACGGCCTCAATATCCCATATCGTGTCAGGATCAAGACCCCCAGTTTTCCTCATGTCCAGGCGCTGCCGGTCATGAGTCGCGGCTGGCTGCTCGCGGATTTTCTGGCGATCCTCGGATCGATCGATTTTGTACTCGCCGATCTGGACAGGTAATGGAAACGCCCACTTTTTCGCAATATCTGCGTAAGTCATCGGGATCACTTGTGCGGTGTAGCGCTGCTACACCTCCGCGTACTCCCTCGACAGCCTTGATCTTGCGAAAAATTGAGCGTTTCAAAGGAGAGAACAATGGTTAAAAGGTCAAAAAATGGAACAGAAAAAAATGATTCCTGATTTGTTAAAAAATGAACTCCAAAGCCGTATCGCTTCAGCCATCACCAACCGTGAGGCTGCGGTGGATGTGATGAAGGCACTTCAAGCCCATTACGGCTGGCTGACTGACGAGGCGGTCGTTGAAGCGGCCGCACTGTTGGGACTTTCACCGCTGCAGGTGGAGGAGTTGGCCACCTTTTACGAGATGATCTATCGCCGCCCGGTCGGGCGTCATGTGATCCATGTCTGTGACTCCATCTCCTGCTGGGCAATGGGGGGGGAGACGCTGCTGAGTCATCTTTCCGGACTGCTCGACATCAAACCGGGGGAAACCACACCGGACGGCCTCTTTACCCTGCTCCCCTGCTGCTGCCTCGGCAACTGCGGAGAGGCACCGACTATGATGATCGGCGACACCATCTGCGGCAGGGTTAGTGTCGACACTGCTGCGGCACTGATTGAACAGCATCGGAACCGTTGATGGAACAGATTCTCTTTCGACATAACAGGCCGGGGCGCTCTGTCACTTTTGCCGAGTATCAGGCAGAGGGGGGCTTTACCGCACTGAAAAAGGCGCTTTCCGGCATGTCACCGGACGGGGTGCAGCAGGCGGTGATCGACTCCGGGATGCGCGGCCGGGGGGGCGCCGGCTTTCCGACCGGGAAGAAATGGTCGTTTGTGCCACGCACCCTGCCGGGACCGCGCTGGCTGATCTGCAACTGCGACGAGATGGAGCCGGGCACCTACAAGGACCGCGTCCTACTCGAAGCAAACCCCTACTCTCTGGTCGAGGGGATGGTGCTGGCCTGCTACGCCATTGGCGTGCGCCATTCATTCATCTTCATCCGGCGCGGCTACGAACAGGCCGCCGCCAACCTGCGCCGGGCCATTGCCGAGGCAACGGCGGCAGGATTGCTGGGAGACAACATCCTGGGGAGCGGCTTTTCCTGTGACATCGATGTACATGTCTCTGCCGGGCGCTACATCTGCGGCGAAGAGACCGCACTGATGAACGCTCTGGAGGGGAAACGGGCCAATCCGCGCGCCAAACCGCCATTCCCGGCAATCAAGGGTCTGTGGGGCGGACCGACCGTTGTCAACAACGTGGAGAGTCTGGCCAATATTCCGTATATTATTGCAAACGGTCCCGCTTGGTTCAAAGCAACAGCCGCCACACCCGAGGCGGCCGGCATGAAGCTGTTTTGCGTCAGCGGCCATGTGGTCAACCCGGCCTGTTTCGAGCTACCGCTCGGGATGCCGCTCGGGGAGATCATCGACGGCCCCTGCGGCGGCATGCGTCCAGGGAGCAGTTTCAAGGCGTGCCTGCCGGGTGGTGCCTCCACCCCCTATTTTACTGCCGACCACTGGGGAGTGCCGATGGACTTTGATCCGGTGGCCAAGGCAGGTTCACGCCTCGGCACCGGCGGTATCGTGGTCTTCGACCAGCAGACCTGCATGGTGGCGGCCACCCTCAATCTGGTCCGTTTCTATGCCAGGGAATCGTGCGGCTGGTGCACCCCCTGTCGTGAGGGACTCCCCTTCGTGGTCCATCTGCTGGAACTGATCGAATCCGGCTCGGGGAGTGAAGAGCATATCGGGATCCTGCGGGAGCACGTCCAGCAGCTGAACTACGCGTTCTGCGCCCTGGCCCCCGGCGCCATGGGGCCGGTGGATGGACTGCTCAGGCACTTTGAGGATGAAATCAGGGAACATATCGTCACCGGGAAATGCCCGTTTATTTCAATCTGATTTATGAGCAGGATGTATTTCGGTGTTATCGGCAATGCAAAAAGTAGAAAAAGTGGAACTGGTCAGAAATTGCGTAAACAGATGGTAGTACAAGTATCGTTTCCGATTGATAAAAAACAAAAATATCTTCATATTTATGACCAAATAGCATAGTATGCCATCCATAATACATGCAGATTTAGTAAAGAATAACGGAGAGGGGAACGAATAATATGCGAGTCGAAGCTATAGTAAAAAAAGGCGGTTGGTTCATTCCCCACCCAGGCGTTGAAATTGGCACACAAAAACATATTCTCCTCGACATAACCCCTGTTGCCACTTGTAATTTATCAGAGGATGTATTTGTTCAAGCAGCCGGTATGCTGAAGAAAACCACCATAGACGGAGTTGCTTTTCAGAAAAAACTTCGGAAAGAATGGAATGGCCGTTAGTGTACCTGATAGACACAAACATAATCATTTACTACCTTGAAGGTGAACACGCTGCCGTCTCGTTTTTGCGCACCAACCGGGGGAAACTGGCTATTTCGTTTATTACCTGGATGGAGACTCTCTCATTCCCTTTTAGCGCAGATGAAGAGCAGGTTGTCCGGGCATTTTTACAGGAATTCAGGCTGATAGAAATTTCTTCTCCTGTGATGGAGCTATCTGTAGAAATCCGCCGGAAGAAAAAACTGAAACTCCCTGATGCAATCATCGCCGCTTCAGCCATCCATCATGATTTGATTCTTGTGACAAGAGATTGCAAGGACTTTAAGGGGACCTCAGTAAAAACCCTCGATCCGTTTTTGGTTTCATGATTCAACGAATTTTCAAACGGCAGAAAACAGGGTCGTGGCTCAACTTCGGAAAATACAAGAGTTGATTCACGACTTTTGTCTTTTATAGAGAAAACTGAACAGCCACTGACCTGAACAAGAAGGGGTTTTTTCTGTATGCCGAAGCTGATTATCGATGACATACCGGTTGAGGTTGCTGAGGGTACCACCGTGCTGGAAGCGGCGCAATCCGTGGACATTCCGATTCCGCACTTCTGTTGGCATCCGGCGCTTGGCAAGGCGGGGGCCTGCCGGGTCTGCGCCGTCAAGATGCTGGAGGGGCCAGTCAAGGGAATTCAGATGTCCTGTATGCTGCCTGTCCAGGAGGGGATGGTGGTGTCGACGACCGACCCGGAAGCGGTTGCCATGCGGCGCGCCGTCATCGAGTGGCTGATGATCAACCACCCCCATGACTGCCCGGTCTGCGACGAGGGGGGGGAGTGCCAGCTGCAGGATTTCACTATTGCCGGCGGGCATGGTATTCGGCGCTACAGCGGCAAAAAACGGACTCATGTCAACCAGTATCTCGGTCCGTACATCGAACACGAAATGAACCGCTGCATCCAGTGTTACCGCTGTGTCCGCTTTTATCAGGAGTATGCCGGGGGAACGGATTTTGGTGTCATGGGGAGCGCCGGACGGGTCTATTTCGGTCGCTTTCAGGAGGGGCAGCTGGAATCACCCTTCTCCGGCAACCTGGTGGATATCTGCCCTACCGGAGTTTTTACCGATAAGACCGCCCGTTTTCGGGCCCGTTACTGGGATTACGACATGGCCCCCTCGGTCTGCCCCCATTGTTCGCTCGGATGTAACACCACGCCGGTAGCCCGCTACCGGGAACTGCTCAAGACCGTTGCCCGCCGGAATGAAGCCGTCAATGACTGGTTCATCTGTGACCGGGGCCGCTTTTCGAACAGCGTGGTCAACGACCCGCTGCGGCCGCGCCGGGCAGTGGTGGACAGCAGAGAAACCGGTGTTGCAGAAGCGCTGGAAGCGTTGCAACTGCGTATACGCGATATCGAAGAGCAATATGGTCCCGGCAGCATCGCCGTGGTCGGTTCATCGCGCATGGCGCAGGAAGCTGCAGAGCTGCTGCCACAGCTGGCGCACCGCATCGGTGCCGGAGCACTCTGCTTCAGTACCACACGGAAAGAACAGGTCGAAACGCTCGCACTCCTTGAACTGTTGTCAGCCGGAAGAAGCGCCTCCCAGCAGGATGTCCGGAACTCCGACTGTATTGTTATCTACGGTTGTGACCCGCTGAATGAAGCCCCGATGATGGCGATGGCAGCGCGCCAGGCCTGGAGAGCCGGTGCAAAAGTGTATCTGATCGGGCAGGGAATCAGCCTCCCGTGTGAAGTCACCGAATGTACCGCTCTTGAGGATGTGCCGCTTGCAGAGGCAGAAAGGCCGATTATCATCTGTAATGTGTCGGTCAGAGTTGAACTGCTTGATAAACTTCAGGAAAGCCACAGTCATCTCAAAATCGCCGGCCTGTTTCCCGCCGCAAACAGTTTTGGAGCGGCGCAGGTGATGCGGGAGACTGGCGCAATCAGCCTGGAAGAGGCGCTGGCAGACGGAGAGATCAAAGGAATCATTGCAATAGAGGCCGACATCCCGGCAGCACTGCTTGACGGCATTCCGTTTGTTGCTGCCCTCGACTGGCTGGCAGCAGCTGCCGTTCAGGCCGCGCAGATCGTTATCCCGACAACCGCCTGGGTTGAGATGGACGGCAGTTACATCAATTATGAAGGAAGGGCGCAACAATTTTCCAAGGTTATGAACCCGGGAGTCCCGATTAAAGGGCTTGATCCGAACGGTCATCCACCGCACAGCCATCGCACCGTCGCGCCGGGTGGTGAAGCTCTGCCCGCCTGGCAGCTGCTGGCCACCCTGATTAAACTGCTTGATGACGACAGCAGAGGACTATCATGATGTACGACACCATCGACATAGCCCTACTTCTGGCCAAGATCGCCCTGGTATTTTTCGTCATTCTGACTCTGGCGGCCTATCTGGTCTTTGCCGAGCGCAAGGTACTCGCCTGGATTCAGGACCGCAAAGGGCCCAACCGCGTCGGCCCCTTCGGACTGCTGCAGCCGCTGGCCGACCTGATCAAGCTCCTGACCAAAGAGGACTTCCGGCCGATCGGGGCGGACAAATGGCTGTTCTACCTGGCTCCTGCCATGGCCGCCATTCCGGCTATCATGATCTTTGCCGTCATCCCTTTTGGCGCGCCGCTGACACTCTTCGGACATACAGTATTGCTGCAGGTGTCCGACCTGAATGTCGGCCTGCTCCTGTTCATGGCGCTCTCTTCCATCGCCGTTTACGGCGTCGCCCTGGGAGGGTGGGCTTCAAACTCCAAGTATGCCCTGCTTGGCAGCATCCGCGGCCTTGCCCAGCTGATCTCTTATGAGCTTTCCATGGGGCTGTCGCTCGTCCCGGTGGTGATGCTGGCCCGCTCTTTCCGGCTGTCGGATATTGTTAACGCCCAGTCCGGCTGCTGGTTTATCGTCTATCAGCCGCTGGCCTTCGTAATCTTTCTGATCAGTATCGCCGCCGAATGCAAACGGATCCCCTTCGAACTCCCCGAAGCGGAGGGGGAACTGGTCGCGGGCTTTCACACCGAATACTCCGGCATGCGTTTCGGCCTGTTTTTCGTCGGGGAATATATCAACATCATCGTATTGGGGGGGCTGGCGGCCACCTTTTTTCTCGGCGGATGGCATGGCCCTTTTTTGCCGCCGGTCGTCTGGTTCTCTGCCAAGGTGCTGGCCTTTGCCTTCCTCTTTATCTGGATGCGCGGCACGTTGCCCCGCTTGCGCTACGACCAGCTGATGCATTTCGGCTGGAAGATTCTGACGCCGCTGGCACTGGTCAACATCGTGGTGACCGGCTGGTGGCTGGTGCTGAGAGGCTGAATGAAGATTTTATCCGACATAGCGGCACTCCTGACCGGGATGTGGATCACCTGGAAGCATATGTTCCGGCGGCCGGTGACCATCCAGTATCCGGAGGAGAAGCGCCAGCCGTATCCACGCTATCGGGCCCGTATCGTGCTGACCCGCGACCCGGATGGCGGTGAGCGTTGCGTCGCCTGCCAGCTCTGTTCAGCCGCCTGCCCGGTGGACTGCATCTCCATGCAGCCGACAGAAGATACCGACGGGAGACGCTCTGCAGAATGGTTCCGGATCAACTTCGCCCGCTGTATCTTCTGCGGTCTCTGCGCTGAAGCGTGTCCGACTCTGGCCATCCAGATGACCCCTGATTTTGAGATCTGCACGCGGGACATCATGGACCTGGTCTATGAAAAAGAAGATCTGTTAATTGATGGCTGCGGCAAATCGTCGCATTACAACTTTTACCGCCATGCCGGCATCGGTGTGACCCAGCCACGCGGCAACGGCGCTGAGGAACTGCCGCCGGTGGATGTACGGGGGTTACTGCCCTGATATGGAAACATACCTGTTCTACATACTGGCGACCGTAACTGTCATCGGCACGATCCTCGCCATTACCGAAAAACATCCGGTGCATGCGATCGTCTACCTCGTCACCTCGTTCTTCAGCCTGGCGTCGATCTTCTTTCTGCTGTCCGCGCCGCTGATCGCCATGTTCGAGGTTATCATTTACGCCGGTGCGGTTATGGTGCTGTTCATGTTTGTCATCATGATGCTCGACCTCGGACGCGCCGATGAAGCGAAACGCCCCCCCCTGCGGCAGTGGTTTCTGCCGGTCATTCTGGGCGGGATCATACTGGTGTCGATCGGGGTCCTTGCGGCCGGTTATGTCACAACCCCCCATGCTCCCGGTGCCATCACTGTCCGCGACTTCGCCGTGACCCTGTTCCGGAAATACGGCGTAGCGGTCGAAATCATCTCCATGCAGCTGCTCTTTGCAGTCGTCGGGGCGTTGTACCTCGGCAGGAGGCGGCCATGATCGTACCATTGGCACATGTACTGATTCTGGCGGCCATCCTGTTCGGCCTCGGGCTGGTCTGCACACTGGTCTGGCGCAGCAACGTCATCATGCTGCTGATCGGGATCGAGATCATGCTCAATGCCGCCATGCTCGTTTTTGTCGGTGGCTCAAACCATTGGGGGATGGCTGACGGCCAGGTGTTCGCCCTGATCATCATGGCCATGACCTCGGCTGAAGTCTCACTGGCACTGGCGCTGGTGGTGTATCTGCATCGCCGTAAAAACACGGTTGATGTCGATGAATTCCGGGAGTTACAGGACTGAATGAAAGCCTATCTTGAACTCATAATCCTGCTTCCGCTGCTCGGAGCGATCATCAATGCGCTGCTGGGCGGCCGTCTGCTGTCGCGCCGGGCGAGTGAATGGCTGGCCTGTGCCGTAATCTGGGGCAGCTTTGCCGCCACTCTGGCGGCAGCAATCGTTTACAGAGCTCCGGCCACGGTGGAGATCGTTTCGTGGCTGTCCGATTTTGATTTCAAGGCGTCGCTCACCCTCTATCTCGACCCGCTCTCGCTGTCACTCTGCCTGATGATCACCTTTGTCTGCGGACTGATACATCTCTATGCCGTCGGCTATATGAAGGACGACCCCTCTTCTGTCCGTTTTTTTGCCCTGCTCAATCTGTTCGTGGCGGCCATGCTGATGCTGGTGCTGGCCGAGAACCTGCCGCTCCTCTATCTCGGCTGGGAGGGGGTCGGTTTCTGCTCCTACGCCCTGATCGGTTTCTGGCACACGAAACCGGCAAATGCCACTGCCGGACGTAAGGCCTTTATTGTCACGCGTATTGGGGACACCGGCCTCGGGATTGCTGTTGTCTGGATGTTCGAGCTGTTCGGCACCGAGTCTATTCCGCACCTGAACCAGATGGGGCACCTGTTGCCGGCCGGCATTGTAACCGCCCTGGGGCTCCTGATGCTGCTGGCGGCCATGGGCAAATCGGCCCAGGTGCCGCTGATGGTCTGGCTGCCGGACGCCATGGCCGGACCGACACCGGTTTCGGCGCAGATCCACGCTGCCACCATGGTTACCGCCGGGGTGTACCTGCTGATGCGCATGTTCCCGCTGATCGGCGTCTCGCCGACGGTCACCGCCGCCATTGCGATCACCGGTGCGCTGACCGCTTTCTACGGCGCAACCTGTGCCCTCGTGCAGCGTGACCTGAAGCGGATTCTCGCCTACTCCACGATCAGTCAGATCGGCTATATGATGTTGGGAGTGGGCGCCGGCGCAATTACAGCCGCAACCTTTCACCTGCTGGTGCATGCGTTCTTCAAGGCGTTGTTATTCCTCGGAGCGGGGTGTGTCATTACAGCTCTCCATCACGAACAGGATATCTTCCGCATGGGGGGACTGAGGCGCACGCTGCCGGGGATCTTCTGGCCGTTTCTGGCCGGAGCGCTCTGCCTGGCCGGCGTGCCGCTTACCGGCGGCTTTTTCAGCAAGGATGGTATTCTCGGGGCGGTCTGGCTCAAGGGTGGGGCACTCTACGGGGGACTGTATGTTGTCGGTCTGGTCACGGCCTTTATCACCGCCGTTTATACCGCCCGGATGGTGCTGGTCGTTTTTTGCGGAGATGGAATTCATCCCCTCCCCCCTGGCGGGGGAGGGTTAGGGAGGGGGGGACTTAAACAATTGCCGCGCATCATGGAGTGGCCGCTGATCCCGCTCGCGATTCTGGGACTATGCGGCGGTCTGCTCAATCTGCCGGAATATATGGGAAATGGCCTCCTGCATTTGTTTTTGTTGTCGCTTGGCAGCCACGAGCAGACTCTGCCGCACTCGACCGAAATCCTCCTGCAGGGAGTCGCCGCCGCTGTCGCCGCAGCAGGCATTTTGACAGCCTGGTTCCGCTATGGCGGGAAGCGCCGCCAGGAGAGTCTCGCGAAAGAACAGAAGCCTGCCGGTGGTATTGCCGCTTTCCTGCTGGAGGGGTGGCGGGTGGATGCTCTCTATGACCTGCTGCTGGTCCGCCCCTATACCCGGCTTTCAACCTTTCTCTGGCAGCAGCTTGACGAAGGGTGCATCGATGATTCCCTGGATCGCATGGCCTCATTGTTCGGGAGATGCGGCCAGTGGCTCGGCGGTCGGGGTCAGGGGCGGGTTTCGCTCTCTCTGCTCGGCATGGCCGCCGGAGCGGCGCTGATGGTATTCTGGATGGTGTGGGGTATGCCATGAATCAGTTTCCGTTCCTGACACTGCTGCTGTTCCTCCCGCTGGCCGGAGCGTTTCTGCTCCTCACGATGACCGGAAGGGAGAAGTTGGCCCGGAGCACCGCCCTCACCATAGCGGTAGCAGAGACGGTACTGGCCTGCAGCGCCTGGTTCTGCCAGGGAAACAGTTCTGCACGGGGATATTTCCTCTTCGAAGACCGTCCCTGGATTGAAACGCTTGGCATCCGCTATACGGTGGGCATGGACGGCATCACTCTGCTGCTGGTAACGCTGACCGCTCTCGTTACAGTTATCGCCATGCTCGTATCATGGCGCTCCATCACGGAACGGGTCGCCCTGCACTTCCTGCTGATTCTGGCCATGGAATCGGGCATCATGGGGGTTTTCCTCTCCCTTGACCTGTTCCTCTTTTACCTGTTCTGGGAACTGATGCTGATCCCGATGTTCTTCCTGATCAGTATCTGGGGGCATGATCGCAACATCTACTCGGCGGTCAAATTCTTCCTCTATACCTTGGTCGGCTCGCTGCTGATGCTGCTGGCCATTATCGGCGTCTACCTGATTCATGGTGAACAGAGTGGCATCTACAGTTTCGGCCTGGCGGCGCTGACCGGAACCAGATTTTCACCCGCCACCGGCCTGTTGTTGTATGGCGCATTCCTGCTCGCCTTTGCGGTCAAGTTTCCGCTCGTGCCGCTGCACACCTGGCTTCCCGACGCCCATACCGATGCCCCGACCGCCGGAAGTGTGATTCTGGCGGGTCTGCTGCTGAAAACCGGGGCATACGGCCTGATCCGCTTCGGCTACCCGCTCTTTCCCGAGGCCGCCCGGACCCTGTCGCCGCTGCTGATCGGGCTGGCAGTAGCCGGTATCATCTATGCCTCATGGATCGCCTTTGCCCAGAAAGATATGAAACGCCTCGTCGCCTACTCCAGTATCGGGCATATGGGTTTTGTCGCGCTCGGTATCGCCGTCTGGACACCGGTGGCGCTGTCGGGGGCGCTGCTGCAGATGGTCAACCACGGCTTGACCACCACGGCGCTCTTTGCGCTGGTCGGGATGCTCGATGAACGGGCCCATACCCGTCAGATCGAGGATTATGGGGGGCTGTGGGGGAAAATTCCGCTTTTCTCGGCCTTCTTCGTTCTCTTTGCCATGGCCTCGGCCGGTCTGCCCGGCCTGAACAATTTTGTCGGTGAATTCCTCATTTTGACCGGTTCTTTCAAATCAGCTCATCTGGCAACTGCACTCGCTTTTATCGGCGTAATTCTGCCGCTTGTCTACACGGTACGCCTGGTCCAGGAGGTTATCTTCCAGGAGGAGCGGCGACCGCTGCCGATGGCGGATATTTCTTCACGCGAACTGTTCATTCTGGCATTTCTGGCCCTGGCTGACCTGTATATCGGGCTGCATCCCGCCCCGTTGCTGGAGATACTGAAAGCACCGGTGGCGTTACTGACGGGAGGGGTGCCATGACAACAGCAGATCTCTGGATAGCCCTTCCGTTGATCCTGCTTGCAGTCGGCGCCCTGCTGACGCTGCTGATCGGTGCCGTTACCCGCGATGACACCGCCGCAACCGCCATCGGTGTTGCGGTGACTCTCGGAGCCGCATGCTGGCTGTTACAGACTCCTCCTCTGCCGGTTGCTCCGTCGCTGGGACTATCCGCCGCCGGACTGCCGCGCCTCTTCAGCTGTTTTTTTCTCCTGCTGGCGGCCGGAGTGCTCTGCCTGTCGTCAGGTTACAACCGGGCGCGCGGCATCGGTGGCGAGGAATATCCTGCTACGGTATTGTTCGCCACATTCGGCATGCTTGCCCTGGCGTCGGCGACCACTCTGCTGACCCTTTTTCTGGGGCTTGAAGCGATGAGTTTCGGTTTCTACATCCTGGTGGCAGTCGACCTGAAACGGGCGACATCCGGCGAGACCGGACTGAAATACCTGCTGCCGGGGGCGCTCAGCACCGCCTTTCTCGCGTTCGGCATCGCCCTTATCTATTGCGTTTCCGGGACACTCGCCATCCATGAAGCGGTGCAGCTTACGCTGACGAGCGGCAGGCCGGACCCGATCGCACTGGCCGGGTGGGGCTGTCTGCTGGCCGGAATTGCCTTCAAGCTTTCGCTGGCTCCCGCCCACCTCTGGACCCCGGATGTGTACCAGGGGGCTCCGGCGCCGGTGGTTGCTTTTCTCTCGGGCGGCTCAAAAGGTGCAGCGATCCTGCTGCTCCTCCTCCTGCTCCCGCACGCGGTTGACGCTTCGCACCTGCGGATACCACTCTGGGGGGTGGCGCTGCTCTCCATGCTGGTCGGCAATCTGGCTGCCTTGCTGCAAAACCGTGTCCGTCGGCTGCTGGCCTACTCCTCAATCGCCCAGATGGGCTATGTTGCGGTCGCTCTGGTTTCCGGGAAGGGGGGAGGCTATCAGGCGGCAGCTTTCTACGCCCTGGCATACGGTGTGATCAGTCTGGCGGCGTTTGGTGCGATTGCCGTTCTCGAGCGGCAAGGGTGCGGAGAGACCCTGGACGATTATCGCGGACTCGGTCAGAGCAAGCCGTTTGCTTCAGGAGTGCTGACATTGGCGCTGTTTTCTCTTGCCGGCATCCCTCCTACGGTCGGTTTCACCGGCAAGTTCCTTATTTTTACGTCAGCAATCCGCTCCGGTGAAATTGCCCTGGCCGTAATCGGCGTCCTGCTGGCCGCCATTTCGGTCTATTACTATTTGAAAGTGGTGATCACCCTCTACAGCAAACATACCGGAACAGCAGATGCAAGTCATCCGACGTATCCGGAATACTCCGTACTTATTCTTGCATCTACGGCAATGGTTCTCCTCGGACTCTGGCCGGATGCGCTTATTTCACTGTTGTCTCATCTTCTGCCGTAAGAATCGTGTATGAGTTGAGGGGAGGTTGTTGTCTGATGCCCGTATCAGATTATTTTGGAGCGCTTATCTGCCTGCTCATTCTGCTTCTGACCGCCTTTGCTGCTCCTAAAACAGCGTCTGCAGGGGAGTTGTTTGGCTTTTATGGCGTAACCAATGAGGCGAACAGCTCCAACAATTCTTTTGCCTATCAGTTTGAATACCGGGAAGGTCTTGGGGAAAACGTCGCTGCGAGCGCTTCCTATCTGAACGAGGGGCATATTCCGAATCACCATAGAGACGGTCTTGCTCCGCTCATGATCTGGGGGCGGGGCAATTTATGTGATCGCCGCTTGTCGCTTGCTGCCGGTGCCGGCCCGTACCTCTATGCCGATACCACCACCATCAACGGCATTGTCAAGGACAGCCATGATGTGGGAGGCATATTTTCCGTTTCTGCCACTCTCTACACCCAATCACGTTTTCTGCTTCAGGGAAGGGCCAATTGGGTTTATACCGGCAGAAGTGTCGATACCGTCACCGCCCTCATCGGCATCGGCTACCAACTTGATCCCCCGCTTTCAACCGGGCCACTGCCAACACCGCCGCGACAAAAGGAAAAGACGACCAATCATGAACTCTCCGTGTATGTCGGGCAGACCATAGTCAATAATCCCGGTTCTCCCAAATCAGTCGCTACCGGTATCGAATACCGGAGAGGGCTGTTGCGCTATCTTGATTTCAGCACGGCATGGCTGAACGAAGGAGACAACGAGCTGATCCGAAGAAATGGCGCACTCGCCCAGTTCTGGCTCGTCCGGGCCTTCTTTGACGACCGTCTTTCCCTTGGCAGCGGACTTGGCGCTTATTTAGCAATTGACAAAAGGAATGGAAAAGCGTTTGACAAAGGGGGGGGTGAATTTGCTTCCGGTGTCATATCGATGACCGCAAGTTTCAGGGACTTCGGTTTTAACCCGGACATTTCACTGCGCTTAACGATGAACCGTATCGTCACCAACTATGACAAGGACACCGACATCTTCCTCATGGGCCTGGGGTACCGTTTCTGATGTACCAATTTCCATAAAAGTGGATTGCTAAAGTATGTTTGCCAATAGCAACAGGATTGCCAATGAGCCGCTACTGACCGTTGAAGGTGGGTTGTCAGGGGTGAGTATAAAGCCCAGCCACACGATCTGAAGCGGAAAATTCAAATGAGCTGCCTGACCAAGTAATTGATTTAAAGCGCTCCGCTATTTATCTCCCGTATTTTTTCAATGCTCTTCCGCAAAGCAACCCTCCTTATGGTCCTTTTCGTGAATGGTTTGTCTCTTTAACAACTGCAGTTAAATGGCGAACTGAACATGGTTAATTAACGGAGAGTTGTGCGGTTTTTACCTGTGCACACTCTCAATGTCATCATAATCATATGTAATCATTTAATATTATTTATTCCCTCAGGAACAAGCAAGTTGGCACTTGTTTTGCTAAACTGAGCAAAATTTTATTTTGTGCAGACCGGGACGGGATATGAAAACCGAACGGGGGCTTCCGTATGGGCATTCCGCCGAACATGTATACCTGTACGGTACATTTATTTTGGCTTTTCAAAGCCATATATCATAAAAAAAGAGGAGGAAGTTAGTAATGAAAAAAATGATTAGCAGTGGTTTGGTAGCAGCAAGTCTGTTGGTTGCAACGTCATCATGGGCAGCGTTGCCAGCATTTATTCAGGGGTATGTTAAAAATGCCCAGGGAGTTGGAGTGGCAGGAGCAACAGTAAAATGCAATTATTCAACAGTAAAGTCCCTTCCCAATGGCGCTTTTATTACTGTACAGCCAGGCGGAAGTTTTACCTGCACCGCACAATATGCCGGCTCACAGGCATCAGTCAGCGGGTATGCCAGTTCAGGCAGTTCTACATTGGTTATCATAAAGCTCCCGTAATACTTGATCGTTCCTCCTCTCGCGGAGAATAGAGAAATTTAATTTAAAATACAAAGGATAGGAAAAATGAAAAAACTTATCAGCACAGGATTAGTGGCGGCAACTCTTTTGGCAGCAGCAACATCTTCGTGGGCAATCAGCTTCCCGGTCTTTGTAAAAGGAACGGTGCTTGATGCTCAGGGAGTCGGGGTTTCCGGAGCAGCAGTAAATTGCACACCAGCTTCCGGCATTGGTTACGCGAAAACAACAACCATTCCAGGCGGACTTTTTCTGTTGAACCTATTGCCCGGCTCAATATGGGTATGTAAGGCAACCTATGCCGGTAAACAGGGTTCCAAGGTAATAAATGTCCCTTATGCCGGTGGTAGCGTCATGACCACCACAATAAAGCTCCAATAACTGCGTTATAGCATTTCTAAATCAAGTAAAACGAGTGGAGGCCTACATGATCAACTGTAGGCCTTTTCTATTCTTGCAATGCCGCATATGTAAATTTTGCAGACAATTTTATCCAAGTATCATATATACATCGTAACAATCAGATTCATTCTCCGCTTAACTGAAAAGGAGTGGAAGCGCTTCATGATGAGAATATCCCGCACGAAATCACTGCTCCTTCTGCTTGCCGTCACAGTATTAGCCATCGGTGCGTACTTCTTCAAACGTCAGTTTCTCACCGCCAAACCGGCTGAATACATTACCGCCACGGTGGAACGGATGGATCTGGAAGAACGAATTCTGGCCAGCGGCACTCTGAACGCGCATAAAACTGTCGAGGTGGGCGCACAGGTTTCCGGGCAGTTGAAAAAGCTCCATGTTGCCCTCGGTAATCAGGTAAAAAAAGGGCAACTGCTGGCGGAGATCGATCCGGTGCTGCAGCAGAACTCGTTACTGGATGCCGAAGCCTCTCTGGAGAACATGAAAGCGCAAAAGCGCGCCAAACTGGCACTGCTGCATCAATACGAGCTGGCGTATAAGCGCACGAAGCAGATGACCGACAAAGACGCCGCATCCCAGGCGGATCTGGAAAGTGCTCTGGCTCAACTTGAGAGCACCCAGGCTGACATGGTCTCACTTGATGCCCAAATCAACCGGGCCAGGGTATCGGTTGACACCGCTACGGCAAATCTGCAGTACACCAGAATTGTAGCGCCAATTGACGGTGTCGTCATTGCCATAGTCACGGAAGAGGGGCAGACGGTGGTTTCATCCCAGGCAGCACCGACGATTCTTAAACTTGCAGATCTGGAAACCATGACGGTAAAAACGCAAATCTCCGAGGCAGATGTCATTCGCGCCCGGCCGGGGCAGACCGCTTATTTCACGGTACTCGGTGATACTGTAACCCGCTATTACGGAAAACTGCGGGCAATAGAACCGGGGCCGGTTTCATCATCAAGTTCCTCTGGTACAGCCAACTCTGCGGTTTATTATAACGGGCTTTTCGATGTACCAAATACGGATAGCAGATTGAGAGTCGCCATGACTGCCCAGGTGTCCATTGTTTTGAACAGTGTGAAACAGGCGCTCTGCATACCCGGTTCGGCACTCAGGGAAAAAGGAAAGAACGGCCTTTACACCGTAAAAGTCCTGGTGAACAATATTCCCGAGACCCGCTCGGTTGGCATCGGCATGAGCAATAATATCAACACCCAAGTGCTTGAGGGACTGAAAGAAGGTGAAAAAGTCATTATCGGTGACTCCTATTCGCTCCCCCCGTCTGAAAAAACCCCTTCCATGCCTCCGCCACCCCGGAAAAATTGAGATGCGCCAGCCGTTACTGGAACTGAAAGAAGCAGGACGGGAGTTTACCACCGGTGAGCAATCATTCGCGGCGTTGAAAGGGATTAACCTATCTATTTGTGCCGGCGAAATGGTTGCCGTTGTCGGGGCATCGGGCTCGGGTAAATCGACTCTGATGAATATCCTGGGCTGCCTGGACCGTCTCAGTACGGGCCGGTATCTGATCAACGGCAGGGATACCGGCACCCTTGACTCCAATGCTCTGGCAGAGCTGCGCCGGGAGCACTTCGGGTTTATTTTCCAGCGCTACCACCTGCTGCCCCATCTTGATGCGCTGCAGAACACCGAGATTCCGGCAGTGTATTCCGGCATGGACAAACTGAAACGACGGGCACGGTCCGCAGCACTGCTGACCAGCCTGGGACTGGCCGACCGCTGCCATCATCTCCCCGGTCAACTCTCCGGCGGGCAGCAGCAACGGGTCAGCATTGCCCGGTCACTCATGAACGGCGGCGCCGTCATCCTGGCCGATGAACCGACCGGCGCACTTGACAGCAAGAGCGGTCAGGAGATGATGAAGATTCTCCACCAGTTGCATGATGCCGGACATACCATCATACTTGTAACCCATGACCTGAGCCTGGCGGACCATGCTGAGCGGATCATTGAAATCTGTGACGGCATAATTTTCAAGGACCACGCTAACCCGAAACGACCTTTAAACCCTCCCCGGCCCTCCCTTATCAGGGAGGGAGCAAACACGGAAGGGACTGAGCATTTTTCTGCGCGTCCCCCCCTGACAAGGGGGGACAGGGGGGTTGCAGCCTGGGGGCGCTTTGCCGAGGCGTTTACCATGGCGCTTAAAGCCATGACATCCCATCGTCTCCGCACATTTCTGACTATGCTCGGCATTATTATCGGCATTACTTCAGTTGTTTCCATAGTGGCCCTGGGTGAAGGAACCCGCGAGAAGGTAATCAACGATATCAGTTCCATGGGGACGAATGTCATCGACATTTATCCCGGCAAAGACTGGGGAGACGAGAAATCCGGCAGCATCCAGACGCTCACCAGAGAAGACCTGGAAGCCCTGCAAGCTCAGGTCTATGTAGACAGTATCACTCCGGGGATCTACACCAACCTGCTGATTCGCTCTAACAACATAACGGTCAATGCTTCGGTCGGGGGGGTCAGTGAACAGTATTTCCGGGTTCGCGGTGTGGAAATGGCTCAAGGATCCGCCTTTCTCCCGGATCATATACGACGGCAGGCGCAGGTCGTTATCATTGATGAGAACACCCGCAAAAAATTGTTTGCCACCAGCGAAAACCCTCTTGGAACAGTAATTTTGCTCGGTTCGCTCCCCTGCCAGATAGTCGGCGTCAGCAAAGATAAAGAAGGACCCTTCGCCAGCAACCAGAATCTGAATGTCTGGGTTCCCTACACGGCCGCCATGAGCCGGCTCTTTGGCCAGCATCATTTTACTTCAATTACGGTGCGGGTGCGGGATACGATGTCAAACCAGATTGCCGAGGCGAGTATTGTCAAGCTGCTCACCCGGCGCCATGGCACGAAGGACTTTTACACCAACAGCAGCGACACTATCCTCAAAACCGTGAATTCAACCACAGACACACTGACGCTGCTGATTTCATCTGTTGCGGTAATTTCTCTCATAGTGGGTGGTATCGGGGTAATGAACATTATGCTGGTTTCTGTTACTGAAAGAGCCCACGAAATCGGTATCCGCATGGCGGTGGGAGCGCGTCAGAGCGACATACTGCAGCAATTCCTCATCGAAGCAGTGCTTGTCTGTCTCATAGGCGGGAGCATCGGCATACTGCTTGCTTTTGGACTTGGCAAGATATTCGCACTGTTTTTCACCATAATTACCATTAAATTATCACTCATGTCACTGGTGGTGGCTTTTTTCTGTTCATCGGCCATCGGTGTGCTGTTCGGATTTATTCCGGCCCGAAATGCCGCCAGGCTCGACCCGGTTGACGCACTGGCCAGGGAGTAGACGGTAATGTCACGATTATTCGCACGCCTGATTTTTGCCGGAACGCTGACGCTCACCCTAATGAGCGGCTGCAACATGCTGCCGCACCAGGATTACAAACGGCCTGCAGCGTCTTTTCCGGAAAAATGGCAGGAGCAGACAGTTACCGGCACCAGCGTCGCAGCCGGTGAACAATGGTGGAAAAAATTCAATGATCCCATGCTAGAAGAACTCATTGAACGAGCCCTGCGCAGCAATAACAATCTGGCCGCTGCAGCTCTCAGGGTGCAACGGGCCCGCCTGCAGTCTGAACTGACGGATACCAACCGCACCCCATCTGTGAGTGTCTCGGCCAATAACTCCCTGAATTACGACATCAACAATAAAAAATCGACCCGATCGTATGGGGTCAGCGGTGCGGTAAGCTATGAAGTTGATTTATGGGGCAAGCTTGCCCGAAGCCGTGATGCCGGGCAATGGGAAGCGGAAGCCACGGAAGCGGACCGGCAAAGCGCCGCCCTGTCGCTCATCGGTACGCTTGCCGACAATTACTGGCAGATTGCCTACCTGAATCAGAGCATCGCTGCAAGCAGGGCAAATCTGGAAAATTCCGAACGGACTCTGCAGCTGGTCCGAACAAAGTATGACGCAGGCGCAGTCTCCGGAATCGACCTCATTCAGGCGCAACAAACCATTTCATCACAAAAGGCCGGGCTTACCCAGCTTCAGCAGCAGCTTGTCGAAGCTCGTAATTCAATGGCGATTCTGTTTGACCAGCCACCTGCATCCAGAGTGCCGGAACGTTCACAATTACCTGACGGACCTCTTCCGGCAATAACCCCCGGAATACCGGCACACCTGCTGGGCAGACGCCCCGATCTTCGTGCAGCGGAATTGCGCCTGAGAGAAAGCCTGGCCTCAGTGGATGCCACCAGAGCCGGCTTCTACCCTGCCATAAGTCTCACCGGAAGCGTCGGAACCAACAGTATAACACTTGAAAATATTCTGAAAAATCCTGCGGCAACGCTCGGGTTGGGCTTGACACTTCCGTTTTTGCAGTGGAATACCACCCGCCTGACAATCAAAGTCTCGGAGACGCAGTACGAAGAGGCGGTAGTCAACTTCAGACAGGCCCTGTACAAGGCGTTTAATGATGTTGAAAACTCACTGTCAGCAGCGAGACTGTTTGATGCTGAACAGATACATCTCGAGGAAGCACGGCTGCTGTCACTAAAAGCCGAGCAGTTGGCCGAAATCCGTTATCGGGCCGGTGCTGCCGGCGTACAGTCATGGCTGGATCAGCAGGATCGGAGCCGCAGCGCAGAACTGGAGGTTGCAGGCAACCGCTTGAACCGCCTGAAAAATCTGATGCGGCTCTATCAGGCACTTGGCGGGGATATGGAGATGCCGGTTAACGGGGTGCGCTGATTTTCTGCAATAAAAATGTCAGATGAGATTTATTGAAAAGTTTCAGTCAAAAACTGAACCCCCATACTGAGCGAATCAAACCTGACTACCCTGCAGGTACGCTTGATGGGGCATGAATCGGCGTTGTCGCAGAGCATCATGCGGCAGACATCACCAACTTCCAGGCTTGCAAGAACACCATCTTTAACTTTTATCAGAGCGCCGCCAGCGGATATATTCTCCAGCAGTGCCCCATACGAATTCCCGGCATCATCGGTTACGACACACTCTGCACCACTCTTGTTTCTTATATGTTGTCTCTGGTTAGCCATGTGTGTCCTTTCGTTCTGAACCAAGTACGTCAGTAGTGGTCCAGATACCGATTCCCATCTCAAGTGGAATATCCTTTTTACCTGCAAAGAAATTTTTCAACTGCAGCTTGACATCACTCAGCTGAATGCCGACTTCAACGCCATGAAATACATCTGATGAACTGGTCCCGTTTGAAAGCATGAGAACAGAGGTGTTCAGCTGGCGCAAGGTTCGATAAAATTCCGTGATATTCCTGATGTTTTCAGGAAAGAAATCTTCGATCGGATCGAGCACGACAAGCTTTACTTTATAGTATTCGCAGAATTTCAGCAGATAGGTGAGGGTTTTGGTATGGCATCCCGCTGCATCGATGAGGTTTGGTTGGGTCCCGTAACAGTCATCACACATTGAGATGCAGGTCAGATTGTCACCATTTTGCTGTAGTTTGAAATTGAAGTCAGGCTCTGATTTCTGCCATTCACGACAGAGTCGTTTAAAGCGCCGACAATTATCGTCATCGGTATCCTGAGAGCTCAAATAGATCACATGCCCTTGGTGGCTCGGGTATTTACCGAGAAACGGAATTCCGAGCGCAACAGACATTGCCGCCTGCATTGCCAGCGTAGATTTGCCATAAATGCCGTGAGTCTTGAGGCAGACGAGTGACTTGGCCGGAATTATTTCCGCGATGGTGTACTCCTCCGCTTTCGGAGTGAGCACTTCCCGGGTTGTCCACTCCTTGATGCCGGTATGCCTGGCAAAGGGATTATCTTCCATCATCCGTAACGTCATGGGAAACTCCTTTTGATAAAAAGTAAAAAAACCTCAGCGTGGCTGGCCGATGCCGCGTGGGGAGGCGGTACCGGTGACTCCGTGACGGAGTCCTATTGTTGCGCCGTCTGCCTGTCCGAAGGTGTAGGCGTTACTGTTAATGTAGCTCTTGCGGCTGTGCATTGTCCGTAGAGTCCCTATGGCAGTCATCGCCTGCCTGATCAGCCCTTCCTTAACCGGAACCAGTGCGCCGGTGGTGACCGGGGTCTCGGCTTTCTGCTCTCTCAGACGCGCAGTGATAGTGGTTACCGCCCCCAGATAATAGGAATGACGCATCAGTTCACGGTGGCGGTTGGCCAGTGCGCCGGTGGCATGCCGCTTCATATAGGAGCTGCAGAGCATTCTTATGGTTCGGTCGAGATAGGTAAAGGTATACACGGCGACCTGCACATCTGCTCCCACGCCGATAAAGGTCATTTTCCCGGTGGCAGGGTGGTGGACCGCCTGGCAGTCAAAGGCGCTGCTGACCCCGGCGCTCAAGTGGCGCAGCCATTTCGGCAGACTTTTTGACACGGTGGTTTCAATTGTATCGGCTTTATCAGGTCGGTGGGCCGCTTCAATATCGGCCATGGCCAGGTTGTGTTCTGCCAGCAGTCGCTGGGCGTGTCCGGCAGCCAGGGCGGCCTCATGCTCATTACTTGAATGTGCCAGAGCCAGCAGTTTCTTTATTTTTTCTATGACAGGAGAAGGTTCCACGGTATGTGCCTTTTGGAGCCGCGATGTGACCATACGGTTTCGTCAGTCGCTGTGCTTGAAATATAAACTGATCAAGGGACTTTCGGCACTTAATCGGAACAGCAGCGGCAGGAGCGCCGCCAGAAAAATGATAGCGCAGCCGAGCCATTCCCGACTGTTGAGTCGTTCCCCAAGTATGGAAAAACCGGCGATCAGACTCCAGACCGGATCGAGAGTGTAGATCAATCCCGCCCGGGTGGGGGTGACGTAGCGTTGATATATGTTCTGCAGTGTGAAACATAATACGGTCGGGAATATGGCACAATAGATAATTGAGAAAACGGCAGGAGTGGTGACGCTGAAAGCGGGGAGGGGCAGCAGCAGCGTGGCGGCTCCGGCGATCACTGATACAGTGGCGAACTGGACGAAGGTGATCAGAAAAACGTCATCGTTTTTTAATACTTTTGAGACCGAGATGATGTGACAGGCAATCATGAAAGCGCAGAATGTCGAGAGAAGATCACCACGATTGAAGCCGCTGCCACCTCCGCTTGCGAGCAGTCCGATTCCGGCAACCGCCAGAGCAATGCCGGCCATGTTGACCCGACCGATCCGGTCGCGCCAGACGATTTTCGTGATGACCGGGATGAAGAGCACGAACAGGTTGTTGAGGATACCGGCACGCGAGATGCTGGTGCCCTGGATGCCGAAGACGAAACTCAGATTGGTCAAGCCGAGGGCGACACCGACGGTCATACCGCGAACCACTGTTCCGGAATCAAGCATGCGCAAACGCCTGGAGCAGACAACCAGCATGATGGCCGTTGCAAGAATAAACCTGGTCAAGGCAAACAGCTGCGGCGGGATTGTGGCAACACCGATTTTAGTGAAAAGAAAACTCCCTCCCCAGAAAAAAGTGGTCAGGACCAGAAAAAAATAGACCCGGTTCGTTGCGGGTGCGATCGAATTTGTCATACCGTGGCATTCTCTGCGGTAATGTTCATATATTCCCTGATTACCGGCAGATCGGCTGCTGCCCAGTCGAGTTCCGGCATCTGCCGCGCTTCCACCCATTTCAGGGCGTGATGTTCATACATGGTTACGGTGCCACCGGCCAACCGGCAGGTGAAGGGGTAGAGAGTGACGGTGAAGTCGGGATAACTGTGGGTTGCCGGGGTAAGCGCGCTGCCGATGAAGACGCTGACGCCAAGCTCCTCTCTCAGTTCACGGATCAGGCACTCCTCCGCCGTTTCACCGCTTTCGATCTTACCACCGGGAAATTCCCATTTGAGCGGAAGAGACATGGACGCGCTTCTCTGGGCCGCCAGCACCAAACCGTCCTGCTCGATGATGGCACAGGCCACGTGGAGATGACGCCTCACAATGAGGCCGTTTGATGGTGTTCAAGCAGCCGCATCCCGACCCAGCGGCAGGCAAACTGGTAGGCGATTCGGCCACTGTTATCCCCTTTGTCGTAACCCCACTGGATTGCCGCCGCTCGCGCTTCATCGTTCCAGGCGAGTGGTGAACCCTGTTTGACAAAGAGTTTATTGACCCATTGCCGGGTGACGTTGACGTATTGCTCCTGGCTGAACGGGTGGAAGCCGATCCAGAGCCCGAAGCGGCCGGAGAGGGATATTTTTTCCTCAATCGCTTCACCATGGTGCATCTCGTTGTTGATCAGCATGGCGCCCCGGTTGTCCGTTTCAAACTCGGGGAGGAGGTGGCGGCGATTTGAAGTGACATAGATCAGTACGTTGTCCGGCGGCGCATAGACGGCGCCGTCGAGTGCGCTTTTGAGCATTTTATAGCTGGATTCGCCGACTTCAAAGGAAACATCGTCGGAGAAGATGATGAAGCGGTACGGCAGTCGCTTGATGCAGTCGACGATATCCGGCAGATGGATCAGATCAGTTTTGTCAACCTGGACAATCCGCAGTCCCTGGTGAGCATAATTATTGAGCATCGCCCGGATCAGGGAGGATTTGCCGGTGCCGCGCGTTCCCCACAGGAGCGTGTTGTTGGCAGGATAACCGGCCAGAAACTGCCGGGTGTTTTCGACAACAATCCGCTTCTGCTCCTCGATTCCGAGCAGATCGTCGAGCGCGATCTGCTCGATGCTCTCTACCGGCTCCAGATAGCCGCTGAAGGAGTGCCGTCGCCAGTTGGCAGCATGGCTGACGGTCCAGTCAATTGCTGCCACCGGTTTCGGCAGCAGCATCTGCAGTGAGGTGAGTACCAGCTTCAGTTGTGATTTCAGTTCGTGGTCCATAAATCAACCTCTCAGCGCGGTCACGCGTCAATTAACGGCAGAGAATGCAATTGACGTTTTAATTGTAATATCATATTGTTTTCCGCGCGTCAGTCAGAATTACCAACGGTTGGCAATAAATATACGATTCTGCCAGGAGATGCCTGAAATGTTTTTAAAAGTAGCCGAACTTGCCGAAGCTGCGGGCGTCAATGAAAAAACGGTACTGTTCTGGATCAGAGATATGGGGCTTCCTGCGCACAAAGAGGATGACCGCTATCGTATTAACAGGGTTGATCTGCTTGAATGGGCGACGACAACCGGGATTTCGATTCCGCCGGAAATATTTGCCGTTCATAATGAGCAAAAACGTCCGACAGCGGTTTCAGACGCGCTTCAGTTGGGTGGAATTTTTTACGACCTGCCGGGTGATACCCCCGAAACCGCGCTCCGGGAGGTTGTTTCACGGCTTCAGCTCCCCCCCGGCCTTGATCCGGACTTTCTGCTGCAGACCCTTCTGGCACGGGAAGCGCTTGGATCTACTGCTCTCGGCAACGGCATTGCCATTCCGCATGTGCGCAATCCGATTGTCGGTCCGGCCGGAGAATCGGCAATCAGTCTCTGCTTCCTCAAAAATCCGATTGACTTTGAAGCGGTTGACGGGAAACCGGTGACAATTCTCTTTACGCTGGTAACCCCCAATGTCAAGGCGCATCTGCAGCTGCTGGCAAAACTTGCCTTTCTGCTGCATGATCAGCCATTTCAGGAACTGCTCCATCGTGCCAACACAGAAACTGAGATCATGATAACGATCCGTGCTCTGGAGGATAGTAAAATCAGGAGGTAGACGCCCAATGGCAGAGGAGTTGTTCGCCCCGAGTTCCCTGATACTTATTGCCACGCTGCTGGCCGCTCTTTCCGGTGGCCCGTTGCTGCTTCCCCGCTTGATCTCTCCAGCACGGTCCCAGCTGGTATCAATTGCTCTCCTCCTTGTTGCCTCGTGCGCCGGTTTAACCGGTTCGATCCTGATGCTCCTCTCCGGACGCACGACCCTGTTTGAACTGGCCTGGTCGCTTCCGTTCGGACCTGCCCGCTTTGGCGTTGATCCTCTCACTGCCTGGTTTCTTATCCCCATTTTTCTTATTTCCGGTTGCTCTGCGCTGTATGCACGTTCATACTGGCACGCCGACCACCACTCCACCAATGTGCGCAAGATGACCTTTTTTTTCGGTATGATGACCGCCAGTATGAGCGGTGTTGTGCTGGCCAGAGACGGAATCAGCTTTCTCTTTGCCTGGGAAATCATGGCGCTCTCCGCCTACTTTCTCGTCTCGACTGAAGATGAAAAGCAGGAGGTCAACGAAGCCGGCACTCTCTATATGATGACGACCCATACCGGGACACTCGGCCTTTTTGCGCTCTTCCCGCTCTTGAATCTGCTGAGCGGTTCCTGGCTTTTTCCCGCTGTGGCTTCACTGAATGCTTCTTCCGGTCTGGCTACCACAATTTTCCTGGCTGCCCTGTTTGCTTTCGGCTTGAAGGCCGGTATCATGCCGCTCCATGTCTGGCTTCCATCTGCGCACGCCAATGCTCCGAGTCACGTCTCGGCCGCCATGTCGGGCGTGATACTTAAAATCGGGGTGTACGGGCTGATCCGGACGCTTTCATTTTTTACCGAAATACCGCTCTGGTGGGGCGGTTTAGTACTGCTTCTTGGAGTGATTTCCGGAGTGGTCGGCGTCGCCTTTGCCATCGGGCAGCATGATTTGAAGCGGCTGCTCGCATATCACAGTATCGAAAACATCGGCATCATTTTCATGGGATTCGGTGTCGCGCTGATCGGGCAGAAGGTCGGCTCTGCGGCGATGATGCTGCTCGGCATGAGCGGCGCGCTGCTGCATGTGCTCAATCATGCGACCTTCAAAGCGCTGCTCTTTCTGGGAGCCGGTTCAGTCATCCATGCTACCGGCAGTCGTGAGATCGACCTGATGGGCGGAGTGGCAAGAAAACTCCCGTACACGGCGTTGTTGTTCGGGGTTGGCGCGGTTGCCATCTGCGGTCTGCCGCCGCTCAACGGGTTTATCAGTGAGCTGTTGATCTATCTCGGTCTTTTTCAGGGGATTCAGGGAGAGGGGAGGGCGGTGGCTGCCGCAGCACTGGCGGCGCCAGCGCTGGCACTTGTCGGCGGGCTGGCAGTGGCCTGTTTTGTCAAGGTGTATGGCATCGTCTTTCTGGGGGTTCCCCGGACTGAGGCGCATGCGGCACGGCATGAAGCCGGGTGGCAGATGCTGTTCCCTATGCTGCTGCTGGGGCTGCTCTGTGTTGCAATCGGTCTGG
>Ga0194059_1000043_pt1 | contig 63846 bp, 63 predicted proteins | sample SepL6211m_MetaG_FD_163426 | JGI IMG/M metagenome (GOLD analysis project Ga0194059, IMG submission 163426) | Anoxic zone freshwater microbial communities from boreal shield lake in IISD Experimental Lakes Area, Ontario, Canada - Sep2016-L626-11m | ecosystem: Environmental > Aquatic > Freshwater >...
TGAACAAACTTCCATCCGGGGTTAGTAAAATTAACCTCGGATGGAAGTTTATTCAAACAGAGTGGAAATTCCGCATAATATTAAAATAATCAGAGGATTGAATGCCGTGGACACCGAAAATCAACACTTGGTCTTCTAGCCTGTATACAATTGATGTGCATGCCTCATTACATGAGGGGAGAAGATCTATTCCCAACATTGCATTTAATAATGTGGATTTACCCGCACTCATGGTTGCCATAACGAGAACCTCAAAATGATGATCCAAAGCCTCATGCATATCGGCATGAAATTCCTTGTTATCCATTAAGCGGGTGAGCTCTTCATATTTCATTAGTTGTTGTTTAGTTGAAAAAGCCTTGCTTGCGGTTGAAAGCGGTTTAGATGTTTTAAAATTGGACATCGTTTAATCCCCAGTAAAAGTTTTAAAAACCGAAAACAAAATAGCTATGTTGTGATTATGCGAATGGGTTCAACAATTACCCACGACCACGTCCCACTCTGCCGGTACACCTTGGCATCCCTGTTCCCCGCTTCATCATCAACCAACACCACCAATCCGCGATGATAACCCTGTGCAATCCATTTATACAACCGGCACGAGTAACCGTACACTTTAAGATCATGAATTCCATCGCTAATCTTCTTCGGTTCAATATCCACATAAACGTGCATCATCTTTTCCAAATCAACCTCGAACCGCTCAACGCCGATTTGCTGAATAAACGCTTTCAACCGCCCATAAAACCAGACACCGTAGATGTCGTGATAACCAATATCAGGAACTATTATTCCGCTGGTAGACTTTTTTTCCTTCTTGGCCTGTTCCAGAGCCTCTTCAGCGACCTTGTATGCTTTAACACGTATATCGAAGTCCGCTTTGCAGATTGCCTCCATGTCGTTGCTCCTTTCCATTATTGTAGAAAAGAGCGTACCACAAGGCTGCGACATCTGTTGTCGCTATAAATCAGGTGTATCTTGAGGCCATCTTAACCGCATGAACTTTCAATTCATCTCGCAAGCTTAACGGTTCCTGTACTTCTATCCTGCACCCGAACCCCAGGAGCCACCATCGTAGCTGCCGTGTATCCGCTACCGTAGCTTTAACCAGCACAGTCTCATTTCCTAGGTCAGTCAGTTGCTGATCTTCCGATAATGGAGTCTCCTGCAAATGGATAGCAGCATCTTGATCAAAGATTGCCGTTAATCGAATTGCCACTTCACCCGCACGGTAAGTGAAGGCTCCTTCAGCAATGTATTCATCAAGATTGAATTTTTCTGGTGAAAGAGCAAGTTCATCAAGCGGTATAGCATCTTTCATCCGATGCAGCTGGAGCTGGCGAACATCCTTTAGTTGAGCATAGTTCCCTACTGTGCAAACCAGAGTTATTAGCCGGTCATGAAGTACGATTCCCAGCGGATTAATGTTCCAAGAAACGGGTATCTTCTCGCCCCTCTTTTGGTAGCTCACATGGAAACGCTTCCCATCCAGCAGAGAGTCAGAAACCACCGCAAAAACCTCAGCCGGGATGCAGGGGGGCATTAGCGGTTGGTTTCTACCGACAGTCCGAACCTTGTCCGGCCATTCCTTGAGTTTGCCTTTATCCATCTGTTTTAGCAGTGTGTTGGCACAGCGAAAGTGGGGCCTAAGCTGGTCGTAGATCTCTCTTGGGAACATATCAGACATGAAGTCTGCCACCATGCAATAAGCTAGTGCTGCGGAAGGCGACATGGTCGGTATATCCATTGAAGGAGCGTCAGCTGTCCATGACCAACCGTAGGGTTTATGTTTATCGTCGCAGGTTATGGCAAATGATTGTGAGAGTTTTTCCAGGTCGCGCTGGATTGAGCGACGGTGAATTGTCATACCGTCGCGCTCGAGCAGCGAAGCAATGGTAGCAGTATCAATCTTGCGAGGGTAACGAGGGATCATCCGCATAAGCAACAAGTATCGGTAGGAAGTGCTCACGGATAACCTTTCAGTAAGATAAGAAGGATGTGTCATGAAATACACCTATTATAATGATATTACAAGAGTTTAAATTTAAATACCCGATGAACGATGCAGTCGATTCATAGGAAGACGCATTCGAACTTGCCTACAAAAGAGTGACATACTTACCGTAATTCTGTTGTCGCTGCAGCTAATGCTAAGGTCGAACTCTGAGCAGGTATATTTACATTGCTCTCGTCATCACGCCATATAAGTATTTTACAATACGGACATTTAAAGATTGTCAGATAGAAACCGCTGATCTCATTACCACAAGTCGGGCAGTACATATTAATCCGCATGCCAACTTCATCATCGGAATATTGCTGAGCATTCACGTCACAATGAGCAGGTGAGTTAGCCTCAGTTGCTATCGAAGGTGAAGGATCGTTCCCACTTGGCAGTTTTATCAGGTCTTCAGCTGGTTCAATTTTAATTAGTTCCATAACGTAGTTCCTTACATTTTCGATAATCGAAGCATAACGGGATAGTGCGACATCTATTGTCGCTTAAAATTACTGAGCTAAGTTGGACAATACGCGACTCACCAGACGATCCCCAAAGACCGATTATTGATATCGATAAGAGTTACTATGTATAAACGGTTCCGCGTTGCCTTGAGGAACCTCAGAACCCCCAACCGACTTAGACAGGTTATTTCATGATCTCATAGAATGTAAATCAACTCCATTTACCAAATGACCCGGATATCATTCCTTTCGGCGAGTACATTATCGATACGGCTTTTCTAACTACCTTGAACGAGCACATAACACGACCAAGGAGCCCGTCTATGATATCACTTGAAAAGATGCGCGAGATATTCAGACGCGGCGACCACTGGGAAGTATACAACTCCTACGCTGAAATCCTGCCAGAGTTCAGCGCACAAAACGGAATTTGTGTCGTCAAAAAGGCAGAACGATCAAGTATTACTTTTGAGGTGGTTGGTACTATGGAAACCGTTTGTTGCGACCTACCGGCAGCATGCGACGTAACTAAAACCGGTTACGGCTTCCTGAAGTACCGCGTAGGCATCGCAGATATAGATGAATTTGTGACGTTACGGAAAGTAATGGCGAACACCGCACTTTTGCTCCCGTTGCATGAAACCGAGATAACGTCACGAGGACGGTTTATTCGTGCTTGTCAGAACAGTGATACCGCTACGCTGGATGGTTTGCATTCGGATGGAAAGCTGACAAACCTGACGAATGTTGAAGTTGGCTATGCATTCGGCACAGCAGACAGCGACGGTTCATTCTGTGCAGCAAAGTGGATAATAACGAAATTTGGCGGTGTAGTTGATTTGCAGGGTGGTGTGGATAAAAAATTGTGTGAGGTACTCAGGCGAGGTAACGTAGAAGTAGGAAAATGGTTGGTTGCTGAGGCATTTCCGCAGGCGAATATCTCGACGGCACAGATCACGGCAGCACGAGAAGGAAATCTTGAATTTTTGAAATGGCTGTTGACTGAATCCAGGTTAGCAGTCGCAATAGATCCGGGTGCGATTGAAGCGGCAATAGCAGCGAAAAAGAAAGATGTTGCTGACTGGCTCCTAGACGTAGCACCTCGAATGCAGAAAGTTGCAGCATTCAAATACGGTCTGAAGGTTGTTCAGCCTGAGATTGACCGTAGGGGGTTTCAGGATTATGCAAAACGGAAGTACGCCGCAAAGAGGAAGATCATAGAGCTTTAAACGCTGCACAGATTCCCGTAAACCGCAATCCCAGTACGAGCCGCAAGAGCACGTGCAAATTCAACAGCATGAGATTTGGTGTTGAAGTCACAAACGCATTCAACGCCTTTCCCGATCATATAGTTTAACCACCTTCCAAAATAAAACACTTATATATGTGGTAGTTACAGCAAACAGTTCGGTATGCCGAAGAAATTGATTTCAACTGAGCCGTATGTGGTTTGGTCCAAATACCTGTATATCCGGATTCTGGTACAATAGCCAGGCAGTCTCCACGTCATCTTGGTCAAGTGGATGAGCAGCAGCGATGATTTTTGCTTCGAGTGCTGGCACCCGTAGGTAATGGAACATACCAGCTCGCAACTGGATCACGTCGCGCATCGGCGAGACCGACGCTTTCGGTACGAATAGGTAATCAGGGCACCAAGCCACACTTGTAGTCCCGCCATCGAGAGCGTCTAACTGATCCGCTTTTGTTTTCAGCGAATATGTAGTGAAGTCGATGATATGACCGTATGCTTCGAGCCACGCGTGATAAGCAACGGCACCCGGTTGATGCGGCATACCAGGAGCAGGCGCGTGAAGGATGACATCAGAGTCACCCTCGCCAACCCGAAAAGCTGCATGCCCTGCAACAATCTTGGCTTTCACCCCCAGTCGATCAAGTATTGCCTGGGCGATAGCGGCGTGGATATAACAATCAGACCCGCAGTTCCCGCTTGCAGCAACAGCAAGTCGGCGCAGTGCAGAGGAGATTCGTGGAAGATCTACGGCGTCTGGTAATTTATATGCTGGTGCGTGGCGTTTGAGTTTATAGGCAGTCATAGCGTTCCTTCAAATGGCTTAACTTCATAAAGCGTGCACCAATGCTGGCCGATTACGTAGCCAACGTGAACGGCGGTACCATCAATTTTGTCACGGTACATCTTGCCGACGCGTTTACAACCGAGTCGTTCCATTAACGTTTTACGCGGATGAGCGCCCAGGTCGTGCTGTGTTTGGCCATGCTGGTCGATTGACATGAAATTTTTGCTCACAAGCAGCCCTCCCTTTTTTTCCTGAATCCATGACCCTTCGTTGGTGCGGTTGTTACCTTGTGATCAATCATCAGATCGACAAAATCGTTTGCCCGAGTTCCGTACTCTTGAATTGTTATGTCACTCATACTTTTTCCGTCCTGTTCATACATGCCGTGACGCTCATGGAGCAAATCGTCCAACTTGAAGATGTCCAACTCCAACCGTCCAGTAATACACATCAGCTGAGCATCCAGGTATGTGTGGCCGTCTTTCAGATTAAATAGTTCATTCATTTCCTGTGCGAATGCTGGAATTGATTTTGGTCTCACAACAACCCTCGCTGGACAAAAGAGCAGTGTTCATCGCGTCCTACGATAATATGATCCAGTAGGTTGATGCCGAGGATCTCGCTACCTTCCTTCAACCGTCGAGTGATGGCGATATCTTCGTTGCTCGGATTTGAGTCGCCGGTGGGGTGATTATGTATCAGAATGATTCCGGCAGCTGATGAGAGCAGCGCAGTTTTGAAAAGATCACGTGGATGGACAATGGACTGGTTCAGGCTTCCTACAGACACCAGATCAATACAATTAATCCTGTTTTTGCCATCGAGGTGCATTGAAAAGAAAAATTCTTTAACCTCATCAACCAGAAAATTGAAAATTTCTGCAACTTGATCTGGGGAGGTATAGCGTCGATCTGCCGGAAGATATTGAGCTACCTCTTCCCGGACAGTGAGTATTTCCATAACAGCGCGTATCTGCCGAAATTTAATTGGTTTGCGTGGAACGGACAATGTTTCAGGTCCAAAAAGTGTATCGATGCTTATCTTTTTCATTTTGTTGTCCTTAATCTATTGCAATTGCTGAAGTCAGATCGATGGCTTCAGGTAGAAGCGTGATTGAATCACCGGTGGGAAATTGAAAGTCAGCACAGAAAAGAGTTCTGAGCTGTCTGGGCGGAAGCGACGACAGCACGTCACTTCCGCCCTGTAGGCATTCAAGAGCAACATCGGTCAGTTGATCTTTGTGGACGATGTACGCATAAATCGTCATACGGGTTTGCTGCTTGCAAGTATGTTTTCTTTGCTCGACGAGCGCTGGGACTTTTCCCGCCAGGCAACGTTCATTTCGGCGAGTACCGCAGTCAAGGCAGTCCACTCGCCAGCGGGGATCTTCTTTTTTGACGAAACGATTGAGTGTTTTTGGGTTACGGTGTCGAAAAGTTGTAGGTGCAGAAGAACAAGATCTGGATCGTCACCGGTGATCTTCTTTGCAAAAACTACTTTTTCAGCGGTACAGCCGAGAATACTAATCGGGATGGTCAGCGGCAGTGACGTTGTGACGTAGCCTGTCAAACCAAGTCTTTTCTGGAGGATCGAAGACTCAGTAGGAGGTAGACTACTATCCTTTACTTTTTTGGGTGATTCCTGTGTAACCTGGGTTATCGGCTGTTCAACTTGGTTTGGCAGGTCAGCCAATTCTTGCGGAATAAGTTGTGCAGGCGATACTGTCGAATCATTTAGTTCAGCGGTTTCTGAATGTGTCTGGCCTCTTTTAGCGTCCCATGCTGCCAGTGCTGCTGCATGCTCAGGAGTATCTTTGTCATCCGGGTGGACGTTGAAACCGTTGATTGGTTTCGGAGCGAGTTCCTTGAACGGATGGCCGGGACACTGGTCATAACCGGCGTATTTCAGGAAATCTGTTTTTGTAGCAATTTCAGTGTGCCCGCAGACACAGGTACCGCTCCAGAGGATTTTCTTGTTTGAGTCGCGCTCAGATGTTGCTTCGTCGAGGCGGATTGTACCGATTATAAGGTTGCTGAGGTTTTGCGGTTGAATTGCCATGGCTTGATCTCCTTTTCTGGGTTGTTTGATAAGTTGATGCAATCGGTGCAACGCCGGTATTGGGTTGGTGTTAGTTACTTGGCAGCTTTTCTAAGTCTATTTGTATCGATATCTATGGTGTAGTGGTTTGATTCGAGAATCCTCCACAGAAGTCGCTTTGCCTGGCAAAAACTTTCTGCGTCACCTTTCCCGATTTCATGCTCTTTCAAGCTGCCGGTAACGGTTTCAAGTGACATGATGGCGCTGGTGATTGCATGCAGTATCGGTCGGGCAATTTTGTCTTCAGGTGAATGAATTAAGCTCATTGGTTAATCCTCCTTTGCAGTCATAAAATCTCTTTAAATCAACTAGTTAGCTAACCTAAAAACAGTATGAACCTCTCTCTCTGCATGTACACACATTTTTTCACTTTTTATTGATTTATTTTCAATTATTCCGAACAGTTACAACTGTTGCCATTCATGACTGTATGCGCTATAAAACTACAGAGTGACGGTTGCAGATTGTGTGGACAAAATGGCAATGCTTGGGACCTGCTGCACGCGTTTTGCAGACCTGGCGGAGACGGATTTGAGGAACTATGACATGCGGGGATGAGAAGAACTTGCGCCAGGATTTGGTGAAGTCGGTGGCTTTACAGCTATCGAGACTAATTTGTGAAGAAACAGCAGACAAATATATTTACGCGCAGGAGTTTGCTATGGACCTTCAACACACTTATAAACCAGATGCCAGTAACCTCACCAAACAGCAAGAAGATGAAGAAACACGCTTGATCGGCGAACGCATGTCAAGGGAAGCCGGATACGATGTCACGCAAGGAGTTGGTCGCAAGGATACCAAAAACGGGCAGATGCAAACGAGCGTAAGCGCCACGATCAGAAACAACATAGTAACCGAAAGGCATGAAAATATATTGCGAGATACTGCACACGGAATAGAGCCAGGATACGGAAAGCCAACTGACATTGAGCTCACAAAAAATCACTATGCAGCATATTGTGAATTTGAAAATGGTTGCGAAGAAACCGGCCAAAAATCATTTGAGTATAACAAAGTAAAAGCTGTACTAAATGAAATCGGTTTTCAAGGTGCGGAACTTTACGAAACGATGACGAAAGTGGCAAAAGCGCCTGACGTTAAGAAGTACCTGGAGAGCGGCGTAATATCAACGAGGGAAGATCTTGAATCAGTTTTAACATCTGCCAGCAAGAGGCCATCAGCGACAAAAACCCGGCAACGGTAGCGGTTGTCGTTCTCTGGTTTTAGGTTCAGCTCAGGCCGTGAAAGCAATACTAGAAATTGCTCGTTTCGCGGTCTGAGCGACTTTGATGCGGTTGCGTAAAGCAAAAGAAGAGGCGGCTCGAAATGCTGCCCTGTGCTGTATGTACGGAGTTCCGTGATTTGTGTACTGTGACTACAGAATTTATGCAATGTGCTCCGCCGCGTTGCTCCATCGATTATCTGGCTTGAGTTCATCATCTCACTTACATATGAGCGTTTTACATGTTCTGTGTACTGTACCATCGCCCTCCACGGTTGATTGATACACCCACCCCGCGTTGAAATCGCCTGCCGGCCCCCCACATCCCTCATGAGGGGCACAGACCCCATTAGCGGAGTACAAACCGCTTGACGTTTAACGTGTGGCGTTATATTGTATCCCATGATCAAAACTTTCCATTGCAAAAAGACCAGAGCTTTATTTGAATGCGAGTGTCCTCGACAGTTTAAAGCATTTGCTACGGTTGCTGAACGTAAACTGCAAATTCTGGATGATGCGTATGCAATTGAAGACCTTCGGTCACCACCGGGTAACCGCCTGGAAGCATTGCACGGAGATCGTAAAGGCCAATGGAGTATTCGCATCAATGACCAATGGCGTTTGTGTTTCCGCTTTGAAGACGGTAATGCATTTGATGTTGAAATAGTTGACTACCATTGAGGAGATTACTAATGAACCCGACCAATAAAATGCGCCCCATCCATCCAGGCGAAATATTACGTGAGGAATATCTGATTCCAATGGCAATGAGTGCTCATGCCCTGGCGTTGGCACTACGTGTTCCAGCCCCACGTATAAATGAAATCGTGAGGGAACGCCGTTCTATCACACCTGACACCGCTCTTCGACTGGCACGGTACTTCGGTTCCACACCGCAATTCTGGATGAACCTGCAAACCAGCTACGATCTGAAATTCGCGGAAATTAAAATCGGCAAAAAGATTGCGGATGAAGTACACATGCGACTGGCAGCGTGATAATACTCGTCCTCCCTCCGCGACCTTAGACAAGACAACATAATGATTGAAAAACGTTTTAGAGCGAGCGGCTATGAACTTTTTGTCGTTTTGAGTCGAGAAAACGCACCAGAAGACGGAGGCGATCCCAGTGAGATGCGAGGGTTGTATTGAAGTGTTTCTATTGACGAGATCGTTCGACGGTCAATGAGAGAACCCAGTGAACTGAGTTTCCTTACTTGGAATATATTCAATATCCATTGACAACAATTATCTGTCGTGAAATAACACCGTTATTCATTGACAATGCTCTCGCACTCTGCGCAATGCTCCGTGATTGATCACATCAGATCAAGCCTGATTAAAGGAGCAAAGCCATGCCAACCTGCCAAGCGAACAATTGCAGTCAATCCACGCTTATTCCATCCAAGTTTCTGTACGTCGTAAATCTTTCTAATTCTCCACCTGACATCCAAGACATCTTCGTTTTGCACAGTCGATGCGACACCAGCGGTGCATTTAGACTGCAACTTTCGGGCATCCTAACAAATGCCAAGGGTGTACTTGGATTCGCAATAACAGATGTTGATCCGCATGTAATGCTCAAGTTTTTGGGGCAGAGCTATGGAAATCCTAGCGGCTGGACGGCGTACCATGTGTATAAAAGCATTCAAATGTCATCGTATGCTTTCCCGCCGATAGCTCCAGTAGCAGCACCAAGCTCGCAAATGCTACTGGCGTCGCTAACAGCTTTAGCTACTTTACCCTCAGGGCAATTGAAACCACCATTGCCATTAACACCCCAATTCAATCCGGCATTACTTCCTAATGACATCCCCGGATTCGCCGATGTAGTTATCAGCACGCACTCGCCACTAACAGCAAAGACACCTTTCGTAAGGCTTTTTTATACTACGTACACAATCTTCGATTCAACAGCGGAAGGTATGATCGATTTCGGGCAAGTGTTTATTAAAGTACTCGAAAAAGTGTCTATACTTACCAACACGCCTAGGTGGATTAAAAACAACGGAAACCAGTCGTGGCCTCTTGGCAATATCAGCACGTTCCTAAATGTAACGTGCCATAACAGACAGGCTGCAATCAATGCGGGAGCCGTAGGGGTTGTTAATTTATCGGTGTTACTCAGACAATTAAGCACTAAACGAAGCAGACCAACGATTAACGGGATCAGAGTGTCGATGGGCACATTCAATGAAACACAACTGAGAGCGCACATTTCAGCGGTTATTTAGGGGCGAGCAATGTCAGATAAGAATGTCATCATAACGAGAAGTTCACAAATTGAACAAGACAAAGAAATTAGAAGATTACAAAATCTGGGTGAGTTAGATACGCGCGTAGAAATTGAAGCATGGCTAAAAGTGATCAAGAAATTTATGGCAAACAATAAACATGATTATTTTGATGATCCAAGATTCCTAAGGTGGCCGTTTGAACAGATAGCGAGAGAAGAGCAAGCGAGTAAAAAAGGACGAAGCACAGAGTTTGTAAATGTTTATGTTGGACACGCAGAACCGTATCCTTACAAAGAGAACAATGCCTCAAGATTCAACTGTCCAATACCAAAAGGCCAACGATTTCTTGTTTCACTACATCTAGTTTCGTTAACGGAAATGTTTGGAGTTCAAGTATTAGACGAGCTCATTCAGTTGACAGACGATGACTATGATTTAGTGGAATCGTTGATTACTCTATTTACCTCCATTAGTGCAAAAGGTGTTTTCGAAAAAATACACCGTAATCAAGTAGCAGCCAATAAATACCTACACAATGTTGTTTATGAAGAAATCCGATTAGGTACAGTAGCTGGTGTCTCAAAGTCCGCCGCTATACAAGCGAAACAACATATACAAGCAAGCGCAGCGAGACCAAAGATACCATTATAGTCTACTACTATAGTGCGCACCAACTAAACACCAGTAATCGTCAGAGCTTTTGTTTATCATAAACAAAACCAATGAAACGACAGAGAAAGAGCTCATGAACTGTAAACCTGTAGTAAGTGAAGACATCATCGAAGCAGCCCGTAAGTTGTGTATCGAGCGGCAGTGTAATGATGCCACTGGACATAGCCACTATCATTCATTCCGAGTTCATGACACCACCGTTGCACTCCAAGCGAGTGAAGGTGGCAATCCGCTTAAGGTATGTATCGCGGCACTTTTACATGATGTCAACGATAAGAAGTTGCTGAAAAAAGGTGTTGAGCCAATCGATCTTGTTGTGTTTCTTTCAGACTGTGGTCTTGAAATCGAAATCGCCAACCATATAGTTGCAATTATTGATAACATCAGTTTCAAAGGAGCCTCAGTCGAACAAATAGTCCCGGATATCGAAACAGCAATTGTTATGGACGCGGATAGGCTGGACGCGATCGGTGCCATCGGTATTGCAAGAGCTTTCGCGTACGGCGGAGCGACAGGCCATGACTTATACGAACCCGACGAGCGACCTGAAATGCACAGTGATGAAGAGAGTTATTTTGCAAACCGCCACTGTACTGTAAATCATTTCCATGAAAAACTTCTCCTGCTTAAAGACCGCATGAACACGGACACAGGCAAACAGATGGCGCAGAAACGACATAATTACATGATCAATTTTCTGAAACAATTTCATGCTGAGTGGAGAGGAGAAATTTAATGCACACAAAAACGCCTGATGGAAGAGACACACAGATAGACGGCAGCACTACAATAGTTTGTTTGTGCGGATCTGCCTCGCAGAAAATTGATTTCGAAGCAGCTGGATATCGTGAAACAATGGCAGGTAAAATAGTTCTTCCGTTAATCGTGTATTCAACAAGTGATGGCATCTCGCTTACATCCGAACAGAAAATGCTGTTAGGTGTATTACATTACCAGAAAATGGATATGGCACACGAAATACTAGCTATTCTGAAACCAGATCCTACAGGCAAGCTGAAGCCCAAGAAACGTCTAGGAGACGGAGCACGCAATGAGCTTAAATACGCCAAAGAGCATAACAAAACCATAAACTACTATGACCCAGACCTCCAACAATGAAAATTGGTACAAACCCGTTCAAGTGTATCTGCGAAAACATGTTGAAGATCACAATAACTAAAAATAAACCGAATCAAACGCGGCGATAAAAAAAAGAGCTCGAAGAGCCCGATTAGCTCAAAGGTAAATATGCTAACTGAATCGGAAAGTATCTCCAAACTGCATATAGCTGCTGAATCTGGAGATGTCGAGCAACTGAAAGAATGGAAAAAGATTAGTGGGCTTGTTCCAGATGTGGATTTCGATCTGGTACTACGCAATGCATTGCGAAACGGTCAATTCAACACGGTCAAGTGGCTAGTAAAAGAAAATTTGAAAATAATATCTGATTGGATTGCGGATAGAGATCTTTGGTTAACAAGTATGCAGCAGAGTTTAGTGGAATACGCGGAAGAAGCAGCAAATCACGAACACTACGACATCGCCAAATGGCTATTGCAGCAGCCTAAAGATTATTCAGGCATCGATTTCGGAGGACTGTTTGAACGAACTCCAAAAGACTATGATTTCGAGTTTTTTAAATGGTTTTGTACATTTACATCGAAACGAATAGACATATTACAAAAGCCCGAGTTCGGAAATAGTCTATTCATGTCTACCACGGAATACGGTTCGCTACAGAAAGTTAAGTGGATGATCCAAGCTTTCAAACTATCAAGCAATATCACAGACAACGATTGCAAAGCAGTGATGTTAGCATCGACATCATACAATCGGCCAGCTAAAGACAGCGTTAAAGTTATTGAGTATTTAATCGAAACGTCAGAACCGACTGTAGATTGTCGCAACTGTGAGAATTGGTATTGTGATCATACTTTCGACTTCGAAGCTGAAAAAGATGAAAACGAAATCGAGTATTTCAAAGACTGGTCTAATGAAGTCAAAGAATATTTGTTGTCAGTGAAGCAGATGCAAAACAAATTCGGAATACAGAAAGGAATTATCGAAATGTCTGATACAAAGAAAAAAGTGCCTGGTAGTCCGAAAGGTAAAACACAAATACCACCTAAAGCAGTAGAAGCGACCCCAAGCATTATCACCGAATTAAAAGTTGCAGCATCAACAGCAAAGAACACAAAAGCAAGTCCCAAAAAGCCAGTAGCAACAAAATCTAAAAATGCAAAGTCAAGCTCAACAACAGTGAAGGAAATCACACCTAAAACGAAAGAAAATCAGCCCAGTGTGATAACTGATGCTAAAAAGACAAAAGAGGTAAAAGTAGCGTCTCCAGCCAAAGCAAAAAAAGTAACACCAACTACTAAAGTCGTAAAAACTGAAAAAGTGAAAACAGTCGTAACGCCAAAAGAAACTCCAGTCAAAGTAGCAGTGACACCACCAAAACCAGCTGTGAAATCAAAAAAATATACACCACGTACGCTGTATTCAATTGCAATCGATCTGTTACATCCAGACTCAAGCCAACCCCGAAAGAAAATTGACAGTGTCGAGCTGGACGAATTGGTAGCGTCGATAAAAAGACACGGCATCTTGCAACCAATATTGTTTCAGGAAATTGACGGTAAGTTGATAATTGTAGCAGGGGAAAGGCGATACCAGGCTGCGAAACTCGCCATGCAAACGGATATACCAGCAATTTACATCGATAAAAACCCAGCGGAAATAGCATTAGTTGAAAACCTACTGCGCGTTAACCTCACACCAATTGAAGAAGCTGAAGCACTCAAAAGATTACAGAAAGAAGCAAATTATACGCAAGTCCAATTAGCCGAGATCATGGGTAAAGCTGAATCCACAGTTTCAGAAATCATGAGTCTCATGGAAATTCCGGAAAAATTACGTGATAAATATCGGTCAGATAAAATATTCTCCAGAAGAAAGCTACTCGTAATAGCAAAACTTGGTGACAAAGATGAAATGAAAAAAGCATTTAAAAAACTGATTAAAGCAGAAACTAAAGGAGAATCTGGAAGTAAAAAAGAGTCATATCATCGCACAGTGCATGACGTTTTCATGTCGATGATCACCGCTCTTAGAAAAAAGATAGAAAGCACGAATTTCAACGATATTGTAATACCAGAAGCAGAACGAACCAGAATTGCGGATGAGTTGATGTTACTTACTGGAGTAATAGAAAATTCCGATTTAGTGATGAAGTTTGAAAAAGCGATTCAAGCTGAATTTAGCGATGTTTAAGTGAACATATTTTCGTTGCGTAGTCATAGATAGCTCTCATGGCAATCTTCGGCATGCCGAAGATTGCAACGTAATATGCCGTTATTACAGCGCTGTTACATAAAATCGGGATTACGTCTCACCAAAACCAGTGGAAGAATTGAGATTTTGAATGTCACAAAAAGCGCCTACAAAACAGCAAAAGATTGAAAGACTTCATTTAGCTCTCGAAACTGGCGATTTAAAACAGCTTCAGAAATGGTTTGAATCCGGAGAGCTTTTCATAGGAACGCAGTACAATTACACAACTAAAAACAACAATGTACTCATACACGCTGCAAAATATGGCCATTTAAACGTTATCAAATGGCTAATTGAAGAATGTGAACAGAAGATTCGTGTAGTGGTAAATCCAAGAAACCCCAAGCCCTGTATCTGGGACGCACTTACATTCGCTGCGGATGATCGACATTACGAAGCAGTAAAGTGGATGCTACTGCATATTGATGATCCAGAATATGACGTTGCACGTTTGCTAAATACACCCTCAAAATATGGAGAATTAGATTTTATCAAATGGCTGGTAAACGATTCAGGGTATAAGGTCAACAAATCAGAGGAATACGGTTGGGCTTTACAAGAAGCGGCAAAATATGGACGATTCGAAACTCTTAAATGGTACTTAGACGAAAGCGAACTTACCTTAAACACAACAGTAAATTACAGCGAACTGCTTTTAAGCGCAATAGACGGCAAGCAATTTGAGATTGTCAAATATCTTCTTGAAGAATTCGAGCAACAGATAGACGTGGCGATATATAGTAACTCGGCAATAATAAATGCTGCGCACGATAATAGCGTGGAGATAGTTAAATATCTGATAGAAAAATCTAAGCAAGTAATCGATTGTCGAGACTGTGACCAATGGGAACTTACAGACAATAAAGCCCATAGAAGTTATCATTTCTACCAGTTTTTTGAGATAAATGGTTGGTCGGACGAATGCAAGAATTACCTATTGACAGTAAAACGAATACAAGAGGCTAATGGCATCGAAAACTGGCTCAGTGGTGGAATATTCGTTATGGAATCGCAGTGCAAAGAAAAGTGGAAGTTGTAAAAGACAGATGAAACGAATTATTGAGGTTTCCCTTGATCAAAATCACCAAACAGTCACCGACGTAATGAATTCAACCGAGGCAGACATCACCGAAACAGATGCGGATTTAGATGAAACCACTGAATCAGTTTCCGACGCAGTGACATCACCGGACCCCTCCGCTTCACCAACATCACCCGTTCAAGCATCTCCACAACCAAAGTTAGTCACCGAGCGGAAAGAAGTCGGCCAAGTCTGGGTAATGCAGTCAAAAGCTAACAAAGGTGCTCCTGGTGAATCCATCGAAGGTCACAGTGTACTTGGTGTTCTGCTCGAAAATGTCAGTTATTTGGGATTCCGGATAACTGGCGATCTAAGTGACGAGGCCGCAGATTACCGACTTTTTTGCGCAGATGAAAACGGAATACTGCAAGAAAAAGGGCTAGTTTGGAAAATCACGTCGAAGGTCGATAAAAAGAACGAGCAGCCAGTTACCACACTGTACATTAGAATAAATTCACATATTAAAGACACTGAAATCAGTGAGTCGGATGCCGATGTGGTGAATTCGGGCGATGCTGATGTCACTGCGACTGATGCCGGTGCCGATACCGCTGGCAATGAAGTCACTGAATCGGGTGACGATTACACGATTGCGGCTGAGGGCTCAAAAAACGCGGAGGGGGATGACGTTAAATTTGCTAAAACGCGCGTCGATGTTGGTACAGACGCCGATACGGTGAATTCGGGCGATTCAGATGTCACTGTAACAGACGCCGGTGCCGGTGGCAATGAAGTCACTGAATCTGGTTCCGGTTTCACTGATGACGCCGATGGCTCGGAGGACGCGGAGAATGATGACATTGAATTCACTGGAACGGACACTGATGCCGATGCAATGAAGTCAGGCGAAACCGAAGTCACTGCGTCGGATGCCGGATTGCTGATCCCTGTTGCATACTATATAGCGACCCAGAAAAAGGCCGTAGTAAGAGCAACGCCGGGCAAGGGGATGATGAACAGCAAGGTTCCGGCATTCGGCATATACCGGCGAGTTTTTGCATTGCCGAACGAATTAGCGGAGGGAGATACAGGTGCCGATGCAGATGCTGAAAACATACAGAGTGATGAGGTGAATGCAAACGGTGCAAGTGGTGCAGTGAAGTCAATGAGTCGGATTCCGGGGCCGCTGCCGCCACGGATACCACGGGTGCTGGTGGAAGAAGACGATGAAGTGGAGTCAGACGATATGGAAGGCTTCGGCACAGTGGAGTCAGGAAAGCAAAAAGCAGAAACGTTCGGGGTAGATGAAGGCAATGAAAGCCTGGACAGAATTACAAGTAAGTTTAAATGGTCATCTGGCAACAACTAAATATGCCCTTAAGATGCCCTGGTTAATTCACAGAGGCTTTTTCTAGGCATAGTCCATAGCGTGACCTCATATAAAAGCTTATAGCGACTTTAAGGAGTTGTTATGGCGGTTTTAGCATTTTGAGATGCCAGGCGCTATCGAATTTACACTGCCTAGCAATCTACTTGACAGCCTCGCGCGGGAGCGCGGGCATGTACGCCTGTTTTCCAATAATAGTGACTAAAAATATTGTAAGTAATTGAAGCATAATAATTGATATTACAAATAGTTATAGCTAAACTAATGCTGCGACCCTTTGAGTAAACGGACGCACATAAAAACCATGATTTACAGAGGTCGAATGGCAGAGAAATCGGATCATCGTGAGAGAAAACCCTCACAAAAAAAATATGATTTGTTCAGAAGTATCGGAAACGCAATCAGGCGTATCAGGGAAGAAGATGAATTACTACCTCAACGTACAGGATCGCTTCTGGTGTATGTATTAGAGCACGTCACACCAACAGCAGTTAAATTAAACACATCATACCCAAAGCGAGTGCAGATAAAAGCATTTGAGAACATAGAAAAAGACTTTAGAAAAGTAGAAACTCTCCCCGACGACGATAAGCCGGCTTTCCAGCATTATCCGAATACCTACATCATTGGCTACGATATAGAGCTACAAGAATACAAAGACGAGCTGCACAAGGACTATCCGGCAAAATTATTATCGCATCAATTCTATTTTAATTTTGCAGGGCATCGTTTCGGCGTCATTATAATAACAAATGTTACGTTCCGATCCATAGATCTCATCCGTTTGATAAATACAATAGTACCGGAGAATGATAAATTATGGGTACCGCCTGGTAAAAGAACAGCAGTGCCGGTGTTATCACTTGTTCGGATATATGCACATTTTTCTGCAATAGAGAGCGGCTGGATGCAGCCATCAATGCGGCTAACATCCGAGTTTAAAGACTTTTTCGGATATATCCGCTCAGAATTTCAGCCGTTAATAACTGAACGTGAAAAAGAATGGTGCAACACATCCGTATTGCGCGTAGTAAAAATCCCAGATCCGCACTCACAAAAAAAGACACCAAAAATGCTTTCATGGAAAGTGAGGTTGATGTATTGCGATTCCAAAAACTTGTCAGGAGGCGGATCTCTGGAAGATCTTGGAAGTAAAATCGGTATCCATAAAGTAAAGTATGCACATATGAATATTGAGAAAATGGAAGACTTTTTACGCACAGATTTTGACGACTATTGTTATTACGGCATTATGGATAGCATCATTTCAGCAGAGACCCATCTTTGGTACAACAACGTCGGAAGATACCAGCTCGGTTTGATGGAGCAGAAAGAACGAGCAGCCGGTTTGAGTTCGCAGTTGTTTCAGAATATATTTGAGAAGCTGTACACGGCTAAAAATTGGAAGCGCTATTTAGGCTATGACGCAGAAAATCATATGACACTCGCGCACCGTGTTTTTGTGCAATATTATCATGGTGGGAGAAACGAAGTCCTGGCAGTTGGCCCAAAAAAAAGAGCGGTATATTACGATTTGCGGAGTGCATACCCAACATCGCTTATCATGTTGCCAGACTATGATTTTAGCTGTGCTAAGACGTTTCATGGTGAAGACGCAGAGCGTGCCGTTATAAGAATGGAAGCAGATGCAAAAGGTGATGGAATAGGAGACGGGCCGTTCCAAGTAGCAGGGATCGTAGTATCGTTCAAGTTTAGAAAAGGAGTTCCACCAATTTTTCCGGTGAGAATAGACGAACCATCGAATATGCCGGTAGCAAGACGCGGATATGACACCGATGGGCTTATTTTCCCGGTAACTGGCCATACGACTGTCACTTGGCCGGAGTTATGGGTAGCTCGAAATACACCAACAAAAGATGGTGAGCACAAAAATCTTTTAGATGAACTCACCATTCATACAGTTGCAACATTTCAAAATCTCGGCACCTATAACTTATCGAACGAAGTTTATGACTTATTGAAGAAAAGAAACAAAGACAACAAGCCGATGGATAGTTATTATAAACAGTTAATGAATTATTTCTATGGAAAAACAGCCCAAGCCGTTGCCGATGCATCAACTTCTCTCAAATCACATGACCTTCAAAAAAACATGGATATTAGTGCGGTGACTTGCTACCCACTAGCAGCTTATATAACAGGGTTTTGTCGTGCGGCAGTTGCAGAATTACTGCAAAAATACGAATGTTTCGGAATAACAACAGACGGCTTTATATCTCCTTTAGAACATGGTGTTATAACAAAAGACCGAGATCCTGCTTTAGAGCCACCACACAGCGGTGAGGATCTAAATTTAGGAGAATTCTGTAAAAGAGTACATGACCGTGTCAAAGATCTGAACCCCTTTATCGGCATTGATAGCCAAGGTGAAAATTCACTTTTTCTAAAAACGCGTGGCTATTTGCTGGTAACAGGGAACTTCCAACAGAAACTGGCGCGAGTAGGTGCGCAGACACCGTATGCCGGTAAAAAAGCAAAATCAGAATTACAAGTAGATAAAGACGCACACGAACAAGAGCATATCAAAGCAGTGGAAGCATTTCTGAAAATAGCAGAACGTGGGAAGTGTGACAAAGTCTCTTGGAGAAGCCTACCAAATCAGCGCAAATATTGGCGAGCAGAGCTAGATGATTTATATGATTTTGATGAGGTGCTGACAAGAGCAAAGAGACTCCTGACATCAACAAGTGTCAAGGTCATTAGTACAGATAAAGGGCAAATACAGTTCAAAGAGGCTGAAAAGCTCTTCGGTAGAATGATGGCGAATAAACAGCTAAAGCACACAAGAGACACGCTACCACTACAAGTAACGTTTAACGATGCAAAAGTAAATATTTCGTTCGACATGAAACGAATCCCTTTAGAACAGACAGTGGAGCCATTCAGATTTCATGGCAAAAAATACGATTTTGTAGCATTTGAAACGAAACCACTAAATTCCCTTACAGATTTTCATCTGCTGAGAGCCTTAGCAAAAAGGACAATCAGCCACAAAAAATTCATTACCTTGGTATCAGACAAAGAATCAAAAGATGTACTGATCGGGGTTCCATATAAAGAACTTGAAAAACTTAAATCATCTACTGGTTTTCCGGCAGTATCAAATTCCGAAATAACAGAATTAAAAACATTCTTCCCGGAAGTGGCAGAGCATATTCAAAACAAAGAAGTTCTCCGGCTAGCAACAGACGACAAAGCGGTCGTTGAAGCGGCCTTCAAAGCCTATGTTGAGCGAATTGAAGAGGAATTTGAAAACCTGATGAAAGGTGGAGAATGGCCGGATGAATTTGAGAAAGACGGCTCCCGTGAAGCATTTGAGCGATATATAAAGAATGAGATTAAGCTAAAAAAGCAAAAAGCAAGCAATAGTGCACCGTACAAACCACCACACAAAAAAGAAGATTACCTGCGATCATTAAAAGGTACGGAATTCGGCGGAGATTATAAAAAAGCCATTGAATACTGGCTTAAAAAGAACAAAAAATTCAGAAAAAAGATAAATGATGCTTGTATCGTCTTCAGTAAACCGAAATCAAAGAAAGCAATTAAATTAGACATGTCTTTTGAAAAAGAAGAATTGATCAGTTTCATGTCACGGCACGGCGGTGGAAATCAAAACAGATCGACCGCTAAACGCGGTTTTGTTGATGAAGAACCAGTTCGGATGGAACTGGAAGATTACCAGCACATGATGAAGGAATTTGAAAAGGTAATCGAGCTAAGCATAGAACCGACTCCAGATGAACTCAAACTTTTTTCTGACGAGATTTTTATGCCTCCACCAGCACCTCCGTTAGCAAACAAGCTGTATGAGCTGCTAATAACCAGAAGAAAGCGACAGATATATGATGAATTTGCAATGGAAAGAAATTCGATAATTCCAGTACTTATGAAATCAAAAGAAGAGCTAAAAGATAACGCAGTAAAAATCATCGCTGAGTATAATGATCTTGAGATCGAGAAATATATTCAACAAACCGGAGCAGATGGAATTGAACTCCTACAGGAGCACCTTGCAGCAGGAGAAACTTTCGCAAAAGCACTTGAAACAATTAACTTCGATATTTCAATAAAAGATGTGGTTAAATTAAAAGATGCAGAAGCGAAGAAGACAACAAAAACTAAACTTTTCTGAAAATATGCGGATTGGCCTGCTACCAGAACATCCACCCGGAAAATGGATAAGGTTTCCTATATACCGCACAAACCTGTTTACCCTCAATGAATCCTCGAAACACGAGTAACTATCAAAACCACCCCACCAAAGAAGATTAATCCATTAAAAACAAAAAACTGCGAATATAAAGCCTGTAACCAGATGATATAAAAGATGAATCTCCGACAAACTTCGGCACACCGAAGATGAGATGCAGGCACACCCTCCCCAGCTTTTTCTTCAATAGATTTCAACGAACGTCAAGCCATCACAGCTTCTGCGCGTATTTCCCTTATGGAATCAAATTTCGCGCGGAGGGGCTACTATGAGTTACAAAAAACCAGCCAACAAAAAACCCGAAACAAAATTCGATCTGTACGAGACCGTGACCAACCAGATCATCGAAAAACTCGAACAAGGAGTAATCCCCTGGCAAAAGCCCTGGAATAGTAAAGTCGGTGCCCCCTGCAACATAGTCTCAGGCAAGGAGTACAACGGCATAAATATTCTGCTCCTCGGAAACCAGAGTTACGATTCTAAATATTGGCTTACTTACAAGCAGTGCCAGGATAAAGGAGGGAACGTTAAAAAAGGTGAAAAAGGATCGATGGTCGTTTTCTGGCAATTTCTCGATAAATCCACCGGAAAAACTGTTGATACAGATTCAGAAACTACATCGAGGGGCAAAGACGGCGCAGTGCCGATGCTTCGCTACTATACTGTGTTCAATAGCAATCAGTGTGACGGCCTCGACTTGAAAAAGCTTCAGGAAGAACTTGAACAGCAGAAAACAGAAAAAGTTTCTGAAGAGATCGTTCCAGCAGCAATGATTGCCGAACATTATAAAGATGGACCAACCGTAAAGTATGGGTTTACACGGGCTTGCTATAAACCTTCAGCAGACGAAATCAACATGCCCAGGCGTGAGCACTTCAAAACCCCTGAAAAGTTCTTCGGCACACTTTACCATGAAATGGTGCATTCAACAGGGCATGAATCACGTTTGAATCGCCGAAACAGCTGCGAAGTCCGTACATTCGGCGATGAAGAGTACAGCAAGGAAGAACTCGTCGCAGAGATGGGCTCTTCTTTTTTATGCGCAAAAGCAGGAATTGAAAACACAATCGATAACAGTGCAGCGTACATTCAAAGCTGGATGAAAGCGTTGCAGAATGACAAAAAGTTGTTGGTGATTGCAGCAGGACAAGCGCAAAAAGCTGCTAACTTCATCACCAAAGATTTGGACGATATAAAATTGGCTCTGGAAATTGATGAGACAGTCGCTCCGGATGAGAAGACCATCAAATCATCCCAAGCGGCGACCATCTCACTCGTACCGATCTCACCTGTGCTGGATACTCCATCGAAAGAAAAAGCCGAGACAGAAAAAGAAGACCCAGTAAAAAGTAGGCTCCGAGAGTTTGGGTACGCCGATGAAGCTTTAGAGAAGGTTTACAGCCAATTGAAAGAAAGCACAAAATGCGGCCAGATTTCCGATTACATAAAAAGCGGTATCATCGCCACAAGTAGTGACCTGGAGGATATGCTGAGAGTTTCGAAAAATGTTGGAGCGACTGAAAAAAAGAAAAGTCGCTGTGTATAAAACATATGATTTAAGTCGTCTCTTTTCACTATCTTCCGGTAGATATCAAATCAATAGGATGTGAAGGAGAAAGACCATGTACGGTGAATTGAAATTGGAAACGAAGAAAAGCGGTCAGACGGTCGGATGTTGCTACGTTTTTGTAAACGGTGAGGAACGGATCGAGTGGCTCAAAACGTATGCCGAATCGCTCAATATCACAGAGAGTTTGGCTTGCCGGTCTCTACTGAACGCAATCATAACAGAGAAGATGGTGCAGCGATGATTGCACATCAACCCGATTTTGAAGAAATCAGCAGACTTGCTGCAATGTCCATAGATGAACGGTTTCGGATTTACCGTGATTCGGCAAGAGTGGCTGCTAATGGAATACCACCTGCCGCTCTAAATGTGGAATGCAGCAAAACCGCTGAACAGCCAAAAGAATCATCACAAACACTGAACAGCGACACACCAGTGATCCAGCTTCCGATTAATAGAGTTGCAGTATTCCAACAAGAAAATGTAATCACGGAAACAACGGCTATGAACGTGTATGGCGGCACCCATGTCAGCGAATATCGAGGCGGAGCCGTTGTTTCTGCTAAGGATGAAACGACGGAGATTTTATATCACTTGTTCGCCGCCGCTCGTACTCCGAATGTTGAATATCACATAAAAGACCGATATATGCTGATTGCCAGCACAACACGGGAAAAAGAGTCGGACGGCGTAAAATTTGATGGTCGTCTCACCGAAGCTGAAGAGGATCTGGTTTACGTGCTGCTGACCGAAGGCGTTCGCACCGGAGATCGAGTTGTGAAAGTACCTATTACCAGGTATTTAAAAGCAAGGGGCATTGATCCGTACCAAGCAAAAAGCAGAGAGGCGTCGCGTCAGAGCCTGAAAAAATTATCACGATCAACTATTTTCGTTGCCAATAAAAGAGCACAGAAAGAATCGCCGTTTAAGTTTTTTGACTGGAGAAGTACAGAGCGTAATGCCTTTCTTGAAGCCAAACTTTCAAATGAACTGCTGTCGCTGTTCGATGAACCGGCGTTCCCGGCGATATTTGCAAAACGGAGCATATTTCAAATCCGAGGCACCTTCAGAACACTACTGCGGTTACAGTTTTCGCCTGAGTTCCGAGCTGGGCAGGTAGTAAGAATTGATCGTGAGACCTTGATACGTGAAGTCGGTTGGACTCAGTTACAGAAAGTGTGCCCCCGAAAGATCGTTGAACTAATTGCAGCAGATCTCGCCGAAGCAGACATTAAATGCGACCACTCGGTTGATTACAGCCATTTTGACTTTCAGAAAATAATGAAAACAGAAACTGCGTAGTTGATGACAAATCCGTTGTCGAAAGGTCGGACGATTTTCCGGCCTTTTTGGGGCACTTGTTACTTTTATACCTGGCACTTTCGTGAACGTTGTTACTTCTATCCCGGATAGTTGTTACTTTTATCCTTGGAAACTATTACTTCTATCCGTGTTTTCTCCGCACGTGTGAATCAGCCTCCAGAATCCGGGGTCTCAATCAATCTGTGATTCACAGAAAGTAAAATTAGAAAGAAAAAGATAGCCGGGCCGACCGGCAGGCACACGGAAAACGATAGTTACTGCCACGGCACGATGGTTGTGCTGCAAGTTTTGGGCTTGCCGCACCCCGTGTCCTTCAGGATTGCACACAGAAAACGTCGGAAGACATTTAAAATAAGGTGTCACCAACCATCTTGTTGTTTCACAGAATCGGTCAAGTTAATAACTTCGGCCAAATCCTAGATATAGTTGGCATCAATCAGAACCCCGCGCGGTCTCTTCCAGAATCTGGTTCCTATTCGGACCGGGCGGGAAGTTATTCCGCTATTAGTAATCCGCAAGGCAACTGTTACGGATAGCAATATGACTGAATTTGCTCTGTTCTCAAAAACGATCCAGGGTCATCTCGATTTTTCTGATAACAATATCATATTCGATTATGTTCCACTGAAGCTCTCAGACTATTCAGGAAGCTCAGAAATGCTGTCGATGCTATAACAGTCGTCATCGTTTTAGAGACGGTAGATTTTTGGCTGGCAATCCAGCACTTCCAGCTGGTTTGTCAGACCGTCTGATAGCCTGGGCGAATATGACGCCGCCGAAATGGAACAGAGTGGAAGCGTGTTCAGGCACAAACCTCCGTGCAGAACATGCTGGAGCGAAGTGGAATGTAGCGCGGCGTCATATTCGCTGACTCTGTCTTGTTGGTTCAAGTTTTAAAAACATTTTCAACTTTTTCGATCAGGCATTTCACCATCTCTCTCAGATGGTGGAACGCTTGGGCGGAAAAGTTCGGTTCGAAGATCTGCAACCATAGTGTCGTTGCATATATATTATGGTGCATATCAATCCGATCAGTATCAGGTTTCCCCTTGTTGTCCCAGAAGTCCTCCAAGCAATTCCGATAATGATTCCTATTGACCGAAGTACCCGAGTCAACCCTGTATGACCCTCGTACAGCGCTGTAATGAATTATTCTCTGCTGGTATATTTCATTTTGATCGTCACTTGCTGCAACTCTTCAATTTCCCGCAATTGTGCTTTTGTTCGTAGTTTCTCCTTGTCGAGTGCCGCCTTGTATTCGTCGCGATGATAAACCGCTTCGGCAAGCTGAACAAAAATATCCTCGTCAATCGATACACCATCAGTTTCAGCCACCTGACATTTTCCACGCTCATTAATCAGATCATTTTCGACAACTTTGTACATTGCCCGGAGCAACCGGAGCTCCCCACGCAGAGCGGTAATTTCGTCGTTCTGAGCGTGATCTATGTGAACAGCTCGCGAAGCAACAGGAGCTGTTATCTGTAGCTGCGGTCTAATGTACCGGGACACCGCTTCAATGAGGAAAATCGCGACAGCATCTGTATCACTGGCAGTCCTGAGTTTCGGTCTCTGAGCTTTCATAGCTGAAAGTCGTTCAGCTATAGCGACTGGTATCCAGAACCCGGAAACTATCGTTCTTCGCAAAACAAAGCATCGCGATGGAGGAATAATCGATGATTCGCCGATAAATTCCACCAGAGGCAAATTCAACGCGACAGCCTCAAGCAGTCGCGCAGCAACCCTAGTTTCCTGTGGTTGCGGCCACATGGAAGCGGTCTTTTTTAGAAAAATGCGGATTTCATCGGCATCATACACGTCAATCGGCACGGTCAAAGTCCGATAGCGCAAATCATCGGAATGAACACGGAAGGATTTGTCCACGATACGTTTCTGGACGTCCTTTTTCCTCATGCAACGCAGCGGCTTTGCTTTCGTTTCCATCGTCAGTTCTCCCTCAGCAGGATATTTCATACTGATGAAATATCACGGTACGTTGTGCCGATGATGCCAACCAACTTTTTCGTAGGCTGGCGAACACCAACAGCAACGAAAAGCATGACTTCGTTGGCATAGCTGCTTGGCATCGTTTCATTTACCGACGCAGAGGCTTTTACCCGAGGTACGTTCACGTACTTCGGATGGTTAGGTGCCATGTGACTATTTTCCGACTTTTCGACTCCCGATGCCTACTCACGATACTTCTTCTGTGAGTACATTTTTCGACATTGCGGCCACTTGCAGAGACGAAAATTGTTCGATTCAAAAACGTGCAAAACATCAATGAGCGATATTTTCAAGATCATTAACCGCTCAACAGGAGGCAAAGGATGAAAATAATGCGCTGTTCTTCATCAAGCGGAAATGCCTCTTGGGCGGTTGGTTACCTGCTACGGAAAGAAGAAACCGGAATTATAGAGACTACGGAAATCATGCAGGACGCGGCTTTCAGGGAGGCGATACAACTACTATTAGAAGAGCATCAACAGCAATTTGAGGCGACGGAAGCAACACATTATCAGAACATGGCGGCGACTGATTTTCAGCCGAGTGAGTCAAAAAAGGTTCAGCAAAACCGCGACAGAATCAAACGCCACCACGATCTTCTGGAACAACGTTCAGGCAACTTTAAATGGGGCGGCAGAGATGAAATTCGAGATCTTGCAAAACTCATCCACGACGCTGATTTGACGCTGCAATATAAGACTGAGGGCAAGCATTTCAAGCTGATCATGGAGCCGATCCCACTGCCCGAAGCAGACGATCCAGACGCCGTTGAAAAGGTCATGAATGCGCTAAAAGCAGTGCGTGACATCTTCCCCACGACACTCCCCGCTGTCTTCACAATTCATACAAAAGGCGACCGTACACCGGTCTCTATTGAAGACGCAGTACGACTCAGAAAAAATATCCACATCCAAGGGTTGATCAGCACGAAGACGTTTGAAGACGGCAAATGGAGTGGCCCTTACGAGCCAGTAGCACCCAAAAAAGGTGATGATCACCGCATTTCAGATCTTGCAGAACAGGTTGAGAATGCTGTCACTGCGGCAATTGGCAAGCGTTTCACGAAACACTCTCAGATAATAATTAATGATGCAGGAACACGCACCCGTGTGGCAATTGACCCGGAGAGACCGAAGCGTGACCATTTCACAAAAGCCGCCGCAGCAATCATCGGCAGGCATACTAACGCTCAGCTCAGAAATCTCCCGCTTGAGTCTATTGCAGATGCTTTTGTCCGTAACGAAATCCGCCAGGTTCTGGCAATAGACAGGTATGACCAAGACAAGGCGGCAGAAACAATCAAGAGGAAACCTGCCAATACATTTGATCAGTTACTGGCGGAATATGAATCACATACCAGATTCGTCTCTATAGCTATCGCAAAACCAGTCCCAGCATCAACGGACAAGTTCTCAGCGCTGATCGAGGAATATGAGCAACGCCGTGATTATGCCACAGCCGTCAGGCAGCAGATATTGCTCCTGTCACAACAGATCAAAATCGGCGTGCTCCCGGAACAAAGAGAAATAAACCCGCAAAAAGATGTAACCCGGATTCAGTCAATTGCCGGAAAACATCGACAAAACGAAACCACAAAACCACAAAAGTCGATGGAGCTAGTGCCAGATCGTCGTTCAAAGCAAGCCAGAGACGCCGAGATACTGAAAGTAGCAATGAAACAGGCAGAATTACGTAGTAGTCAAAAGTCGAAAATATCATTCATTCGTTAATCAGAGGCAGAGCCTCCAAAGGAGTCCGTCATGTCGTTATCAGCACTTCAGTATAACCCGATGCACCTCAGAGTTGGTCGGTATCAAACCGTCGAAGAGGTAGTGACCCTGACAGATCTGCAAGCAGGCGGCATGGATGTGGAAAAACGGAAAAATCTTTCAGATTTACTGACAACGACGGAGATAAAAACATTTGAGCAGATGTACGATAGCAGCTCAGATAAATCCATCGTAGTTAAAGCAAAAGTCTGTGAGCTTGTTACCAGGAAGCTTGCACGTGACGAAAGCTTTTCGATGGAACGTGCTGAAGAGTGGGTTCAGCTTGGACTAAGCCGTGATTATTATCGAACCCTTGCACAGCTTGCAGAAAATTTTCTTGATCCAAATGATTTACCCCTACCGATAGAAACCGCACCGTCGCCAATTTCTGAAGTATTGGAAACAGCAAGCCACTTCCATTTCGCGCTTTACCGATTCATCTACACAACCGCGATGAAGCTAAATCAGTGGGATTTTGAGCGACTGTTTGCAGAAAGATCCTGCGTCCACAATGATGATCTGGTTTATGAACTAGCGAAAGACGCTTCATTTCGGCCATCTGATGATCAGAGGAAGCAACATTTTGTAGCCAACCGCGAGATGTCGTTTGGCATCATGATGTCGTTTGCCGGATTCATGGTTTATGAACAGACCACAAATCCTGATATGCGCGTCATATCAATGGCGACGGCTTATAACGTTCTAAAAGGAGTTTTTAACCCGGAACCTAGTGTAGCACCTGCGCCGACAAAAACAGATAGCAAAAGCAACAACCGGACGAAATAATGGTGCACAGATCTCTGATCAAAATCATACGCACGTTGTTTCATAAGACTTGGCTATCGCTTCTATTTTCATTCAAGGAAATTACCAATACGCACTAAAGGAGAAAAAAAGATGGACATTTTCCAGTTTAAACGTACTGCCCAACTCGAACGTGACATCAAAATCTTACACAATTTAGCAACCGAACTCACTGTAGAAAATGAGGAATTTCAAGCATTCATTGAGAAAATAATTGATTTTGTAACTGACTGCCGGGTGCTCGTGTCGAGAGCCTCGGAGTGCTCAGAGGAGGAGAGCCGCACAATTATCATATCTGAAAACCTTTATACTAGGTTGTTGCAGTATCTGTATTCTATCGAAATGGATCTGGGGTGCCAGAGGGCCAGTATGGTCAGCGGACTCGCCGAGCTTGAAGCGGAAATGGGCAGGCTTGTTGAAGACGAGGGATCGGGTTCTGCAGTTCACATACGACGAACAATAAAACTGTAACACAGAATCAGACATCACAAACAAAAACGGAGCTCCCTAATCGACAGAAGGGATCTCCGGTTTTGAGCAGCCTGTTGCATCTATCCGACGCATCTTTATCGTTCTAAACCCCCGGATTGATTCTGAGAGACCCGCTCCAGTTTCAAATAGTAACCATGAGACCAGATGATCAGGAGAGTGTTCAGGAGATCAGATAGCGTCGCTTAATTCTCAGGGTTAGCCTCAACCGCGATCTTCAATTTCAGCGCGGCTGCAGGAGCGTGTGAGTCTTTACCCCGTTCTTTAAAGTTTGCGATACGCTTAATCGGTAGCGCCTTAGAATTCCAAGGAACGACATTCCCAAGTACATCATCAAAATTGAGATTACATATCGCTCGGTGTAGAGAGTTTACGTTGAATCTCATTTTGCCGTATACGTCGAAAGTTACGTCGCTTTTAAGAACCGCTTTTGATAGTCCTTCTGCATGCCCGACAAGTGCTTTAATTACACGCTCATCGACTTCTTTGTCGATGAGTGCAAAAACAACCGTATGCCGGAAGCTGTGAAAATCTTTTCCACGTTGATATAGTCCGATCGCTTTCCGAAACCGCCCGTACCACGCTGACGCATTCGGTGATCGTCTACCCGTACTTTCGTCAAGTCGAAGCCCATCGAAAAGCAAATGTTGCCCTTTTCGTGACTTAACATATTCACCGAATCCGAGTTCCATCAACTTCGGATGGACTGGAACACGCCGCACGCCAGCCTCCGATTTCGCTTTAGTCTCGTCATCATCAGTGACGTTGAGCACCATAATCCCGTCTTCTTCAGTAATATCTGAGAGCCGTAATTGAGCTAACTCATTTAAGCGGGTGCCGCTTAGCAACGCGGCAAGTGGGAAAAAGAAGTGGTATGCATAATTAAATTCATGATCCGTGAAAACTGGATGACTGAAAATTAGAGTTAGCTCTTCATCAGAGTATCGACAGCGTCCCTTAGATTTATCGGATGATCGTAGCCCAGCAAAGTAGTCGGTTCCAGCTAGCTTCCGAAGTACCAACCACTCAAACAGCGATGACGCGTTTGCCATTGTTGCGTTCACCGTACGTTTCGAACGTGCTTCGACGCCTTCGACGACTTCCTCGCAAAGTTCCTCAACTGTCTTATCCGGAAAGCGTCGTTTAAAATTTGCAGGTAGTTTTAGAAGTTGTGAGTATACTTTAACGGCTTTATCACGGTCTATTTCCTCAATCGGCAAATCTCCGATGAGTTCGACAAGCATACCGAGGTCGTTCGTCACGGTGGTTTTGTACGATTCGGTTACATCCGGTGATAAGATGAATTTTTCGTTTATGTACTTCTTGATTGCTTGCGAGAAAAGCAGGCTGGTATTAGTTGGTTTGACCGTAACTTCAGCAGAAGGTTGCGCGACAACAATTGGAGCAGGTAATGGTGATGCAGGTTCTGGTGGCTGAATTAACGTGTACTTTTGTTTCAGTTCCTGCTTAAAATACTCAAACATCTCTTTTTCAGCTTCTGGATAACGTGGATCAGTTTTTATGCTACTGAAGGTAAGCGTGCCATCCGGCTTGACTTCAGGGTTGTTTAACTCTATTTTAGAAAACAGCGGTTTCGACATCGGTTTGCCTCTAAGTTGGTCAAAATACTGCTGATACTGATATGCGAGCATAGCTGATATCCTAGAAGCTTGCAAGCGATTCAGGGTGTGAAGAGGTTGCTTAACTTCGCGTTTTTTCATAGTAGCTTGAAGACTTATCGGCACGTGCATACGAAAATAATAACAGTTAGGGCAGAGCAATAGGTAGGACATAACCAGCTTCCAGTCGATTGAGCTCAACTGATGAAGTTGGTACTAAGCGTGGAGCCAAGTGTAGAACCAAGCGTGGTACTAAGCGTGGTACTAAAAGTTGGAAATCAGAATAACTTTAGCATGTTACACAGACGATAATCGTAATAGTATTATGTAGTTACGCTTTTGTCTTACTCTGTTGATTTGGTGGCCTATGAGGATAATTTGTTGGCGTATCAGAATAATTTTGAGCTTGTTTAACAGGGTTTTGAACATGTGTTATTCATACATCCCACCCATTAACCAGCAGCACATCGTCCTGAACAGCCAGTGTGCTCATTTCATCAGTAAAGCCACTCCTGCTGAACATGGCGAAATGCTCACGGCGTGAATCCCTACTCGACAGCGAAAATGGCATCGAAGATGTAACAGTCAATATTCCTTGCAACTTCCCGACTCCCCTCTGTTTGAAGCGGATGTTCCGGACATTTGCTTCCTGAGTGATCTCCCCCTGCTGGTATATGTTGGCCACATGTTCATTAACCGTTGGTACGGTGGCTTCAAACAGCACACCGATGTTTGAAATTTTTCCCGCCAGTTTTATATCTCTGTATGCTTCTAAAGAAGTCAAGTGGAACACTTGGCCCCTCAGGCGATCCAAAACAACTCCTCTGTTATCTGTTTTCAGGTTCTCAATTTTCATTTTTTTGTGCCAACGGGCATGGCTTTGACCCGCCGGTTTTTGGGCAGGTCGTAAGCCTTGTTGAATCGTATTTTTCCCCGTTGGTTAATTCTTCATTAGCAACATTGCAAGCAGCGTCACCTCAGTCTCTCTGTAAATCAGTGTTGAAAACTTGTAACTTTTCCATTCTCAAGATAAACGTAAGATGACCCATAAACCAACTGCTCGTGTAGTCCCCATTTTCCAGTAGATTTATTGTTGCTGAATGGTCGTCCAAGGCTCGTAAAAACTTGATCTCTAGTCATCCCAATGAAAACAGAACCCTCCGCGATTGCCGAGAGAGTTTTTTTACTCCACTTTTTTATATGCTTTGGAAGGTCTCCAATGTAGTAGTCATCTTTGACCTCATCAATGGTTTTAAACTCCATTTCCTTGGAATCTAGCGTGATAATAATTTTTTTGTTTATTACGCTTACGTTTACGGCTTCTATTATTTGCTTAGTCAGACCAGGCTTCAACCCATTATATTTATGCCAAACTGAAGCCCCCTTTACTATTCCACTGGCGTCAAGTTTTCTGATTGATTCGCCGATTTCGATCGTAATGTCTTTATCAGTGTACCATGTCTGCTTATACTCAGGCACCATCCTCGCGGCATTAAAACAAGCCTCCTGTCCTGTATCCAATACGACCTTTAATTCAGGCCCATAGGAAGCGTATGGATTTTTTGACAACTCATCTTCCTTTACGCCTTTTACGACGAATGATGTACCTTGCTTAATATGCAAGCCTATTAAAGGTATTAAAGTGCAGTTTTCGTAAAAAGTGACACTGCTGGCATCAATAACCCAAAACTTTCGGCCTATAAAATACTTATATTCATCATTATAGGCCCCTAGAGTTGTTGATCCGCACAAAATGGTGATGGTAATTGATGCGAAAAAATGTTTAAACATTAACGTCTCCTTTGGCACTATTTTTTCGCTGTTGCTTCGGCTGGCTGGTCTGATAGTAGGCAATTAGCTCTGACGTTTCATCAGACGACTTACTTGCGGCTCAGTCACCTCAAACCTTCCCGCCGGAATCAATATTTTTGCCCAGCCTGCTTAAACGATTCAGCCTTTCCTCTACGCTTCGTCGTGTTTCCTGGTACGGCATTGAAGAAGCATAATGGGTTCGTGAAGCCTCAAGCCACATCCAATAAAGACTTCGTAGCACCCAAGCAAAATGTACTTGATCTTCCGCTGGTGCACTAGCAAGACGCGCCTCTAACTCTTTAATCCGCGCTTCGACAAGCACTAGTTTTCTGTGATTGCAATCAGATGGCACACTGCTATGTTCACTCTCCCAGAGTGGCAACAACTGAAGATCCATTTCAGCAGTCATTCTCAAGGTTTCTTCTTGCGCCTTGCTGACTTCTCGGTGTACGAGCTCTTGCAGTAGCACATTAAAGGTTGGAGACACGGCAACTGAATTGACAATAGCTGCACGGAGTTCTCCGATTTTACCTGAAAGATCCTCTTTTGCCTTTTCTATATCTTTCTTTAACGTCACGCCACCAAGGCTGATTTCCTTGAAAAGAGGGGCGAGCAGGAGGGCAACTGCTACGGCAGACAATAGGATATCGAAGGCAGTGGCGTCTTTGCTGATGACATCGTTTCGTCTAAACCAGAGAAGCACCAATACAGATATAGTAAGTGTACCGTGGTAAACCTGCAGCAGATTTGGTTTAATCATTTATTCTCCTGTCAACTACTGGATGACCAGCCCCCCGCGCATGTGCGCGTGAACCGGTCAACACTACAAATAGGTTGGATGACCGGAAAGCATAAATTGTGCCCGTTTCATGGTCACCCACAATCAAAGTCCGGGCATCCTTTGTCTGAACCAGGATTTGTGGGATTTCAGGATTTAAAATCAAGTGAATCTCAAAATCCTGTGAATCGAGGTTCAGACGATTTTCTTCTTTCCCTTTCCCCGGTCAACCCTCCGGAAAACGAAGCGATTGTAAATTAAAGTCAATTTAGTAGCAAGGTTTCTTCCGGTTGAATGTAGCGTTGTCTATGCATCTACCCCATCCACTTAATTACACATCGGAATGAATTATCCTAAACATCATCACCATCCTCCCTTTCCAGCCCGAAGGCAGAAGATCACAAAATCTCTTGTGTGATGCCAGTATCCGCCATGCAGATGACAGGTGGTGTCGAATTTTAAAATTATTTTGTGGGAGAATTTTATTTGTGGCGGGAGGAAACGGAAATCAAAAACGGAGACAGGAACTACATCCGGACAATTCTGTTCTGATGGAGCTGTTTAGAACCTTTCAGGCCAGAGCCGAGAACCGTGAAATACCCGCAGAATCTGGATTGATTCTTTTTTATGTGCCTATGGGAGACATTCCAGCCTCATACTACAGGCTTCCCACCCCGTTCGTTTTGCCAGTGCCTGCCGTTTTGAAGCCCACTGGTCACGAACAGTTGAGTGTGGCACAAACACGGTCTCCGGTTTGTCAGCCTTGGCTAGCGCCATCTCCACCTGGCTGCGGAACCAGCGATCATGTTCCAGATCCTCGGCCTTTGGCAGTTTCACCTGAAAGGGGAGCCCCTTTTCGATTACTACCTGATGAAGGAAAAGGCGAATGGCTTCGCTCATTGTGAGGCCAAAGCGCTCCAGAAGAGACTGAGTTTCCAACTTGATGCTGCTGTCGGTACGCGAGCGGATAACGGCTTCTAACGTGGTGCCTACCTCCTGATTATTGAGCTTTGATAGAGGCGTAGACCTCCGCTGCAGACGTTTTGGCACACATGTTTTCTTTCAACGTCAGATAATCAGTCGGTTGCGACATGGTGTCACGTAAAAAAACCGCAGCTTTAGTTATTCCCATACGCTCAATGATGGTTTGTACCGCTTCGCTTTTAACTTGGGAACCCATTGGTAACGTTACATTGTTTTTAACGGCTTTACGCATATCCAAGCTCCTTCATAGCTTCAATTGTGAATTGAATTGGATTGATGGCTTTTACAGCGCCCAAATATCTCCGTACAATTCTGTCGTCACAGGTTATGAAATATCCGCACTTCAGTTTTTCTGCACATGCAAGATGAAGGGCATCGCAACCGGATATTCTGTATGATGATTCTATCTGTTGCGCTCTATTCAATAATGCCGGATTTAGGGTTTGAATCACCTTTGCCTGAGCAAGTACTGCAGAAACAAAGATACGCCTTTCTTCAAATGGGTTGCGGGAATTTTCAAACAACAGAACTTCAGATGAAACCAGAAGAAGTGACTTGCTTTCAACCATGGCAAGAATAGTGATCATGGCAGACGACTCAAGATATATTCTCGGTTGCGTCTGATCATCAAAAATTCTGTTTATCGAACTTGTATCCAGATAAATCTTCATGGGTGCAATATAGAAATGTATTGAAAATACTGCAAGATATTTGAGTGATGGCGCGGCATGAAATTGAGCATTCGTAGATGTAGGCCGGATTTAACAGCCAACTCGCCCCAGATACTTCCGTAATTCCTTTTCCAATTCCTTCTGCAATCCCTCCGGACTTATGACACGGATGTGCGGTTTCCAGTACAGTACGATAGGCAGCACCTGGTTTTCGTGACCAACTTTGGCTGAAACAATTAGACCGCCATCTTCCAGTTCCTTTTCGATAACCTGATTTGCAACCAACTTACGACGTTTGAAGTATCCGGCACTCTCTCAGGGAACCTGGAGGACTATTTCTCTCTTTTCCTCCCCAAGCCAGATGCCGTCTTCCTCTTTCAACCAGTATCCGCTAGGCGCATGACAGGTGGTTGATATATTTTTAACAACAAAAAACGGCCAGAAGGCCGTTTTTTGTTACAACAGGATCGACAACAGAATTTACTGAATGCTTATCAGCTCGATTTCAAAGGTTACATCTTCACCAGCCAGCGGATGATTGGCGTCAAAGGTAACCTGCTCTTCCGTTGCTTCCAGAACTACAACTTCCAGCTCCTCGTCATCATCGTTGGAGAGACTCAGTTCATCCCCGACTTCAGGAATGAGATCTTCCGGTAGTTCGCTGCGGGGTACGGTGAAGATTTTTTCCTTGTCAAACTCGCCGAACGCGTCAGCTGCCGCAATCTTAACCGTCTTTTTCTCCCCGGGCGACATGCCGACGATCGCCGCATCAATTTGCGGGAAAAGAATCTCTTCGCCAAGGACGAAGGTCATCGGCCCGCTTTCGTGTCCGCCGCAGCCGCAGCCATCATCATCGCAACCGCCATCTTCGCAGCCGTCATCACAGCAGCCATCCTCATTACATTCCATGTCTTCGAGGGTAGAGTCGAATACGGTGCCATCATCAAGTGTTCCGGTAAAGTTTATTGTTACGGTGTTGCCTTTTTCTGCCTGTGCCATTTTGATTGCCTCTCATTACGTCATAAGTTGGATGGTGCGACGGGACAAAATAAAGGAGAGTTTGCCGTTCGTCCAGATAAAAATTACTAATCAGCGGTAATTGTAGTGTAATTGACCGAAATACAATAGTTATTTTATGGGCAGAACCCCTGACTTCCATGCCAGGGCAATTGCGGCTGCAATACCAGCCAGAACAATTACCAGCCAGCGTTTCCAGTGGTTCTTCTTTTCCGCAAAAGGGTCAAAGAGCGAAAGAATTGATTCCTGTGGGAGTCGGGCCAGGCCGGTCAGCGAAGCGCCAAAAGGAATATTGATTTTAGCGCGGGTGTTGACCGCCCAGCCATTTGCATCAAGCAGCCTTCCAAGATTCCTCTGACGCAATTTAAACCAGGCGAGCAGCATAGATGGACCGGAAATGAATACCATAATTCCGACAACTACCAGCGGCATCTGCCACCACGGCAGCTTTAGAAAGCCGGTTAAAATAGACGCAACAGCGGTGCCTATAGCACCGACGGCCAGTCCGACTGCGGCAAAAATACCGGCAAATTTGCCGACATCAAAGGCCTGCTGGTCAGGCTTCACATCTGGTTTTTTTGCTCCACCCGGGACGATCTCGGCGAGCGCTTTATCTTCGTTCGCTTTGGAACGTGCTGCTGCCATCTTCTGGAACGCTTCACCGACCATTTTGCCGATACGCTTGTAGGGATCCCAGAAAGCCTGGCGGATGCTGATCGGATGCTCCACAAGCCGGACGATTGTGGCGTCCCAGTCAACGCCCTGACGGTCGTAAAATATTCCGTTGCGGCCAACAAGCAGCTGATCACTGTCACCATCGGTAATAGCCGCAGCGATCGTCATTTTGTCGGTGCCGCCATTTCTAACGCAATCGCAATACACAAGGTAGACCCGACTCAGGTTGGCAAGCATCGCATGTTTGGCGACATCGGTTACGGTGATGCAGAGATCAAAGCTGCGTCCATCAAGAAAAAGTGATCCTGACTGGAAAATCGCTTTGCCGCGTCCGGTATAAAAATCACGGAAGGAGACGAAGTTATTGGCCAACGGCAACAGGTCCCGGCAGTAGCGGGCCAGACGTTCAACCTCTACAATCGCGTCGAAGGCAGGCTTTAAGGCCATATCCTGATCGACGAGCGCAAGGAGTGCAGCTTCGGATGTTCCCTCCGCCCACTGTTGCAGGCGTATTCTGCCCAGGGATGTAACCGGTGACTCAATGCGGCTGTTCCACCATGTCTCGTAAAGTTCGACAGCTGTTTTCAGTTCATTCCACTGGTCAAAAGAGATAACATCCAGATCCCCCAAGAGCGGTTGAATAATGGTGTGACGCAACGTTGCAATAGACTTGCTCCAGGCCGGGTTGATACCCTGAACCAGATCAAGTGAGCCGTCAGCGGTTACTGCGGAAAGGGGGAGGGCGGCAATTTCATCACTGCTTTCCGACAGATTCCGCGGTGCAAGGGCCGCAAGTGTTTCGTCGCTGCTGTTCATTATGATTGCGGCGCGACTGTCATATGCGGCCAGGCGGCAACGGGTAAAAAAATCATCAATTTTTGCTTTAGCGCCATGCCAGAGCGCTATGGCCTCGTCCGGTAATCTGCATGTTATACCATCAAGTTCCTGTCCCTGCCAGGCCAGCCACGCTGAGGTGTCGACTGAAAATCGTTCAATGATGGCACGCGTGATCCCCGCATCTCCACATCTGTCAACTTCACTGCCCATGCAGCCGATAATATCTGAAATCCACGCCTTAAGAAGCGCGTCCTCAGTCGTCACGGCGGTTATGATGCCGTCGCCGTTAAAGCGGGTCCGGGCCAGAATTGCTTCGCTATCGCAGGTGTCAGCTACGGTGATCACTCCCGCATCCGGTTTGCCAAGATTTGCGAGCAGCGTCCGGGCTGCACCGAGAATTCGCGCCCCTTCCTCAGTGTCCGGGGATATTGCCGACAGCAGGACACCCTGACTGCCACTCACCAGCATCTGCCGGTCTTGCAGGCATTTGCCGGCCCACTCGGCTGCAGAGAGGATTTCCGGCACCCGAATGTGGCCATCACCGTCACTGTCAATCATCCGGAGAGTCTGCTGATCAAATTCAACCCCTTTAATCGGGCAACTCAGGGCTGACCAGAGTTTATTATCCAACTGGGACAGCGAAACAAGGTCGTCTCCTGTTTCAAGCAGCACCTGGTCGAAGCCGCCAGCCCGGAAAAACTTCCATTGATGCTTCAGTGCACGATTGCTGTTTTCCATCAAAACCCTCCTGTTCAATTCGTTTCAAGAAAAATGAAAAGATACGATTTTTGGCAGTTTAATTTTACAGTGAACGTATGAATAGCGTGCGGTGACGGGATGTTGAAACGATGGCTTTAAAATTGAGCAGAGAAAACATGGCGCGCTTACTGTTAAAAGGGGCAGCCCTTTCGGTCTGCCCCGTCACGTCTGCAGTAACATTAATCTACAGATTTTCTCAAAAAAGTCGGGATGTCGTACTGGTCTTCATCGTCGTCTGTAAACGAGACTATTGGACGAATACGAGTGACGTTTTCGGTTTTTGTCCGATCCCGTTGAAAAGTCGGTATATCGAGGGATGCTGGATTCACTGGAAGCTTCTCAGCAAGAGTCAGGTTGTTTCTAAAGCCCGGGCGGACTTTTTCAGCATCAAATCGATCTCCAAAGCCGGTTGCAATAACGGTCACCTTAATGCTGTCGCCCATTTCATCGTCACGAACAACACCTATCTTGATGTTTGCATCTTCATGAACTTTCTCATGAACGATCCGGTTAACGGTATTGTAATCATCCATGGTCATCGAGCCGGAGCCGGTGATATTCACCAGAACGCCCTTGGCACCCGAAATATCATTATCTTCGAGCAGCGGACTTGAAATGGCGTTATTTACCGCCTCTGCCGCACGATTATCGCCGGTTCCTTTGCCAATGCCCATCATCGCCATGCCGCGAACACTCATAACAGTCTTCACATCGGCAAAGTCAAGGTTCATCATGCCGGTAGAACAGATCAACTCAGAAATGCCCTGAACCGCCTGGCGGAGAACATCATCAGATGGTTTGAAGGCGTCGAAAAGAGACATGTTTTTGCTGGCCTGACTGATAAGGCGGTCGTTCGGTATAATGATAAGTGAGTCAACATGTTTTTTTAGTTCAGCAATACCCTGCTCGGCAAGTATCGAGCGAGCCTTGCCTTCATAGGTGAACGGCTTGGTGACAACTCCAACGGTCAGAACTCCTGTCTCCCGTGCCGCTTCAGCAATGACCGGTGCTGCGCCGGTGCCGGTACCGCCGCCCATGCCGGCAGCAATGAACACCAGGTCAGCGCCTTTGATCGCTTCTACCAGTTGCCCCTTGTTTTCCAGAGCAGCCGCCATACCGACTTCCGGTTTCGAGCCGGCTCCAAGGCCTTTGGTCAGTTCCCGGCCGAGCTGTAGTTTGACCGGTGCTTTCGAGGTTCGCAGGGATTGAGCATCTGTATTGGCAACAATAAAATCCACTTTATGTATGGAACTGGAAATCATGGTGTTAACGGCATTGCCGCCTCCACCCCCGACGCCAATTACTTTAATTACGGCGCTCTGCTCAATGGTCTCGTCAAATTCAAACATTCACGTACCCCCTCTATATGGCGTATCTAAAATTCAAAAATAGTGGTGGAAATGTAACCTCATTTTGGCCAAGAATCAAAGGAAAAATAATAATTTTTTTATCGGGAAAAGGTGTCGTTTAAAATCAGAGTGTTAGAGGTTTATACGCTGAATGGTGGCCATGGCAGGTATTATAAAAATAATCGAGGCCGTTTACTCGAGAGAGCAAACGGCCTGAACGGTTTACCTGGCAGGAATGTCGCAGTCATTAAAAAAATTCACGGAACCACCCCTTCATCCGGCCAAAAACAGAGCCGAACAGGTTTGTGTCAGGTCTGTTGGCCGGAAACTCACGGGCGCCTGAATTACGGCTTCCGTAAATGACGAGGCCAACACCGGTGGCATATACCGGGGACTTTACAACATCTACCAGCCCGCCTATTTTTTGCGGGAGACCGCGCCGAACCGGCAGGTTGAATATCTGCTCCGCCAGCTCCGGAATCCCTTCCAGGATGCTGGAGCCGCCGGTAATAACAACTCCAGACGCAATAGAGTCTTCCAACCCTGATTTGATGATCTCCCGATTAACGAGAGCGAATATCTCCTCCATGCGGGGTCCCAGAATCTCACACAAAACGTTGCGCGAAAGTTCGCGGGGTTTGCGGCCACCAACGCTCGGCACCTCGATCTTGTCCTCTTTGCCGACCAGTGAAGCGAGACAGCAGCCATGTTTCTGCTTGATTTTTTCCGCTTCAGCAAATGGGGTACGCAATCCGACAGCGATATCGTTGGTAAGCTGGTTGCCGCCGAGCGAGATTACCGATGTATACTTTATTGCACCTTCGGAAAAAATGGCAATATCCGTGGTTCCGCCGCCAATGTCCACCATACAGACGCCGAGCTCCTTTTCGTCTTCGGAAAGGACCGCATGGGATGACGCCAACTGTTCCAGCACGATGTCTGCGACATCCAGGCCGGCCCGGTTACACGACTTTACGATGTTCTGGGCACTCGCTACGGCACCGGTGACAATATGTACTTTCGCTTCAAGTCTGACCCCGCTCATGCCGAGCGGTTCCCGGATGCCATCCTGGTCATCGATGATGAATTCCTGCGGGAGGATGTGCAGCACCTCCCTGTCCATCGGGATGCTGATTGCTTTTGCCGCGTCAATGACCCGACGTACATCCTCTTGTGAAACCTCACGATTTTTGATAGCAATAACGCCGTTGGAGTTCAATCCTTTGATATGTCCGCCCGCTATGCCGGCGTATACGGACTTGATCTCGCAACCTGCCATCAATTCAGCTTCTTCAATTGCTTTTCTGATTGCTCCCACAGTGCTTTCAATGTTGATGACCACACCTTTGCGTAAACCACTGGAAATACTGGTGCCAATGCCGACAATATCAATGCCGTCTTCCGTGACATTGCCGATAATGGCGCAAATCTTGGTTGTACCGATGTCGAGACCGACGATCAGGTTATCCCGTTTTATTGCTGACATACCACTCTCTCCTCTGCAGCATAAATATAAATGTATTGACTAGCTTTTTTTAACAATTATTTTGTCGTTGTAATCAAGGTCAATATAATGAATTGACGGCATCTGCGCCAATAAATCCCGGTAGATTCGCGCAAAACGCTCTATTTTTGCAGGGAAGTCTCCTGAACCCACCTTTACGGGAAGTGCTCCGGAGGCGGTGAACAGGGTAAAACCGTAACCCTTATCGTAATGAATCTCTGATACATCCGCAAGGATAAATGCGCCTTTTTCGTGTAATATTTTCAGGAGATAACATGTCGCCTCAAGTGCCTCCTTCGTCCCTGTCGGGTCAGCGCCCAATTCGTCTTCGCTAAAACCGGTAACGACGGGATAATCAAGTTTGTCTCCCTGGGTAAGTACCTTGAACACGTTCCCTTTCTTATCAAGGTAATAGATGAGGCCCATGTTGACAATCGCAACCGGTTCGCGTTCAACTATAGAAATGGAGACAGTATCAGGAAAATATCGATTTATGCGCACTGTTTCAACCCAGGGGTTCTGTAGAATATGCTCTCCCATGAGTTTCAGATTCATGCGAAGCAGATCTTTTCCCGGATCAATGCCTGCCAGACCGAGAATTTCCTCTCGGGTAAGATGTTTGGCGCTGGTGACTTCAATCGACTTGAGTGAAAACAGCGTTACCTTTGAAATGGTCCGGTATGCACCATACAAAATGCCGCTCGAAAGCGTTAAAAAAGCCAGTCCGATGATGATCTTCTTCAGCGGACGAAGATATTTTTTGAAATCAAGCGGCTTCCGCTGAATTTTTATTTTATTTCGCGCCACCTTCTTGCGCTGATATCTGGAGTTTGAGAAATCCCGCATGCAGTTAATTCACCAAGATCGAGAGTGACGCCGATTCAATAATATGTGAAACGAGCGCTGCAAAAGAGAGCCCGGCACCTTTCTCTGCAATTTCCGGCAAGAGTGACAGGGCCGTCATCCCCGGGAGCGTATTAACTTCCAGCACGTAACATTCGCCGGAACCGGTCACGAGTAAATCGACACGGCTGTAGCCTTTGCATCCGAGTGCGCGATGAGCAGCGAGACCGACCTGCTGTGCCTTTTGATACAGCGCCGGCTCCAGGCGCGCAGGGAAAAAGTGCTCTGCCAGGCCATCAGTATATTTGGTTTCAAAATCGTAGAATTCCTTTTTCGGGACGATCTCAATAGCCCCTACCGGCTTGTCGTCAAGTATACCGACCTGCACCTCCTGCCCCTTGATATACTGCTCTACCAGTATTTCATCGTCATGCCGGAAAGCCTCTTCAAGAGCTGCTGCCAGCGTCGATTCTTCCTTGACAATTGATACGCCGACTGAAGAACCTTCCTGTACCGGCTTGACAACGAGCGGCAGGCCGAAGGGCAGATCTGCCACATTCACGTGTTCTCCGCGTCGATAACACCGGAAAGGCGCCGTTAGAATACCGCTTGCGGCAAAAGACTGTTTACTGTGCAGTTTGTGCATGGCCAGAGCACTGGCCAGTACGCCGGATCCGGTATACGGGATCTGCAGCAGTTCCAGCAGGCCCTGCACGCAGCCATCTTCGCCATAGCGGCCATGCAGGGCGATAAAGGCAGCTTCCACCCCTTCGCGTTTCAGGACATCAGCCACATCACGCCCGACATCAATTGCTACTGCGTTGTACCCCTGCGCAACAAGTGCCTGGTGAACAGCTGCGCCGCTCTTCAATGAAACCTCGCGCTCGGCTGACAGCCCACCGAACAGTACGCCGATTTTTTTTGATTTCATCATGCGGAAAACCTTCCTGTCAGGACCACTTACAAACGTATTGGTTAAATTTCGCCCACTATACGCACTTCTGCCTCAAGTGTCACGCCGGATGTTGCAAAAACGGCATTTATTATGCGTTCCGCCAGATCTAAAAAATCCTGTGACGTTGCTCCGCCGGTGTTAACCAGGAAATTACTGTGAACCTCCGAAGACTGTGCCCCGCCAACTCGTGCGCCGCGCATTCCAGCTCCGTCAATCAAGCGCCACGCCGCCTGCCCCTGCGGATTTTTGAAAAATGATCCCGCACTCGGATAGCCGACGGTATGCTTGGCGCGGCGCAGTTCGGCATCTTTGCGAATCTCTTCTTCCGTGTGGTGCGCTTCGCGCTCGTCCAGCCTGAACAGAGCCGCCAGGACTATGTCGCCCTCTTGAAGAGTGAGGTGACGATAGCCGTAATCAAGCTCTTCCATTCTGAAATCGTGAATATTTACACCGCGCAGCAGTGTCAGCTGCTCCGTTCGTTCCAGAATGCCTTCGCCGTACGCCCCGGCGTTCATCTTGATCGCCCCGCCAACCGTACCGGGAATACCGGAGATAAAACCGATGCCTCCCAGTCCTCTTTTCTGTGCAAAACGGACTACCGCCAGATTCTCTGCACCTGCCTCGGCTTTAATAAGGGCTCCGCCAATGGTAGAGATCCGGTCGAATCGCTCCAGTGAAATAACCGCTCCGCGAATCCCCTTGTCCCGCACCAGCAGGTTATACCCCCTGCCGATCGTCAGCCACGGCATGTCCTGCTCCCTGAGCCACGACAGCAGAGCCCTGAGATCTTCAACATCTTCGGGAATTGCGAACAGATCGGCCGGGCCACCGACCTTAAGCGAAGTATGGAGGCTCATCGGCTCCGATCGCAGCAGTTGGCCACGTATTTCTATTCCGGCAGGATTCAGTTTCGCTCTCCGATCAGTTTCACCACTGCTTCAGCCTGCTGCCAGATATTGCCGGCCCCCAGAGTAATGACAATGTCGCCTTCGCGAACGACTCCGGCGAGATGCTCGGGGATTAATTCACGATTGGAGATCCAGGTAACGTCTTTCTGGCCGTGGCGAAGCATCTCGGCGGCAAGACGTTCGGATGATGCTCCTTTAATCGGCTGCTCGCCGGCAGCGTACACGTCAGTTACAATTAATACGTCGGCATCATAGAAGGCGGTGACGAATTCGTTGAACAGCTCATGGGTGCGACTGTAGCGATGCGGCTGAAATGCCGCAATTATTCGGCGCTCCGGCCACCCCTGGCGAGCCGCTGACAGCGTCGCCTTGATTTCGGCGGGGTGATGGCCATAGTCATCGACAACCATGATGCCCTTTGGCTCTCCTTTTACGGTAAAACGGCGGCCGACGCCGCTGAATGCCGCAAAGCCCTCCTGGATGGCAGTAAACGGCACATCCAGCTCAAGCGCCACGGCGATGCAGGCCATCGCATTTAGAACATTGTGCGCTCCCGGCATCGGGAAGGAAATTTCACCGAGCCGGTACCCTTTGAAGTGGGCGATAAATGATGTCTGAAAGCCGTCATGCCTGACATGTGTCGCACGAATATCAGCCTGGGCTGACAGGCCGTACGTCATGTAGCGTTTTTTGACTCGTGGCAGGATTTCGCGAATGTTTCCGTCATCCAGGCAGAGGACGGCAAGCCCGTAAAATGGCACTTTGTTGATGAATTCAACAAACGTGTCCTTGATCTCTTCGATTCCGGAATAGTGGTCGAGATGGTCGGCGTCGATATTGGTAACAACGGCGATGGTCGGCGAAAGCAGCAGGAAGGAGCCATCCGACTCATCAGCCTCAGCGAGCAGAAATTTCCCCTGGCCGATCTGGGCGTTGGTGCCGATGGCATTCAGTTTGCCGCCGATGACAACGGTGGGGTCGATGCCGGCATGGCCTAAAATGGCAGCGCCCATTGACGTCGTGGTGGTTTTTCCGTGAGTTCCGGCGATGGCGATACCGTATTTCATCCGCATCAGTTCGGCCAGCATTTCGGCGCGCGGGATCACCGGCACATGCAGTTTCTTGGCCTCGATCACTTCGGGGTTATCATCATGAACAGCGGACGAAATCACAACAACATCGACATTCTTCAGATTGTCGGCAGTGTGGCCGATGCCGATTTCCGCACCCAGTCCGGACAGCCGCTCGGTGATATCCGATCCGCGCAGATCAGAACCGGAAACCTTGTAGCCCAGATTGAGGAGCACTTCGGCAATGCCGCTCATGCCGATGCCGCCGATGCCGACGAAGTGGATTTTATCGATTTTTCCGTACATATTTTTGTCCCCTGAAATACCTTGAGTTATTTAACGGTGAACGCGTTACACCTGCACAATCCGCAACCCGGCCTGTTCCGCAGCAATGCACTGCCGGGCGTCAGCAGAGATAAATACATCCGCATTGAGTGCCAGAGCACTGCCGATATGGATGGCATCCATGCCGCGCAGTGTGCTGCTTTCCAGTGCAATAATCGAATGTCGAAGGACCTCGGGTGTCAGGTCACAGATAGCTGCATCGATTACATCCGTCATAAGCATGGCCTTTAGATGCCGGTATTGGAGCGCAGTGATGCACTTTTCCCGTTGAAGGCGGCAAAATGCCGAGATAATCTCGGGCAGAGCAATGCCGGACAGGCAGAGTTCCGTCGCTTGGTCGCACCATGACAGCACAAGCTCGCTTCCCTCCTCACGTACATAGCGCTTGGCAAAAGCGGATGAATCAAGAAATACCCGCATCAGGAAGTTGTCTGCCGTTCATCAAGGATGAGCCTGCTGAGCGATACGCCGTCAATGGTCAAAGGTTGTGCCACACGGCGTTTCCAGGAGGGGAGATCTTGAGGGAGTGGCACGATATCGGCAATAGGCTTGCCATTGCGCACTATCCTGACCGATTCGCCAGATTCGACAAAATCGAAGTACTGCTTGGCATGACTGCGTAATTCAGAAAAAGTTGCCTGCTTCATAAAAGACCCCTGATTTGTACATTGATTTGTCATGAGCAGTGTACATTAGCGGCGCATATAAATCCAGTTTTCCCGGTTTTCCTGTTAACGTTTATCTTTCATCATCTCATCCACAATAATTCTGGCAGCATCCAAGCGCGCCAGACTAAAAGCCAAATCTCCGGTATGGGTAACCAGAGTCTGATCGCTTGCCAGTGTCACAATCGATTCCGCGAGTGTCGTTCCCGATAGTTCCTGCTCCAGCATCATGAAACAGGCATCTTTCTTGAGCAGTGCTTCAGCATTGCGCCGCTGGTGATCATCGACGGCATACGGAAACGGGATAAACAAACATGCCTTGCCGCAGGCGGTAATTTCTGCAATCGTAGTAGCTCCTGCACGACAGATAATCAGGTCTGCTGCTGCGTATTCTGCCGCCATGTCGCTGATAAAGGGAGTTACGTTCGCTTCGACACCTGCAGCCCGGTAGGCTTCCACAATTCCGGCATACTCTTTTTCGCCGGTCTGGTGGGTGATAGTCAGCTTGATCGAGCTCCCTCTTAATAACGGCAGCGCCGAAACCATGGCATCATTGATGGCGTGGGCACCCTGACTGCCGCCGAATACGAAGAGATGAAACCCCCCCTGCTCACGCTGTTCGCTTCCCCCCTTTGACAAAGGAGGGATTGAGGGGGGATTTGCCTTTTCAACCATGTCCAATATCTGTCGCCGCAGCGGGTTACCGGTCAGCTGGGTCGTAGCGGAGGGGAAATAGCGGGCGGACTCTTCCAGTGTGATGAAAACTTTACCGGCAAAACGTGCCAGCAGGCGATTCGTCAGGCCCGGAATGGCATTTTGTTCGTGGATGAAACGGGGGATCGCCATTCCTCCCGACGCGAGCACCATCGGCAGTGAGGCGTAGCCGCCGACGCCGAGAACCATGTCCGGCCGGAAGCTCTTCAGAATTTTTCTTGACTGCGCATAGCCATACATCATCATGGCCGCACCTTTTATCTGGCTGAGGGCCCCCTTGCCGCGTATCCCCGCAGCTGCAATCAACTCGAGCCGATAGCCGGCCGCTGGTACGGCCCGGGCTTCAATGCCGCGTTCGGTTCCGACAAACAGAACTTCATTGGCCGGATCACGGGAGAGAAACTCTTCCGCAACGGCGATGCCGGGGAAGAGGTGACCACCAGTGCCGCCGCCGGCGATGATCAGTTTCATGTGTCCTCCTTGAGGCTGATGGCGGAGATCTTCAATCCTGATGATATGTTGAGCAGAATTCCGACGGCAAACAGGCTGATCAACAGAGAACTGCCACCGTAGCTGATGAAGGGGAGCGCCAGGCCTTTGGTCGGAACCATACCGGTTACGACACACATATTGACCGACGCTTCAATGCCGAATAATACGGCAATCCCCAGGGCAAGGAAACGCCCGAACGGGTCGGGAGCGGCTACTGCGATACGCATGGCGCGCTGTACCAGAAGAAAAAACATGCCGGTTATGACGGCAACGCCAAGAAAACCGAGCTCTTCACCAACAACGGCGAGGATAAAATCGGTATGTGCTTCGGGCAGATAGAATAATTTCTGTTTTCCCTCACCGAGCCCCACCCCGAACAGACCACCCGCCCCGAGCGCCAGCCAGGATTGGATTATCTGAAAGCCGCTGTTCTGGGGATCTTGCCACGGGTCGAGAAATGCCAGAATACGCCGTTTGCGGTAGGCGACATTCATAACCAGAAAATAGATGAACGGCGCCGACATGAGAACGATGGAAATGATGTAGACGAGCCGCGTACCGGCAGCAAAGAGCATGATGACGGCAACGGCAGCTAGGGTCAGGGCTGATCCCATATCCGGCTGCTTGAGCAGAAGTCCCAGCATCACCACCAGAATCAGCATATACGAAACAAAGCCAGCCCCGAGTTGTTTAATTTTGTCCTGCTTTCTGTCCAGTGAATAGGCCATATACATGATCAGGGCAATCTTGGCCACCTCTGCAGGCTGTAGATTGAACCCGGGTAACCGTATCCAGCGTGAAGCCCCGCCGGCGCTGCCGCCAATGCCTGGTATCAGCACCAGCACCAGCAGCACAATGCAGCCGAGCAGGATTGGTGCGGCCAGCTTGCGCCAAAGCTGATAGTTGATCCGCATGGTTCCGAGCATAAGGGCAAACCCGAGCAGTGCGAACAATCCCTGACGTTTGAGGAAGAAAAAACCGTCGTGAAACCGTTTGGCGGCCATGACGGAAGAGGCCGAATACACCATCACAACCCCGAAGCAGGTCAGTGCAATGGCCATCAGCATGATCACCAGATCATATTCTTCAAGTTTTTTAAACATTTACAGTGCCTTTACCGCTGCAATAAACCGCGTTGCCCGCTCTTCATAATCTTTGAACATGTCAAAGCTTGAGCAGGCAGGCGACATCAGGACAGTACCGCCGCTGGCGGTTAAATCCGCAGAAAGCCGAACCGCCTCTTCCAGTGATTCTGCCCTCCGGGTATCGGTCAGCGTTCCCAGCTGCTGGGCCATCCTCCCGGCCGCTTCGCCGATCAGGATGAGGTGCCGTACCCGCTCTTTCACCAGCGGTGCAAGCGGTACATACGAACCGCCCTTGTCTTTCCCACCGGCAATGAGGGTGATGTCGGTAAAGCTTTCCAGCGCTTTCTCGACACTGCCGACGTTGGTGGCTTTACTGTCCTCGTAATAGCGGACGCCGTTTACTTCCCGGACAAACTCCATGCGGTGGTGCAGCGCCTCGAAGCAGAGGATTGTTTCATAGGTTTCATCCGGGCGGCAGCCAAGCAACAGCGCGCATGCCATTGCAGCCATGATGTTTTCGAGGTTGTGCACCCCCTGCAAGCGGATGGCGGCGGTGGGGAAGCACTCTTCGTGACCGTTGTGGCGGTAGGTGATGACGCCGTCGCGGCAGAAAATACCTTCATCAAGCTCTACTTTTCTGCTGAAAGGGAAGAGTGCCGCTTTGAGGCTATGAGCGCGCTGCCAGACCAGTGGATCATCGCGGTTGACCACAGCAAAATCATCTTCGGTCTGATTTTCGAAGATGCGTAGTTTGGCGTCGATATAGGCCTCATAATCCGGATAGCGATCGAGATGATCCTCGCTCAGATTCAGCAGAGCTGCGACGGTTGGGCGGAAGGAGCTGATCCACTCAAGCTGGAATGAGCTGATTTCTGCGACCACCTGATCGACAAGTGTGTGTGATTCGGCAACGCCAATCAGCGGATCGCCGATATTGCCGCCGACAAAGGTGCGGTAGCCGTTATGTTTGAAGATGGCGCCGAGAATTGTCGTTGTTGTTGTTTTGCCGTTGGTGCCGGTAATCGCTGCAATCGGTACATCAATAAAACGTGCCGCCAGTTCAATTTCGCTGATGATTTCACGGCCGGCACACCGCGCTGCAGTCAGTTGCGGCAACTCCATCGGAACACCGGGAGAGACCACGATCAGATCGCTGGCCAGAAAGGTCGCTTCGTCGTGCCGTTCCAACTCCTTTTTGATCGCGTATCCGGCCAGTTCTGCCAACTGGCTTGCAAGCAGAGCCTCGCTGCGCATGTCGGTGACAGTTACCCGTGCGCCTTTCGACGCCAGAAAATGGGCGCAGGCTACACCGGTTTTGGCAAGGCCGACGACGAGGACGTTTTTATCAGTAAGATTCATGGCAACGTACCTCATCAATGGGCATAAAAATTAACGGCGTTTTCACAGAGCACCTTCAGTGCGGCATTCTCTCCCAATGCTTCAATCACCAGAGATATATCTTCATCCAGGAACGGGCGCGGTGCCCGTGTGGACGGGAGGTCGGTGCCGAACATCAGTGCCGCAGGATTGGCGGCGTAGATCCTTTTCAAGGCGCGCGGCACATCAAAATCAACGCGACCAAAACCGGTAGCCTTGATTTGAACACCTCGCTCCGCCAGGCGCAGCAGGGTTTCAAATCCCGCGCCGGACAGTCCCAGGTGATCGATGCAGACCGCGGGAAGCGCACTCAGAATAGTAAAAAGCCCCTCAAGTTCACGCGAATCCACATAAAGCTCCGTATGCCATCCGGCCAGTTCATGGACGCGGCGCGCCAGTCGGTCAAGATGCTGTACATGTTCCGAGCCGCCTCTTCTGAGATTGAAGCGAACCGCACGCACGCCACCTCTGTTGAGTCGCATGATCTTCTCATCCGAGGTATCAGCCGGAATCTGCGTTACGCCACAGAAGGAGGGGCCAAGCGTTGCAAGCGCATTGAGGAGATAACTCTGGTCAAATTCCTGAAAAGAGCCGGAGACCACCGCACCACCGGCAAGATGACAGCCCTTCATGCGTTTCAGATAATTGTCACAGGTAAAGGCTTCCGGCACGTATCCATTGTTGGGGACCAGCGGGAAACGGGGGTCGATGATATGGAAGTGTGCATCGAATAGTGTGACGTTATTAATTCCCATGGTTTCCCACTCGCTAATCTGGCCCTCATTGGTCAATCACTGAACCCGACTTTTAACTTTGTCATGAGGTGAAAGGTTCTGAGGTATGCGTGGCCGTACTTTTTTGCCTTTATGAACTGTCGCTCTGACAGCAGCTATTGTTGCCACAAAGAAAATGCACCATTTTCATTATGGTACCGTTCGTGGAAGAGGCTGACCTTTCTTTACAATTTCTACTGCTTGTGCAAAGCGGTTGTGAAAGGTTCCTTCTGTTAGAGTTGTTGCAATATTAACAGTGATTCTTCTTTTTGTAACAACAGTTACCTTGGTGTTATCCTTATCCACAGAGGCAATCCATGCTCCCATGACAGTACCCCAGGAAACCATATTCATTCCACTGCTGGTTAACATATATCCTTGATCTTTGTGCTCTTCAATAGCATCAGTGCCTTCCCAGCGAAAAACCGCCTTTGCTATCTCCCACGCCTGATCCGTATTCACAGGGTAGACTTTGGTAGTACCTTCAGTGCCCTCCTCTTTAACGCGCACCACATCGTTCAAGGTTGCGCATCCACTGATTTGAGTAATTAAAGACAGGAGTAAACAAACCAATAAACTCTTTATACCAGTTCTCGTCATGTAAAAACCTCCCTTATGTTTTTTAAATTAACGGTTGAATTAACAGAATATAATACATAGGACTGTCTAAAGGCTTCTATCTCATCTTCAGCGTCGATATCGCCACCAATGCCAAAATGATACTGATGATCCAGAAACGGACGATGATTTTCGGTTCGGCGACCCCCTTCAACTCAAAATGATGGTGGATCGGCGCCATGCGGAAGATGCGCTTGCCGCGATATTTGTAGGAGCCGACCTGGAAGATGACCGACAGCGCCTCAATGACGAAGATGCCGCCGACAATCACCAGCAGGATTTCCTGCTTGGTAAGCACTGCGATCGTCCCCAGCGTCCCGCCGAGCGAGAGCGAGCCGACATCCCCCATAAAAACTTCAGCCGGATAGGAGTTGTACCAGAGGAAGCCTAGTCCCGCACCGACCATGGCGCCGCACAATACCGCCAGTTCACCGGCGCCCACCACACGCGGAATCTGCAGGTAGGCTGCCAGAGTGGCATGTCCCGCGATGTAGGAGAAGAGCATATAGGTGGCGGCGTTGATCGCCACCGGGCCGATGGCGAGCCCGTCAAGCCCGTCGGTCAGGTTGACCGCGTTACTGGCGCCGACGATCACCAGAGTGGCAAACGGTATAAACCAGATCCAGAGGTCGGGATGGAATTTTTTGAATAACGGGAAGAAAAGCTCTTCACTAAAGCCGGGCTTGAGAAAGAGAAAAACGGCTACAGACCCAGCCAGCACTATCTGCCAGAACATTTTCTGACGGGCTGACAATCCCTTGGTGTCTTTCTTGACAATCTTTTTGTAGTCATCGACAAAGCCGATGATGCCGTAACCGATGGTGATGAACAGCGTGATCCAAATATATTGATTGGTGAGATCTGCCCAGAGCAGGGTAGGGATGACGATAGCCGCCAGGATTATCACGCCGCCCATAGTCGGCGTGCCCTGCTTCTGCAGATGAGATTCCGGGCCGTCAGTGCGAATAACCTGACGGGCCTGCAGTGATTCAAGTTTACGGATAATCCAGGGGCCAAGAATGAAGCAGACAATCAGTGCCGTAATCATTGCGTAGATAGTGCGGAAGGTGAGGTACTTGAATATGTTAAACAGCTTGACGTTTGACGCAAGCGGATAAAAAATATGGTAGAGCATGGTCTATTCCCCTTTGATCAGGAGCTTCAATTCAGCCGCTGCATTTTCCATGGCCATCCCACGCGATCCCTTGAATAAAATCACGTCACCATCTGCCAGAGAATGATACAGATGACCGGCAATTTCACTGCAGCTCTCACAGCAGATGATTGATTCTGCAGGCATATCCGCACGTATGGCGCCCCCGGCGGCGTATGTCGTCATCAACGTTCCCGTCAGGTAGAGGCGATCAACATTTCTTCCGGCAACGGCGCCGACACAGATATGGGCCTCAGCCTCCTGCTCACCCAGTTCCAGCATATCGCCCAGAACGGCGATGCGATGTCCATTTCCGGCAATCTGTGCCAGAGTTTCCAGTGCCGCCTTTGTAGAAGCAGGATTAGCGTTGTAGCTGTCGTCAATTAAAGTAATGCTGTTCATTGCTTCGATCCGGAACCGCCCCTTGTACGGGGTAAATGCCTCCAGGCCGCGGACGATGGTGGCCAGGTCAACTTTTTCGAGGAGTGCCGCGGTCGCCGCCAGTGCGTTGTAGGCATTATGCCGACCACAGGCTTTCAGGTGGACAACGGCCTCACCTTGTGATGTGCAGAGGAGAAACTTCTGTCCAGCGATTCCCAGCGGTTCAATGTCCCGGGCACGGACTTCCCCCCGGTCAATGCCGAAGCTGATGCGTCGGGCGGACGCGTTCTGTGAGAGTGACGCGACGCGGGAATCATCGGCGTTGACAACGGCCAGCCCGCCATCGCTGATCCTGTGGAGCAGTTCACCTTTGGCGGCGGCAACCGCATCGACAGTTCCCATGGTCTGAAGATGGGCCGGCATGGCATTAAGCACGATCCCGACCCGTGGGGCGGCAATTGCTGCCAGGCGATCAATTTCGCCCGGTTCACTCATGCCCATCTCCAGCACTGCCCAGCGATGCTCTGGCCGGAGCTGTAACAGCATCTGCGGCAGACCTATCAGATTGTTGAGGTTGCCTGAGGTTTTGAGCCCCGGTCCGGTTAACTCCAGGATCGTTGCCAGCATCTCCTTGACCGTTGTTTTGCCATTACTGCCGGTGACCCCGATGATCGGGATGTCGAAGCGGCGGCGCCACTCTGCGGCAAGATCGCCCAGCGCGGTCAGGCTCTGCTTTACCGCGATACAGCTAAGCGAGGTGCTGATGGTGTAATTCTTCAGCCATTTCTCCTCGGCGATAATCGCGGTGACGCCCTTTGCCGCGACCTCATCGATATATGCATGGCCGTCAAAACGCTCACCCCGTAACGGTATGAACAGCTGTCCCGGGGCGACAGTGCGCGAATCGGTCGAGATGCCGGTCACCTCTCCGGCTGCGGAGCCGATAATCCGGCCGGTGGTGGCAAGAGCTATGTCAGGTATGGTGAACAATTACGCCGCCTTCTCCGAAAAGGCTGCAGCGGCCTCTTCCCGGTCGTCAAAATGATGCTTTGTTGTGCCGATAATCTGATAATCCTCATGCCCCTTGCCTGCCAGCAGGATGATGTCTTCCGGTTTCGCGAGATGAACTGCAAGCCTGATGGCGTCACGCCGGTTTTCGATGACCACAAAACCTTTGTCCAGGAAACCGTCGGCCAGTTCGTCAAGCCGGTATTCGCGGATGCCGAGCGGTGTTATACCAGCTCTGATCTGCTCCAGAATGACCTGAGGGTCCTCGGTGCGGGGATTGTCTGACGTGACAATGGCCACATCGCTCATGGTGGCGGCGATTTTTCCCATGATCGGGCGTTTGCCGTTGTCGCGGTCCCCGCCGCAGCCGAAAACGGTGATGATTCTCCCGGTGGCAATCTCCTTCAGAGTGGTCAGGACATTTTCGAGAGCATCTCCCGTGTGGGCATAATCGACCAGACAGGTGACACCGGCGCAGTTTTCGACCCGCTCCATACGCCCCGGGACAGTGGCGTGCTGTTCAATCCCCTGCTTGATCGCGGAAAGCGGCAGGTCAAGAGCTACTCCTGCTGCGGCTGCAGCCAGAATATTGGACAGATTGAAACGTCCCAGAAGCTGCGAGGTGAAGGCAAATGCTCCGACCGGCGTCATTACGGACGCCCGGATACCGTTGACTGAGGACTCCACCTTCGTCGGCCGGATATCGCTGCTGCCCGCAATTCCGAATGTCAGCACCGGACAGGCAGAACGCCCGGCAATGTGTGCTCCGCAGGGATCATCCATGTTGATTACCGCCCTTCGGCGCGGCTTTTCCGGCGATGGCTGCAACAGCTCCGTGAAGAGACGGCATTTGGCGTCCAGATAGTTTTCCATTGTGCCGTGATAATCGAGATGATCACGAGTGAGGTTGCTGAAGATGCCGACATCGAAGTGACAGCCGTCGACCCGTTTCTGCTCGAGTGCGTGCGATGAGACCTCCATGACAAAGGCCTGGGCGCCGGCATCGCCCAACTGCTTTAATGCCCGCTGCAGTTCGGTTGATTCAGGAGTTGTATGAGATGCCGCAATGGCTGTGGTGCCGAAACGGTAACTGATGGTGCCGAGCACCGCCGCCTGAAGCCCGGCAGCGGCCAGAATCGCCTCAATCAGGTAGGTAGTGGTCGTCTTCCCGTTAGTACCGGTTATGCCGATCAGCGGTTTCACTGCCGTCGGGTTTCCGTTGAATAGTGCCGCGATCAAGCCCATAGCGGCGCGTCCGTCAGAAACCGTGACCCATGGGAGCCGCACCGGGGCCGACGAAGCATCCTCAAGAATCACCGCTGCAGCTCCGGCAGTCACTGCCTGTTCGATGAAGCGATGTCCATCTGTCTGTACGCCGCGCAGAGCAAAAAAGAGTGTGCCGGGTCGAACCGCGCGTGAGTCGCAGGTCAGTCCGGTGATGCTGACGGATGAGTCGCCGTGAATCTCAGACTCAGGCACTTTTTCAAGCAACTCACACAGGGTCATGTGCTTTCCTTTTCATACGGTAAAACCCGTCGGTTATCTGGCAGGCGTTTTCAGCTTCACGCTGAGGGGGTAAACTTTATCCAGACCTTGCCGTCTCCCCGGATCTTTTGCCCCGGTGGCGGACTTTGCTCGGCAGCCCGACCGCTGCCGATTAATCTGATATTTATGTTTCGTTTTTCCATTACCTGTAAAACCCTGCGTATGCTCATGCCACGGAAATTCGGCATTACCTCGCCCCCGGATACTTCCTCTGCCTCATCGTCTGATTCTGAGTCATCTTCATAATCTTCTTCCGATGTGTTAGCAACTTTGACGCTGGCTGGCTTCGCCTTGGCGGTTAAGGGCTGAGTCGGCTGTATTTTCAAGTAAGCCAGTGAATTTTGTGCAATGCTCCGGAATGCCGGCGCGGCAACAACGCCCCCGTATTTAACGCCTTGCGGCTCATCAATAATGACTGCGATGGTCAACTTTGGCTTATCGGCAGGGACGAAGCCGATAAAAGAGCCGATGCGTTTGGACGAGTAGGTATGAGTAACCGGGTCGACCTTCTGAGCCGTACCCGTTTTCCCCGCTACCCGATAGCCATCCAGGGCGGCTTTCATACCGGTACCTCCCTCGCCGGTGACCGTTTCCATCATGTTAGTCACTTTCAGGGCAGTCTCCGGGGAAATGACGCGCCTCACAATCTGTGGTTCGAATTTCTGGACAACCGCACCGTTGTCGTCGAGTATCTGTTCCACCAGATACGGCTTCATCAGGTTTCCGCCATTGGCGATTGCTGAGAGCGCCGTGGCCAGCTGGATGGTCGACAATGAAACACCCTGCCCGAATGAAGTCGTTGCAAGATCGATGACGTAGGAGTGCTTTTTCAGGTTTCCGGTTGCTTCTCCCGGCAGGTCTATGCCGGTGCGCCCGCCAAAGCCGAAATTGCGAAGATAGGAGGAGAGCTTCGCCTCACCCATTTTGAAGCCAATTTTGGCCGAACCGATATTGCTGGAATATTTTATGATTTCTGAGACAGTCAGCCGTGAATGCGGATGATCATCGTGGATAGTCCGACCGGCAATGCGGTAGGAACCATTTTCACAGTTATATATGTCAGATGCTTTGATAGTGTCTGAATCAAGCGCCGCAGCGATGGTAAATACCTTGAACGTGGAGCCGGGTTCAAAACTGTCCGCTACGACATGATTGCGCAGCTGAGAGAGTGAATAGCGTGAATATGCGTTCGGATTGAATGTCGGGTAGTTGGCCATCGCCAGAACCTTACCGGTATCTGATTCCATAACCAACGCCATTCCGGCCTTGGCCTTACTTTCAGTCACTGCTTGTGCCAGCTCTTTTTCAGCGATGAACTGAATCGTCTTATCAAGCGTAAGGACGACACTTTTACCGGGAGAAGAATCTTTTATAACGGTATTCATTATCGCAATATTTCTGCCCAGCGCGTCCCGCTCGGTAATCATATAGCCGGTATTACCGAGGATGGTGCTGTCGTATTTCAGTTCGATCCCCTCCAGACCGTTCGGATCACGGCCGGTGAAGCCGACCACGTGTGCGGCAATCTCCATATTAGGGTAGAAACGCTTCGATTCCGGCGCAAAGCCGATGCCGGGCAGCTTCATGTTTTTGACCCGGATTGCGATCTCGGGCGCCAGCCACCGCTCAATCCAGATAAACGATTTATTGACTGACAATCTCGTGACCAGTTCGCCCTTCGGGATTCCCAGAATTGGTGAGAGAACTGCCGCAGTGCCGGCAACATCTTTAATCCGCCGTGGCTCGGCATAACAGGAGTCCATATGAATGGATTCTGCAAGGGTGGTACCGTTACGGTCAAGTATGCTGCCACGTGCCGGGGTAAGGTCGACTCGATGCTGGTGCTGTTTGTCGGCCTTTTTTTCGAGGTTTTCGTGCTGAAGGATCTGGAGGTAGAATGCGCGCCCGACAACATTGAGGAACAGCAGGCCAAAAACGGTCCCGATCATAATGATCCGGATACAGGCCCATTTTTCCCGTTCATCTTTCATTTGACGTGGATGATCTGCTGTTCGGTCGGCAACGCCATGCCGAGCTCGTTTTTGGCAATTGCCTCTATGCGGGACGGTGATTTAAGCGAGGCTGCTTCCAGTTTCAAGCGTTTCTGCTCTTGCCCCGCTTCACTCAACTGACGGCTGATATCCGCTATCTGGAGATTGAGATCAACCAGCTTGAAACGTGACCAGACATGAAAGACGGAAACAATGGTAAACACGATCATGCAGATCATGAGGTATTTAAAAAGGTCAATCCGGTGGGGGGTTACATCTATGCCGGTTAGTGCGCGCGGAGCGGCAACTTTGGTATATTCGGTTCGTGCTTGTGCCATGATTTATCCTCCTGTCTGACCGGTCGGACCGGTCCGACGTGATTCAATGTTACAATTTTTCTACCGCGCGCAGCTTTGCACTGCGTGCCCGCGGGTTTTCGTCTGTTTCTGCTGCTGTTGCCATGACCGGTCGACCGGTCAGAATCCTTACTCGCGGCACGTTGCCGCAGACACAGATCGGCAACTGTCGTGGACAGGTGCATCCTTCCGCATATTCCTTGAAAATATGTTTGACGATCCGGTCTTCCAGAGAATGGAACGAAATTATAACTCCCCGTCCTCCCGGTTTCAGCAGATCCAGTGACGCCCGCATTCCCTGCTCCAGGCTTGCCAGTTCCGTGTTAACTGCAATACGGAGTGCCTGGAAGGTTCTGGTGGCCGGGTGGAGCCGTTCATCCCACTTGGCCTTGGGAACGGCACCTTTAATAATATCCACCAACCGCAAAGTTGTTGTTATCGGTGACTCTGCACGTTCCCTGGCTATGAAAGAGGCGATCCGTTTTGCCCAGCGCTCTTCGCCATATTCAGCAATTATCCGCTCCAGTTCCGCTTCCGGAAGTTCATTAACAAGATCAGATGCTGTTGCGCCGCCACTGGTGTCCATCCGCATATCCAGCGGCGCGTCCTGTTGAAAGCTGAAGCCGCGCTCCCGGGTATCAAGCTGGTGCGACGAAACCCCCAGATCGAGAATGAAACCGTCCAACTCCACTATCCCGACACTGCGTAAGAGTCCTGCACCGTTGGCAAAATCGCCATGCAGCAGGCGTACGTGATCGCCATGTGCTGCCAGTCGCGCTCCTGCTGCTGTCAATGCCTCCTGATCCCGGTCGATGCCGACCAGAAAGGCCCCGGGGGCATGTGCAAGTATCAAAGAAGAGTGGCCGCCGCCACCCAGTGTACCGTCGAGATATGTCTTGCCATCAGTCGGAGCGAGAAAGTGGATTACCTCATCCGGCAGAACCGAACGGTGATGGAACGGAGACACTAGAGACCAAGCTCGGCGGCAGCTTCAGTGCCGCTCGGGAAGTTTTTGACATCCTGGGCGCGGACCTTATCCCACTCGCTCATACTCCAGATTTCTATCTTATCCATTGTCCCGACGAACTGAATATCCCGATCAAGGGCCGCACTTTTGCGAAACGGCGGTGGAATCAGAAAGCGCCCCAGCTTATCGGCACAGCACTCCTGTGCCGGTGAAATAATCGTGCGCATGATGCTCTTGCGTTGATCAGAGGTAAGCCCTTTGCTGACACGAAATTTTTCTTCGAAATCGAACCATTCCTGGTACGGGAAAATCAGGAGGCCGGAACTGTAGAGGCCGCCACCGAGGTCGACCGGAACCGAGTTGGTCAGAAAAAAACGCTCATCACCATGCGACCCGACGAGGATTTCGCGGAATCGTGCCGGCAGACTGGTGCGTCCTTTGGCATCTATGGTTGTCTCGAAAATTCCTCTGAACATGGCCGTCTCTTGGGCATTATTTTCCACAATGTTCCACTTTTTTCCACCGTGTTGGAACTTATACCGCCCGTCAAGGGCTGTGTCAATATAAAATATGGATTTTTTAAGGGAAAATTGTGCGTGCGGGGCGGAGTTTTTCTGGTATATTCGGGTACATAACGTCTGCCGCAGGAGGATAGTGATGGCTATGCTGGTGTCACCGCTCATTTCAAATGTCCACTTCCCCCCCATTTCCGAGGTAAAACAGTGGCTGGCCGAGCGGCCGGATGATGGTCAGGAGCTGATTGATCTCTGTCAGGCGGTACCGGACTATGCTCCCGCTGCGGAGTTGACGGCACATCTGGCCGGTCTGCTGGCTGACCCGCTCCTGTCGAAGTACTCGCCTGACGAAGGGCTTCCGGAAGTGCGTCAATCAATATGCGACTACTACGGCAGACGCTATGGCGGAACGGTGACGCCGGACAACATCTGCCTGACGATCGGTGCCAGTCAGGCGTTCTGGCTGGCGATCGTCACTCTCTGCCGTGCCGGAGATGAGGTTATTGTGCAGGCCCCCTGCTACTTTGATCACCCCATGGCACTCGATATTCTCGGTATTCGTACCGTATTCGCTCCATTTGTTGAGGCCGAGGGGGGACTTGTCAATCCGGCTACCATCGAAAATCTGATCACACCCCGATCAAGGGTCATGCTGATGGTCTCCCCCAGCAACCCGACCGGTGTAATCATCCCGCCGGATACGCTGCGTGATCTGCTTCACATCGCCCGGCGGCACAACATCGCGCTGCTTCTCGATGAGACCTACAATGAATTTATCCCCGGCGGTGCCCGACCTCATGAATTATTCAGGAGCCCGGCCTGGGGCGATCATTTTGTTCAGATCGCCTCGTTCGGCAAGACGTATGCCCTGACCGGCTACCGTGCCGGAATGCTTGTGGCTTCACGGGAATTCATTCGTCATGCCCTCAAAGCGCAGGACACCATGGCGGTCTGCCAGCCGCGCATAGCTCAGCATGCCGTCAAATTTGGCGTTGAACATCTCGACCGGTGGGTTGCGGCAAATAGGGTGATGATGGGGCGCCGCCACGACCTGTTTCGTGCCGCATTCATGCAGCCCGGCAACCGCTTTCAGCTGATAACGAGCGGCGCTTTCTTTGCCTGGGTGCGCCATCCCTTCATCGGCTGCAGCGGTCGTCAGGTGGCAAAGCGGTTGGTGGACGAGGCAGCCATCCTCTGTCTGCCGGGCGAAGTTTTCGGCCCCGGATTGGAGGATTATGTGCGGCTGGCGTTTGGAAATATCCGTGAGGATGCTATTCCAGAGGCGGTACGGCGGTTTCGGCATATGGCGAGCTGACCAATGAGGTCATTGAGATTTGCCTTTCAGGACAAAAACGTGTACGGTACTCGACCAAATTAAGTGGAATGAATTTTAATACAGCTACGTACGCTTCCGTAACGGGAGCTTCGGAAAAGGAAACAGACAATGGTTCACAAAAGAAATCGGGTAAAAATACATTCCCCCGGCTTGACTGAGTTGCCGCCGCTGGCGTTGGATGCTGCCGGACTGACGCATGATTATCGCCGCTATTTCACCTATAGCCTCGGCCAGAACAAATATTGCCATTCGGTCAATTATTTCTATAAAGCACTGGCGTTGACGGTTCGTGACCGTTTGATGGAGCGCTGGAAGAAAACCCGCTACACCTACATCGAGTCGCACTGCAAGCGCGGCTATTACCTCTCGCTGGAGTTTTTGATGGGGCGGACTCTCGGCAACGCCATGCTGAATCTCGGCATTACCGATGCCGCTTCGGAGGCGATGCACGGCCTCGGCATCAAGCTGGAGGACCTTGCGGAAGCTGAAAAAGACGCCGGTCTCGGCAATGGCGGTCTTGGACGTTTGGCCGCCTGTTTTCTGGATAGCTGTGCCACGCTGCAGCTGCCGGTTATGGGGTATGGAATCCGTTATGAATACGGCATGTTCCGCCAGCGTATCGTGGACGGCCACCAGATCGAAGAGCCTGATCACTGGCTGCGCGATGGCAACCCGTGGGAGCAGGAACGCCCTGAATTTACCCAGCGTGTCCGTTTCGGCGGACACAGCGAGCATTACATCACCGAATCCGGCGAGCGCCGGGTGCGCTGGACCAACAGCCATGACATACTTGCGGTCCCCTATGATATTCCGATTCCCGGCTATCGTAATGGTACGGTCAACACTCTGCGGCTCTGGAAATCGGCCGCCACCGATGCCTTCGACCTGGGCGAATTCAATGCCGGAGGCTATGCCGAATCTGTTGCCACCAAGAATGAAGCAGAAAATATCACGATGGTGCTCTATCCGAATGATGCCAGTGAAAATGGTAAGGTTCTCCGTCTGCGGCAGCAGTATTTCCTCGCTTCGGCCACTCTCCAGGATGTTATCGATCGCTGGATGGTGTCGCGCAAAGGTGATTTCAGTGATTTCGCCGCCAATAACTGCTTTCAGCTGAATGACACCCACCCGAGCTGCGCCGTGCCTGAGCTGATGCGGATTCTGATGGATGAACATGGCATGAGCTGGGATAAGGCGTGGGGCATAACCAGTCAGACGATGGCATACACCAATCATACCCTGCTCCCCGAAGCCCTCGAAAAGTGGCCGTTGCCGCTTTTCGGCCAGCTGCTGCCCCGGATTCTTGAGATCATACTGGAGATTAATGCCCGCTTTATGGGTGAAGTGTCCTGCCGCTGGCCCGGGGATAATGAGCGTATGCGGCGCATGTCAATTATTGAAGAGGGGAATACGCTCCAGATCCGGATGGCATATCTGGCCATTGTGGGGAGTTTTTCCGTTAATGGTGTTGCGGCGCTGCACTCACAGCTGCTGGTTCAGGGGCTGTTCCGTGACTTCTATGAGCTCTGGCCGCACAAGTTCAACAATAAAACCAACGGAGTGACCCCGCGACGGTGGATTGCTCACTGTAATCCGGGTATGAGTCAACTTGTCACTGAAAAAATCGGTGATGCCTGGGTGGACAATCTGCAGCAGATCAACAAAATTACGCAATGTGCCGCTGATCCGGAATTCCGGGAAAGATGGCATGATAGTAAGCAGGCCAATAAAGAGCGGCTCTCAGCCTATGTTCAGGCAACATGCGGTGTTACGTTCAACCCGGAGAGCCTGTTCGATGTTCAGGTGAAACGTATCCATGAATATAAACGCCAGCTCCTCAACATACTGCACGTCATTCACCTCTATGATCGCATCAAGCGCGGAGACACCGCCGGCTGGACAAATCGCTGCGTACTGATCGGCGGTAAAGCGGCACCCGGGTATGCCATGGCAAAGTTGATCATCAAGCTGATTAATAACGTCGCCGCCGTAGTCAATGCCGACCCAGCCGTTGGTGACCTGCTCAAGGTGGCATTTCTTCCCAACTACAGCGTTTCTGCCATGGAAATTATCTGCCCCGGTACCGACCTTTCAGAACAGCTGTCAACAGCCGGCAAGGAAGCTTCCGGAACCGGAAACATGAAGTTTATGATGAACGGCGCCATAACCATCGGCACTCTGGACGGTGCAAATATCGAAATTCTGGAAGAGGTCGGCGCAGAGAACTTCTTCATGTTCGGCCTGACGAGTGCAGAGGTGGATGAACTGCGCTGGAATTACGACCCGCATGGCGTTATCAGCCATGACGATGATTTGCAGAGGGTTATGAACCTGCTCCGCTGTGGGCACTTCAGTCTGTTTGAGGGGGGGCTCTTTGCTCCGATTATCAATGCAATCTGTTCACCGCAGGACCCCTGGATGGTTGCCGCAGATTTCCGCAGTTTCGTCGATGCCCAGCAGCAGGTCGGAACGGCATATCAGGATCGCGAACGCTGGACTCGCATGAGCATCATGAATACCGCCTGCAGCGGCAAGTTTTCCACTGATCGGACTATCTGTAATTATAATGAAGAAATCTGGCATCTGCCGACAATGCCAATCGGAGACGTTAGCTGATCAATGAGCATCACGGATGCACATGGACGTTATCACCACCCATACGAATGCCGATTTTGATTGTCTGGGCGCCATGACAGCTGCTTCGCGGCTCTATCCCGGCGCCCTGCTCTCATTTCCCGGCTCCCAGGAGAAAGCGGTACGGCTGTTTGTGGAACGGCACCCGGAGTACCTGCCGCACTTCACCCGGGCCAAAGAAATCAATCTTGATTCGATTACCCGCCTGATTATTGTTGATTGCCAGCAGGCCTCGCGTATCGGCCGCTTCGCAGAGATACTTGAACGGCCCGGCCTGGAAATTCATATCTATGATCATCATCCGCTGAACGATGATAGTATTCGGCCTACCGGAGGCACTATTGCGCTCTGTGGTTCAGCCTCAACGCTTATAGCTGGCCGACTGACGGCTCAGGGCCTGTCACTGAGCGCAGAGGAAGCCACCCTCATTCTGCTTGGGATTCATGAAGATACCGGGCGCCTGCTCTTTGCGTCAACGACGTCAGACGATTACCGGGTGGCGGGATGGCTGCTTGAACAGGGCGCCCGGCCCGGCATTGTCAGTGACGCCCTGACCCCGGAATTGACAAAAGCGCAGATGGGGCTGTTACGGCAACTGCTGACCACCCTTAAGGCGAGCACGATCAACGGCGTGGTTATTTCAATCGCTCACGCCACCTGCTATCACTACATAGGCGACATCGCCTCACTTGCTCATCTGATGCGCGACATGGAAAATATGGAGGCACTGTTTGTGGCGGTGGCCATGGAAGATCGTGTGTATCTGGTAGGGCGCAGCCACTCGCCCGGCGTCGATGCCGGTGAAATAATGAGGGCATTTCATGGCGGCGGGCATGCTACGGCGGCCTCGGCCGTCGTGCATAACCAGTCACTGAAGCAGGTTCTGGAACGGCTTGACCAGCTGTTGCGGGGCTTGGTCAAGGATAACGTTACGGCCGGGACAATTATGTCAACCCCGGTCAAAACGATGCCGGACTCGGTCACTATTTCCGGTGCCCGCGAATATCTGACCCGCTATAACTGCAACGCCATGCCGGTTATGGCAGGAAACGTTATGGTGGGTGTAGTCTCCCGCAAGACCATCGAAAAAGCACTCCACCACGGCCTCGGCGAAGCGCCGGTAACCGATTTTATGCATACCGAATACCTCTCGGCAACCCCGGATACACCGCTGGCAGATATCCAGTCGTATATGGTGAACGGCAACCGCCGGTTTGTGCCTGTTTTTGATGGAGCACATCTGGCCGGCGCGGTGACGCGAACTGATCTGATGCGTCATATCTACGGCAGTCGCCGTCATCAGAGCGGCCCGCTCTATGATCTTGAAGCGCTGGAAGTTCCGACCCGCGTCCGTTCAGTTGCAGGACTGATCGGAAAACGGCTTCCCGGAGAGCTCCGTGAAATCCTCCGGAAGCTTGGTGAAGTTGGCGACGGCCTGGGAATGGCG